>Ga0208266_100265_pt1 | contig 20826 bp, 21 predicted proteins | sample LakWasMet67_HOW9_2_FD_183897 | JGI IMG/M metagenome (GOLD analysis project Ga0208266, IMG submission 183897) | Freshwater sediment methanotrophic microbial communities from Lake Washington under simulated oxygen tension - Sediment Metagenome... | ecosystem: Environmental > Aquatic > Freshwater >...
GCAGCCACATCCGCGGCCAGAACTCCACCGGCATGGTGATCGTGCGCGACAACCGCGAGGTGACGCCGGTCGACGTGCACCGCGTGGTCGAGACCGCCAAGGCCATCAACATCCCGAACGACCAGCGGCTGTTGCTGGTCGAGCCGCAGGAGTTCGTGATCGACGGCCACGAGGTCAAGGAGCCGATCGGCATGAGCGGCAGCCGGCTCGAGGTCAAGGTGCACATCGTCACCGGCGCGCAGAGCGCGGCCGAGAACATCCTGAAGTGCGTGCGCCGCTGCGGCCTGGAGGTCGAGCGCCTGGTGCTCAACCCCAGCGCCAGCGCCGCTGCCGTGCTGACCGAGGACGAAAAGAGCCTGGGTGTGGTGCTCGTCGATATCGGCGCCGGAACGACCGACGTGAGCATCTTCACCGAAGGCTCGATCCGCCACACCGCGGTGATCCCGATCGCCGGCGACCTGATCACCAGCGACATCGCGATGGCGCTGCGCACGCCCACCAAGGACGCCGAGGAGATCAAGGTCGAGTACGGCGTGGCCAAGCAGCTGCTGGCCGATCCGAGCGAAAACCTGGAGGTGCCCGGCCTGGGTGACCGCGCGCCGCGCATGCTCAGCCGCCAGGCGCTGGCCGGCGTGATCGAGCCGCGCGTCGAGGAGATCTATTCGCTGGTGCACCAGGTCATCCGCGAGTCGGGTTACGAGGAGCTGCTGTCTTCCGGCATCGTCATCACCGGCGGTTCGGCGGTGATGCCGGGCATGGTGGAACTGGGCGAGGACATCTTCCTCAAGCCCGTGCGCAAGGGCCTGCCGCTGTACAACGGCCCGCTGTTCGACATGGTGGCCAACCCGCGGTCGGCCACCGTGATGGGTCTGCTCGAAGAAGCCCGCGTGGCCCGTGCACGCGGCCACAAGGTGGCGCAGCAGGCGGGGTCGGTCAAGACCCTGGTCGGCCGCGCGAAGGATTGGTTTCTGGGCAACTTCTAGTTGCCGCACACAACAGGGGTTTCAAGACCCCGAGCTCTTTGGTTCACACCGTATTCATTGGCAACTGCTTGACAAAGACACAGGAGGTTCACATGCCTATCGAGATGATCGAACAATTCGACCAGGGGACGCGCATCAAGGTGGTGGGCGTGGGTGGCGGCGGCAGCAATGCCGTCGAGCACATGATCAGCCAGGGCGTGCAGGGCGTGGAGTTCGTCTGCGCCAACACCGACGCCCAGGCGCTCAACCGCAGCAGCGCGAACCAGCTGATCCAGCTGGGCGACAACGGCCTGGGTGCCGGTGGCAAGCCCGAGAAGGGCAAGGCCGCGGCTGAAGAGGCCGAGGCCCGCGTGCGTGCCAGCCTGGACGGCGCCCATATGGTCTTCATCACCGCCGGCATGGGCGGCGGTACCGGCACCGGTGCGGCCCCGATCGTGGCCAAGGTGGCCAAGGAGATGGGCATCCTGACCGTGGGTGTGGTCACCAAGCCCTTCGAGTTCGAAGGCCCGCGCCGCATGAAGCAGGCCGACACGGGCACCACCGAGCTGGAAGCCAATGTTGACAGCCTGATCGTGGTGCTCAACGAGAAGCTTCTGGACGTGCTGGGTGACGACGTGACCCAGGACCAGGCCTTCGCCCATGCCAACGACGTGCTGAAGAACGCCGTGGGCGGCATCAGCGACATCATCCACATGCACGGCCTGGTCAACGTCGACTTCGAAGACGTCAAGACCGTGATGAGCGAGCCCGGCAAGGCGATGATGGGCACGGCCACCGCTGGTGGCCCGGACCGCGCGACCAAGGCCGCCGAGGCGGCCGTGGCCTGCCCGCTGCTGGAGGGCATCGACCTGTCCGGCGCGCGCGGCGTGCTGGTGCTGATCGCGGCCAACAAGAGCAACTTCAAGCTCAACGAGAGCAAGGCGGCGATGAACACCATCCGCCGCTACGCCGCCGAGGACGCGCACATCATCTACGGCGCCGCCTACGACGAGAGCCTGGGCGACCAGCTGCGTGTCACGGTGATCGCCACCGGCCTGTCGCGCGCCCGCCCGCAGGCCGCGCCGCTGACGGTGGTGCAGCCCACGACCTCGCAGCTGATGGGCCTGCGCACCGGCACCGACAACCTGCCGATCCTGAACAATGTGGTTGGCCAGGGCCAGCAGGCCAGCCCGGCCCAGCACGACTACAGCAACCTCAGCACGCCCAGCGTCTGGCGCAGCGCACGCACCCAGGCCGCGGCCAAGGTCGAGGCGCTGTCGTCCAACGGCATGGACGAGATCGAGATCCCGGCCTTCCTGCGCAAGCAGGCGGATTGATCGCCCGCCGCGCCGCAGTGGGTTGCGGCACGGAAACAGCCCCGGTTGTCTGCGGATGCCGGGGCTTTGTCGTTCAGCGCCGTACCGTCAGTCCGGCGAGACCAGCGCCCGGGTCGCCTGGGCACTGCGCCCGGCTTCGCCGAGCAAGCGGATCAACAACTCGGTCGCTGGCAACAGGTAGCTGCTTTCGCGGAAGGTGACCACCAGGCGCCGCCGCATGGTGGTCTCTTTCAGCGGCACCTCCCGAAGGGGCGAACGGCTATCGGTCGCGCCCAGGTGATGGCGAGAGATGAAGCTCAGCAGCCCGGTCTCGGCAATCAATGCGGGCAGCGTCAGCAGCATCGTGCTTTCGACCTGGACGCGTGGACGAGGCAGTCGCTTGCGGTCGAAGGTGTGGTCCAACCAGTCCCGTGTCGGTGCGCCGGAAGGCTGTAGAACCCAGCGGTAGGCCGCCAACCCCTGCAAGCTGGGCTTGCCACGAAAGATCTCGTGCGTTGCACTGGCCGCCACCACGATGTGGTCTTCGGTGAGCCGCTGCGAGGCAAAGCCGTGCTCTGCGGGGCCCTCGGTGCCAACCATCAGATCGAGCTCGCCCGCGCGCAACATGGGCTTGAGCGTGTCGATCAGGCCGACCACCGTGCGCAGTGTCACCTCGGGTGCCTGTTTCATCAGCTGCCGGGCCGCGGGCGGCAACAGGAACTGCGCCGCCGTGGGCACGATACCGATGCGGATGTGGCCCGACAGACCACGACCGATATCGCCGATCTCGCGTTGTGCGTCCTCCAGATCGAAGCGCAGGCGCTGCGCCCATCGGTGCAGCACCTTGCCCGCCGCCGTCAGCCGCACACCACGCCCGGCCTTCTCCAGCAGGGGGGTTCCGCACGCCTGTTCAAGACGCCGCACACAACTCGTCAGCGCGGGTTGGGTACGGTGCAGGCGCTCGGTGGCACGCCCGATGTGTTCCAGCTCGGCGATGGCTTCGAAGTAGCGCAGATCCCGGAGATCCATTTCAAAACTCCTGTGAATGAATCTTAAGAAACTATCGATTGGACTGTATCTGTTGTGGCGCCAATACTTCAGCCACAGTTCAACGGGACGGCGGCAACCTGCGGCGAACCCGTTCCGATGGAGACAAACATGCAGCCGATCCGACGCGCCCTGCTCGCGCTGACCGCCATCTCACTCAGTGCGAGCGCGCTGGCACAGGTCTACCCCAGCAAGGCCATCCGCGTCGTGGTCCCGTTCCCGCCCGGCGGCGGCACCGACATCATTGCCCGCGAGGTGACGCAGAAGGTGGCCAGTGCGACGGGTTGGTCCTTTGTCATCGACAACAAGCCCGGTGCGGGTGGCAACCTCGGTGTCGATGCGGTCGCCAAGTCGCCGGCCGACGGCTACACCATCGTGCTCGGCCAGACCAGCAACCTGGCAATCAACCCGAGCCTGTATGCCAAGCTGCCCTACCACCCGCAGAAGGATCTGACGCCCGTCGGCCTGGTGGCCAGCGCGCCGCTCGTCATCGTCGTTCCCGTCCAATCGGCGTTCAAGACGCTGGGGGATCTGGTCGCCGCGGCCAAGGCCAAGCCCGGCGCGGTCAACTTCGCGTCACCCGGCAACGGCACGGTCGCCCACTTGACGGGCGAGCAGTTCCAGAAGACTGCCGGCATCACCTTCCAGCATGTTCCCTACAAGGGCGCCAACCAGGCCCTGACCGACGTCATTAGCGGGCAGGTGCAGCTCTACGTCTCGTCGGTGCCCTCGGTGCTGCAGCAGATCCGCACGGGCAAGCTGCGTCCGGTCGCCGTGACGTCGGCCAAGCGCGTGGACGATCTGCCGCAGACCCCCACGGTGGGCGAGAGTGGCTACAAAGGATTTGATGCGGTGACCTGGTTCGGCTTCCTGGCCCCTGCCGGCACGCCCAAGGACATCGTGGCCCGACTCAATGCCGAGTTCAACAAGGCCTTGCAGCAACCCGACCTGCGCAAACGCCTGGGCGAAGAAGGCGCCGACCCGCTGGGCGGCACGCCCGAGCAGTTCGGCGACCTGATCCGGACCGACATCGTGCGCTGGGCCAAGACCGTCAAAGAGTCCGGCGTTCGCCTCGACTGATCCGTCGGCGCCTGCGGGCGCCACCGGCTGCGCGCAGCACGCGTGGCCGTTCCAAGAACCCACTGGAGATTCTCATGAGTCAAGCCGCTGCATTGCCCGACGTGGTTCGGGACATCGAGCGCGTCAGCGCCGACACCGTGGCCCAGGCCGCGCAGTTTCCGTCGTCCATCCTGGCCGATGTGGCCGGCCGCCGCGGCGCCCTGAGTGGCCGCATCGCACCGCTGGCGCCGTCGATGCGCTTCGCCGGCCCGGCGATCACGGTCGAAGTGCGCCCCGGCGACAACCTGATGATCCACGCCGCGATGGCGATCGCCCGGCCGGGTGACGTGATCCTGGTCGACGGCAAGGGCGACCTCAGCAGCGCGCTGATGGGCGAGATCATGTCGCAGCAGTGCGTTGCGCTGGGCGTGGCGGCCGTGGTGATCGACGGCGCGGTGCGCGACAGCGAGGCCATCCGCGAGCTCGGCTTTCCCATGTTTGCGGCAGGCCTCAACCCCAACGGTCCGACCAAGGCGGTGTCCGGTCGCCTGAACCACCCCATCTCGATCGGTGGCGTCACGGTGAACCCCGGTGACCTGGTGGTGGGCGACGCCGATGGTGTGACGGTGATCGAGCGTGACAAGGCGGCGGCGATGCTGCCGCTGGCCGTGGACAAGGTGGCCGCCGAAACCAAGCGCATCGCCGACATCCGCAGCCGCAAGGCACTGCGCCCGGCCTGGCTGGACGGCGCGTTGCGTGCCGCCGGCGTGATCCAGGACGGCGAGACGCTGTGACCGCCAAACCCGTCTTCCTGGTCACCGGCAACGACCTGGCGCCCCAGGCCCTGGCCTTGCTGACCGACTTCGAGGTGGTCTACGCGGGCAAGACGCCCACCGAGGCCGACATCGTCGCGCTGTGCAGGCAGTGCGACCCGGTGGCCATCATCGTGCGCTACAGCAAGGTAGGCCCGCGGGCGATGGATGCGGCGCCCAGCCTCAAGGTCATCTCCAAGCATGGCAGCGGCACCGACACCATCGACAAGGTGGCGGCCAGTGCACGCGGCATCCAGGTGGTTGCCGCGGTGGGCGCCAATGCGGCCGCCGTGGCCGAACAGGCCCTGGCCTTGCTGCTGGCCTGTGCCAAATCGGTGGTGCCGCTCAATGCCCGCATGCACGCCGGCCACTGGGACAAGGCCACCCACAAGAGCGTGGAACTGGAAGGCCGTACCGTCGGTGTGATCGGCCTGGGTGCCATCGGTCAGCGCTTTGCCAGAGCCGCCGGCGCGATGGGCATGCGGGTGCTGGGCTTCGATCCGTTTGCCAAGGACCTGCCGGGCTACATCACGGCGGCCGACCTGGCGACGATCTGGCGCGAATCGGACGCCATCTCGCTGCACTGCCCGCTGACCACCGACAACGCCGGGCTGCTGAACGCCCAGACGCTGGCTGCCTGCAAGCCCGGGGTGATCGTGGTCAACACCGCGCGCGGTGGCCTGATCGACGAGCCGGCGCTGCTGGCCGCGGTGCAGTCCGGCCAGGTGGCAAGCGCCGGCCTGGACAGCTTTGCCGTCGAGCCGATGCTGGCACCTCACCCGTTCCACGGTGAGTCGCGCATCGTGCTCAGCCCGCACATCGGTGGCGTGACCGCCGACGCCTACGTCAAGATGGGCGTGGTGGCGGCGCGCAATGCGCTGGCCGTGCTGCGCGGCTGAGGCCTGGCCATGGCCCCGTCAAACCCATCGAACCGGCGCTGGCAGCACGCCCCCACCGGTGCGCACTGGGGCGAGTTCGGCCCCGACGACCAGCTCGGCCGCATGAACCTGGTCACACCCGCCAAGGTGCTGCAGGGCCTGGCGGAAGTGACCCAGGGCCGCACGTTCTGCCTGTCGCTGCCCCTGGATCTGCCCGGTGGCCGAGCGATGAACCCGCGGCGCCAGCCACCCCGGCGCTATGCCGTGTTGCGCGACGGCAAGAGCGAGGGACAGCAAGGCTTCTGCTGGTCCTACGCCAGTGAAGACCCCGAGCTCAGCGATGTCGTCAACGACGACGTGGTGCTGATGAGCCTGCAGTATTCGACCCAGTGGGACAGCCTGGCCCATGTCGGCAGCCACTTCGATGCCGACGGTGACGGCGTCGCCGAAGCCGTGTTCTACAACGGCTACCGGGCCGGCCAGCACATCCGGCCCGGTACCGAAGACCCGCAGGCGGGTGCGCCGTTCGCGCGGTACCCGGACCCAAGCGCCGACGCCCTGGGCATCGAGCACCTGGCAACCCACGGCGCGCAGGGCCGCGGCGTGATGATCGACCTGGCGCACCACCTGGGCCGGGTGCGGCAGGCGGTCGGCTACGACACCTTGATGCGCATCCTCGACGCCGACCAGGTGCAGATCGAGTGTGGTGACATGGTGTGCCTGCACACCGGCTTTGCCGACACCCTGCTGGCGATGAACCGCCAGCCGGAGGTTGAACGGCTGCACCAGACCGGGTCCGGGCTGGACGGCCACGATGCGCGCCTGCTGAACTGGATCGTGGACAGCCGGCTGGCCTGCCTGATCGCCGACAACCCGGCCGTCGAGTTGGTGGTGCCCAAGCTGGGCACGCCGACACCGCTGCGCCGGCCACGGCTACCGCTGCACGAGCACTGCCTGTTCAAGAACGGCATCCACCTCGGCGAGCTCTGGTACCTGACCGCGCTGGCGCAGTGGTTGCGCAGCAACGGGCGTTCGCGCTTCTTGCTCACGGCGCCACCGCTGCGCCTGCCTGGCGCGGTGGGCTCACCGGCCACACCCATTGCCACGGTTTGAACCCCCATCACCCGACCGGGCAGACACGGATGAACCGATGGATCAACGCACGGCTCGGTGCCGCCGCCATCGGTGCCGTCGTTCACGCTGAGACCCACCCGTGGGCCGGTGTGATCCAGGCCTTCCGCATCCAGATCGATTGAATTCCACAGGAGACACGACATGATCCAGACCCGTTGGACGCTGGCCGCCACACTGCTGGCCGTGGCCATGGCCGCCCCCGCCCTTTCCCAGGCCCAGGCCTGGCCCACCAAGCCCGTCAAGATCATCGTGCCCTACGGCCCCGGTGGCGCGGTCGACGTGGTCACGCGCAAGATGGCGGCCAAGCTGCAGGAGCAGACCGGCCAGACCTTCTTCGTCGAGAACAAGGCCGGCGCCACCGGCACCATCGGCCTGTCGCAGACGGTGCAGAGCGCGCCGGACGGCTACACGCTGGTGGCCAACGACACCACCTACGCGCTGCTGCCCCACATCTTCAAGAAGCTGCCGTTCGACCATGCCCACGACCTGCTGCCGGTCGGCGCCTTCGTGTTCGCGCCGATGGCCGTGGTGGTCAAGGCCGATTCGAAGTTCAAGACCCTGGGCGACCTGGTGGCCGCGGCCAGGCTGGAGCCGAACAAGGTCACCTATGGCACGGGTGGCGCCGGCACCACGCCGCACTTCGCCAGCGAGGCCCTGGGCATTGCCGCCAGCGTGAACTTCATGCACATCCCGTTCAAGGGCGCAGGCGAGGCCACCATGGCCACCTTGTCGGGCACGATCGATTTCCAGATCGCGTCCACACCCGGCGTGATGGGCCAGGTGAAGGGCGGCAAGGCGCGGCTGCTGGCCGTCAGCGGCAGCAAGCGCCTGCCGGCACTGCCCGACGTGCCCACCTTCACCGAGGCTGGGCTGAAGAACTTCGGCGTGGTCAACTTCACCGGCCTGTGGGCGCCCAAGGGCACGCCGCAGGCCGTGATCAACCGGCTGCAGAAGGAGATCGCCAGCGCGATGCAGACGGCCGACATGAAGGCCTTTGCCGACAGCATCGCGTCCGAGCCGGGCTACTGGGATGCGGCCACCTTCGCCAAGGACCTGGCCGAGCGCACCGCCTTCTGGGGCAAGGTGGCGGCCAACACCGCGTTCGAACGCCAGTAGGTCGGCCATGTGGCTGCTTGACCCTCCCCAAGTGCGTGAAGCCGAACTCTTCACGCAGATGCCCGCCGCCTTCCGCCGCACCGGCGTGCGCAGCGACTGGGCCGACGCCAACCGCGGCGGCCAGCCCACCGACAGCTTTCTCGAAGGCCCGGTGTTCGATGCCGCGGGCAACCTCTACGTCACCGACATCCCCTTCGGCCGAATTTTCCGCATCGCTGCGTCGGGCACCTGGACGCTGATCGCCGAGTACGACGGCGAGCCCAACGGCATGAAGTTCCTGAACCCGCGGGAACTGCTGATCGCTGATTACCAGAACGGCCTGATGGTCTGCGACATCACCAGCGGCGCAGTGCGGCCCTACCTGCAGCGCCGCAACAGCGAACGCTTCAAGGGCATCAACGACCTGGTGTTCGACCGCGCCGGCAACCTGTACTTCACCGACCAGGGCCAGACCGGGCTGCACGACCCCACGGGACGGCTGTACCGCCTGCGCCCGAACGGGCAGCTCGACCTGCTGCTGGCCAATGTGCCCAGCCCCAACGGCGTGGCCTTGTCGGCCGACGAGCGGGTGCTGTACCTGGCGGTGACGCGCGGCAATGCCGTGTGGCGCGTGCCCTTGCTGGACGACGGCAGCGTGTCAAAGGTCAGTGCCTTCTTCCGGTCCTATGGGCCGAGCGGCCCGGATGGCCTGGCGATGGACACCGCGGGACGCCTGATCGTGGCCAACCCCGGCCTGGGCTATGCCTGGGTGTTGAACCACCGTGCCGAGCCGGTGCTGGTGGTGCGCAGCCCGGTGGGCGCGTCGCTCACCAATGTCGCGTTTGGCGGGCGGGATCGGCAGACGCTCTACTGCACCGAGTCCGTCAGTGGATCGGTGCTGCGTGTGGCGCTGGATGTGCCGGGTCTGCCGCTGGCCGGCGCCCGGGTGGATTCCCTGTCCGCGGCCCAGACCGCACCCACGGGCGACGAACGCCCAGGAGGTTGACGATGAACAAGCATCTGCTGTCGCTGTTGCTGGCCTGCACCAGCGCCCTGCCCGCCATCGCGCAGACCACGCCCTACCCGCAGCAGCCGGTCCGGGTGGTCGTGGGCTTTGCGGCCGGAGGCCCGTCGGACCTGGTGGCCAGGGCGTTCGCGGACCAGGCCGGCAAGTCCCTGCGCCAGGGTTTCATCGTCGAGAACAAGCCCGGGGCCAATGCGCTGCTGGCCACCGAGGCTGCTGCAGCGGCCAAGCCTGATGGCCTGACGCTGCTGGCCGCAGCCACCAACCACACGATGATCCCGGCGCTGTATGGCGGGCGCATCAAGTTCGATGCCGCCAAGTCGTTCAAACCCGTCTGCACGCTGGCGTCCAGTGCCACGGTGCTGGTGGTGGGCAGCAGCCTGCGCGTGAAGACCGTCGCCGAGTTCCTGGACCGGGTGCGCGCCAAGCCCGGTGGCGCGAGCTACGGCACACCGGGCCTGGGCAGTTCACCGCACCTGGCCACCGAGGCCTTCCGCAAGCTGACCGGCACCACGCTGGTCCATGTGCCCTACAAGGGCGCAGCGCCAGCGGTCACCGACCTGATCGGTGGTCAGATCGACCTGTCCTTTGCCACCGTCGGCTCGGTGCTGCCGCACATCCAGGCCGGCAAGCTGGTGGCATTGGCGGTGGCGTCGCGCCAGCGCTCGGCACTGCTGCCGCAGGTGCCCACCTTTGAAGAAGCCGGCATCAAGGGCTTCGTGGTCGACACCTGGTACGGGCTGCTGGCACCCGCGGGTACGCCGGCAGAGGTGATGAAAACGCTGGAGCGCGAAGCCATGGCGTTCGGCAAATCCACCGGCGTGGCGGACCGCCTGCATGCGGCGGGCCTGGAGCCGCACACCGTTTGTGGTGACGCCTTCGCGGCACAGATCGTCACCGAGATCGGCGCCAACCTGCGACTGGCCCAGGAACTCGGCCTCAAGGCCGAATGACCCACCGGCTCCGGAGACACCATGAAACACCTTTCCCGCACGCTGCTGGCAGCGGTCCTGACAGCGCTGGCCCTGACCGCCGGCGCCCAGCCTTACCCCAGCAAGCCGATCAAGCTGATCGTGCCATTCCCGCCTGGCGGCAACGTCGACCTGAGCGCACGCATCCTGGCGCCGGAACTGGCCCGGGAACTGGGGCAACCGGTGGTGGTCGACAACAAGGCCGGCGCGGGTGGCACGCTGGGCCTGGACGCGGTGGCCAAGTCCGCGCCCGATGGCTACACGCTGGGCATCGCCTCGCCCATCAACCACCTGGCGGCGCCGGCCCTGTACCCGAAGCTGCCCTATGACTCGGTCAAGGACTTCACGCCCGTCGGCTTGGTCGCCAGCGTGCCGATGGTGCTGGTCGTCGGGCCGTCGTCGCCGGCCAAGACCGTGCGCGAGTTGATCGCGCGTGCCAAGTCGCGCGACGGTGCGATGACCATGGCCTCGGCGGGCAGCGGCAGTGGCAACCACATCGTCGGTGAACTGTTCCAGGATGCCACCGGTGTGCGCCTGGTGCATGTGCCCTACAAGGGCAGCGCGCCGGCCAACAACGACCTGGCCGGTGGCCATGTGGACCTGCACTTCGACCAGTTGTCCTCGGTGCTGACGCTGGTGCAGGGCGGCCGGTTGAGGGCCCTGGCCGTGACCACTGCCAAACGCTCGCCGCTGATGCCCGACGTGCCGACGCTGGCCGAGTCGGGCGTTGCCAACTTCGATGCCAGCACGACCCTGGGCCTGGTGCTGCCGGGCGCGGCGTCACCCGAGTTGGTCAGGCGGCTGAACACCGCGCTGGAAGCTGTCCTGCGGCGGCCTGCCGTGCGCGAGCTGTTTGCGCGCCTGGGGGCCGAACCGCGCGAGAGTACACCGGCGGCCTATGCCGACTTCATCCGCACCGAGATCGCGCGCACGGCCCGCATCGTGCGCGAGGCGAAGATCACCGTGGACTGAGCATGGCGCCGCCGCCGGACCGGGATGAGGGGGGCACGCCGGGCATCGCCGACTGCCACTTCCATGTGATCGCGCCGGCCGACCGGTTCGCGATGGCCGACGACCGCAGCTACACCCCGGCGCCGGCACCGCTGGCGGCCTGGCGCAGCACGCTGGCCCCGCTGGGCGTCACGCAGGGTGTCGTGGTGCAGCCCAGCGTCTACGGCGTGGACAACCGCGTCCTGCTGGCGGCCCTGGCCCAGGGCGAGGGCCGGCTGGTGGGCATTGCCGCCGTGGCGCCAGACCTCAGCGATCGTGCACTCGACGCGCTGGTGATGGCCGGCGTGCGCGGTGTGCGCATGGCCCATGTGGAAGCCGGGGATGCGCGCGCGATGCGCGGCTTCGTGCCCTTCGAGGCCTTCGACGCACTGGAGGGCAGGCTGCTCGACCGTGGCCTGCATCTGCAGTTGCTCACCGACAGCCGTTGGCTGCCCGGCATTGCGGCGCGACTGGCTCGCGCCAAGGTGCAGGTGGTGATCGACCACATGGGGCGCACGCCGGCCGCACTGGGCAGCCACCATACCGGGTTCACGACGCTGTGCCGGTTGCTGGCGGACGGCGCAGTCTGGGTCAAGCTGTCCGGCGTGGCGAATATTTCCAGCGCTGCGCCGGCCTACGAGGATGCACGGGCCATCCATGACCGCCTGCTGGCGACGAACCCCGAGCGCCTGGTCTGGGGATCGGACTGGCCGCACACCCGGCCGTCGGGCGCCGCGCCGCAGACCGCCTCGCTGCTGAGCCTGTTCCACGACTGGACGCCTTCGACCCGGGACCGTGAGCGCATCCTGCAGCGCAATCCGCAGGCCTTGTATCGGTGGGCCTAGTTGCCGAGCCCGGGACACAATCGCAGCGCCCGCACCCGGCGGCCGGAGCTCACCATGACGAACCTGAACGAAACCCATGATCCCGGTCTGCGCAGCTGGCTGGACTCGGCCAACAGCGGCGCCACCGATTTCCCCCTGCAGAACCTGCCGTTTGCGGTCTTTCGCCGGCAAGGGTCGGCCGAGCGCTTTCGGGGCGGGGTGGCGATCGGTGACCAGATCGTCGATCTGGCCGCAGTGGCCTCACGGGCCTTGTTCGACGGCGAGGCGGGTGCCGCGGCACAGGCGGCGTCGGCCGAGACACTGAACGCGCTGATGGCCCGTGGCCCGGCGTCCTGGTCGGCGCTGCGCCTGGCACTGTCGCAAGCACTGCGCGCGGGCGCCGCGCGCCAGCAGGTGCTTGCCGCTTGCCTGGTGCCGCAGGCCACCGCCGAATACACCGTGCCGGCGCAGATCGGCGACTACACCGACTTCTATACCTCGGTGCACCATGCGACCAATATCGGCCGCCAGTTCCGTCCCGACAACCCGCTGCTGCCCAACTACAAGTGGGTGCCAATCGGCTACCACGGGCGCGCCTCCAGCATCGGTGTCTCGGGCCAGTGTTTCCCGCGGCCGGTGGGTCAGACGATGCCACCTGGCGCGTCGCAACCGAGCCTCGGCCCCTGCCAGCGGCTGGACTACGAACTGGAACTCGGCCTCTTCGTCGGCACCGGCAACCCCAGCGGCGAACCCATTGCGATGGCGCAGGCCGAGGCCCATCTGTTCGGGCTGTGCCTGCTCAACGACTGGTCCGCGCGCGATATCCAGGCCTGGGAATACCAGCCCCTGGGCCCGTTCCTGTCGAAGAGCTTTGCCACCACGATTTCACCCTGGATCGTCACGCTGGAGGCGCTGGCACCGTTCCGCCTGCCGTTCATCCGGCCGGCCGACGATCCGCAGCCGCTGCCCTACCTGGACTCGCCCGCCAACCGCCAGGCGGGCGCACTGGACCTGCAACTGGAGGTGCTGCTGCAATCGGCACAGATGCGTGACCGGGGCATCGCGGCGACCCGGCTGACGCACACCAGCTACCGCCACGCCTACTGGACGATGGCGCAACTGGTGGCGCACCACACGGTGAATGGCTGCAACCTGCAGTCGGGTGACCTGTTCGGCAGCGGGACGCTGTCGGGCCCGACACGCGATCAGGCCGGTGCGTTGATCGAGCTGACCGTCGGTGGCCAGCAGCCGATCACCCTGCCGGATGGCGCGTCCCGCACCTATCTGGAGGATGGCGATACGGTGGTGATCCAGGGGTGGTGCGAGCGACCTGGCGCAGCACGCATCGGCTTTGGCGAGTGCCGCGGTACCGTATTGCCGGCAAGGCCCTTGCGCCCGGCCGCCTGATTCACCCGCCCGCCTTGAACCTTTGCGAAACACAGGGGCGCCCCGCATCGGGGACAATCGGTGCCATGCTGCAGCAACGCACCCTGAAGTCGCTCACCCGGGCCGTCGGCGTGGGCATGCACAGCGGTCAGAAGGTGGAGCTGACGCTGCGCCCGGCGCCACCCGACACTGGCATCGTCTTCCGCCGCGTCGACCTGGCCCAGCCGGTGGATATCCCGGTGCGTTTCGACTCGGTCAGCGACACGCGCATGGCGTCCACCATCTCGGTGGGGGGGGATCCGGGGGCGCCCAAGGTGCAGACCATCGAGCACTTCATGTCGGCCTGCTGTGGCCTGGGCATCGACAACCTGCAGGTCGACATCACTGCCGACGAGGTGCCCATCCTCGATGGCTCGGCTGCCAGCTTCGTGTTCCTGCTGCAGAGCGCCGGCATCGCGTTGCAGCCCGCGCCCAAGAAGTTCCTGCGCGTGAAGGAGACGGTGGAGGTGCGCCAGGGCGAGGGCAAGCGCCTGATGTGGGCGCGGCTGGAGCCCTACCACGGCTTCAAGCTGACCTTCGAGATCGACTTCGATCACCCGGCGGTGGACGCCACCGGCCAGCGGGTCAGCTTCGACATGGGCAGCGGCCGCTACAAGCGCGACATCGCCCGCGCCCGCACCTTCGGCTTCACGAAAGACGTGGAGGCGATGCGCTCACGCGGCCTGACCCTGGGCGGCAGCATGGACAACGCCATCGTCGTCGACGACTCGCGTGTGCTCAATGCCGACGGCCTGCGCTACGACGACGAGTTCGCCAAGCACAAGATCCTCGATGCCATCGGCGACCTCTACAACGTCGGCCACCCGATGCTGGCGCACTACATCGCCTTCAAGAGCGGCCATGCGCTGAACAACCTGCTGCTGCGTGAACTGCTGGCCCGGCCGACGGCCTGGGAGATCGTCAGCTTCGACGACGAGAAGCAGGCACCCGCCGGGTTCGCCGAACTGGCGCCCGCCTGGTGACCGGCTGCCACCGTCCATGCTGATCTTCCGCCTCGTCTTCGGCCTGCTGCTGCTGGCCAGCCTGCTGTGCTTCGCGATGAGCGTGGGCACGGGTGATCGGCTGTGGCGCCGGCGCGGCATTCTGATCCTGAAATGGGCATTGATCGCCGCCCTGGGCTTTTTTGGCGTGCTGATCCTCGAGCGCCTGGCCGTGATGCTGTAGCCTCGGCCGCATGAAAGTGCTGTTCTGGATTTCGGGTGTGCTGCTGGTGCTGACGGCAGTGCCGTCGGCGGTGTTCCTGGGCCTTCACCTGGCCACCGGCGAGGCGGTGCCGCTGGCGCGTGCCAAGGCGTTCTGGCACTGGGTGGTGGTGGTGTTCCTGGCCACCTTCGACATCGCCATCTTCACCAAGGTGGTCCAGGGCATCATCGCGGTCTGGTGATCAGAACAGCCGGCTGGCCAGGAACTGCAGGCTGCGGCCCAGGGCCAGCGCGGCACTCGGTGCGTGGTAGCTGGCCCGAGCCCAGCAGTTGAAGCCGTGCAGCGAACCCGGGTACTCATGGAACTCGGCCGGCTTGCCGGCAAAGGCCTGGCGCACCGCGGCCACGGCCTCGGGCGGGATGTGGTCGTCATGGCCGGCGTAGTGGAACTGCAGCGGGCAGGTGATCTGCGTGGCCAGCGCCAACTGGCCCTGGATGCCGCCGCCGTAATAGGCCACGGCCGCGTCCACCCCGGCCAGCGCGGCCGCGGTGTAGGCCAGGCGGCCGCCCATGCAGTAGCCGATGGCGCCCACGCGCGCGCTGCCCACTTCGGGCCGCGCGCGCAGCGCCGCCACCGCGGCCTGCAGGTCGGCCACCACCTCGGCAGGCTGGAGCGCGGTGGCCAGCGCCACGCCGCGTTGGCGGTCGGCGCCCTCGTAGCCCAGCTCAACACGGGGCGCCTGGCGCCAGAACACATCGGGCGCCAGCACCACGAAGCCGGCCAGCGCGTACTGCTCGGCCACGCCGCGGATGTGTTCGTTGACGCCGAAGATCTCCTGCAGCAGCAGCAGGCCGGGGCCGCTGCCGCCGGGCGGCAGGGCCAGGTAGGCGTCCATCGTGCCGCCATCGGCAGTGTGCACGGGGGTCCAGCAGGTGGTGACAGCGGTGCTCATGCGGGTCGGGTCCAGTGGTGGTGGGGGGGCGATGGGGGAGGGCGCAGGCCGCGTGCCCTCAGCGGCCGGCCTTGTAGCGGGCGATGGCGCGCTTCAGGTCGTTGAACTCTTCGCAGGGCAGGAAGCAGGCCTTGTCCAGCGCGGCCAGGCGGGCCTCGGCGCGTGGCAGATCACCCAGCATCAGGTAGAGCTCGCCGGAGTATTCCAGCGCGCCGCGGTGCTGCGGGTTCAGGCGCAGGGCCTCGTCGTAATGGCGCTCGGCGGCGGGCAGGTCGGGCGGGCTGGACTTGCGCAGGCTGTAGCCCATCAGGTTGTGCCAGTCAGCGTTGCGGGTGTCGTCCAGACGGCGCAGCGCCTCGATGGCCTCGGCCCAGTGGCCCTGCGCGATCTGGGCCCGCGCCGGCGCCAGGGTATCGGCACGGGCCGGGGCCGGGGAGTCGGCCGCCTGGACCAGGCTGGTGCCGGCGATCAGCAGGCAGGCCAGCAGCCCGGGCAACAGCGGGCGACAAGCGGCGGGTAGACGGGTCATGGCGTGCTCCTGGTCAAGGGGGAACAAGGCCCATGATGGTGCCACCGCTGGCCGGCCCGCGGGGCCACCCGGGCATGCGCCGCCGCCAACGGTGACGGTCAGTAGGTGCGGCCACGCTTGTACTGTGCTTGGCTGCGCAGCGTGCGTTCACCGGCCAGGGCCTCGAAGTGGCGCGCCGCGTGGCCGTGCACGATGGCCAGGCCCAGCGCATCGGCGGCGTCGGGGCCGGGCAGGCCGGGCAGTTGCAGCATGCGCATCACCATCTCCTGCACCTGGGCCTTCTTGGCCTGGCCGTGGCCGGCGATGGCCTTCTTCATCTGCACCGCGGTGTACTCGGCCACCGGCAGGTCGTCGCTGACCAGCGCGGCGATGGCTGCACCCCGGGCCTGGCCCAGCAGCAGGGTGCTCTGCGGATTGACGTTGACGAAGACGATCTCCACCGACGCGGCCTGCGGTGCGTAGCGGCGCTTGACCTCGGCCACGCCGTCGAAGATCACCTTCAGCCGGGCCGGCAGGTTGCCACGGTCCACCTCCAGCGTGCTGATGGTGCCGCTGGCCACATAGCGCAGGCGCGGGCCGTCCACGTCCACCACGCCGAAGCCGGTGCGCTGCAGGCCGGGGTCGATACCGAGCACGCGCATGGTGGGGCGGCTCAAGGCTTGAGCTGGAAGTACCAGCGCACCGAGTGGAAGAACACCGGCGCGGCAAAGCACAGCGGCGCCACCCGGTCCAGCAGGCCCACCGCCCCGGTGACTGAACTGGCATTGCCCCAGAAGCGCACGCCGGCGTCCTTCTTCAGCGCGCTCATGACGAATTCACCCAGCGTGCCGGTGGCGCCGGCGATGGCGGCCATCACCAGCGCCTGGCCAGCCTTGAAGGGGGTGATCCAGAACAGCGCCGCGCCCAGCAGTGCGGCGGCCAGTGCGCCCAGCGCCCAGGCGCGCAGCGAGAAGCTGCGGTCGATGTGGCGCGCCAGCGGCCGGCGCCGCAACCGGCCCTCGGCCACCGTCTGCACGATCTGCGCGCAGGCCACCACCATCACCAGGAAGAACAGCAGGAAGGCGCCGCGCCCCTGGTGCTGCGGGAAGTCCAGCAGCACCAGCGCCGGTGCATGCGACAGGCCATAGGCGCACACCATGATGCCCCACTGGATGGTGGCGTTGCGCTCCAGAAAGCGCTCCGGGTCGCCGGCCAGCGCGCTGACCACCGGGATGGCCAGGAACACGTAGACCGGGATGAACACCGAGAACAGGTCGAAGTTGCGGTGGGCCAGCAGCACGTACTGCAGCGGCAGCACGGCGAAGAAGGCCAGCAGCAGGCTGCGGTGGTCGCCGCGGCGGGTCTTGAGCAGGGTGATGTACTCGCGCAGCGCCAGGAAGCTGATCACACCGAACAGCGCCGTGGCGCCGGCCGGCCCGGACACCCAGGCGGCCCAGAACACCGCGGCACCCACCCACACCGCGCGCAGTTCACGCTTGAAGCGCTGGTGGTGTTCGTCCTGGCGTGCGCTGCGCTCGCGCAGCGCCCACAGCGCCGCGGCCGCCGTCACCAGCAGCAGCAGGCCGAACAGGGTGACGAACAGCAGGCCGACCTGCTGGTCGGCAGTGAGTTGCCGGAGTTCACTCATGCTGCCGGCACCGCGCCCGCTGCCGCCGCCGCCGCACCAGGGCGCAGGTCCATCACGGCCGCCCGGGCGCGGTCCAGAAAGGCGCGCTTGTCCTCGCCCGGTGCCAGCGTGATCGGGGCACCGAACGTCACGGTGCACAGGATGGGCACCGGCACCACCTCGCCCTTGGGCATCACCCGCTGCACGTTGTCGATCCAGGCCGGGATCAGCTGCACCTGCGGGAACTGCTCGGCCAGGTGGTACAGCCCACTCTTGAACGGCTGGGGTTGGCCCAGGTTGCTGCGGGTGCCTTCGGGAAAGATCACCAGCGAGTCGCCATGGCGCAGTGCCTCGACCAGTGGCTCCAGCGGGTCCTGGTCGTCGGTGCGCTGGCGCGCCACATAGACGGCGTTGAACACCGCGCGGGTGATCCAGTGCTTGAAGGCGCCGCGGGTCCAGTAGTCCTTGGCGGCGATCGGCCGGGTGGTGGCGCGCAGCTCGCGCGGCAGCGCGGCCCAGATCAGCACCCAGTCCAGGTGGCTCTGGTGGTTGGCGAAATAGATGCGCTGCTCGGCCTTGGGCGGGCAGCCCTTCCAGTGGCCTTGCGCGCCGGTGATCAGCCGGGCGATGAAGGCCAGCAGCAGCCCGAAGGCGTCGGCACGGGACATGCCGGCATCTTATGCGCTGGCCGGTGACAGACCGGCCAGCGCGGGGCCCCGCTTACTTGCCGGCGTACTGCTTGATCAGCGCGCGCGCGTCGTCCAGCAGGGCCTTGCCGTTGGCGCCCTTGGCGTTGGCGGCCTTGATCCACTCGTCGTCAATCTGCTCCGAGGCCTTGACCCAGCGCTGCACCTCGGCGTCGGGCAGGAAGTGGATCTTCTCGCCGGCCTCGCGGGCCTGCTTCTGGTGCGGCGCCACCACGGCGTCGAAGGCGGTCTCGCCGGCCCAGGCGCTGGTGGCCAGACCCGAGTTGTCGTCGATCACCTTCTTCAGGTCGGCCGGCAGGCTGTCGTACTTGGCCTGGTTCATCGCAAAGGCGAAGATGGTGTTGGCCATGCGCGGCACGCCCGGCGAGGTGTCCAGCGCATGGCGGGCGATCTCCTGCAGCTTGATCGAGGGCACACCTTCCCAGGGCACGCTGGCGCCGTCGATCACGCCCTTGCTCAGCGCCTCGGGCACCGCCGGCAGCGGCATCTGCACCGGCGTGGCGCCCAGCGAGGCGATGAACTGCGAGTTGATGCGGGTGGCGGCGCGGATCTTCAGGCCCTTCAGGTCCTCCATCTTCATCGGCGTCTTGTCCTTGAAGTGCATCAGCGCGCCGTCGTGCACGTGCATGAAGATCAGCTTGGTGCCCTTGAACTCGTCCAGCGCGTTCTTCTGCGTGTAGGCCCACAGCGCCTGGCTGCCGACCTTGGCGGTGGCGGCCATGAAGGGCAGCTCAAAGACCTCGGCCTTGGTGAAGCGGCCGGCGGCATAGGTGGGCACGGTCCAGATGATGTCGGCCACGCCGTCACGCGCCTGGTCGAACAGCTGCGGCGGCGTGCCGCCGAGCTGCATCGACGGGTAGATCTGGCATTTCAGCCGATCCTTGGATTCCTTGTTGATCTTCTCGCACCAGGGCCCGATCAGGTGCACCTGCGAGCTGCTGGTGGACGGCAGGAAGTGGTGCACCTTGAGCACGATCTGCTGGGCCTGGGCGCTGGCGGCGGCCGTCAGGGCCAGCGCGGCGGCGGTGGCCAGGCGGGCGAGGGTGGGGGTGAAGGTCATGGATGTCTCCGGGGTAAGGGCAGGCGTCTTTCGGCTGGGGGCCGATGGTAGGGGCCGGTACTGGCCCGGCCATTGGTGTTTTCGCCTGGGATGGGGGTAGGGCAGGGGGTCAGGTCAAGGCGGCGTGGTTTTCAGCACGCTGCCCTCGGGCCGCCGGCGGTGCCAGCGGATCGGTTGCGCCACCAGCGGCCGGGGCGGTGCGCCGTGGGCCACCAGGGCCTGGTCGAACTGGCGGCCGGCCTCGTCGGCCAGCGCGGCGCTGCGGGTGGCGGCCACGGCAGCGGCGCGTGCACCGGCATCGCCCACGCCGGGGGTGAAGGCCAGGTGGTCGATGACATGCAGCAGGTTGTGCTTGCCGCGCTCGTTGGTGCTGCCATAGCCCTTGATCAGCCGGCCGCAGCGGGCGATCTCGGCGCCCAGGCCGGCGTGCTCGGCCAGGCCACGCTCGACAGCGGCCAGCCAGCGGTCGATCAAGCCTTGCTCCACCACGAAGCGGCTGCCGCGCCGGCGCTGGCCCTTCATCGCCGCCAGCGTGCGCAGCGCCAGCAGGCCCAGCACACTGTGGCTGCCGATGGCCAGCGGCAGGGCCCAGGGCTCGCGGCCGGCTTGCACCCGCCGGCGGTCCCAGCGCTGCAGCGCATCGGCCCAGCGGGTGGGCAGCAGTGCGGCGAACTCGGCCACGCCGGGCTTGAAGTGGTCATAGACGCGCAGCAGCTCGTCGTCCCGCGCACCCACCTCGCGCCGCACCCGCTGCCAGCGGCTGGCGCGGCTTTTCAGGTCGGCCACGCGCACGATGTCGTCGAAGGCCATCCACAGCGCCAGCCAGCGTGCCGCCTCGGTGCTGGCGGCGAAGCCGCCGGCCGGGTCCACCCGGCGCTCGGCGGCCACGATGCGGCGCAGGCGCTGCAGGTACAGCCCGGCGTAGGCGGCGTCCTGGTAGTCCAGCAACCGGGCCTGGCCCAGCGCGGCGATCTCGGCCACCGGGGCGGGCAGGTCGGCCAGCGCGGCCACTGCGGCGGGAGGGGCGGGTGGCGCGGCCTGGCGCTGCAGCACGCTGTCGGCCACGGCCAGCACCGCGTCGCGCTGCGCGCGCGCACCAGCCACCCGCTCGAAGGCCGCGCCGAAGCCGCGCAGGCTGGCCTCGATGCCCTTGCCACCGCGGCGGATGGTGGCCTCGTAGTCTGCGCGCTTGAAAGGCAGTCGGCCGCTGGCCACGGCCCAGCCGGCCAGTGCGCCAAACATGACCGCGCTGATCACCGTGCCGTGCTGGC
>Ga0208266_100267_pt1 | contig 20749 bp, 16 predicted proteins | sample LakWasMet67_HOW9_2_FD_183897 | JGI IMG/M metagenome (GOLD analysis project Ga0208266, IMG submission 183897) | Freshwater sediment methanotrophic microbial communities from Lake Washington under simulated oxygen tension - Sediment Metagenome... | ecosystem: Environmental > Aquatic > Freshwater >...
CCGGCTTTCCAGGCGACAGCGGCTTTGGTCTTCATGCGGTGATCGCTTTCTCGAGTGCGTTGATGAACATGGCCGGCACGTCGAAGCCGGTCTGCTCGGTGATTTCCTGGAAGCAGGTCGGGCTGGTGACGTTGATCTCGGTGAGACAGTCGCCGATCACGTCCAGCCCCACCAGCAGCAGGCCCCGTGCGGCCAGGATCGGGCCCAGCGTGGTGGCGATTTCACGGTCCCTCTCTGACAGCGGCTGGGCCACGCCCTTGCCGCCGGCGGCCAGGTTGCCGCGGATCTCGCTGCCCTGGGGGATGCGGGCCAGGCTGAAGGGCACAGGCTCGCCGCCGATGACCAGGATGCGCTTGTCGCCCTTGACGATCTCGGACAGGTACTTCTGCACCATCACCGTCTGCGCGCCGTCGCGGTTCAACGTCTCGGTGATGCTGCCCAGGTTCAGGCCGTCGGGGCCGACGCGGAAGATGCCCATGCCGCCCATGCCGTCCAGCGGCTTGAGGATGATGTCCCGGTGCTCGGCATGGAAGGCGCGGATGGCGTCGGCACTGCGTGTCACCAGCGTGGGCGTGATGAACTCGGGGAACTCCAGGATCGCCAGCTTTTCGGGGTGGTCACGCAGCGCGGCCGGCTGGTTGAAGACGCGGGCGCCTTCGCGCTCGGCCTGGCCCAGCAGGTGGGTGGCGTAGAAGAACTCGCTGTCGAAGGGCGGGTCCTTGCGCATCACGATGGCGTCGGTGTCGGCCAGCGCCAGCTGGGCCTCGGCCACCACGCTGAACCAGGCCTCGGCGTCGCCGGTGAGCGTGATGGCGCGGGCGCGGCGCGCCACCACCCGGCTGCCGCGCACCCACACCAGGTCGGCCGGCTCGCAGGCCCACAGCTCGTGGCCGCGGCGCGCCGCCTCGCGCATCATCGCGAAGGTGGTGTCCTTGACGATCTTGAAGCCTTCCAGCGGGTCGGCAACAAACAGCAGCTTCATGTTGAGTCTTTCAGGGCTTGTCGGGGTCACTCGCGATGCCAGGGCCTGAGCCCAGCGGCCGCCGCAGATCCGGCTTGGCCGGGCTGCTGGCGGCGCCCCCTGGGGGGGAGCGCCGCAGGCGCTGCGGGGGGACTACTTTCTCCAGTGTTGCACAGCGAGGGTGACGCTGCCGGCCACCACGCCCCAAAACGCCGCGCCGATGCCGGCCATGCTGATGCCCGACAGCGTGACCAGGAAAGTCATGGCAGCGGCGTCGCGGTGGCGCTCGTCCTTCAGGGCCACGGCCAGGCCGCTGGCGATGGTGCCCAGCAGCGCCAGCCCGGCCACGGTGGCCACCAGCGCCTTGGGAAACGCCGCCAGCAACCCCACCACCGCGCCGCCGGCCAGGCCCAGCAGGGTGTAGAACAGACCGGCCACCACCGGCGCGGTGTAACGCTTGGCCGGGTCGGCATGGGCCTCGGGCGACATGCAGATGGCCGCGGTGATGGCCGCCAGGTTGATCGCAAACGCGCCGAAGGGCGCCAGCACCAGCGTCACCAGGCCGGTGGCGGTGGTCACCGGCGAGACCGGGATGTCATAACCCGCCGCCCGCTGCGCCGCCACGCCCGGCAGGTTCTGCGAGGCCATCGTGACGATGAACAGCGGCAGCGCCACGCCGACCAGGCTGCCCAAGCTGAACTGCGGCATGACGAACACCGGCGTGGCCCAGGCCCAGTCCACCGCGCCCAGCGCCAGCTGGCCCTGCGCCGCCGCCACCCCCGTGCCGGCCACCAGCACGCCCGGCACCGCATAACGTGGCCACCAGCGTCGGCCGGCCAGAAAGGCCACGGCCATCACCAGCACCAGGCCGGGCGAGGCGCGCACCGACAGCACCGCGTCCAGGCCGAAGCGTGTCAGCACGCCGGCCAGCAGCGCCGCGGCCACCGCCATCGGCACCTTGTCCATCACCCGCTCGAACAGGCCGGTGAGGCCCGACAGCACGATCAGCCCGGCGCAGACGACAAAGGCGCCGGTGGCCTCGGGCAGGCTGACGCCCTGGGTGGCGGCCAGCAGCGCCGCGCCCGGCGTGCACCAGGCGGTCAGCACCGGCAGGCGGTAGTGCAGGGACAGGCCGATGCAGCTGACGCCCATCGCCAGGCCCAGCGCCCACATCCACGAGGCGGTCTGCGCCGGCGTGGCGCCCAGGGCCTGGGCGGCCTGGAAGACGATGGCCACCGAGCTGGTGTAGCCCACCAGCACGGCGACAAAGCCGGCCACGACGGCCGGCGCGGAAAGGTCTCGGATCAGCCTGCGCATGCGGGAGAGCATATCGGCCCACGGTCCGGCCCCTCCCGGCGCCACCCTCGGCACGGTCACCTCCGGTTGCAATGGCCGGCCACGCCAGGTCGGCGCCGGCGCGGCCTGCCGCGTTGAACCAGTCCGGGGTGGCCTGTGCCACCCCATCTGATCCCTGGAGTCCCCATGAACGTCCCCTCCGGCTCGACCGCCTCCACGTTCAAGCCCGCCACCGACCCGGCCGTGTTCTGGCGCCGCAGCGCCCTCGGCGCTGCCGCCGTCGGCCTGGTGGCCGTGGGTGCGCTGACCGCCACGCTGTGGCAGCGCCCGGCGGCCCCCACCGCCGGCCCGGTGGCCACCACCACGGCCGACCCCGTCGCCACCGAACCCGGCAAGACCCCGCTGCCGGCCGCCCCGGCCCAGTCCCCGGTGCACAAGCCGGCCACGCATGCCGCCGCCCACCCGGCGACGGCGACCCCGGCGCGCGCCGGCGCCGGGCAGGACAGCACCCCGGCCACGCCGCTGCGCACCCAGCCGGCCGGCCTGCCCGCCCCCGGTGTGCGGGCCGCGCCCGCGCCGTGCGAGACCTGCGGCGTGGTCGAGTCGGTCACCGCCGTCACCCACAAGGGCGAAGGCTCGGGCATCGGCGCCGTGGCCGGCGGGGTGCTGGGCGGCGTGGTGGGCCACCAGATCGGTGGCGGCAAGGGCCGCGACGCGATGACCGTGCTGGGCGCCATCGGCGGCGGCCTGGCCGGCCACGAGATCGAGAAGCGCCAGCGCGCCACCACCGACTACCGCGTCACCGTGCGCATGGCCGACGGCAGCCAGCGCATCGTCACGCAGGCCCATGCGCCCGCGGTGGGCCAGGCGGTGCAGGTCGACGGCGACCGGCTGACCGTGGTGAATCCGCCGGCGCGGTCCGCCGCACCCGGCAGCGACGCGGCCGACAGTGAACTGCGCACGCTGCAGACAGGCCAGCGCAGCTGACGACCCACGCGGCCAGGCGGGGCGCGCCGGCATCGGCCGGCCGCGGTGCCCTCAGATCTCGACCTTGGCGCCGAGTTCGACGATGCGGTTGGACGGCAGGTTGAGGAAGTCCGCCGCCGCGGCGGCATTGCGGTGCATGCCGGCAAACAGCTTCTCGCGCCACATCGCCATGCCGGCGCCGAAGGTGGGGATGACGATGTCGCGGCTGAGGAAGTAGCTGGTGTCCATGTCGGGCAGCGGGATGCCGCGGCCTTCCAGCAGCTTCAGCGCCTCGGGCACGTCGGGGTCGTTCTTGAAGCCGAAGTGCATCACCACCTGCCAGCAGTCGTGGCCCAGGCTTTCCATCTCGATGCGCTTGTTGAAGCCGACCCACGGCACCTCGTGGTGGCGCACCGTGACGAACAGGTTGTAGTCGTGCAGCACCTTGTTGTGCTTGAGGTTGTGCAGCAGGGCGTTGGGCGTCATGCCGGTGTCGGCCGACAGGAACACCGCCGTGCCGGGCACCCGCGTGGGTGGGCTGACGAACACCGCTTCGAGAAAGCTGTTGAGGTCGATGGCCTCGTCGCGCAACCGGTCGCTCATCAGCTTGCGGCCCTGCACCCAGGTGACCATCAGCGTGAACATGCCGATGCCGATGACGATGGGGAACCAGCCGCCGGCGATCAGCTTGAGCATGTTGCTGGCGAAGAAGGTGACGTCGATGACGAAGAAGAAGCCGGTGGCCGCCACACAGGGCAGCAGCGGGTACTTCCAGCCGTAGCGGATGACGAAGAAGGTCATCACGGTGGTGATGGTCATGTCCAGCGTCACCGCGATGCCGTAGGCCGAGGCCAGGTTGGACGAGGTCTTGAACAGCGCCACCGCCAGCACGATGAAGACGAACAGGCCCCAGTTGACGAAGGGCACGTAGATCTGGCCGGTGTCCTTGACCGAGGTGTGGCGCACCGCCATGCGCGGCAGGATGCCCAGCTGGATGGCCTGCTTGGTGACCGAGAAGGCGGCCGAGATCAGTGCCTGGGAGGCGATCACCGTGGCCGCGGTGGCCAGGATCACCAGCGGCAGCTGGGCCCACTTGGGCGCCATCAGGAAAAAGGGGTTCTCGATCGCCTCGGGCCGGTCCAGCAGCATCGCGCCCTGGCCGAAGTAGTTGACCACCAGCGCCGGCATCACGAAGCCGTACCAGGCGATGCGGATCGGCTGCCGGCCGAAGTGGCCCATGTCGGCATACAGGGCCTCGCCGCCGGTGACACACAGCACCACCGCGCCCAGGCCGATGAAGGCCACCAGCGGCTGGTGCATGAAGAAGCCGACGGCATAGGCCGGGTTCATCGCCACCAGCACCGCCGGGTTCTCGGCAATGTGCGGCAGGCCCAGCGCCACCAGCACCACGAACCACACCAGCGTGATCGGGCCGAAGAACTTGCCGATGCCGCCGGTGCCGAAGCGCTGCACCGAGAACAGCCCGGCCAGCACCACCAGGGTCAGCGGGATCACCCAGGCGTGCAGCTGCGGCGCCGCCACCTCCAGGCCCTCCACCGCCGACAGCACCGAGATCGCCGGCGTGATGACACCGTCACCGTAGAAGATGGCGGTGCCGAACAGGCCCACCGTCATCAGCACGTTGCGCAGCGCGGGTTTGTCCTTCACCGCGGTGGTGGCCAGCGCCAGCATCGCGATCAGGCCACCTTCACCGTTGTTGTCGGCACGCAGGATCAGCAGCACGTACTTGACCGAGACGATGATGGTCATCGTCCAGAAGATCAGCGACAGCACGCCCAGGATGTTGTCGGACGAGGTGGCGACATGGCCGCCGTGGAAGACTTCCTTCAGCGCGTACAGCGGACTGGTGCCGATGTCGCCATAGACGACGCCCAGGGCGCCGAGGGTCAGCGCGGCCAGGGCGGCCGGGGTCTTGGGGGCGTTTGCCGTGCTCACTGCGCTGCGGCGCCGGGGTCGACCGCGCCTGGAAAATCCGAAGCGACTATTGTGCGCCCGGCGTTGTGCGGCGCGTCAAGCCAGGCATCGGCATCGCCGCCACAGCGGGCTTGACAAAGTGTGCAGATGGCGCGGCGCGCGGGCGCGCCGTCAGTCGTAGACCTCGGCGTCCGGATCGGTGGCTTCCAGCTCGTAGCTGGCGGCCAGCATGGCCAGCCGGCCGATCACGCCGTACATGTAGTCGGCTCTACCTATGAAAAACAGGGGTGGCCGACCCCCTTTGATCCACGGGCGATCCACAAGCACTTACTTGAAGGATCAAACATGGCCAGCATCACTCCCCGGGGCGGGAAGTACTACGTCCGCGTCAGGCGCGACGGTAAGACAGTGGGGCGGACGTTTAGCAAGCGGGCGGACGCCGACGCCTGGGCGCGTCGCACCGAGTCAGAGATTGAGCGCGGCACCTGGGCGCCGCCAAAGGAATCTGCGCCGACACTGGCAAAAGTGGTTGCCGACTACAGGACGGCGGTTGCCGTCCGGCTCAAGGGCATCAAAGTCTATGACTGCTACTTCTCGGAGTTCAGCGGTACAGCGTTCGCCGGGAAGCCGATTGACGAAGTGACCCCGTTTGATGTGGCGGCGTGGCGGGACCAGCAGTTGAAGCAGTTCGTGCCGGGCACGGTTACCCGCAAGCTGGCCTGCCTGGGCGCCATTTTCACCTGGGCCATCAGGGAACGGGGGTGGCTGGCGGTCAACCCGCTGTCACGGGTCACAAAGCCAAAGGTTGACGATGCCCGGGACCGCCTCTTGAGCACCGACGAACGGGAGTACCTGCGCCGCGCCACCGACACATGCAAGGCAGCGTGGTTAGCGCCAACGATCCGGCTGCTGATGTTTAGCGCCATGCGGCGCGGCGAGGTCTTCGGGCTTCGTCGGCGTGACGTGAACTTCGGCACGGCAACCGCCCACCTACCCGATACAAAGGCAGGAGGTGCCCGCACAGTCCCCCTGTCACCCGATGCGCTGGTGGCGGCCCGTGAACTGGTGGAAGCTGCGCCACGCGGTCCTGATGCTCGGCTGCTGCCGATAGCGCACGTCAACGGCATCAGCGACGTGTTCAAAACGACAGTGGCCCGAGCGCGGGCGCTGTACGAAGCTGACTGCAAGGCCGGCGGCGTTGACGCTGACCGGCAATTCTTAGCTGACGTGAGGCTGCACGACCTTCGGCACATGGCCGTAACTTTCTGGGCCAGCACGGGCGGCCTGACCCTGCCTGAGTTGATGGCGGTGTCAGGCCATCGCAGTCCTCGCATGTTGATGCGCTACACGCATCTTTCGCCCTCGAGCATCGCCGCGAAGTTGGCGGCGCTGTCCGCGCCGCCGGGCTGCCCCCCAACCTTCTTCAGCCGGTAAAAAATCATCATGAAGAAAATCACTACCTTAACCCTTGGCGACGTGTTGCCCCCCGTCTTTGACTGCACGACCTCCGTCGACGAACTCGGTTTCACCCCTGAGCAAATGAGGGCGGCGGCCGCCGCTTGGTGCGAGCTGCTGGGCGTGCCCGCAGACGACGAAGAAGCCCGCGACGAGGCCTTTAGCGATGCGCCGCTGCAGGTGGTTCTGGTGGCACTGCCGGCCGGCGATCTCCTTCGCTGGTGGCAGGCGACGGAGTGGGAGTTTTTCACCCCAGGGCGGATGGCCGGCGGGCCTGCGAACAGTGGGGTAGGTGGAGTGGGACGTGGGCCGGCGGGTCTGTCAGCTGGTGGGCCGTGCCGGGCCGATGCTGGCCGGCCAGTACCGCGCAGCCGACCTGGTGGCGCGCTTCGCGGGGGCCATGCCGTAGGCTATTGGCCGGGCACCATCGGTGCCTGAGCGCAAAGGGCGGCCCGCGGGTCGCCCTTGTACTGTCCAACTAGAAAGGTCGGCTTCAGGACGAAATTAGAGGCCGTAGCGCGGGCGCAACGACCATATTTCTTTCAGGTCGTCTTCCGAGAGACCGAACTCACAAGCCAGGAATTCAACCAGCTCTGTGATGCGGTGCTCGCTCCCATCGGCGATGTGCTGCAGAAAGGGCTGCATAAAGTCTTGGAAAGGCGGGACGGCCACAGACGCCTCCTTGAATGGTCTAGGTTCATCGTGCCCGTCCGTTTCGAGGCCAAAGAAACCCGGCCCGCCATTTCACAGTGAACTTCAGCTCTTCCTCGCCGTGCTCCTCCCAGTCGATGGTCATGGCGCTGCCAGGGCCGAGGCCATCGACGGCCAGGGTCTCAAGGACCGCGCTCGGCACCACATAGCAGTCTTCGTCCGGCGTGTGGAATTCAAAGACCGGAACGCCGTTGACTGATGAGACAGCCCGCGGATGGATTGCCTCAGCCGAGCTGACAATGATGCCTGGTGGGGGCAAGCACTGCCAGTCCTCAGCACCCCACCAGCGTTCCGAGAGCAAGTTTCCAGCCGCAGAGCGACCAACCAGAACGACAGGCTTCTCGCCATTTGCCACCAGTGCCGCACAGTGCCCGGCGACAGCAGTGATGTAGGCCCGCATTTCTGCTTGTGAGGGGTCGTACTGGCTGCGGAGCTCGGGCTTGTTTATAGGCTTCAAGCCGCCGTCTCTCAAGCCTTTCGCCAAGCTCCATGCCACCATGTGCTGCCGCACCCACTCGCCGATATGCTCAGCCAATCCGGTGTCGGGGCCGGCGTCCAGACTCGACAGATAGCGGGACCTGGCGTCTGTGAACCGAGTGCTCATAGGCATCAACGACCCGCTGCCGTGCGCAAATCCAAGCTCCTTGATGGGTGGCGGCAGGTTTGTGGTGTCGAATGCGTGACCGGCAATTCTTCCCGCCAGTGTGCGAACCATTGCCGGGTCGACGATCAAGGCGCGGAGGGTGATTCGCCGCTCATGCGCAGCCACGGCTCTCAACTTCTTTAGCGCCACAGCGGTCACAAGCCGGCTTGTACGTGGCGGGTAGGCCCCTCCGAGATGCGCTTTGAGCGCCGACACAATGGCTTCAATGCTCCTGAATGGGCCCGAAAGAACCTCGCGCCGTATGTCAGTGAGGTAGCTCTTGACCTGCCGGAGCTTGTCGACATCCTTCCACCAGCGCTCGATGAGCCGCTTGCTGCGATTCACGCCAGCTCTCCGCTCAGAAGCGAGCGCGACCAGCAGGACAGCCTGCGCACGCTTCATCGACTTAAGGTCGGTGGGGGCGCCCGACCAACTGTAAATCCACCCCGACACCTCCGGCGCCTCGTCTTCCCAGCGAAGTCTCTCGGCAAAACCGTTGATGCGGCTCAATGCCGATTCCACCCCAAAAACGTTGCCGAGCAGTCTCGTGAGTACGTCATCCAAAGTGTTCAAGGAACGTGCCTCGACCCTGCCCCCGGTTCGTTGAGCCCTTGCCGCGATTAGTGCGGCTGCGAGTCGAATCTCCCGGGAGTCTGCCGGCGAGGTGTCCCCCGCGTTCTGAATAAGCAGAAGGATGAGGTACAGCCTCATGCTCTCCCAGTACCTCCGAACCGCCAGGCTCAAGGCCGCAGTTGCAAATTCGAGCGTGACCGGCTGCATGCCATCCCACAGAAAATCCCTCGCCTCTGCCCAGCCCTTGCTCGCCAGGGTCAAGGTGACGTGGTGGACTCTGAAGTCGTCCTCGACGTCAGCACACCTCAGTTCGTGCTCACGGTTTCCCCACCACTTAAGCAAGTTCTCTAGCAGCCACAATGACCCAGTTTCATCGCCACGGGAAACGGCCTTCAAGAACAGTTGGGCGGAGTTCTCGATGTGGTTCGCGTAGACGAGAGCCCGGCCAGAGAAGGCCTGCCAAGCCGCGATATCGCCACCCGTGAAAGTCTTGGGTACATCGACTCGAAAGTGGCCCCAACTTCCGATGAAGGCGACGATTGCTTGCTCATAGACCTTACCCAGCGGTGCGGGCAGCGTTCCGCTGAACGTCGTTGCGCCAGGGGGCAGGCTTGCATCGGCCTTTCGTGTCCACCAGTTGGCTAGCTGATACGCCAGGTTTGTCCCAACAAGCTGTGCGTTGACGAGCAGCTTTTCCGGCCGTGGCGGCAACCTTGATGCGATTCCAGCAGGCACCACAGCCAGGGCGCGAAATAGTCTTGGGTCGTCCTCCAGCCTATTGACTGCTATGCGCCCAACGTCTCGATACGGCTTCAACCACTCCAGATCAAAGCTACTGTTCCCCCACGCGTACGGAGATACGCCGATGGTCGCGGCGTTGCCCTCGATGCCTTGAGCATCCGCTGCTCCTGCGAGCAGGAGCGTTCGGTGCAATCGCAACACGTCCATCAACCGCTCTTCGGCAGCTCCAAACCGTTGTTGCTCGGCGGCGCTCTCGACCTCTCCGCCAATCTCCTCAAGCATCTTTCGGGTGGACAGCGACAGCGTGCCTACTCGGACAGACCTGTAGTGGAACGCCATTCGCACGAGAAAGCGCTCGTACCAATAGAGTGGCGGGCCCTCCTCGATGGAGCAGAGAACGACCTCCCTCGACGGCTCGCCTCCAACCATTGCCGGAAAGGTGAGCGTTGGCGTTCTTCCCTTTCGGTTCGCGCTGAGCCTAGCGGCCCGACGCGTCCACAGGGCGGCCACCAACTGCAGCAACCGTAGGTGCACGTCGTAAAGCACCAAGCTGCCCCTAATGTCGCGTTTGACGGCGGGCTGGCCTTCACTGAATGAGAATGTGTGCACCTGAGGTGCGCGGCCTTCTTCGGACTTAGTGTCCGGGAAGCCCCAGTCGACTTGAGGGGCACTCACAAAGATGTGCTGCTTTACTGCGGCGATGAGTTCCGCGCGCAGGGCTACGTCCACAGCGACACGGGTGAACGCGTGCCGTTGCTCGTCTTCCTGAATGAAGCGCACAGTTCGACTCAGGAAGAAGCCGGTGAGCAGCACATTCACGAGCAGCCAGACCCCGTTCATCGCAAGCAACGGGGCCATGAACTTGGCGAGGAAGCAAGGTGCGCTGTAGGGAGTCGCGAAGTACTGAGTGCCCATCGCAAGCAGCAGTCCAACCGAGCTTGCACCCGCGGGAACCACCGCGGAGTCGAGGATGTAAACACGCAACGAGACCGTCGAGTGGGCCTTGCGCTGGAGCATGAGCGCAATGAAAGACAGCACGATTGGGTAGACCAACGCCACCAGGGTGGCTTGAACGCTCCAAGGCACTCCGGCGAACGCCGCGACGTCGAAGTCGGGCTTGAGTTCGGGTGCGGGCAGACCCCACGGCGCGGTCCACTTCTGGATTGCGAGCAGGTAAGCAGCGCCAGCTGCAAGCAGGCCCACTGATGCAGCGAAGACCACAGGGTGGTCGGTACCCCACATCAAGAACCGACGGAACAAGCCGTACCGGTAGGTGCGCAACGTCGGGTTTCCGCGAGTCCAGGAACTCACCTCGCGCCGCGCTCGCGGACCAATGCGCCCGGTTACCCAAGCAGGCGCCAGCCTCAGTAGCCATTCCAACAAGCGACTTCCTCCCTCAGCGTTCTGTGACCACATGTGTTTGCGCCATTGTGGCTTCCGTCTACGATTCGTCGAGGCGAGTCGTCGGGACCGACCGAGGGCAGCCACTTCACCCTAGACCGGGTCCTGGTCCGAGTGGTTGAGGTGGGCCCCCTCAGATTCGGTGCTCATCGAGCAACCCCGGCTCCGGTTTCGCGTCCGAACCGAGCGCCGGCGAGCCACCTGCCTCGACAGCCGCCGCAAGTCCCCGCAGCTGGTCCAGCGAGGTCGCGCGCTTTCAGCGCCAGAAGGTGAGCGGCTTGGGGACAGTTCGGAAGACACGTCGGTAGGCCATGGAGGGGACGCTGCCGACGTTAAGCGAGCCCGCAGACCCGCTTTCGCCTAGAAATTAAGCAGACAACACGTTCTGCGGTGACCTTGGGCCATCAGCGTGACAACACCCTTTGGTGGGGCCTACGGCGGCGGCGCGGGGATGATCTTCCACAGGGCGCCGCGCGTGGTGCCGGCCTGGGGGACAGGAACCAGCTTCAGGCCTTGGGCGATGCGGCTTCGGCGGTTGAACAGGGCGGAGTGGAAGCTCTTGGAGTTCAGCCGAGCCCGGCCACCCAACAGGCCCTCAAACGCTTCATGCAACAGGTGCGCGTCGGGGTCGCCGGTGCCGGACTCAACAGCCTTGAACAGGCGGAACACGTCGGCGGCCGTGAATGGGCGCTCTTGGAATATCTCGCTCATGGCGGCCCAGGCCTGGGCGGTGGCCTCTTGCTCAGGGTCGGCCTGGGCGCCGCCATCCAAGATGGTTTGGGCCGGGTCACCCAGGGCACCGATGCCAGCATCGGCGGCGATACCGGAGTCAGCCAGCCAACGCACCATGTGCCGGATCAGGCCCCACTCGGCAAAGCGAGAGGCGAGGGCGTCGGTGGTGGGACAGCCCACGGAGTGCCAAGCGCGGTGCAAAGTCAGCACGGCGCGCACGATGCCCAGCCGGTCGGCGGCAGCGCGGGCGACGGGATCGAAGGCATAGGACAGCGCGGACGGGTTTTCCAACCCGGTGTCGATGGTGGCGATCAGCCATCGGCTGCCCATGTCGCGATCCATGACCACGCCGTTACCGCTTGCCAGCCAGGTTATACGGATGTCCGGCGAAATGTGATCCATGCCGCCCAACAGGCGTTCTCCCAACTTGCCTTCGGTGATGGCGGTTGAAACCACAGAGCTTCGGTAAGTCCCACAGACGTTATCGATGGTCGCCACGGGATCGCCGGAGCGGGCCACGCTGACCACCCACTTTCGGTTCTCATCCTCGCTGTTCGCAGAGTTGATCCACGTTTTCGCGCCGCCAGCGTAGCCACGGGCGATCATCGCCAGGGCGCCGACAGCTTTGCTTTTGCCGCTGGCCTGGGTCGGGCTGCTGGCGAATAGGCCGGGCGCTGAGGTGATCAGCGGGCGCATGGGGAGTGTGAGGACAGCCGACAGCATTGCGGCGCGGGAATGGGCATCAGCCCAGGCGTAGGCGGACCATGGGGCCCAGGCGCGACGCAGGGCTTCGACGGCCTGGGCGCGCGTGGGGTTCAGCGGGACAGGTTCCATGTCGTCGGGCTTCACGTCGAGCAGCACACCATCATGCAGGCCCGGCGTGTCGATGACGGCGCCGGCCGGCGTGATCATGGGGATGGTCGAGCGGGCAATGATCGTCTTCAGGCGCATGGGCAGCAGCGCCGCCACGATGTCCAGCAGCGCAGCATCGGGTTCGGTCGGGGTTTGCTTGCCGTCCTTGCCGGGCCGGTAAAGGGCGATGTGGCAACCGGTGACGTAGGCCAGCAGCGCACGTGACAGGGTGGCGGTGTGGCCTGGGGTCACGTAGGTCGGTGCGCCGCCCAGCATGAACAGGGTTCCGGTTCCGGCCAGTTCGTCGGCGATCTGTTCAGCCAGCTTGGCGCGGTCGCCTGTGGTGACTGCAAGGCTGAGCGGCTGACGGACGAGGCGCCAGACCCGTCCAGCGTCATTCAAGGACCAGACCACGGGTGTTGGCTGGTTGGCATAGACGATGGCACAGGCTTCGCGGTTGCGGTGGCCTGGGTCGAGGGGGTCAAGGCACTTGACGCCGTGATAGCGCGCGCGGTCCTTCAACAGTGCGTCGACGGTGATCGGCGTTTCGTTGCCCTGTTCGTCCACCAAATGCAGGATGAAGTCGCCGGCCAAGGTGCCTTTCTGTGCGGCGCTGTAGGTGCGGGCGACAGCTTGGCGTGCGTGCTGGGGGTCTTTGCCTTCATCCACGGCGCGGCGCATGGCTTCGCGTTCGTGCGTGGCAAGCCATGCCGCGCGGGCCTCAGCGGCGCGGGGTTCAGCTTCAGCCAGGGCAGAGGCGATGATGGCACCGACCTTCGCACGATCAGCAGCGGACAGTGAGGGAAGCGCGGCTTCAGTGTCGAGCGGAGGCCCGTCCGACAGGATGATGGGATCGGGGCGGGCTTGACGTAGACCGTTCAGGGTGACAGCGCCGCCGACGAAGTCAAGCCGGGCGACGTTCGCCATGGCCCGGTCGAACACGTCACGCTTCAACAGGGCGCCGCTGGCGCTGACTTCGACGCGGCCCAGCCCGGCCAGCCAGCAGCGGGCGGACAGTTCGTCCATGAAACGGGGGGTGTCGAGTCCGCTTTTTACGAACAGCCATAGGCGCTGGCCGGCCAGCCCCCGTACCTGGGTTTCGCCGTCATAGATGAAGCTGGAGGCGGAGGCGGACCAGACCACGGGGGATTGATCGATGCAGGGAATCAGGTCGCGCAACAGGGTGTGGAGGTGTTCGCGGCTCATGACCGGCCCACCCTTCGGTGGGTCATAGTCCAACGTGACCAAGCCCGGCCCGTCCGGGTACTCGAAGCAGTCTTTGGAGCGGCTGATGGCTTCCGGGTGATTGGCCCGATCCTTCTTCGTCACCACCTGGGCGGAGGTGAGGCGGTTGGACGGGACAGAGGTGCTGATGGCCTGGGGCTTCTGCACTCGTTGGAGTAGGCCAACGAAGGCGCGGGGGCCGTCGAGGTCGAGGCGCTCCACGGTTCCGCGCACCATTTCGCCGGCCGGCCGGGACGTGATACCGCCACCGGGGGCTTTGCTGATGATCTTTCCGAAGTGGTCGGGGCTAACAGTTGTGAACAGCGACAAGCTGTAGGTGATGCTGGGGTTCACGGCTTGGCCCCATCTTCCAGCACGTAGCAGGCGACCGTGGCGCCGCCGATGGTGGTGCGCATAGTGCTGATGAGGTGTCCGGCGTGGCGCAGTTGCAGAATACGGGCAGCAGGGCTGCTGGAAAGCCCCAGGATCGTCCGCAGTTGGCTGGTGGTGGCTGGGCCTTCCCGCAGGCGGGCAAGGACGATGGCGCACTGGTTTGCGGCGGCGGCGGCGCTGGGGCGGTAGTCGTGGCCGGCGTTCATTTCAGGCCCCCCAACACGTCGGCCACGGCCTGGGCCAGCACAGCGGGTTCAAGGTCGGCCACGATGGCGGCGACGGCCAGGGCCTGCAATCGCTGACCGTCTGTGACCTGTTCAGGCGTCAGGCGCTGGCGTGCGGCGGCGAAGCGCTTGCGGGCAGCGGACAGCCAGCCGCGAATGGCGTGCCACTCGTCCAACCGGCACGCCGGCAGTTGGGCCAGGTCGTCACGCGGGTCATTGAGGGCGACAGCCAGCCATTGCGCCACCGGGTCATCGGCGGGCACGTCCAGCGAGTCCAACCACGGATTGGTGGCACGCAGATCAACGACGGTGCGGGTATCGACCACGTGCCGGCCAGCCAGCGCAAGCACAGTGGAGCGGGTCCACATCAGGCGGCCGTTGACGCGGGCGGGGCTGACGCCGCGGTAACCGCCACGGCTCGCGGCCACGCGCAGAGTTTCAGGAGCGACGCCCAGCAGGCGCGCAGCCTGCTTGGTGGTCAAGGCGAAAGGGTGTTCGTTGGGGGGCATGTTCGTTCTGCGCCTGGGGTTTCCGATACCCAAGACTGTGAAACGAACATGTGCGCTGCCATTCGGGATTGGGGAAAGCTGGGGGGAACTGGGGACGACTGGGGATCGGGTGATTCAGTGTTTGCCGCTCGATACAGCATAGGGCAGATGTCTTTCGGGCTGGCGTCCCCCACCCTTGCGACTCAGGATATAAGCCAACGTGGGGCCAATCAAATACAGACCGTTGCGTTCTCTTGCTTCAACAGCCCTCTCTAGGTGATTGAAGGTAGCATCGAGGCTTGTTTGGCTAATACCGAATTGCAGCAGCTTTGACTCGACCAAGGTCCGAAGCATCGGCTTCGACCGACTATCAAGGTAATCAACACCCAAGTCTTCGCAGATAGCCCGCGCCTGTGAATCAACCAATGGTGCATCACCTGCCTTGTCCGACAGTGTGTGTGTTTGTGTGGCGATTGACTTAGCAGGCAATTCATTGATACCTGCCCACTTCAATGCGCCTTCACTCCAATCATCAGGATCGACGCTAAACAGTGCTTGCGCTTGTTCGCGGGTAAAGCGCTGCTCCGGCCATGTTTCATAGGTCGGTTCGAGTGATACACCCTGCGGCTGTATCTTCTGCGTAGTGCACCATTCCTTGACCTTGCCGCGCTCTAGAGGTGAGTCGCGGTTGGGGTCATAGGGTCGGCGTGCGAGGTACTCCCCCGTAAAGCGCTGGCACTGCTTCAAGGTGCATTCAACCTGCCCGGCCGCTATGCGGTTCGTCGTGGCCCTAAGAAGGCGCTCGAACAGTTGTTGATCGGTGCCGTCCCATGACGACGCACGGAGTCGGCTCAATTCAGCAATGCTCAATGAAGCACCGAGACTGCCGCTCATGGCAGCGACGAAGATATCACCCATGTTTTTCCCCGCACCCCGCCCAAAAAAACTGCGACGGGCGGCCCAGCGGGGATTTTTGGGCACTCTGGCGGCCACCAGGCCCGACGCAGGCCCCTATTCTTGCAGTAAAACCAGAGAAAGCAGTGGCTCTAGGTCTATCCTATAAATACATATACCCATTTATATTTTTGACCTGAAGTCTCTGTATTTACTGTTTTTACTGCAAGACGGGGGAGGAGGAACTAGATTTCATGAGGCGGAACTAAAATTCATGAAACTAGCCCGGAGGGCGCAAGCCATGAACCTGTCTGACCTACTCCCCTCCCATCGCAAAGCACCGATGGTGATACCTGAAAATGCGAGTGATGCTGCCGCAGCGGTCATATCATTCGTGAAAACAGGGGGGCAGGCGCCAGATCGAAGCGCTGCACTCGAAGCCTTCAGGGTACGTCTTGAAAGGCTGACAGATCCTGATCCGAAGGTATTGATCGAAGAACTCGCCTCTCATGCTGCGGTGCTTACAGCGCTCGCGGAGCGCTGGGCTGTTGAATCGGTTATTGCGCGCACAGCGGAGGCCGCCGCCAGGTTTGGGAAATTGCATCTACAGGCCCAAGCCGCGTGCCTGAAAACCCTGCTGGCGGTACGTGCCTTACAGGCGAAGGGTGTAACGGTGGTGATCAATGACGACGAAGCATGACAGTGCCGGGCGGGGGGCGGCGCCTGAACGCCGTGAAGTCGGGCATGTTCGCCGCCGACGTAGTGTCAAGCCGCGCTTACGTTCGCACCCTGTCCAAGGCGCTTGATCGGCTTGAGGCCCTCGGCGTCGCCGCCGACAGCGGGAACGGCGCTGCCCAGGGCGTCGCCGCCGATAAGAAGAAGCCGCCTTGACAGCGGGCGCAGCCGCTACAGAGTGTTTAGGATGGCCTCGCGCTTTGCTTCGTGCTCTTGATCAGTGATCAGGCCCTTTGCTCGCAATGCGTCCAGTCGGCTCAGCCTTTGTTCGGCGAGGTCAGCCGATGCAACCTCTTGTGGTCCAGCGGGTACAGGTAGTGCGTCCGGTGGCGCAATGCGGACCTCTGGCGGTTTCGACGCCTGAGGTGACGACTTGGTAGTCACCAGCGCACCAATCAGGCCTCCAACAGTCCCAACGATGACGCCAACGAACACGCCAGCCATTTGACCTAGGAACCCTGAACGACCGCCGATCATTGCACCAATGATCGCGCCAAGGACGCCAAACCCGAGGGCAAAGAAGAAGTACCGTGTGTCGTATGCTACGTCAGCAGTCTTGTCCCGCTGACAGTGCGGGCAGACCTTGCCGGCAATCGGAATCTGCGACCCACACCCGCGACAGATCATTGTCGGTAGCGCCATAGGTCCCCTCCCCATTGTTTGTAACATCCTACAGGGGCGACAGGTGGTGCCGGACCGCTGGGTTCGAAAAGTTTGCGAACGCTGGGAGATTTGTGAGGGAGCAGGGTTGCCGGACCCCGCCTGTACCGCCCGCAGGTCTACCCCGTCAAACCGCCTGACCACCCTGTCGCCGCCGCCGACAGCCGCGCCGCCGCGGATCAACCCGCACAAACGACCGTCACCCCCTGAACAGGTGATGCCTAGTCGCGGATTGCGTCAAACACCCTCTGATCCACGCTTGATCCACGCCTGATCCACGTGATCCAATCAAAGCGCTTCATCCGAAGCAATCGACCGTTGATCAGGGACAGTGTGAAGGTGAAGGGCTACGCCTGACGATGAAAGCGCCAAGTGCTTGTCAACACTGGGTTTTTCACGCTCAGTCGTAGACCTCGGCGTCCGGATCGGTGGCTTCCAGCTCGTAGCTGGCGGCCAGCATGGCCAGCCGGCCGATCACGCCGTACATGTAGAAGCGGTTGGGCGCGCTGGCGCCGGGCTTTTCGCCCGGGCGCGGCAGGTGGTGGCTTTCGGCAAAGGCCAGCGGCACGAAGCTGGCACCCGGGGCGTTGAGGTTCTCGTCGATGCCCCGCTCGGCATGCACCCGGTAGAAGCCGCCGACCACGTAGCGGTCGATCATGTAGACCACCGGCTCGGCCACCGCGTCGTTGACACGTTCGTAGGTGGGCACACCTTCCTGGATGATGACCTCGGCGGCCGACAGGTCGGTGCCGGCGGCGGCCAGCCGCTCGCGGCAGCGGCGGGCCAGCTCGGGCAGTTCCTTGGCGTCGCGCACGGTCATCGGCCCCCAGGCATCACTGCCGTCGTCGGCCTTGACGACGACAAAGGGCTTTTCGTTGATGCCGTATTCCTTGTACTTGCGGCGGATCTTGGTCAACAACGCGTCGACCTGGCCCTGCACGCCGTCCAGCCCTGCGGCCTGGCTGAAGTCGACCTCGCCGCAGTGGGCGGACATCGGGTTGATCAGCCAGGGGTCCATGCCCAGCAGCTTGGCGAACTTCTTGGCCACCTCCTCGTAACTGCCGAAGTGCTTGGACTTGCGGCGCAGGCCCCAGCCGGCATGCAGCGGCGGCAGCAGGTACTGCTCGTGCAGGTGCTCCAGCACCCGCGGCACGCCGGCCGACAGGTCGTTGTTGAGCAGGATGGTGCAGGGATCGAAGTCCTTCAGCCCCAGCCGGCCGCGGTTGCGCAGCAGCGGCTCCAGCACCAGTTCGCTGCCGTCGGGCAGGGCCACCGGGGTGGGCGCCTTGACCGCCTCGTCCAGCGTGCCCAGGCGCACGTTCAGCCCGGCCTGGGTGAAGATGCGCATCAGCCGCTGCACATTGCTCAGGTAGAAGGTGTTGCGGGTGTTGCGCTCGGGGATCAGCAGCAGGTTCTTGGCCTCGGGGCAGATCTTCTCGATCGCCGCCATCGCCGCCTGCACCGCCAGCGGCAGCATCTCCGGCGTCAGGTTGTTGAAGCCGCCGGGGAACAGGTTGGTGGCCACCGGCGCCAGCTTGAAGCCGGCATTGCGCAGGTCCACCGAGGTGTAGAACGGCGGCGTGTGCTCCATCCATTCCAGCCTGAACCAGCGCTCGATGGCCGGCATCGAGTCGAGGATGCGCGCTTCCAGTTCGTTGATCGGGCCGGTCAGCGCGGTGGTGAGGTGGGGGACCATGGGCGTGCCTGGGTTCGAGGGCGGTGGACGAAGATTCTAGGCAGATGGTGGCTGTGGCCCCGAAGGCAAGCGCCGCACCACCGGCCCCCCATGAAAAAGGGGCTGCCTGGTGGCAGCCCCTCGGGGGTGACCGGCGCCGGGCGCCGGGGTCCAGCGCTTACTTGCTGTACGCCGTCTCGCCGTGCGAGCTGATGTCCAGACCTTCGCGCTCTTCCTCTTCGGTGACCCGCAGACCGATCACCAGGTCGACGATCTTGAACGAGACCGCCGCCACCACCGCCGACCAGATCACCGTCAGGCCGACCGCCTTGGCCTGCACCCAGACCTGGGCGCCGATGCCGTTGGAGCCCACCGTGGCGGTGACCCAGTCGGTCACCAGGCCGGGGCCGCCGAGGTCCTGGGTGTTGAACACGCCGGTCAGCAGCGCACCGACGATGCCGCCGACACCGTGCACGCCGAACACGTCCAGCGAGTCGTCCGCACCCAGAAGCTTCTTCAGGCTGTGCACGCCCCACAGGCAGGCGAAGCCGGCGATGAAGCCGATCACGATGGCGCCCATCAGGCCGACGTTGCCGGCGGCCGGGGTGATGGCCACCAGGCCGGCCACCGCACCCGAGGCGGCACCCAGCATCGACGCCTTGCCACGCATCAGCGCTTCACCCAGGCACCAGGCCAGCACCGCGGCAGCGGTGGCGGTGAAGGTGTTCATGAAGGCCAGCACGGCGGAGTTGCCGGCTTCCAGCGCGCTGCCGGCGTTGAAGCCGAACCAGCCCACCCACAGCAGCGAGGCACCGACCATGGTCAGCGGCAGGCTGTGCGGCGCCATGGCTTCACGGCCATAACCCACCCGCTTGCCGATCATGAAGGCCCCCACCAGGCCGGCCACGGCGGCGTTGATGTGCACCACGGTGCCGCCGGCGAAGTCCAGCGCGCCCATGTTCCACAGGAAGCCGGCCTTGGCGTTCATCGCGTCGACCACGTCCTTGCTGGCGTAGGCGTCCGGGCCCATCCAGAACCAGACCATGTGGGCGATCGGCGCGTAGCTGAAGGTGAACCACAGCGCCGAGAACAGCAGCACCGCGCTGAACTTGATGCGCTCGGCGAAGGCGCCGACGATCAGGCAGCAGGTGATGCCGGCAAACGTCGCCTGGAAGGCCGCGAACAGCAGTTCGGGGATGTAGACCCCCTTGCTGAAGGTGGCGCCCATCGCGAATTCACCCGTGGCCGCGTTGAAGATGCCCTTCAGGAACAGCCGGTCCAGGCCACCGATGAAGGCATTGCCCTCGGTGAAGGCCAGGCTGTAGCCGTACAGCGCCCACAGCACGACGATCAGCGAGAAGGTGACCATCACCTGCATCAGCACCGACAGGATGTTCTTGCTGCGCACCAGGCCGCCGTAGAACAGCGCCAGGCCGGGCACGGTCATCATGATGACCAGCAAGGTGGAGACCAGCATCCAGGCGTTGTCGCCCTTGTTGGCCACCGGGGTGGACGCGGCCGGTGCGGCGGCGGAGGCCGCGATGGCCGCAGCGGGTGCCGCAGCGGCGGCGGGTGCCGACGCCGGCTCGGCAGCTGCCGAGGCCGTGACCGCAGGCGCGGATGCCGCGGCATCCTGCGCCATCGAGCCGCCCGCAAAGCCCAGGACCGCAAGGCCCAGGGCGAGGGAAGCGATGAGCTTTCTCATGGTTGTGTCTTTCCTACGGAATCAGATGGGGTGGACACGGGCGCACGGGCGGGCGGGCCGCCGGCGCCTGGACGCACGCAGATGAGGTCAGAGTGCGTCCTTGCCGGTCTCGCCGGTGCGGATGCGCACCACCTGCTCCAGCGTCGAGACGAAAATCTTGCCGTCGCCAATCTTGCCGGTGCGGGCCGATCCCTCGATGGCCTCGATCACGCGGTCGACCACGGCATCGTCCACCGCGGCCTCGATCTTCACCTTGGGCAGGAAGTCGACCACGTACTCCGCACCGCGGTACAGCTCGGTGTGGCCCTTCTGGCGGCCGAAGCCCTTGACTTCGGTCACCGTGATGCCCTGCACGCCGATGGCGCTGAGGGCTTCACGGACTTCATCAAGCTTGAAGGGCTTGACGATGGCGGTCACCATCTTCATGGCAGTCTCCGTTTCGCGGGAATCAGAAGCCGAACTTGGCGCCGAGCACCAGGGCGTTC
>Ga0208266_100270_pt1 | contig 20518 bp, 16 predicted proteins | sample LakWasMet67_HOW9_2_FD_183897 | JGI IMG/M metagenome (GOLD analysis project Ga0208266, IMG submission 183897) | Freshwater sediment methanotrophic microbial communities from Lake Washington under simulated oxygen tension - Sediment Metagenome... | ecosystem: Environmental > Aquatic > Freshwater >...
AGCAGCTGTCGATCGGCGCGCTGAACGACGACGCGACCGACTACAGGCAGCGGTTGCGCGCGGCGGCGAACGAGGACGAGCAGGACGCCGCGATCCAGATGATCGCCATGAAGCGCCTGGCCAAGACCTGCAACAAGAACCTCGATACCGCGTTCGCTGCGCTCTTCCCGCTGGGTTTGCCGATTCAGCTCCAGGCCTCGCTCGCACTATCCGTCGCAGCATGAAGCTGCGGATCAAGACGGCCTGATGGGCAACGCAATGGACGCCAGATCGGCGCGCGAGGCGCTGATCGTCGAGGCGCTTCGCGGCGTCGACACGGTGCTCGCCGCGGCTGACGCGGTCGGTGAGCGACTATCGGCCAGCTCGCAACGGCTGGAGTCGGCCGCTGCGGGCCTGACTGCGGCCGGCACCGTGTACTCGGCCGAAGTCGCTCAGCTCACCGAGGCGACGAAGAAAGCCCTGGCCGAGTACATCGAGCGCCGCGCCTCGGCAGCGACAACCCAGGCGATGGCTGAACATCGCAAAGCGATGCAGGACGCGGCCACGCTCGCGTTTGCCGACCAACTGGCGCCGGCGGTCAGAGACGTCGCCCGCCAGGTCGAAATCCACGGCCGCCTCGTTCGTACCGGGCTAGCGCCGGTGCTTGCTGCACTCACTCTCGGCGTCGCGCTCGGCATCGGGTGCGCAGTGCTTTGGATGCGATGAAGAACACCAACAGCCCTGCACGCCACGACCGCGCGCTCTGGCATGAGTGCCCCGGGCTACGGAGTGCATCCCGCTTGGGCAGGTTGCAGCCCTACCGGGCCGGCTCCTACCGGGGCACGTGGCAGTCCCCCGGACTGCCACGCAAGCTCTATATGCCATCGGGAACAGGTGGTGGCGTTCGACGGCTCTTTGCTTGTCATGAAGGGATCTCGGCATGAGTACCGGCGCGAAGGTGGGAGCGACGTTGTTGGGCGCGAGCGAATGCATCAAAGCGCCGATCCATACGCCGGTGAGCACGGCCCCGAAGCTGGAGTTGAGCAGCGGCTCGCTGGAGGCGCTGAAGTGGCTCGCGTTGCTGCTGATGACGCTCGATCACGTCAACAAGCATCTGCTGCACGCATCGGTGCCCGAGTTGTTCGCGGCGGGGCGTCTGGCTTTGCCGCTGTTCGGTTTCGTATTGGGCTACAACCTGGCCCGGCCTGGTGCGCTGGCCAGCGGCAGCTACTCGCGCACAGCGCGCCGGTTGGCGATTTGCGGGAGCATCGCCACCATTCCGTTCATCGCGCTCGGTGGGCTCGGTTGGGGGTGGTGGCCATTCAACATCATGGCGACGCTTCTGGTCGCCACACTTTGCGCCTGGCTGATCGAGGTCGGCGGACCGGCGCGGCTGGTGGCGGCCGCTGCGGTCTTCATCGTCGGCGGCGCGCTGGTTGAGTTCTGGTGGCCAGGGCTCGCGGTCTGCCTGATGGCGTGGGCCTACTGTCGCCGGCCCAGCTGGTTGAGGCTGGCCATGTGGATCGGCGCCCTCGCCTCGCTGTACGTCATCAATCGCAATCTGTGGGCGCTTGCCGCGTTGCCGCTCATCTTTGCGGCAGGACAGGTCAGGCTGAATCTGCCACGTAGCCGGCTCGGCTTCTACGTCTACTACCCGGCGCACCTGGCAGTGCTCTGGGCGTTGGCGCGGCTGCTGTAGTCAGTCTGTACCCTCGCGCCGGGAGGCTCTCCACTCCCACGGCGCGATGGGGTGAAGATCGGCCCACAACCCAACGCCCGCAGACTTCGCCTCCGCCTCCAGCGCTATCAACGAGGCGTCGTTCGAGTAGCGCCGGAACACCCAGGCGAAACCTCGCTTGACCTGTTCGGCGTTCACATCGAGGCCATCGACGGCAACCTGCGCGATGGGCCGGCCATACCGGTCGAGCGACTTCCAAGTCAGCTCGACCTGCTTCTTGCCCACCAGTTCGCGCAGGGACTGCTCTGATCGACGGCCGAAGGCCTGTGCCTTCTCTGGGGCATCGATCTGGGCGAGCCGAATCCGGATCGAATGACCGTCGACATTCGCGTACAGCGTGTCGCCGTCCGCCACGCCCGTCACCATCGCTGGCCCCCGGTAGCTGCTCGGCGCCGCCGGTCCTCCAGCGCCTGGCGCGTCTTCTCGGGCGATGGCCTGGCCGACGCAGAGCAGCAGCATCAAGGACAGGCCGGCGCGCAGTGCGCTCCGCCGATTCAAGGTGGCGCCCTTCAACGGGTACGCCTCGGCTGCCGGGAGACTTTGAGACCTGTGCCGCGGCGGCCACCTGGTGCAGAGGTACAAAGCATGAAGCGCCCTGTTGTTGTCATTCTGTTTGGCCCTCTGCCGCCGGCGATGACGCCGCGCTGTCGGCTGACCGAAGCGAAGCCCTTCCTTCGGAAATTATCCGGCGCGGCTGACCCATCCACCACGGGCCCATGTCATGCAGCGCATCGCCACGACACGGGCTGACGTAAAGCCCGGCCACGTCAACCAGCTCGGCGATCAACGCCGGGTCGGCTACCTCGATCGCGCCCACACCGGGCGCGCTGGTCAGGTCGCACAAGCTCATCGCCAGCGGCTGGCCATCCTCGGCGCCCGGTCCATGCGCCCACTCGATCCATCGCCTTGAGACCTTCATGGCAGTGCCGTGGAAAGCAAGAGCGCCGCGAGGCGCCTGGCCACTTCGAAATAACGAGGCCGATGGCCGAACAGTTCGGCGTCGCTGCGGGCGAGCGCGCGCTTCATCAGAAGCAGTCGATAGGCGTGGTCACTCATCGCGGGTTCTCCTTCACTGAACACGAACCAAGGCCGCGGCGTCCGCGACCGAGACGCGCATGTCGCCGACGCGCACCGTGTAGCCGCGCGACATCCGGACATCGCACGGCGCTGGGCGCCCGGTCTTCTGCAGCCACGCGCCGACCAGCCAGGCCATGCCGGCGGGGCTGCACGTGTAGTGCGGGCAGGCCTCGTGTGCGGGCTTGCCGTCCAGCTGGGCGGCGAAGCCCTCCAGCGCTTCGGGGGTGAGGTCTTGGGATGCCATCGGTGCTTGCTCCTTGTGCGTCGTGGTCTGGTGGTAGATCAGTGCTGCACCGGCTGGCCGGCTTTCATGATCCGATCGGCGGCGCCGAAGATCCGCTTCGCGCTCTTCTCCGGCAGCGTTCCGCCCTGCAGCCAGCCCTGGATGTAGTAGCGGCTCTCGGCCTGGCCGGGCAGGTCCAGCAGCGCGCACAGCAGGTAGGCCACGCCCTCGGCTTCAGCTTCCTCGATCTGGCGCGTCAGGGCCTCGTCGTCGTGCATGTCGGCGACGGCGGTGTGACCGAGCACTACGTGCGCCATCTCATGAAACCGGGTCTTGTGCTTCAGCGGGTTCAGCGGGTTGAGGCCGATGGATCGCGCGCGGGCGTAGCCCAGGTGGTTGCCCTGCAGGTGCTCGAAGGGTTCTTCGACGATGTCGAGCGCGGCCATGGCGGTTACGGCATCCCAGGCGGGCGTGATGGTCTCGGCGGTGAACGCTTCGCCCTCGGCCTGGTTCAGTGAAAACCAGTTCGGGCGCAGCATGAACATGCTGAAGGTGCCGCCCTCCCCTGCCTCGGCGGAATCGGCCGGCGCGTCCTTGTCGGCGCGGCGCTTCACGCTGATGGGCATGAACAGGCTGATGGCCTTCTCGCCCTTCTTCACGAAGCGGCCCTTCTCGCGCCATGCGTTGAAGCTGGCGATGGGCGCCAGCGGCAGGCCCTTGTCGAGCAGTTGCAGCGCGGCCAGCAGCTGATTGCCGATGCTGTAGTTGTGAAACGCCCGGTACGCTTGATTCATCACGCCGGGTTGGGTCAGCGCGATATGCAGGATCGTCCGCATGTCGCCCAGCTCGTGCGCCTGAACGTCCCGCGCGTTCTCCCCTTCCTTCCCCCCTGCCTGTTGGCCAGCCTCGGGGCCGAGGAACTGCGGATTGGTGGTGTCGTTGCTGGGGTGGTTGGACTGTGCGTTCATGCTGGTGGCCTCGTGTGGTGGTTGAAATCTGCCCGTCGGTTTCGCCTCGACGCATGAACAGCGGAAGCCAGGCAGGACACAAGGGCACGACCACAAGCCGCAGCTCGAAGCGCAGCAAAGCGAAGTGCAGAGACCGGGTGAGGACCGTGGGCGCCAGCCTTCACCCTTGGGGCCGGACTGGATGCCGCTATGCGTCGGAAAGAGGCGGAACGACAGACAGATCAGCCACCCTGAGCCACCGAACGCACAGGCCGGCTCACCACCCCATCAACGACACGCGCGAAGCTTCCCAGCTGAGCGATCCATCGCCGCACCGCGGCGCACTTCAACCAGCGCAGCGCAGGCCCGAAGCCGAGCGCAACGCGCTGGGCTTGCCGTCAGGGGTTAAGGCCAGCGCCGAAGGGGTGTCTCGCGCCTGGGCAACCCGAGTGCAGCGAGAGGGCGACCAGGCGCGAGTCGTCCCTGCTTGAGCGACCCCCTCCAACACCGGCGCGCAGCGCCCACGATGCCGGCAGCCGGGGCTCTGGCCAGCGCCCTCGGGGCAGCGCCCCGAAGAGAGCGCCCCGCCTGGTTGGGTCAGGCCTGGGCCCGGTAGCCTTCCCATCGAACGATGGTGGCCTGCGCCGATTCGATGGCCGAGGTCGCGTGCGCCAGGTCGTCCGCAAACCGTACGTGCACCAGCGGCAGCAGGCCGGAGACGATGACGATGTGACGTTCAAGCCGCGTCCGCACATCCATCGCCACGAACTCCTGGCGCGTCGCGCCGGACAGGTCGCGGCGGTTCCAGTTCAGGGAGTCCACCGCTGCACGAAATTCACCGATCTTCATGGTCGTCCTTCTGTTGTGCTCGGTACATCCGGCCGTCATCCGCTGGTGTGCGGACAGCGGCCGGGATTGATCCATCAGGTCGCGGCGGTCCCACGGGCGCGCAGCGGCGAGGGAAGCCAGCGCGTGCCCTGCAACAGCGCCTCGGCAGCGGCAACCGCTTCGCCCTTCTTGAGCTTGGCCAGCGGCGCGGCCTTCTCGATGGAAACCGCCTCGGTGACGGCCTCGACGATCCGCGCCTTGGGCACCTGGGCCAGATAGCTGCCAGCGGTCGGCGTCCACCAGTCGGCCATGTCCAGGCCCACCGCAGCGGCCAGCGCGTCGCCGGTGGTGTCGGCCTCGCGCCCACTCATGGCACTGACCGACAGCGCCGAGCAAAGCGCCAGCAATTCGAGCAGCGTGTCCAGTGGCTGACCGATCAGCCAGGGCAGCAGCCGATCCGCATCGCCCGGCAGGCGTTCGCGCCAGTTGTCCAGCCGGCTCGCCAGTTCGCCCCACGCGCGAGAGGCCTCGATGTCATCGGCCACGCCCTTGAGTGCGCTGTCGCAGTCGTTGGCCCGAAGGTTCAGCGCCGACACGGTGCGGTGCATGCCGCCCGCGTAGCCGGTGACCAGTTGCTGCACCAGCGTATGTGCCAGCGCGGCCAGGGCAACGTGGGTGTTGTCGGACATCAGCACCTGAAGCGCCTTCGTCTTGTGGGAGGTCAGCTTGCGGACAAGGCTCTCGGGGTTCGCGCTGGCTTGTTGCTCGGCGCCCTCGCCTGTGTCGTCTGTCGCCCCGTTTGCTCCTGCTGCGCCAGCCGCTGCCGCGGCCTTCGCCGCCTGCTTGCGGTCTTCCGGCTTCACCATGCCGCGATGCACGATCACCTCGCCATTGCGGTCGAGTGCCACCACGACACCGGCGAAAGCCAGGATGTCGACGGTCCACTCGCTCAGGTCGTGGCGCAGCTTTTCTAGCTTGGCGTCGATGGCCTCGACTTCGGCTTCCAGCGCGCTCGCGTGCTTTGAAAGCCCGGCCGAGTCGAAGCCGGGATCGCTGTCGTCATCCTGGCTGTCTTCGGCGTCGTAGAGGTCTTCAAGCCCCTTGCTGGCTTCCTCCTTGGCGGTCAGCAGCGCATCGCGCGCGGCCTCTTGCTCCGGCGTCGGTGCGCGCTGCTTCACGGTGGCCACCCCGAAGCCCTGCCGCTCCGAGTGATCGAACGAGGTCCGCGCTTCGGTCCAGGCCCAGCCTTCGCCCTTGAAGGCCTGCGCCCGCTCGGTCAGCCGCTCCACGGCCAGACGCTGCAGCAGTTCGGCGTCGGTGATGTAGCCGCTGCCCGCATCCTCGAACAGGTCGCGCACCACGACACCGCCCGCTGCCTCGTAGGCCGGGATGCCGACGAACTTGGCCAGGGGATCGGTGGCCGCGTCAATTTCGCGCCCGAGCAACAGGCGGCGCAGGCCGCTGGGGTTACGGTTGTAGGACGGCGTCGAGTTCCAAACCCGCTCCTGCGCGGCGTGGTCGTCGGTGATTGCCAGCGCCATCAGCTGGTCAAGGTTGATCTTGTCCTGGCGGAACAACTCGAACAGCACGGGCGACACCGTTGCCAGCTTCAGGCGGCGCTGCACCGTCAGCGGCGTGATGCCGAAGCAAACCGCCACGTCTTCCACGCCCGCCCCTGCGGCGATCATCTCGGCGAACGCGGTGACGGTATCGGCCACGCTCATCGCTGCCCGGCCACTGTTCTCGGCCATGCTCGCAGCGATGGCAGCATCGCGCGTGATCAGCCTGCAAAGAATGTCCTTGTCGAGCGGGATGTCACCCGCCTTGGCCAGCAGGCCCAGCGCACGCAGGCGACGGCCACCGGCTGCGACGCCATAGTCCCCGGTCGACTTGCCGCGCTTGGTTTCGTCGGGATGAACGACGAGGTTCTGCAGCAGGCCCTGGGCCTTGATGAGTGCGGCCAGTTCGCCGACATCCTCACCGCCGGACTTGCGCACGTTGAACGCGGACGGCACCAGGCGCGACAGCGGGATCAGCACCAGGTCGCCCGCCTCGAAGGCTTCGTCTTCGGCGCTCGATGCCGGCTCGGTGGCTCTAGCCTTGGTGGTCTTGGTCGGGCCCTTCGCAGGCAATGCGCCCTGCTCTTTGCCCTTGCCTTTGGCATCTGCTCTTTGGTGAGTCCCGGGGGCGAGGAACCGCGCCTTGGTGGTGGTGTCGGTGCTGTGGATGGTCGTTGCGCTCATGGCTGTGTCCTTTGCGGTGGTTGAAAAATCTGCTCTTCGGAGCCGTCCCGACGCATGAACAGCGACAGTCAGGCAGGACACAAGGGCGCGCCCGCAAGCCGCAGCTCGAAGCAGAGCAAAGCGATGTGCAGAGACCGGGTGAGGACGTGGGCGCAGCCTTCACCCTTGGGGCATGAATGGCTGGCGCTATGCGTCGATCAAGGGACGGCCCGACAAGAGCAGATCGACCACCGCGCTCTGCGTGCCATCGGGCGCAACGACCGGCTCTCCACAGCACTGGCAACACACGCGAACCTGCAGGGTGAGCGATCTACCGCAGCACCGCGGCGCACTTCAGGTCTGGGTTGACTCGGTGGGTGCCAGACCACCGCCCCTGCCGCAGCTGAGAGGAATAGGGGCGACACCGCGGCCGCCCCGATGAGAACGTGTCAGAGCAGACCACGCTCCGCGAAACTGACCACGACGTTCGCGGTGACCACCAGGTGATCGAGCACGCGCACGTCGACCAGCTGCAGCGCGGTCTTCAGCGTCTGCGTCAGGTACTCGTCCGCACGGCTCGGCTCAGCTGCGCCCGACGGATGGTTGTGCGCCAGGATGACCGCCGCCGCGTTGAGCGCCAGGCTCGCCTTGACGACTTCGCGGGGATAGACCGAGGTCTGCGTCACTGTGCCCCGGAACATCTGCTGCAGCTCGATGACACGATGTTGCGCGTCCAGGAAGACAACGCAGAAGACTTCGTGCTCCAGCATGCCGATCGCCAGGCGCAGGTAGTCCTTCACGTCCTGCGGCGACGACAGCGTCACGCCGGGCTTCACGCGCTCCGCCAGCACGCCCCAGGCCTGCGACAGAACTTCGTCGGCACTGGCCACGCGGTACTGGCCATCGACGTCACGGACCAGCAGCGCATTGGTGAACCGGGCTTCCGTGGAAGAGACAGCGAAGGAGAAAGAAGACTGCGACATAAGGAACTCCGGTCTTGATCGGGCGGGATTGCCCGAGACCGAATCCCTCACGTCGCAGCGCAGCGGTCAGGGTTCGAAGACGACCGAAGGGCGCAAGGGAGCGCCCCCGCGCTCACGCAGACCTTGACGGCGAGAACGACGTGATACGGTGGGTCGACACAGCAACCCACACCCCCACCACACCACCGCGCTGGGTCTTGCGACAAGCGAAGCGCGTAGGGCTAGGGTGGCCTGGAAGGTGACGGCGCACCGGCAGTCCGGTAGGGACCAAGCGCGACGGCGCGCGCCTGGAATGGGCATCCCGGTTTTCGCTACGGCGAAAAAGCGCCCAAGTGATCTTGATCGAACACAACTCGACTAGCAGCCTTCTGTCACCGGGACCGATGACCCCCTTGGGCCGACGGGTGCTCCGACTTCAGTTTCTGCCAGGTCGAAGCCGTTCCAAGCGACCGACCAGTTTGGTAACCTGCTCGTCTGTCAGCAGGTCCACGGCATGTAAGGAAAGCCTGACCGCTTCGCTCTTGTTCAGCGCAGTTCCGAGCACGGCAGCGCGACGTCGGACCGACTCCAACTGTGCTTTGTCCTGCGCGAGCAACGAGAACGTGCTTGTCTCGGGCTTTGCGGAGGAAGGAGGTGCGGCCTTTTTTTGCACGGCAGGAGACTGAGGCTGTCCTCGCGGCCAATATCTTATTTATGATACGACCAAAAGCAACGACTGTGGGTACCCGCGTCGGCGATACCTTGGCTTTCGGCGGAGCTCCATGTACAGAACCTCAGAAGCGAAGCAGGTGGAGGCCCCTCAGCTTCTATGGCACGACGACCACCCGGGTGTGTCGGCCTATCTTGACCGGTGTCAGGTCGACACTCCGGACGACTGGGTGCAGCGCGTCTGGGAGCTGGTTGCAGCGAAACGACCCCAAGTCGGCAATGTGGTCGAGTTCGGTGCAGGCGACGGACGATTCTCGTGCTTCGGCAAGTATCGGCGCTACATTGGATACGAGGTTGACCGGTCTCGAGCGTGCGCGCGAAAGCTCCCGAAGAATGCGGAACTGAAGAATGCCTGCGCATTCTCGACGACCTCCAGTGATGCGGATGTGTGCGTCGGAAACCCACCCTATGTTCGCAACCAAGACCTGCCTTCAGGCTGGCGCGAACAAGTTGCGCCGACCCTTCGAGCGCGACTAGGTGTACAGATCTCGGGCCTCGCAAACGCTTGGCAGTACTTCTTCTTCCAGGCTCTGGCCAGCACCCGCGACGATGGGCTGGTGGCGCTCATCGTTCCCTACGAATGGGTATCCCGACCTTCATCTAAGGCGCTGCGCGAGTTCATCAAACGGCAGGGCTGGAGCGTAGACGTATATCGACTGCCGGACTCCGTCTTTGGGAGAGTCTTGACAACTTCGTCCATCACCATCGTAGACAAAGCGGGAAGCGGCGCATGGCGCTACTTCGACACGGACGAAACCTCGCTTGAATTCTTCCAGGCCAAGACGGCAAGCCTCGGCACTCACCGCGTTCTTGGCTATGCGACAACGAGCGACCGCAACGCGGTTGCAAAGCGCGGCCTGAGTCCGGGATCTCAGAAAGTCTTTGTTCTCACCGAGGGTGAACGCGTTCGACATGGATTGCAGCGGGACCGCGACGTCATCCCTGCTGTCACGACCCTGCGCCAAGTCGACCCCAAAGGATCAGCACTCACAAAAGCGTTTTTTGAGCAGCACTACGTCCTGACGGGAATGCGCTGCTGGCTAGTCAGGACAGATACAAAACCGTCGCGTGACCTTGAGCTCTACTTGGGGAGCGTAGCAACTGAGGACCGCAGTACTGCCACTTGTACCGGGCGCGACATCTGGTGGAAGTTCACGATGCCCGAGAGCCCGGACGTTCTGGTATCCATGGGTTTCCGCGGCAATTCGCCAAAGTGTCTGCGCAACACCATCGGGGCCCGAGCTGTCGGTGGGGTAAGTGGTATCTATTGCACAACCAAGAAGATCAGCGAAGCGATCGTTGATGGACTCAATTCGTCCAAACTGCGAGGGCGACTGGTTTCGTACTCAACTGGCCTCCTGAAGTTGGAGGTGAATCAGTTGAATACGCTTCTTGATGAGATCCTTGCCGAGGCAACGTAATGGCCCGTACTGCGCTAAGCGAAAGCAAGGTCCTTACCGAGGGCGAGGCGACGTTTGCGGTCGAAGCAAGGTTGGTGCGCGAGTTGGGAGAGCGCCTGGTTAAGGAACCAGAGATCGCGCTCCTGGAACTGATTAAGAACTCATACGATGCGGATGCAACGGTCTGCGATCTAAAGGCAATCGGTGACGAGGAACTGGTCGTTTCCGATGATGGTCGCGGAATGACTCTCGACGAGTTCATAAGCGCCTGGATGCGCATCGGGACGAGTTCCAAAGAAAAGAACGGTGAAAGCGCAAAATACGCAAGGCCCGTCTCTGGCGAGAAAGGCATCGGGCGCTTCGCCGTAAGATATTTGGGACGCTACCTCGAAATGACGGCAGTTGCCAATGATCCCAAACGAGGCTTTGCTACTCGATTGGTGGCAACGTTTGACTGGCCGCAGTTCGATAAGTACGAGGACCTCGGCAAGGTCAAGATCCCCTATAAGCTTTACCGGGCTCAGCATGATGAGACGACTGGCCTAACGCTGAAGATCACCAAGCTGCGCAAAGCGGCAAGGAACCTCGATCTCCGTCGCATAAGGACTGCCTCAATCGAGTTGGTGTCGCCTTACGCGAGCCTTCTCAAGGAAGCTGAAGTCGACGATTTGCGGCTAGCGAGCGCACAAGTTGATCCCGGCTTTTCCCTACGCGTTCAAGGCGACGAGCAGGAGGTCAACGACGCAGACGTGGCCGCGGCCGTTCTGGACAACGCGGTGCTCAGGGCGAAGATTCGCCTACGAGACGCGCAATTGACCGTACGACTCTGGCGAAAGGGCGACAAGCCCACCCGCCCACATACCAAGATCACTGATCGCTTTGAAAGTTCGCTCGGCAACCTTGATGCTGACATCCGCTTTTACCCCCGCAGAAAGGGCACGTTCACCGATCTGCCGCTGGACGGGCGCCGCGCAGAGTCGTGGGTCAGAGAAAACTCTGGCGTAGCTGTATTTGATGGACGGTTTCGCGTCTTCCCGTACGGTCGCCAAGGCGATGACTGGCTCGGCCTGTCGGCCGACAAGGCAAGAAGCGAACGCGACCCAGAATCGTCGTTAGCCAAGCGCCATTTTCCCATGTCGGACCAGGTCCGCAAGGATACAAGCCAGAACTACATGCTGCGCTTGCCTTATCCGTTTCAGCTTGTGGGCGCGGTTCGGATACGTTCTACGAGGTCGAAAGGCCTCAAGGACGATGAAGTAGGTTTGATCCCATCCGCAGATCGTGAAGGCTTCATACACAACAAGACCTTCCATGATCTGCAGGATGTCGTCCGCGGCGGGGTCGAGCTAATCGCATTTGCGGATAAAGAGCTGCAGCAGGCACTGGAGGAAGAGGAACGCTCAGGGCGTCTGGAGACGCTACACAAAGAGACCAGACAGATCGTTGCCGAGATCGAGGCCAATGCAGGCCTTCGGCGCGAGGACAAGAATCGAATCATCAAGCGGCTTGAGGCCATCGACCGCTCTGCCAGCGATGAAGCCGACTACACCCGCAGGCGCGAGCAATCGCTAGAGGTAATGAGCTTGCTAGGCGTGGTAGCCGGGTTCATGACGCACGAGTTCGGGGTGGCTATTGACCACCTGCAAAAGTCCCACAAATTACTCGAATCCCTAAGCAGGCGTCAGCCTGACCTGCGAGGCGACGTAGAAAAGATCAAAGTCAGCATCACCAGCCTTGAGGAGTTCGTTACTTACTCCGAAGGCTATATACGCGGCACGTCGACCAGTCCGGACAAGCCCTATCCCGTCGCGCCAAGGATCGCACAGATGACTCGTGTGTTTGGGCGCTATGCGGAGGATCGGGGCATCTCCATTGAATCCACGGTTGACGCATCGACCCTTGCTCCAGGCGTGCCAGTCTCCCTGTACAACGGTTTAATTCTCAACCTTTATACGAACGCGCTGAAAGCGGTGACGGGGAAGTTGGGCAAAGGCGATAGACGTATTGCATTCCGCGCCTGGAACGCAGGCGAATTGCACTATCTGGAAGTTTCCGACACTGGCGTAGGGATCCCAAACGCGATGCGAAAGCGCGTCTTTGACCCGCTCTTTACAACAACGGATTCAAATCGCGACCCATTAGGTTCGGGAATGGGGCTTGGCCTTACCTTGGTCAAGCGCGGCGTCGAAGCATTTGGCGGCAAGGTCGAAGTGATTGACCCACCGCCCGGCTTTGTCACCTGTTTCCAAGTCCGCCTTCCACTTAGCCGGGTTACCGAATGAAGACCATTCTGCTCATCGATGACACCCAGGAGCAACTTGAAGGGTTAGCTGTAGCGCTGAGGGAACTGGTGGGCGTGGAAGAGGCTACGGTGCTTACCTGGCAACCGAAGCAAGAAGACGCACACGACCCACTGAAGACGCTGGAGACGCTGCTCGACGCGAATGACATCGCATTTGTCGTCACAGACTATGACCTTACAGGCAAGGGTGGCCTGGGCCTCTACGGATCGACCGTCGTTGACCACTGCCAGCTCAGGGCAGTACCGGTTGGTGATTATTCACGCGGGAACAAGAGACGGCTGCCAAAAGAGCCGAGCTTGTTTGAGATCCGGGTCCCCACCGATTCGTTCGAGGCAGCAGCGAAGTACATCGCTGCTGTATTTCGTGGCTTTCTCGAGATTCATGAAAAAGTTAAGTCGCTCGAACCCATGCCGCGCAGCCCATCCGCCGGCATCGCAGCCATTCTTGATAGACCGAACGATCAGAGCCAGTTCTCACTCTATGGTGTCCGGTACCCGAGCGTGAACAGCGGGCTGCTTGATCGTTTCCAAGATGGCGGCGATCAGGACGCAGGGGTACGTCAGTTATTCGCGTATGTCGCGGGCCACGTACTTCTAAATCTGGTCCTCAGATATCCGGGGCCTATTCTCAGCCTTAAAGCTCTCGCTGCGTACTGCGCAATCAATATCTCTGAAGTTGACCGCCTGCAATCCGCCTTTGCCGACTGTCGTTATGCAGGACCCTTTAGGCAGTGCGACGAGCATTTCTGGCTGGACAAGGTCGACGAAGTTCTAGATGCTATCGAGGTAGATGCCACGCCTGCTGGCCCAACATCAGGTGAACTACACAGGCTTGCGCTAGAAAAGCACTTTGGTACTCAATTGAAAAGGCCTGAATGCACGCGCTGCCAGGGTCAGAACGGCGGCTTTTTGTGTCCGTTCACTGGCCGCACGGTGTGCTTATTGCCAGATTGCTCGTCAGGTTCGAATGGCTGGATACCAGCAGGTGCCCGACTTAGCCGAATTGAGAAGGACTTCTTTGACGAGTGGGGCCCCCTCCTCGGTATGTGAGGGGCAATGATGTCAAAGCATAACAATGCAATTCAACGCGCCTTGGTTTCGCATTGGGATAGTCTGCGCGACAACATAAGGCGGCTAAATTCTGGTATCCAGTATCAGCCCAGCGACGGATATTCACTCTTCCAGTTGGACTATGCAAAGTCGAACGATACGACGGCAGTGTTCAACGTAGGGCCGGTGGTCATCAACTTGCCAGAACGAGGCGACCACGTCGCCGCCAATCTGTTTGTGGTCGCGGACTGCACTCTTTCGTTCGATGTTCAGGCGTACAAGGCGGACAAGCGCCTCGTTAGTTCCGCGTACGCTACCCATGTCGGATACTTCCGCCTAGGCAGCACACAGCTTCAGCATGTCTACGGCGTGCACTACGACTTTGACGTCGTTAGACCAGCGCATCCGGTCTTTCATGCTCAGTTTGCAAGTATGGTGATGAAACTCGAACCACATGTTCGAGAGCACTTCAACATAACGCTCGAAAGTGACGATCGCGTTAAGCACATGCTGCAGAACGTTCGCCTGCCCAGCGCCCAACTCGACTTCTTCTCGCTCGTTGTCCAGCTCGCGGCAGACCATTTGATGTGGGAGCAAAGTGGACCAACTGAACGAGCGGCGTTTGATGACATCCTGAAGCTCGACGAAGGGATAATTGGCGCGAGTCAAGCTTGCCCTCAGTTGCGCGCAGGAGCGGCGGTTCCTTGTCATCGCGCGATTCACTGGTATGCGCGTCAGCAGCAGGCAGTCGCACCGGCGCTGTAAGCACTTACCGTAGGTAGTGAGAGTCATCGGCTTGGTTCGTCGTTTGGGCGGCCGACGCATTGACGCGGCAACGCGGCAGGAAGTGGACGGCCGGCCGGGGTTGGGGCCCGCGCCCTCGGGGCAGCGCCCCGAAGAGAGCGGATCGCCATGCGCCCCGGCGCACAGTCGCCGGGGCCTACGGCCCTTCCTCAAACCTGCATCGTGATGAGCGCAACCCGCACGCCGGTGCCCTCTTCCTTGAAGGTGTCGGCCGGCAGGTCCTCCCACTCGCCACCGCGCGCCTCGACCATCGGGCGAAGGCTGGCGTTCTGACGCGGGCCGTTCGCGCACAGGGCCACCAGGCGGCCGCCCGGCCTCAGCATCTTCAGCGCGTGGGTGATGTGCTCGATGTCCGCGCCCTGCGCGAAAGGTGGGTTCATCAGCACGGCGTCAAACAGGCCGAGGTCCTCGACATCGGCGCTGCACTGCAGAAAGTCCGCGCACCGCACCGTGCCGGCCAGGCCGCTGCAGGCCAGGCGCGCCGCAAGTGCTGCGTTCACCTCCACGGCAACCACCTGCAGCGCGGTCTGGCGCACCAGGCCGAAGGGCACGATGCCGGGCAAGGCCTCCAACAGCCGGCCCGTGCCGGCGCTCGGCTCCAGCACCCGCATGCCGATAGCCAAGCCGGCCAGGTCCACCATGCGCGCGGCCAGAGCGTGCGGCGTCGGGAAGAGCTGCGGCGCGCTGACCACCTGCACACCGGCCTTGACCGTGGCCCGCATCGCCTCGATGTCGGTGCGCAGTTCGTTGGGCTCGGCCACCTGCGCGCCTTTCTCCTCCTGCTTGGGCGACGCGGCGTCCTTGTTTTCGTCGGTCGGTGCCGCAAGCAACGTGAAGCCGGTCTTGTTGGCCAGTTCGACCAACAGGCCGGCGCTTCGTTCGTGCTCGACCTGCGCGGCCGTCATCACGCCGGCCAGCTTGTCGAACGGCACGATACGTGTGAAGTTGGCCCCGCCGTTGCCCCAGTTATCCAGCAGGGTGACGCTGATCTTGTTGACCTTCTGGATGTAGACCCACGTACCGCGCCCGACCCAGCAGCGCACCGCCCCACCCTTCTCCGGCCCGGTCTTGTCGGCGATCGTGCCGCCGGCGTCGGCCAGCATGGCGCGCTCGTAGGCCAGGCGGTTGTCGTAGTGCTCAATCCAGCGGCCAGAGAAGGCAACCACTCGGGTGTGCATCTCGCGGGCGAGGCCGCGGGCTTGGTCTGCGCTGACGATGCCGCCGGTGAGCGCCGACCAAAGGCTCGTGTGGCCCTCGTACTGCAATGCTGGCGGATCACGGGGATAGTCGGCGAGCGGATAGCAGCGCGAGCAGTAGTCCTGACTTGCGATTGCTGTCGCGCGTTCCATCGTCATCGGCTCGGTCTTCCATTGCGACAGAATGCCCAGCGACTCGGCACGAGTGCGCTCCTGCTTGCGCTTGTCGGCCTCGATGGTCTTGATGCGCCGCGCCCTCACGTCAGGCCGCTCCTTGTACTTGGCATGCTGGATCGCAGCCGCGGCGCGGCGCTTCCAATAGTCGGCCGTGTCGAAAGCCTGGACTGCCTTGCGCATGCCGTTCTGGATCCGCGCCGCGTCCTTGCGCGCGTGGCGCTCGGAGTGATGGCCCACCAGGATTGGCTGACCGAAGGGGATGCCATCGGCAACCCGGCGCGCCTGGGCAGTGGCACGCTCGGCCTCGTCGGTTCGCTTGTCGCGGTAGTTGTCGAAGCGGTCGGCACGGTCCTCGGCCCGGTCGATCAGGGTGGAGTCTTCATCGCCGATCTCGCCGGCCAGCTCGATGCACAGGTCCGCGCGCGCGGGCGTCCACATCGACGCGATGAATTGGTCCTGCTTCGGTGCCCATGCGAAGCCAGCAGCCTTAACTCGGTCGTAGACATCGCGGTCGAGTCGGGTGGCGCTGCTCAGGCGCAGCTTGTTGTCATCGGGCGAATAGGTCGCCGTCAGGTCGTAGGTCTGTTCTTCCACCCCTGTCTGTTGGCCAGCCTCGGGGCCGAGGAACTGCGGATCGGTGGTGTCGCTGATGGGGTGGTTGGACTGTGCGTTCATGTTGGTGGCCTCGTGTGGTGGTTGGAAATCTGCCCGTCGGTTTCGCCTCGACGCATGAACAGCGGAAGCCAGGCAGGACACAAGGGCACGGCCGCAAGCCGCAGCTCGAAGCGCAGCGCAGAGACCGGGTGAGGACCGTGGGCGCCAGCCTTCACCCTTGGGGCCGGACTGGAGGCCGCTATGCGTCGGAAAGAGGCGGAACGACAGGCAGATCAGCCACCCGAGACCCGGAACGCACAGGCCGGCTCACCACCCCATCAACGACACGCGCGAAGCTTCCCAGCTGAGCGATCTATCGCCGCACCGCGGCGCACTTCAATCAGCGCAGCGCAGGCCCGAAGCCGAGCGCCGCGCGCTGGGCTTGCCCTTCGTGGTTGAGGGCAGCGCCGAAGGGGTGTCTCGCGCCTGGGCAACCCGAGTGCAGCGAGAGGGCGACCAGGCGCGAGTCGTCCCTGCTTGAGCGACCCCCTCCAACACCGGAGCGCAGCGCCCACGATGCCGGGGCGGGAGTTCAGGCGACGCCGAAGACCTTCATCACTTCGTCGCCCAGGTGGTTGATCACCTTCACTGCAATTCGGCCCGTCTTGGGCTTCTCGAACGGCCGTGACACGTCGCTGTTCAACGTGGCCCAGGCCTCGGCGTCGATCTCGGCTTTAAGCGTGGTCTTTAGCGACTTGTACGGATCGGCTGCACCGAGGAAGTAGGCCTGGCGGACGAAGAAGCTTTCTTCGTTGTAGGCCGTGTCGATCATCCACAGCGCGATGCTGTCGGTACCGCCGCTTTCGATCTCGCCGGTCTGCGGCCTGAACACGTCGACGCCCTTGACGCGCACGCGCACTTGTCCATCGACTTGCGGCTCGATGCGGATATCCGGCTCGCCGAACACCACGAACAAGTTGCCGGCTCCGGTGTTCTTCAGGTCGCCGGCCATGTGCAGGTCGGGGTTCATGCGTGCCTTGAGCACGGGCACACGGCCCAGCTTCTCGAACTCGGCGGCATGGGCCTCGTAGTTGAAGGCACAGGCAATCAGCACGTCGAAGCCGGCGTCGGCGGCCTCGCGCGCGGCGCTGACCAGGTCAGGCCGCGCAACGGTACCGAACTCCGGGCCGATGAAGATAGCAGCGCGTCGCTCTTTCTCGCCTTCCATGTACCGCCCCTCGGCACACACGTACTCGCCCGGCCAGCCGACGATGCTGGTGAAGCTGATCCGGTCGGCCTTGTGCGCCTGCTGCACGCCGGCGGCCTTCAGGTTTTCCAACATCACGGCGGCGAAGTCGGCCTTGGCCTCGTACTCGGCCTTCGGCGCGCGCACGCCATCGATCAGACCGTCGTCTATGTCCATGGCCAGCGTGCGATGCGGGCTCAAGCTGTCCACCGTGAACGGGCCGGCCACTCGCACGCGCTTCTTGTCCTCGTAGGGTTTGTCGTAGAGGTATTCGCTCTCGGCCTTTGCTGCGATGGACGCGTCAATCTCACGCTGCCGCTCGCCACGAGTCTTCCACCAGTCGGCGTGTAGCGTCTTCGCCTTGGGCGGCCACTTCGCGTCGGCGTCGCGAGGAATCTGCCACTCCTGCCATTCCGCCTTCAGCGCCGCGTTCAGCGCTTCGCGCAACGGCTCCAGCTTCTTCTGCCACTGATCCCAAATAACGTCGATCTCGGTGTTATTCGCAATACTCTTGAGGGTGACGTGAGGAACTCGCTCGTAGACGAAACCTTGGCGGATATTGCCGCGGGTAGGTTGGCTGCTAGGCACGCCGCGCGTGACCTCGGCTTCCTTCAGTCGGCCCTCAGGACTATCGACCAACAGGTAGTACGGATAACGCGCGCCCATGATGCGCGCGCGCGCCAGCGCCAGGGCCACGCGAGAGGTATCGATGGTGATCCAGCGACGGCCCCATTGCTCCGCCACATAGGCAGTCGTACCAGAACCGCACGTGGGGTCGAGGACAAGATCACCGGGATCGCTGGCCATGAGGATGCAGCGCTCGACAATACGTTGCGACGTTTGGACAACGTACACCTTGTCCATTGCGCTGCCGGACTGCGTGTCGGTCCAGAGGTCGTTTATTGGGAAAACGGGGAAGTCACCATGAAAGCGAACGTAGGAGACCGACGCGCCCGCCGCCTCCAAGCGGTCCGAGTAACGCAGGCGGCGCATCCCTTCCTCGTTGGTCTTCCAACGCGCAGACATTGACGGGCGATACGCCTTGCCGCCAATCTCGACTGGAAACCAACTTGCCGCACCTTCACCCTTCTGCCGACCGAGAGCTTGGCTTGTCAGCGTCTGATAGCGAAGTACTCGGAGTTGCTCTTCAGCCTTTAAGGCAGAAACTTCGGCCGGCCGAAGTCGTTGGCGCAGCCCCGTGTCATGTTGGAGAAAGGTATACGTCTCATCGCCGTCCTGCCCAAGCGCGCGAGGAAGAAACATTTGACGGTACTTGACGCGCGCTTTGTCCTTTGCGTAGTAGAGAACAAAGTCAGTGGTTCCGGCGAGATTCTCACCAGTTGCACCGCTGGTCTTCTTGACCGAGATCTGGGCGATGCAGTTCTCGTCTCCGAATACCTCATCCATTAGCACCCGGACTCGGTGCACATTCTCGTCGCCGATCTGCACGAAGACCGACCCACTTTCGGTAAGGAGGTCGCGCGCAACCGTCAACCGATCCCGCAGGTAGGTCAGATAGGAATTGATGCCGTCCCGCCAAGTATCACGAAAGGCCTTTACCTGCTCAGGCTCTCGGCTGATGTGATCCCGGTTGCCGTCTCGAACATCTCGGCTGGTCGTGCTCCACTGAAAGTTTGAGTTGAACTTGATTCCATATGGTGGGTCCAGATACACGCACTGCACCTTGCCGCGAAGGCCTTCGCGCTCCGACAGGCTTGCCATCACCTGAAGGCTATCGCCCAGGATCATGCGGTTGGTCCAGTTCTGGTCGTGCGCGTAGAAGTCGGTCTTGTCGGCGCCCGCAGGGATACCGTTGAAGTCGCCGAACATGTCAACGGTGCCACCAGCGGCGCCCTCTATCCGCGCTCGGGTCTGCTGCTGCAGGTCATCAATCAGCACTTTGGGGTGCACCTTCTCCTGGATGTAGAGCGGCGGCGCGTTCACGACCAGGTCGGTCCAGTCCTGCCCGTCCTTGCCGCGCCAAACCAGTTGCGGGTCGAGGTCGCGGTTGCGTTGCTGCTTCTCGGCCTGCAGGCCATCGGCATTCGACGTACCGCGCGCGTAGCTGACCTGCACAGGCTTCCTGGCCTCGTCGGCCATCAGGCTCTGGTACTCCGCAGTGGGGATGTTCTTGCGCTTGTCGTCGCTGTGTTTAAGCGCGTCCACGCCGACAAAGGTGGTTCCAGATTTCTTGGTGGCCATGGCGGGTCCGTCAGACAGTGGCGGGCACGAGAAGGCCCTGGATCAGTTTCGCGAAGTCAGCTTCGAGGTCGTGTGCCGACCGGAACTCGGCGAAGGCCCAGCGACCGTAGGTCCCCAGCGCATTCACGCCGGGCACCCATTGCGTGGTCATCGTCTCGGCCTTGACTACGGCATCCTCGCCGCGGAAGCCCTTGATCTCGACAACGAGGTTCATCGGGCTCTCGTGGTCATCGTCGACCCGCACGATGAAGTCGGGCCGATAGTGCCGCTGCGTGCCGCCCAAGCGGTATGGCACTTCGAACCCCATGCTGTGGTTCTTGGCGTAGGCCAGTACGCGCGGATGCGCTTCGGCCACGCGGCAGAACTCGGCTTCCCAGTCGCTGTCGTACACCACCCAGTTCACATGGCTCTTCGGCGGCGGCCCTTGGGTCGCCCACAGGGTCTGCTTGGCAGTGGTGAAGTTCACGTGCCGCGTGCTGCCGGTGGGATTAAAGGGGTCGAGCACAACCCGCACAGCGTTCGTGCCGGCCAGCGTGGCGCTGATGGCGGAATGGATGCGCTCGCAGGCCATGTCGGTGATTTCCTGATGCATCACCTGCGCTTTCCAGGTGCCGCCGCTGCACTTGAGGTGGTCCCGCACCCATTCCTGTGCGATGCCCTTGAGCTGGCCGAACAGGTGCAGCTTCGGGTCTTGGCCCGGATCGCGGTACTTGCGATACAGCAGGTGCTTGGCCAGGTGGAAGGCGATCGAGTTGTCGCGCGTATTTTCCAGGTGTTGCACGGTCAGGTTCACGCCCTCGCCCACGATGCCCAGGTTCTGTGTCGTGGACGGGCCCACCAGG
>Ga0208266_100271_pt1 | contig 20468 bp, 20 predicted proteins | sample LakWasMet67_HOW9_2_FD_183897 | JGI IMG/M metagenome (GOLD analysis project Ga0208266, IMG submission 183897) | Freshwater sediment methanotrophic microbial communities from Lake Washington under simulated oxygen tension - Sediment Metagenome... | ecosystem: Environmental > Aquatic > Freshwater >...
CGTAGTCCACCAGCGTGCTCTTGCGCGCCCGGTCGCCGTTGTACATGCCGCCGAACTGGCCGATCAGCACATGGCTCTCGTCCAGGAACATCAGCGCGTCCGGCGGCAGGTAGTCCACCAGCGTGGGGGGTGGCTCACCGGGCTGGGCACCCGACAGGTGGCGGGTGTAGTTCTCGATGCCCTTGCAGTGGCCCACCTCCTGCATCATCTCCAGGTCGAATCGAGTGCGCTGCTCCAGCCGCTGCGCCTCCACCAGCTTGCCGTCCTTGACGAACTGGGCCACCCGCTCGCGCAGCTCGACCTTGATGGTCTCGACCGCCGCCAGCACCCGTTCACGCGGCGTCACATAGTGGCTGGACGGGTAGATGGTGAAACGCGGCACCTTCTGGCGGATGCGGCCGGTCAGCGGGTCCAGCAGGCTCAAGGCCTCGATCTCGTCGTCGAACAGTTCCAGCCGCACCGCCAGCTCGCTGTGCTCGGCCGGGAAGACGTCGATGGTGTCGCCACGCACGCGGAAGCTGCCGCGCGAGAAATCGACGTCGTTGCGGCTGTACTGCATGCGGATCAGCTGGGCGATGACGTCGCGCTGGCCGATCTTGTCGCCCACCCGCACGATGAAGCGCATCTGCGAATAGTCCTCGGGCTTGCCGATGCCGTAGATCGCGCTGACCGAGGCCACGATCACCGTGTCGCGCCGCTCCAGCACGCTCTTGGTGGCCGACAGCCGCATCTGCTCGATGTGCTCGTTGATCGACGAGTCCTTCTCGATGAACAGGTCGCGCTGCGGCACGTAGGCCTCGGGCTGGTAGTAGTCGTAGTAGCTGACGAAGTACTCCACCGCGTTCTTCGGGAAGAACTCGCGGAACTCGCTGTACAGCTGCGCCGCCAGCGTCTTGTTGGGCGCGAAGACGATCGCCGGCCGGCCCATGCGCGCGATGACGTTGGCCATGGTGAAGGTCTTGCCCGAGCCGGTCACGCCCAGCAGGGTCTGGTAGGCCAGGCCGTCCTCGAGGCCCTCGACCAGCTGGTTGATGGCCGCGGGCTGGTCGCCCGCCGGCGGGTAGGGCTGGAACAGCTGGAACGGCGAATCCGGGTAGCTCACGAACTGGCCGTGGGCGTCGTAGCCGGGTTCGGTGGTGGTGTCAGGCACCTCGGTGAGGTCGGTAGGCTGCGGCACTGGGGGTTTCCCTGGAGAAATGGGGCGTTGGCCCTAAAATCGCGGGCTGCCCGCCGCCGCAAGGCGACGAACGAGCAACCCGACAGCGTAGCGCAGGCCAGGATTTGCTGCCGGCCGCCCGCCACGCCCGGGCTGTTTTCTCCCGCCCTCACCCTTTCAGGATTCCCTCCATGACGCTCTTTGCCGCCGTCGAACTGGCCCCGCGCGACCCCATCCTGGGCCTCAACGAGCAATTTGCCGCCGACACCCACCCGACCAAGGTCAACCTGGGCGTGGGCGTGTATTTCGACGACGCCGGCAAGCTGCCGCTGCTGGCCTGCGTCAAGGCCGCCGAGCAGCAACTGACCGACGCCGCCAAGCCGCGTGGCTACCTGCCGATCGACGGCATCGCCGCCTACGACAAGGCGGTGCAGCGCCTGGTGTTCGGTGCCGACAGCGCGGTGCTCAAGGATGGCCGCGTGGCCACGGTGCAGGCCATCGGCGGCACCGGCGGCCTGAAGGTGGGCGCCGATTTCCTGAAGAAGCTGAACCCCGGTGCCACCGTGCTGATCAGCGACCCGAGCTGGGAAAACCACCGCGCGCTGTTCAGCAGCGCCGGCTTCCCGGTGGGCACCTACAGCTACTACGACGCCGACAAGCGCGGCGTGAAGTTCGACGCCATGCTGGCCGACCTGAATGCCGCGGCTGCCGGCACCATCGTCGTGCTGCACGCCTGCTGCCACAACCCCACCGGCTACGACATCACGCCGGCGCAGTGGGATCAGGTCATCAGCGCCGTCAAGGCCAAGGGCCTGGTCGCCTTCCTGGACATGGCCTACCAGGGCTTTGGTGACGGCATTGCCGAAGACGGTGCGGTGATCCAGCAGTTCCTGGCCGCGGGCGTGGACAGCTTCTTCGTCGCCACCTCGTTCTCCAAGAGCTTTTCGCTGTACGGCGAACGCGTCGGCGCGCTCAGCGTGGTGTGCAGCAACAAGGACGAGTGCGCCCGCGTGCTTTCGCAGCTGAAGATCACCATCCGCACCAACTACAGCAACCCGCCCACCCACGGCGCCCAGGTGGTGGCCACGGTGCTGGACACGCCCGCCCTGCGCGCCCAGTGGGAAGACGAGCTGGCCGGCATGCGCCAGCGCATCAAGCAGATGCGCCAGCTGCTGGCCGACAAGCTGGTGGCCGCCGGGGTGAAGCAGGACTTCAGCTTCATCACCCGCCAGCGCGGCATGTTCAGCTACTCCGGCCTGAGCAAGCCGCAGATGGAGCGGCTGCGCAGCGAGTTCGGGGTCTACGGCGTGGACTCGGGCCGCATCTGCGTGGCGGCGCTGAACACCGGCAACATCGACCACGTGGTCGCGTCGATCGCCAAGGTGCTGTAAGCGCGCACCGCGCCGGCGATGCGCCGGCAGCCCCGCACCAAAGCCCGGCTTGCCGGGCTTTGTTCATTTCTGGCACAAAACCCCGTCGCCTCGGCGACAGGCGTTGGAATTGCCGGTCGGCGCTGCGCGTATTTCCGGAATGCCGGCGCACATGCCGGGTGCAATATTCATGGGTTTGGATCATAATTGCTGCACTGCACAAAAATTTCCTGGATTGTCAGGTGAGATTCAGCGCAGCCGTCACATGATGCAGCTCGCGGCCTGACCGTCCGCCCTTTCACCGGAGCCCACCGCCCATGCTTTACCAGCTGTATGAAACCCAACGCGCGCTGATGGCGCCGTTCTCCGAGTTCGCCAGCGCCACGGCCAAGCTCTACAACCACCCGCTGTCGCCCTTCACCCACATGCCGCTGGCGCAGCGGGTGTCGGCCGGCTTCGACCTGGCCCACCGCCTGGCCAAGGACTACGAGAAGCCGCAGTTCGACATCCGCACCGTGCCGGTCAACGGCGTGGATGTGGCGGTGCAGGAGCAGGTGCCGATCAGCAAGCCCTTCTGCCGGCTGCTGCGCTTCAAGCGCTTCTCCGACAACCCGGCAGTGCTGGAGGCCATGAAGGCCCAGCCCACCGTGCTGGTGGTGGCGCCGCTGTCCGGCCACCACAGCACGCTGCTGCGCGACACGGTGCGCACCCTGCTGCGCGACCACAAGGTGCTGATCACCGACTGGACCGACGCCCGCACCGTGCCGCTGGAAGCCGGCCCCTTCCACCTGCACGACTACATCGAGTACGTGCAGGACTTCATCCGCCACCTGGGCCCGGACGTCAACGTGATTTCGGTGTGCCAGCCCACGGTGCCGGTGCTGGCCGCCGTCTCGCTGCTGGCCACGCACGGCGAGTTCACGCCGCGCACCCTCACCATGATGGGTGGCCCGATCGACGCCCGCAAGTCGCCCACCTCGGTGAACAACCTGGCCACGACCAAGTCCTTCGAGTGGTTTGAGAACAATGTGATCTACCGCGTGCCGAGCAACTTCCCCGGCGTCGGCCGCCGCGTCTACCCGGGCTTCCTGCAGCACACCGGCTTCGTCGCGATGAACCCGGACCGCCACCTGACGGCCCACTACGACTACTTCCTGGACCTGATCCGTGGTGACGACGAGTCCACCGAGCAGCACCGCCAGTTCTACGACGAGTACAACGCGGTGCTGGACATGCCGGCCGAGTACTACCTGGAGACGATCAAGACCGTGTTCCAGGACTTCGCCCTGGTCAACGGCACCTGGAACGTCAAGGGCACCCTGGTGCGGCCGCAGGACATCAGCACCAGCGCGCTGCTGACGGTGGAAGGCGAGCTGGACGACATCTCCGGCTCGGGCCAGACCAAGGCCGCGCATGGCCTGTGCACCGGCATCCCCAAGGACCGCCAGTTCCACTACGACGTGGAAGGCGCCGGCCACTACGGCATCTTCTCCGGCCGCCGCTGGCGCGAGATGGCCTACCCGGTGGTGAAGAACTTCATCGCCCGCTACAACCAGCCGGCAGCCGTGGTTGCACCGGTGGTGGCCGCCCCTGCGGCGGCACCGGCCGCCGCTCCCGTTGCGGCCGCCGTGGCCGCCGTGGCCGCCGTGGCCGAAGCACCCAAGGCCGCGGCCGCCGCGGTGCAGCAGGTCAGTGCCCAGGCGTCGGCCCCCGCGCCGCGCCGTGCGGTGCGCAAGCCGGTGGCAGCGGTGGTGGCGCCGGCCCCGATCGCCGCCCCGGTGGCCGCTGTTCGCAAGGCCCCGGCGCGCAAGCGCAGCACCACCGGCAGCAAGGGATAATCCCGGCGGTGCCCGTCACCGCCCCCTTGCCCCCGAACCCGGCCGCTCCCCAGCGGCCGCTTTCTTTGGCCACGCGCGATCTGGCCGACCAGATCGACGCGGCCCTGCCGCAGACCCAGTGCACCCGCTGTGGCTACCCCGACTGCCGGGCCTATGCCGAGGCCGTGGCCAGCGGCCAGGCGGCCATCAACCGCTGCCCGCCCGGGGGTGCCGAAGGCGTGGTGCGCCTGGCCACGCTCACCGGCCGGCCGGTGCAGCCGCTGGACCCGGGCTGCGGCGCCGAAGGCCCGCGCCTGCTGGCGGTGATCGACGAAGCCTGGTGCATCGGCTGCACGCTGTGCCTGGCGGTGTGCCCGGTGGACTGCATCACCGGCGCCAACAAACGCATGCACACGGTGATCGACGAGCGCTGCACCGGCTGCGAGCTGTGCGTGCCGGCCTGCCCGGTGGACTGCATCAGCCTGGTGCCGGTGACGGCCGGACGCAGCGGCTGGTCCGCCTGGTCGGCCGCCGATGCCGACCTGGCACGCCAGCGCTATGCCTTCCACCAGCAGCGCCAGGCCCGCGCCCGGCGCGAGCATGACGAGCGCCTGGCCGCCAAGGCCGCCGCCAAGCTGGCCGACCTGCCGGCCCACAGCCAGCACACCGACCCGGCCACGCTGGACCGCAAACGTGCGGTGATCGAAGCCGCGCTGGCCCGTGCCCGGGCCCGCAAGGCGGCCGAGGACGCCACATGACGGCCCGCCCGATGTCGCGCCTGCGCGCCAACGCCCTGCTGCTGCTGGCCGCGCTGATCTGGGGCTCGGCCTTTGTCGGCCAGGCCCTGGGCATGGCCGGCGTGGGCCCGCTGACCTTCACCGCCGTGCGCTTCGTGCTGGGCGCGCTGGTGGTGGCGCCCCTGGCCTGGCGTGAATGGCAGGCGCTGCGCGCCGCCGGCCATGCCCCCGGCCGCACCGAGGCGCTGTGGGTGGCGCTGCTGGGCAGCCTGCTGTGCACCGGCGTGGTGATGCAGCAGGTGGGGCTGATGACCACCAGCGTCACCAACGCCGGCTTCCTGACCGCGCTGTACGTGCCCCTGGTGCCGCTGCTGGCCTGGCTGTTCCAGCGCCAGCTGCCGCACTGGAGCGTCTGGCCGGCGGCCGGCGGCTGCCTGGCCGGCACCTGGCTGCTCACCGGCGCGTCGCTGCAGTCGCTGTCCACCGGCGATGTCTGGGTGCTGGCCAGCGCCCTGCCCTGGGCGGTGCATGTGCTGCTGGTCGGCCAGGTGGCCAACCGGCTGCGTGGCGCCTACCTGTTGGCCTGCGGCCAGTTTGCCGTGTGCGCGCTGGCCAGCGGCGTGCTGGGCATGGCCAGCGAGCCGATCAGCGCCGAGGGCCTGCGCACCGCTGCCGGCGCCATCGCCTACACCGGCATCCTGTCGGTGGGCGTGGGCTTCACGCTGCAGGTGGTGGGCCAGCGCCATGCCCACCCGGCCGACGCGGCCATCATCCTGTCGTCCGAGACGGTGTTTGCCGCGCTGTTCGGTGCCTGGTTCATGGGCGACCGGCTCGGCCCCACCGGCCTGGCCGGCTGCGCGCTGATCCTGGCCTGCATCCTGGCGGTGCAGATCGGCCCGCTGCTCAAATCCCGACTCAGCACGCCATGAAGCCCGCCGACATCGAACCCTTTTTCGCCACCCTGGCCGCCGCCAACCCGCAGCCGGTCAGCGAGCTGGAATACACCTCGGTGTTCGAGCTGCTGGCCGCCGTGCTGCTGTCGGCCCAGGCCACCGACGTCAGCGTCAACAAGGCCACGCGCAAGCTGTTCCCGGTGGCCCACACGCCGCAGCAGATGTTGGCGCTGGGTGAGGCCGGCGTGGCCGACTACATCCGCACCATCGGCCTGTTCCGCAACAAGGCCAAGCATTTGATCCAGGCCTGCCGGATGCTGGTGGACCAACATGGCGGCCAGGTGCCCCGCAGCCGCGCCGCGCTGGAGGCCCTGCCCGGTGTCGGCCGCAAGACCGCCAATGTGGTGCTCAACGTGGCCTTCGGCGAGCCCACCAACGCGGTCGACACCCATGTCTTCCGGGTCAGCAACCGCAGCGGCCTGGCGCCGGGCAAGACGCCGCTGGCGGTGGAACTGCAGCTGGACCGGCGTGTGCCACCGGCCTACCGGCGCGACGCCCACCACTGGCTGATCCTGCACGGGCGTTATGTCTGCACCGCGCGTGCGCCGCAGTGCATGCGCTGCAGCGTGCGCGCCTGGTGCGACACCGGCCGCCAGCTCAAGCCGGCCCCGCTGCCCTGAAGCGCCGGCACACCCGGCGGCCGTAGCCCGGCGCGGGCGGCCAGTCGGCGGCGGTCCAGGCGGCGCCGGGGGGCAGTCCGCTGGCATTGATCCAGCCGGCATGCGCCACCACCAGCACCGGCCCGCCCTCGGCCAGCCGCTCGGCGATGAAGTCCAGGCAGCGCTGGTGCAGCGTGGCCAGCGCCTCGCCACCACCCGGCGCATGGCCGGCAAAGTCGGCCTCCCAGGCGGCCACTTCGGCGTGGGCGATGGCCGACCAGGGCTGGCCGTCCCAGCGGCCGAAGTCGAGTTCGAGCAGACGGGCATCGGTGTGGTGCTGCCAGCCCCAGCGCGCCAGCCAGCGGCCGACCTCGGCGCAGCGCCGCAGCGGCGAGGTCCAGACCCGCGCCGGCAAGCCCTGCCGGCGTGCACTGCGCCGCAGCCGGTGGGCCAGGCGCTTGGCGCGGCGGCGGTCCACCACCAGGTCGGTGCGGCCGATGCAGCGGCCGGCCGCCCCCTCGGGCCGGGGATGGCGCCACAACCACAGCGCCATGCCCTCCCCCGGCGGGCCAGCATCCATCGGCACCGGCACCGGCACCGGCACCGGCAGCGGCAGCGGTGGCCGGCCGTGCCCGCTCACCGCCCCGGCCCCGCGCCCAGGGCCAGGTAGATCGCCAGCTCGGTCCACTGCTGGGTGGCGCCCAGGCCGTCGCCGGTGTAGCCGCCCAGCCGCCGCATCAGCCAGCGGCCACACAGCGCCGCCACCCCGGCCGCGGCGGCCACCGCCGCCACCAGCCGGGTGACGCCGAGCGTGGGCGCCTGCCCCAGGCCGGTGGCCGCCCAGGCCACGGCCAGCACCAGCAGCAGGCACCAGCCCAGCGCCACCACCAGCCCGCCCGGGCTGATCTGCTGGGCCAGCGGCTTGGCCTTGGCATGGTCAACATCCCCACCGTAGGGCAAGGCCGCCAGCAGCACCACGGTGGCGCCACGCGACAGGCCATGCGCCAGCAACAGCGCCAGCGCGGCCAGGGCCAGGCCCTGGCCGGCCAGTTGCGCCAGCACCGCGGCCTTGGTGGCCAGCGTCAGCACCAGGCCCAGCGCGCCATAACTGCCCAGGCGCGAGTCCTTCATGATGGCCAGCGCGCGCTCGCGGCCGACCGCGCCGCCCAGGCCGTCGCAGGTGTCGGCCAGGCCATCCTCGTGGAAACCGCCGGTCAGCCAGACGGTGGCGGCCATCGCCAGCAGCACCGCCACCGGCGGCGGCCACAGCGCCGACGCGGCCAGCAGCAGCGCTGCGCCGAAAGCGCCCACGCCGGTACCGACCAGCGGGAAATGGCGGGCACTGTCGTGCAGCCACTGCGGGTCGAAGCGCGCCAGGCGCACCGGCACCCGGGTCAGGAACTGCAGCGCCACCGCGGCCAGGCGCAGCTCGTGCAGACCATGGCCGACCAGGCCCTTTAAAGCGGACGCCATCCTCAGGCGCGGTTGCTCACACCGGCGGCGGCGAAGCTGGCCATCTGGTCCAGCATGTTCAGCGACGCCTGCACCAGCGGCCAGGCCAGCGCTGCGCCCGAGCCTTCGCCCAGGCGCAGGCCCAGGTCGAGCAGGGGCTCGGCGCCGAACTGCGCCAGCATCGCCGCATGGCCGGCCTCGGCACCGCGGTGGGCAAAGACGCAGGCGTCCAGCACCGCCGGCGCCAGGCCACGCGCCACCAGCAGGGCCGCCCCGACGATGAAGCCGTCGACCACGATCAGCCGCCGCTCGGCCGCCGCGGCCAGCATGGCGCCGGCGATCATCGCGATCTCGAAGCCGCCGAACTCGGCCAGCACCGCCAGCGGGTCCTGCGCCTCGGGCGCACGCGCCAGCGCCCGTTCCAGCACCTGGCGCTTGTGCGCCAGGCCGGCATCGTCCAGCCCGGTGCCACGGCCGGTGGCGCTGGCCAGCGGCACGCCGCCCAGCCGCGCCAGCAGCAGCGCGGCGCTGGCGGTGTTGGCAATGCCCATCTCGCCGAACAGCACCACATTGCCGGGCCGCACACGCAGCAGCCGGGCACCGGACTGCAGCGCCTGCAGGGCCTGGGCCGTGTCCATCGCCGGGCCCAGGCTGGCGTCGGCCGTGCCCGGGCCCTGCTTGGCGTCGAACAGGCCGGCGCGTGGCCCGAAGTCATGGGCCACACCGGCATCGACCAGCGTCAGGTCCAGGCCCATCTGGCGGGCAAAGACGTTGACCGCCGCACCACCGGCCAGCATGTTCTCGACCATCTGCCAGGTGACGTCCTGCGGGTAGGCCGACACCCCCTGGTGCGCCAGGCCATGGTCGGCGGCAAACACCAGCAACTGCGGCGCCTGCAGCACCGGGTCGATGCGGCCTTGCAGCAGGCCGATGCGCAGGGCCAGCCGCTCCAGCGCACCCAGCGCGCCGGTGGGCTTGGTCTTGCTGTCGATGCGCTGTTGCAGGCGGCGTGCCAGCGCGGCGTCGTGGCGTGGCTGGATGGTGGCCACCAGGGTGGCCAGGTCGTCGGGCAAGGGGGACATCGGGGTTCCGTCGTCAGTCAAGGGTGGGCCGGGGCTGCAGCAGCGACATCAGCACGCCGGGCGCGAAGGCCGCGTCCACGGTGTCGGCCAGGCGGTCGAACACGCCGTCCAGCGCCGGGGCGGCCTGGCCGAACAGCGCGGCCAGCACCGCCGGGTTCTCGAACAGGCCGTGCAGGTACAGGGCCAGCACCGGGCCATGCTGCCAGCCCAGCGGCGCGCCGCCGTCGGCCCCGGGCAGGACCGGGCGCAGCGTGGGATCCCGCGCCTCGGTGCGGCCGAGGTGGATCTCGTAGCCGTCGACCGCCAGGCCCGACAGCGGCGCCCAGGGGCCGGCCAGGGTGGCGAAGTGGTGGCGGGCGCGGTGCAGGCGCTTGGCCGGCGCAAACCGGGTCTGCAGCGGCAGCAGGCCCAGGCCACGGTCCTGGCCAGGCGTGCCACCCTCCAGGCCCAGGCCGTCGTCGATCAGCTCACCCAGCCACTGCAGGCCACCACACACCGCCAGCATGGGCCGGCCGGCGGTGGCATGGGCCACCACGGCAGGGTCCAGCCCCGACGCCCGTACCCAGGCCAGGTCGGCGCGGGTGTGTTTGCTGCCGGGCAGGATCAGCCAGTCGGCGGCGGCGATGTCGGCGGCGCTGCGGCTGAACTGCAGCCGCAGGCCGGCGGCACGCAGCGGCTCGAACTCGTCCAGATTGCTGGCATGCGGCGTGGCCAGCACCACCACGCGCGGGCCCCCGGCGCGGGCGCTGTCGGCCGGCACCGCGTCCTCCTCGGGCAGGCCGTGGTCGCGCAGCAGCGGGATCACCGCCAGCGTGGGCACGCCGGTGCGGGCGGCCAGCAGCTCGGGCGCCGGCGCCAGCAGGCTGGCGTCACCGCGGAAGCGGTTGAGCACAAAACCGCGCAGCTGGGTGCGCACCTGGGCATCCATCAGCGCCTGGGTGCCGTACAGGTGCGCAAAGGCCCCCCCGCGGTCGATGTCCGACACCAGCAGGCAGGCCGCCGCGGATTCCCGCGCGGTGAAGGTGTTGACATAGTCGTTGGCCGCCAGGTTGATCTCGGCCGGCGAGCCGGCACCCTCGATCACCAGCACGTCCACCTCGGACTGCAGCGACCGCAGCGCGGCCTGCGCGGTGGGCCACAGCAGCGCGCTGCGCTCACGCCAAGGCATGTGCGTCAGGTCGTCGCGCACCCGGCCCATCAGCACCACCTGGCTGCGCGTGTCGGCCTCGGGCTTGAGCAGCACCGGGTTCATGCGCGGCTCGGGCGCCACGCCGGCGGCCAGGGCCTGGAAGTACTGGGCGCTGCCGATCTCGCCGAAGCCACCGCCCTGGGCGTCGGACAGCGCCACCACGCGGGCATGGTTGCTCATGTTCTGCGCCTTGAACGGTGCCACCCGCAGGCCCTGGCGCGCATACCAGCGGCACAGCGCGGTGGCCAGCCAGCTCTTGCCGGCGTCGCTGGTACAGCCCAGCACCATCACTGCCTTGGCCGTCATGCCGGTCCCTCCAGGTTGAACCGCCGGTCGTGCAGCAGGTCGGCCAGCACCGCCAACGACGCCGGCGGCAAGGCGCACAGCCGCCAGGCCCCGGGCAGGCCCAGGCTGGTGGCGTCGCGCAGTTGCACACCGTGGGCCGCGGCGCGCCGCGCTGGCCAGGCCACCGCTGGCCGGGCGGTGAAAAACGGCGTGACGGTGTCGCCCCCCACCGGCCGCCAGCCGGCGTCGTGCAGCAGCGCCAGCAGCGCATCACGCCAGGTGCGCAGCCGCCCGTGACAGGCCACCAGCTCGGCCTGCGCCCGCGGCGTGGCAAAGGCCGACAGCAGGGCCACGCCGTCGGCGCCCACCGGCCAGGACGGCGCCTCGGCCTGCAGCCAGCCGGCCACCGCCTCCAGGCCCGGTGGCGCGATGGCATAGGCCGCACGCACCCCGGTCAGGCCAGCCGCCTTGTTGGGCGACCACAGCTGCCACACCGCCGCAGCCCCGTCGGGCAGGCCGGCGCCGTCCAGCCGCAGCGGCTGGTAGGCCAGGTCCAGCACCGGCACCGCGTCGGCCGCCACCGCGGCCTGCAGCCGCGCCGCCAGCGCCGCGCCGCCGGCGCTGCCGCTGGGGCTGGCCGGCTCGGTGTGCCAGCACAGGGTGTGGGCATCGCACAGCGCGGCCGGCCCATGCACCGACAGGCCCAGCCGGCCGGCCGCGGCGGCATAGTCGCCATAACCCGGCAGCGGCGCCACCACCCGGCCGATGCGGCGCCAGACCATGGCCGCCCGGGTGAAGGCCTCGATGAAGGCCGAGGCGCTGGCCAGCACCACCAGCCGCGCCGCCGGCACACCGTGCCAGGCGCCCAGCTGCTCACGCAGCGTGTGGTAGCCGGGGTCGGGGTAGGTCCGGCGGTCGGCCTGCAACACCGCCTGCAGCACGCTGGGCAAGGGCCCGGCGGCGTTGCGGTTGGTGGAGAAGTCGTGCAGCAACGCACCCGCCGCACCCGCACCACCATGCACCCGCGCCGGCCAGGCGGGGAGCTGCCAACGCAGGGCCGGGCTCATGCCCCCACCCCGGCGTGAACCACCGCCGCCAGGGCGGCCAGCAGCCCACCGGCCCAAACCACCACCCGGCCGGCGCGCGCGGCGGCCACGGCGGTATCGGCCGCGGTGGCGGCACGGCCCGCGGCATGCAGCCGGTAGACCCCGGGCTTGCCCAGCCTGATGCCCAAGGCCAGCGCCATCGCCGCCATCGGCCAGCCGCCATTGGGCGACGGGGTGGTTGCCGCCTCCCGCCGCAGCGCAGGCCAGTGGCCGGGCCAGGGCCGCAGCAGCCCGCCGGCCAGCCGCGCCGACAGCCAGGACAGGGCGTCGTCGGCCCAGGCCGCCCATTTGCCGGCCCATTCCCAGCGGCCGCGGTAGCCCCACATCGCGTCGGCGGTATTGGCATAGCGGTACAGCACCGCGCCCGGCAGGCCGGCCAGTGCCCACCACAGCAGCGGCGCCAGCACCGAATCGTTGAGGTTCTCGGCCAGGGTCTCGATCGCCGTCTCGCGCACCTGCAAGGCGCTCAGCGCACCGGTGTCGCGGCTGCACAGCCGGGCCACCTGGCGCCGGCCCTCGTCCAGGCTGCGGCCGAGTGCGGCCTCGACCGCCAGCACCTCGTCGCGCAGCAGGCGCCAGGCCAGCAGCGGCTTGAGCAGCAGGCCCAGCACCAGCGCCAGCCCGGCCAGGGCGGCCCACGAAGGCTGCGGCCCGGCCGCGGCCCACAGGGCCTGCTGCAGCCACCAGGCCACCGCGGTGCAGGCCAGCGCGCCCAACGCCCACGACAGCGCCCCACCCACAAAGGCCAGCGCCGGCCGGTGGGCTGGCCACGGCCGGCCGGCCCAGCCCAGCCAGCGGCCCATGGCCACCACCGGATGGGCCCAGGCCGGCGGCTCGCCGCACAGGCGGTCGACGGCCAGGGCCACGCCCACCGCCAGGGCGGGCACCAGGGCTTGGGCGGCGACCGGGTTCACGCCCCGTCCCGGGCCAGCGTCAGCGGCTGGAAGACCAGGGTGGTCGGCCGCAGCGGCGGCGTGGCGGCCACCCGGCGCTGCGGGCCGTCGACCACGCGCAGCGGCGCGGCAAAACCCGGTGCGTCGAGCACGAAGGTGTGGAACTCACCGTCCTCGCCCGCCGGGCAGACGCCGGCCGGCAGGCGGGCCAGCAGCACCTCGTCGTAGGCCGCACCGCAGAAGCCCGGGTCCAGCCGCTGGGCATCCACGCAGACCAGCCGGGCGCGGATGCCACGCGCGATGACCTCCTGCGCCAGCGCCGCACGCGGCCAGCCCCACAGCGGGAACAGCGCCTGCAGCCCGGCACGCTCGCAGGCCGGCTGCAGCCAGTCGCGGTGGGCCTGCAGGTCGATGTCGCCGAACACCATGGCCTCGAAACCGGCGTCGCGCAGGCCGGCCAGGGTCTGGTCGAAGGCCGCGGCATAGCCCCCGGGCGGCACGTTCACCGGCCACCACTGGCCACCCAGCGCGGCCACCTGGGCGGCCACCAGGTCGGGCGGCAGCGCGTGGCTCTTGCTCAGGCCGTCGGGTTCGCACATCGTGACAAAGCGCTGCACCGCCCAGCCCTGGGCCTGGGCCACCAGCCAGGCCAGGCAGGAATCCTTGCCGGCGCTCCAGCTGATGGCGGCGCGTCGCGTGGGGTGCATGGTCAGTCCTCGATGCCACGCTGGGCCGGCACGCCGGCGCGGAAGTGGTGCTTGACCAGGCGCATCTCGGTCACGGTGTCGGCGAGTGCCACCAGCTCGTCCGGCGCGTTGCGGCCGGTCAGCACCACATGCACCTGGGGTGGGCGCTCGCGCAGGCAGGCCAGCACCGGCGCCAGCGGCAGCCAGCCATAACGCAGTGGGTACATGATCTCGTCGAGCACGACCAGGAAATGCGCGCCGGCGCGGATGGTGGCCTCGGCACGGGCCCAGCCATCGCGCGCCAGCTGGGCGCTGTGGTCGAGGTCGCGGCTCTTCCAGCTGAAGCCGTCGCCCAGGCCCTCGATGGGCACGCCGAGCTGTTCGAACAGCCGGTGCTCACCGAAGCGCGCGCTGGGCACCTTCATGAACTGGTAGATCGTCACCGCCTTGCCGCGGCCATGGGCGCGCAGCGCCAGACCGAAGGCGGCGGTGCTCTTGCCCTTGCCGTCGCCGGTGTGCACCAGGATCAGGCCACGGCGCTCGCCCTCGAGTTTGGGGCTGCGGCGTTCGGTGGGCGGGGCTTCGATCTGCATGGTCGGGAGGTCGGTTCAGAGCGCGGGCACGGCGACCCAGCGGCGGGGGCCGCCACCGGCCGGCGCGCCCAGGGCTTCGATGGTGAAGGCGTGGTCGAACACGTCGACCAGGCAGCGCTGCACCGCGGCATCGGCCGGCGCGCCGTCGGCCACCAGGCGGCCCCGGTCCATCACCAGCAGGCGGTCGGCGGCCAGCGCCAGGTTCAGGTCGTGCAGCACGGCCGCCACCGCCACGCCGGCGCGGGCGCGGCGCGCCAGGCTGCGCACCAGGGCACGCTGGTGCGGCGCGTCGAGGTGGGTGGTGGGCTCGTCCAGCAGCAGCACCGGTGCGGCCACGGCCAGCGCCCGCGCCAGCAGCACGCGCTGGCGCTCGCCGCCGGACAGGGCGTTGAGCCGGCGTGCGGCAAAGGCCTGGCACTCGGTCTCGGCCATGGCGGCCTGCACCACCGCCTCGTCGGCGGCGGTGGGCGCGCCGAACAGGCCCTGGTGCGGCAAGCGGCCCAGGCGCACCACGTCGGCCACGGCGATCTCCCCCTCGGCCTCACCCTGCTGCGACAGCCAGGCCAGGCGCTGGGCCCGCTCACGCGGGGTCCAGGCACGCAGCGCGCGGCCGGCCAGCTGCACCTGGCCGGCGTCGGCCGGGCGCAAGCCGGCCAGCAGCGACAGCAGGCTGCTCTTGCCAGCGCCGTTGGGGCCGACCAGGGCCGTCCACTGGCCGGCGGCCAGCGCCAGGCTGACCCCGTCGACCACCCGCCGCCCGCCCAGCGACAGCACCAGGCCGGAGGCCTGCAACGGCGCGGTCACGCCGGAGGCCTGCAACGGCGCGGTCACGCCGGTGGCCTGCAACGGCGCGGTCACGCCGGTGGCCTGCGGTGGCGCCATCATGCCGCCCGCTGCCGCCGCAGCAGCACCAGCAGGTAGACGCCGCCCAGCAGCGCGGTGAGCACCCCCACCGGCAGCTCCTGCGGTGCGATGACACTGCGTGCGGCCACGTCGGCGGCCAGCAGCAGCACCCCTCCCGCGGCGGCCGACAGTGCCAGCAGCGCGCCATGCGTGACGACCACGCAGCGCCGCACCAGGTGCGGCGCCACCAGGCCGACAAAGGCCACCAAGCCGGCCTGCGAGACCGCGCTGCCGGTGGCCAGCGCCATCAGCACCACCAGCAGCAGGCGCACCGCCGGCAGCTGCAGGCCCAGGCTGGCGGCGCTGGCCTCGCCCAGCACCAGGGCGTCCAGCGCACGCGCAAAACGCACCGCCACCGGCAGGCACAGCAACAGCGCCGCGGCCAGCAGCCACACGCTGTCCCAGCCCAGAAAGCCGGTGGTGCCCAGCAGGAACACCTGCTTGCCGCGCAGCGCCTCGGGCGATACCAGCATCAGCAGGTCGGACACCGCCCCCATCAGCACGCCCACCACCACCCCACACAGCAGCAGCTTCACCGGCCGCGCCGCACCACCGGCCAGCGCCAGCGTCAGGCCGACGCCGCCCAACGCACCGCCGAAGGCCGCGCCCACCAGGCCCAGGCGCAGCAGCCAGTCGAGGTTGGCCAGACCGATGCCGGCGCCCACCAGGCCACCGACCGCCAGCACGCCCACCACCCCCAGGCTGGCGCCGGCGGCCGAGCCCAGCAGATAGGGGTCGGCCAGGGGGTTGCGGAACAGGCCCTGGGCCAGCGCACCGGCCAGCCCCAGCAAGGCGCCGGCGGCCAGCGCCCCCAGGGTGCGCGGGGCGCGGATCGCCTGGATCAGGTCGGCCTCGTCGCGCCAGGCGAAGCTCCAGCCCTCGCTGCCCGCGGCCAGGCCGGCCAGCACGCCCAGCACGGCCAGCACGGCCAGCAGTGCGCCCAGCCGCACCGGTGTCAGGCCGGTGGATGGCGAAGGCAGGGATGCAGCCATGGCCCGGCGCACCGGGAAAGCGTCGGGCTGTGCCCTCCGGCCTTCGCCCCTGGGGCGGCCCGGCGGGCTCATGGCTGGCGCCGCGCGGGCGCAGCCAGCCCGGCCAGGCAATCGGCCACCACCTCGGCGGCCTCGGCCAGGCGCGGGCCGGGCCGGATCAGCACCTCGTAGCGGGCCTCCGGGAAGCCGCAGCTGCGCTGCCCACGCAGCGCCGTCAGGGTCGCCCAGCCGGGGCGCCGGGCCATTTCGGCCAGGTTGCGTGCCGAGGCCATCACGATCCCGGGCTGGGCCCGCACCACGAATTCGGGGTTGAGCTTGGGGAACGGCCCCATCGCCGCGGGCACCACATTGCCCAGGCCCAGCCGGGCCAGCATCTCGCCGACGAAGCTGGCCTCGCCGGCGGCATAGGGCGCCGACGACACCTCAAAATACACACGCTGGCCACGCAGCACCGGCGGCACCCGCTGGGCGGCGGCGGTCAGGCGCTGGTCGATGCGTTGCCACAAGCGCTCACCCTGGCCGGGCTGGCCCAGCGCCCGGGCCACCACGTCCAGCATCCGCCGGGTGTCGGGCAGGGTCTTGGCCTCCAGCGCCAGCACCGTCAGGCCCAGCGCTTCCAGCCGGTCGATGGCGCGTGAGGACACCGCTGCCAGCACCAGGTCGGGCTTGAGGCTGACGATGCGCTCGATCTGCGTGTCCTCCAGCCCACCCAGCCGCGGCAGGGCGGCGGTCGACGCCGGCCAGTTGGAGAAACGGTCGACGCCGACCAGCCGCTCGCAGGCGCCCAGCTCGCAGACGGTCTCGGTCAGCGACGGCAGCAGCGTGATCACCCGCTGCGCCGGCCGGGCCAGCTGCACGTGGTGGCCGCGGTCGTCGACCAGCGTGATGGGTTCGGCCACCGCCGGGCCGCCCAGCACCAAGCCACCCAGCACCAGGCCACCCAGCCAGCGCCGGCACGCCCCCCACCGCGGCGAGGACAGGTCCATCAAGCGCCCCCTTTCACCGCCAGCGCACAGCCGGCCACCATCAGCGTGACGCGCCCGCACACCGCGCCCACCTGCTGGTGCAGGCGGCCCAGGGCGTCGACAAAACCGCGCAGGCTGGTGGACAACGGCGACAGGCCGAGGCCGATTTCGTTGGACACCAGCACCACCGGCCCCGGCAAGGCCACCAGCGCCTGCACCAGGGCATCACATTCGGCCGCCAGCGCCTCGGCGCCAACCGCCGCGCCCTGCGGCGGCATCGCCCGCTGGGTCAGCCAGAGTGTCAGGCAATCGACCACCAGCAGGCGCTGCGGCCGGCTCTCACGCACCAGCGTGGCGGCCAGCGCCAGCGCATGCTGCGGCCCGCCGTTGCCCACCAGTTCCAGCGTGGCCAGGCCGGGCACCCGCGCCGTCCGGTCCTGGCGGTGGCGCTGGATGCGGGCGGCCATCTCGTCGTCACCGGCCCAGGCGGTGGCCAGCAGCAGCGCCTGGCGTGGCAGCCCATCCGGCCCGGCGCCGGCCGCCAGCCAGTCCAGGGCCCGGCCTTCGGCGGCCCGCGACTTGCCACTTTTCTGGCCGCCGAGGATCAGTTCGTGCATGGCCGCAGCCCCGCTCAGTGCGGCTGGTAGCGCAGGGTCAGGAAGCCCTGGCGGCCGGGCTGGTTGTAGCCCCAGGCGGTCTCTGCGGCACGGTCGGCGGCGTTGTTCACACGGGCCCCCACCGTCCAGTCGCGGTTGACGGCCCAGTCCAGCCGCAGGTCCAGCGTGGCATAGCCGGCCAGGCGCAGGGTGTTGGCGGCGTTGTCGTAGCGGTGCGACCAACTGGCCAGCGTGGCGCCCAGCGTCCAGGCGCCCAGCGTCCAGTCGGCCTGGGCCTTGAGCGCGTTGCGCGCCCGGCGCGGCAGCAGCAGGTCGAAGTTGGCGCTGCCCGCGGTGCGGTTGCGCGGGTCGACATGGTCCAGCGAGGCGCCGAGCTTGAGCGCGTCCCACTGGCCCTCGTAAGCCAGCGTCAGGCCCTCGATGCGGGTGCGTGGGATGTTGGCCGGCAGCGGGCCGCTGCTGATGTAGCCGCGGATGCGGTGCTCGTACAGCGTGGCGCGCAGGCTGTGGGCGCCCTGGGTCCAGCGCAGGTGGGCCTCGGCCTGGCGGCCGGTTTCGGGCTGCAGCAGCGGGTTGCCGAAACCCGGGTAGTACAGCTGGTTGAAGCTGGGGGCGACAAAGCTGCTGCCGTAGGACAGGCCGGCGCGCCAGGCGGGCGACCAGCTGTAGGCATAGGCCAGCGCACCGGTGGTCTGGCCGCCGAACTGCGAGTTGCGGTCCTGCCGCAGCGCGGCCTGCCACAGGTGGCCGGCGGCACTGCCGTTCAGGCCCAGCGCCAGCGAGTTGATCGAGCGCTCGCTCAGGGCGAAGGCGGCGCCGGGCCGGCTGACCTCCTGCTGCAGGCGCTCGGCCAGCAGCAGCGCGGTGCCCACCGGCGTGCTCAGGCGGTTTTCCCAGCTCAGCTGGGTCTGCACCGTCTCGATCGCACCCAGCGTGGCAAAGGCGCTGGCGCTGGACAGGGTGTCGTAGGCATCGCGTGAACGCGACGCGCTGAGCTGCGTCTGCCACAGCGCGTTGACACGGCCGCTGGCCTGCACCCGTTGCAGGCTGTTGGCCAGGCCGGACTGGGCGTCGACGCCCGGGCCGTCGTCGTAGCCGCTGCGGCCATGCGATTCGAGCGCCACCGCGTCGAGCCGCCAGTCGGGCGCCAGCTGCCAGCCCAGGCGCAGGCTGCCACCGAGCTGGCGGAAGCCGTCGCGGTCGTCGTTGTAGTTGCCGAACTGGGCCCGCGGGTTGGTGGCGCTGAAGCCCCGCGTCTCGGTGTGCTGCACGTTCAGCGAGCCATCGAAGGCGCCCTCGCCAAAACCGATGCCCACGCCCAGCTGGTTCTGCCGCTGCGTGCCGACACTGGCCCGCACGGTGGGCTGCAGGCCGGGCTTGCCACGGGCGGTGAAGATCTGCACCACACCACCCACCGCGTCGCTGCCGTACAGCGCCGACATCGGGCCACGCACGACCTCGATGCGCTCGATGGCGTCCAGCGGCAGGTTGTCCAGCGCGGGCGTGCCCACGGTGGCCGAGCCCATGCGCACACCGTCGATCAGCAGCAGGGTGTGGCGCGCCTCCAGGCCACGGAAAAACAGCGAGGCGGACTTGCCCAGCCCGCCGTTGCTGCTGAACTGCAGGCCGGGCAGTTGGGACAGCACCTCGACCAGGGTGCGACCGGTGCTGCGGTCGAGCGTGGCGCGGTCGATCACCGAGACCTCGGCGATCAGGGCGCCGACACGCTCGGGCAGGCGGGCGGCGGTCACCACCACCGGGTCCTGCGGGTTGTTGGCCTGGGCCTGCAGCAGCGGGCTGCCGACCAGGCCGAGCACGGCCAGCACAACGGCACGCGGGCGCGCGCCACGGGAACGGGCAGCACGCAGCGGCCGCACGGGGCAAGAGGAAAACGACATGGGAGTCAACACACCGGAAAAGGCGTCCGCGCCAGCGTCCCCGCAGGCCCAGACCAATTTGCGCACGCCCTGCGGCGTGCGCCCCTCGTTGGCCGGTATCCGGGCTGGCGGAGGCGACCCCTGTGGCCTTCCCGACCGTGGAACACGGCCAGTGGCGTCAGACACAGGAGCGGCGATGCGAGCATCGCGTCCGCTTACCGTTGCGGGGGCAGCGCAGGTTGGGTTCAAGTCCGAGGGACGATCACCTTCCTGCTTCCCGTTTAACCTGGCCGACAGACAGGCGGCCAGAGCACCAACAGCCTGCATGCTAACCCATGCCCCGCCCCGCGACGCCGTGGCGCCGGCCCGCGGGCGCAGGGTGGCCACCATGCACCCGCCACCTACAATGCCGCTTTGTGGGTTGATTTCCAGGAGGCGGCGCCGGGCCATGTCAAGACTAGAGGATCTCGCCGAGCGCATCGAACGCCTGGTGCTGCGGCACGAGGAACTCAAGCGCACCAACGCGCTGCTGAGCGACGAGCTGGCCAGCGTGCGCAGCGAGCGTGACAGCCTGCGCTCGCGTCTGGCCGCGGCCCGCGCCCGCATCGACGCCCTGCTCGACCGCCTGCCGGCCGAGCCCGCCGGGCCGCCCACCGTCGCCCCGGCCCTGCTGCAGCCCGTCGCCCCCGACCAGGACGCCGCATGAAGCAGATCGAAGCCACCATCCTGGGCCAGAGCTATGTGCTGGCCTGCCCGCCCGACGGCGAAACCCTGCTGCGCGAAGCGGTGGGCATCGTCGACCGCGAAATGAGCGCCATCCGCGACGCCGGCAAGGTCAAGGCGCGCGAGCGCATCGCCGTGCTGACGGCACTGAACCTGGCCTACCAGCGTGCCGAGGCCGCCCATGCCCCGGTGCCGGCAGCCACCACCGGCCCGGTCGCGGCGCTGGATGCCAGCGCCCTGGATCTCGATGGCCTGATCCGCCGCATCGACAGCGCGCTGGGCAACGACGGCCAGCTGCTGTGAGAAATTCAGCGCCACGGCAACCGGCCGGCGTGCTTAGAATGGCCCCGTCCGTTGCGTCCGCGTGAGTCTTATATTTCCTTGATCCGATGCTCTATGAGCCAGGGCTTGGAACATCGCAAGGCTGGTGTGATCGTCTCGCGTCAGATGAACCCGAAGCCTCGCTGACCTCG
>Ga0208266_100274_pt1 | contig 20422 bp, 17 predicted proteins | sample LakWasMet67_HOW9_2_FD_183897 | JGI IMG/M metagenome (GOLD analysis project Ga0208266, IMG submission 183897) | Freshwater sediment methanotrophic microbial communities from Lake Washington under simulated oxygen tension - Sediment Metagenome... | ecosystem: Environmental > Aquatic > Freshwater >...
GCCTCCGCCGAGAAGTTGAAGGTCCAGTCCAGCACCAGCAGCACGGCGAAGGCGATGCCGGCGGCGGTGTTGGACGAGACGCCGGCGCGGGTCATCAGCCAGACTGCCAGCGGGAAGGCCAGCACGATGGCGATTTCCAGCGCGGCGCCACCCAGCCGGCCCCAGGCAAACACCACGTCGCCGCCCCAGCCGTTGCGGCGGGCGAAGAAGGCCACGGTGGCCATCATCAGCAGCGTCATGAACACGCCGGGCAGGATGCCGGCGACGAACAGCGCGCCGATCGACACATTGGCCATCATCCCGTAGATCACGAAGGGCAGCGACGGCGGGATGATGGGCCCCAGCGTGGCCGACGCGGCGGTGACACCGACCGCGAACTCGGTGGTGTAGCCATGGTCCTTCATGGCCTTGATCTCGATCGCCCCCAGGCCGGCAGCGTCGGCGATGGCCGTGCCCGACATGCCCGAAAAAATCACCGAACCGATGATGTTGACCTGGCCCAGGCCACCACGCATCCAGCCCACCAGGGCGACGGCGAAGTTGTAGATGCGGCCGGTGATGCCGGCGATGTTCATCAGGTTGCCGGCCAGGATGAAAAACGGCACGGCCAGCAGCGGGAAGGACTCGATGCCGGCAATCATGCGCTGGGCCAGCACGATGTCGGGCACGGTGCCGGACACCAGGATGTAGACCAGCGAGCCGCCGGCCATGGCCACGGCCACCGGCACGCCGCAGACCATCAGGCCGAGGAAGGTGGAGATCAGCAGCAGCATGGTGAGGGCCTGTTCAATCGAGGGGGGCTTCGAAGGCCTCGGGCCGTTCCAGCACCGAGTAGCCACGCCGCCAGTTCTGCAGCGTCACCTGCAGCGCCCGCAGCGCCATCAGCGCAAAACCACCAAAGGCCAGCCAGTACAGCCAGGCCTTGCTCCAGGTGATGGTGGTCATCGGCTCGTCGCCGACGGCCAGGGTGTAGCGCGCCACCAGCCAGGCCGCCCAGCCGTAGAAGGCCAGGCTGGCCAGGTCCACCGCCGTGGCCAACGCGCGGCCGGCGGCCGGCGGCAGGTAGCGGTAGAGAAAGCCGACCTGGATGTGCTTGAGCCGGCGCACGCACATCGCCGAGCCGATGAACACGATCGGGATCAGGCAGTACACCGCCAACTCCTCGGTCCAGGCAAACGAGTCGTTGAGCACATAGCGGGTGAAGAACTGCAGGAACACCAGCCCGGCCATCAACCAGAAGAAGACCAGGCAGATCCAGTCCTCCACGGTGTGGGCCGACAGGTCGATGTCGTGCGGCGCGTCGGCCTCGGCAAAGCTGGCGACGATGTCGTCGGGCGTGGTGGCGGCGGTGTTCATGCAGCGGCGGTCCGGCGGCTTACTTGATGGCCTGGATGCGTTCCCAGTCAGCCTTCTGGTAGCCGAACTGCTCGAAGGGCACGCTCTTGAGCACGGTGTCGCGGAACTCGGCGGTATTGACCTCGGTCACCGGAATGCCCTTGGCCTTGAAGATGCCGACCAGTTCCTTCTCTCGCGCGGCCACGTCCTGGGTGGCTTTGGCGGCAGCCTCCTGGGCAACGTCGGAGAACAGCTTGCGGTCGGCCTCGGACAGCTTCTTCCACAAGCCGCCGGCGATCACGGTGTTGAGGTGGTCGACGATGTGGCCGGTCAGCACGATGTGCTTCTGCACCTCGAAGAACTTCTTGGCCTCGATGGTCGGCAGCGGGTTCTCCTGGGCCTCGACGGTGCCGTTCTGCAGCGCCAGGTAGACCTCGGCAAAGGCGATCGGCGTGGTGTTGGCGCCGCAGGCGCGTGGCATGGCCAGGTAGGCCGGCACGTCGGGCACACGCATCTTCAGGCCCTTCATGTCCGCACACTTGGCGATCGGCCGGTTGCTGCTGGTGTGGCGCGTGCCGTAGTAGGTGGTGGCGACGATCTCATTGCCGGTCTTCTGCTCGTAGCCGGCGGTCAGCTCCTTGTAGATGTCGCTCTTGGTGTAGGCCAGCAGATGTTCGGGGCTGCGGAAGGTGTAGGGGTAGTAGGTGACGCCGATGCGCGGGAAGGCCTTGGCCGCGAAGCTGGAGCCCGAGATGATGATGTCCACCGTGCCCAGTGCCAGGCCCTGGTTGATGTCGTTTTCCTTGCCCAGCTGGCTGGCCGGATAGACGTCGACCTGGTAGCGCCCGCCGCTGCGCTTCTTGATCTCGTCGGCGGCCCACACCGACCACTTGTGGAACGGCTCGGACGGCTCGTAGACATGGGCCCACTTGAGTTTGGTCTGGGCGGCGGCCGGGCCGGCGGCGATCAGGCCGGCGGCCAGCGCCAGGGTCAGGGTGCTCAGTCGGGGGGCAAAACGCATGGTTGTCTCCTGCGGGTGGTTGTCTTCAAGGCCAGGGGGCCGGGGGCGCCGGCGGCGCTCAGGCCGGGTCGGCGTCGGCCGGCCAGGTGGCGGCAAAACGGTCGTGCGACTGCTTCAGGTGGCTGCCCATGGCGGCGCGGGCGGCGTCGGCGTCGCCGGCGGCAATCGCCTGCACCACGGCCTCGTGCTCGGCCACGGCCATGCGCCAGCTCTGCTCCTGCTCAAAATGGTTGCCGAACTGCCGGAACAGCGCGCCGTTGCGCTCGTCGAACAGCTGCATCACCAGGTCGATCAACACGCCGTTTTCGCTGGCCTGGGCGATGTGCAGGTGGAAGTCGCGGTCGCCGGCGATGGGCATGACCTGGCGCGTGATGTCGTCGCGCATCGCCGTCAGCGCACGCTGCAGCCGAGCCACCAGCGCCGGGCTGCTGCAGCGTGCCGCGGTGGCGGCCAGCTCACCCTCGATCAGGCGGCGCGCGGCAATGATCTCCAGCGGGCCATGCGTGGCCTCGACCCGGCGCACCGCCTCGCGCGCGGTGACGAAGATGCCGGCACTCATGCGCACCTCGACCAAGCCCTCGACCTCCAGCGCGATCAGCGCCTCGCGCACCGACGGGCGGGACACGCCCATGCGGGCCGCCAAGTCACGCTCGGGCGGCAGGCGTGAGCCGACCGGGAACTCGCCGCCCTGGATCAGGCCACGCAACTGCTCGGCAATCTGCTGGTACAGCCGACGTGGCTCGATGGGCTGGAAGGGCATGGCTTTTGGTAAATTGGTCTGACCAAGTTACCAACAGTGTAAAAGCCCCTCCCGGTTCTGCACCTGGGGTTCGCCCTAGGCGCCTGGGCGCCTGTCGTGGCGATCAGCGCAGCACGGCGCTGTCCTGGGCAGCGCGTATCAGCCGCTCGGCATCGGGTGCCAGCAGAAAGCCGGCAGCCTGGGCTCGCGCTGCGGCGCGGCGCACCGCCGCCACATAACCGTCGTGGTCGCCGTAGCGCTCGACCAGCGAGGACCGTGGGTCGCCGCTGGCCTCGCGCTCGGCACGGGTGCGGGCAAAGGGCAAGATGCCGCCGGCGTAGTTGCAGATCTGGCCGGCATGGAAGGGCAAGGCGCCGTCGGCGGTGATGTTCCAGCCCAGGTAGGTGCCCAGCGGGGCGTCGTGCAGCACCACTGGCACACCGCCCAGCTCGTTGCCGTCGGCATCCACCTTGGGCGCCAGCATGGGCAGCACCTGGCGGATGCGCGGTGGCGCCAGGCTGGCGATACCCGAACCGTCCACCGCGTTGAACTGCGGGCCCCAGTCCAGGTCGTGCACCGGCATGATGAAGTCGGGCTCGGGTGCGCTGGTGCGCAGGCCGGGCAGCGTGGGCATGCCCAGCGCCGCCTTGTGCGCCGGCGCCAGCTGGCCGGCGGCCAGCGTCGGGTAGCGGCTGGGCGGTGGCGGCGTGCCCTGCACCACCCAGCGGCGGAAATGGGTGCGCAGCGCGTTTACCGTCTCGGTGTGCGGCATCGGGTTGGCCGGCAGCACGCCGGTGCCGAAATTGTTGCCGGGACAGCTCGCGCCGGTCCGGGGCAGGCCGACGCCGGGTAGGCTGCTGTCGAAGCCGCCCGCGCCTCCGCCGTGGCTGGAACTGGCCAGGTAGTAGCGGCGCACGTTGTCGGGCAGCGGCAGATCGGCCTTGGCATCGGTGCCGACCCACTCGGGCGTGAGCTTCAGCGACCAGACCTCGGCCGAGCCGAAATGCTCCATTACCTTGGGGCAGGTGCGGCTGGCCTCGCAGCGGTCCAGGATGCCGGCCGCCGGGCCACCGCGCACCGGGTCGGCCTGGCGCGACCACCACTGCGGCCCTTCGCTGCCGGCCTGGTAGAGCTCCAGCACGCCGTCGGGCTGGGCCCAGCGGAAGTTCAGCGCGATGCGCCGGCCGGCGATGATGGGCCACAGGCCGTCGTGCACCCGGGCACCATCCTCACCCTGGTTGAAGCCCAGGTGCAGCCAGCCTCGCAGGAAGTTGCCCGACTGCGAGATACCGCGGCCGATGCTGTGTTGCACCAGCCCGGCCACCGGGTTGGCCGTGCCGCTGTCGTCGGCCTTGGCGGTCTTGAAGAAACTGGCCACGTCGCGCCAGGCCGCAAACCCCATGCCCAGCACCAGCGGGTCGGCCGCGGTGTAAACCACCTGGTACAGGCGCCGGGCGTCGAAGCCGGCCTTCAGGCAGATCTGGGTGGCGTCCGGCTGGCCCGGAAAGGGCTGGCCCGGACTGCACTGGGCCCAGGCCCAGTCCTCGGCGGCGATCTCGCGTTCGTCGATCACCTCGCCGCGCTGGGTCTCGCCGCCACGTGACACCAGCCGCGCCTGGCGGGTGTCCAGGCTCAGTGGCAGATAGGGCACCGGGTTGGTCTGCACCAGCAGCGGCTGCGAGCCCGGCCCGCTGCGGTTGACGATGCGGCCGAACACCTGGCCGGTGATGCGCTCGCCGCCCATGCCCTTGGCCACCGGCAACTGCAGCCACTGCGCACCCGCCACGCTGGCCGTGGCCCGCACCCGGGTGTTGCCGGCGTTGTCACCCTGCCAGGCACTGGCCAGCAGGATGTCCCCGGCAACCTGCTCGGCCACGGCCATCGGGAAGTTGCGGCCGCGGTTGGGCACGTCGTGCCACAGCAGCCCGCTGGCCTGGCGCGGGTCCACCGGCCGGATCAGCAGGAAGCTGGCCACATAACGCGCCTTGCCATCGGGCTCCAGCGCCAGCTGGATGTCCTGGATCAGCGCGTTGCCCGGCAGCTTGGGGTCCAGCTCGCCGAAGGCCCGGCCAGCGATCTGCAGGTAGGCCGGCGGCGCCGAGGCACCGGCGGCCGCCGGCAGCGGCAGGGTTTCGTCGATCACGATGCGGGTGACACGGGCGGCGGCCGGCGCGGGCGCCAGCAAGCCCAGGGCCAAGCTGGTCACAACCAGGGCCAGGGGTTTCAGGGACATGGGGTCTCCTTGCTGCGGCCTCGGCGTGCCGCTGGATGGGCCAGGCCGGTGCGGCGCCGGCTGGGCTGCATCGTAGTGCGCCTGGCTGGGCAATGCCCCCGGTTCAGACCCCTGGGCCCAACCCAGCGCCGCAGGCGGCCTGCGCATGGGCCGCAAACGCCTGCACCAGGCGCTGCGGCCCGCTGCGCCGGGTAGCAGTGGCCAGCGCGATGCCGACATGGAAGTCGGCCGGGGTGTCGCTCAGCGCCAGGAAGTACACGCCCGGGTGCGGCTGACGCCGGGCCACACCGGCCACCAGGGCCACGCCCAGGCCGCTTTCCACCAGGCTCAGGATGGTCGGCACCTGCACCGCCTCCTGCGCCACCCGGGGCGTGAACCCACTCTGCTGGCAGCGCATCATGGCCACCGCGTACAGATTGGGCACACCGGCGCGGGCGTACATCACGAAGGGCTCCTGCGCCAGTTCGGCCAAGGCGACCTGTGGCTGCCCGGCCCAGCGGCTGCTTGCGGGCACGGCCAGCACCAGCTCGTCCTCGTCCAGCGGCGTCAGCGTGAACGCGCCGTGCGCCAGCACCGGGTAGCGCACCAGGCCGACGTCCAGGCTGCCGTCGACCAAGCCGTCCAGCGCACCCTGGGTGCTGGCCTCGATGAGCTGCAGGTCCACCGCCGGGAAACTGGCGCGAAAGTGGGGGATCAGCCGCGGCAGCAAGCCGAAGGTGGCGGTGGCGATGAAGCCCACCCGCAGCACCCCACCCTCACCATGCAGCGCCGCGGCCACGGCCCCGCGGCAGGCCTCGGCATGGGCCACCGCGGCGCGGGCGTCCGGCAGCATGGCCTGGCCGGCGGCGGTCAGCGTCACACCCTGGGCGGTGCGCTGGAACAGCGCGCCGCCCAGCTCGGCTTCCAGCTTGCGCATGGCCACCGACAGCGGCGGCTGCGCCATGTGCAGGCGCTCCGCGGCTCGGTGGAAGTTACCCGCTTCGGCCAGGGCCAGGAACTGCTGCAGCTGCTTGAGCGTCATCCGATACCGTTTGAATATCGCTGGACTGATGTTTGATATTGGACAGGATACCCGAGGGGCGTTACCGTGCCAGCTCACACCAAAGAACCGGAGACACCGATGCCCCAGCCCCTGGCCGGCGCCCGCGGGCTGCCCGCCCACGCGGCGCGCACCAACCCCTGCCGCCGCAGCCTGGCCCTCGCCCTGCTGCTGGTCGCCGCCGGCTGGCCGACCTGGACCCGGGCCCAGGCCAGCGCGCCGGCCTGGCCCGACCACCCGATACGCCTGGTGCTGCCCTTCCCACCCGGCGGCCCCACCGATCTGGTGGCCCGCGTGCTGGCGCAGAAGCTGGGTGAACAGCTGGGCCAGACCGTCATCGTCGACAACAAGCCCGGCGCCAACGGCAACATCGCCGCCGAGCTGGTAGCCAAGGCACCGGCCGACGGCTACACCCTGCTGTACAACACCTCGTCGATCGCACTGAGCACCGCGCTGTACAAGAAGCTGCCCTTCGACCTGCGCCAGGACTTCGCCCCGGTGGCGCTGACGGCGGTGATCCCGCTGGTGCTGGCGGTGCACCCCTCGGTGCCGGCCCGCACCCTGCCCGAGTTCCTGAAATACGCCCGGGCCCACCCGGGCCAGCTCAGCTACGGTTCGGCCGGCAACGGCAACATCACCCACCTGGGCGCCTACCTGCTGCTGCAGCGCCATGGCCTGAGCGCCACCCATGTGCCCTACAAGGGCAGCGCACCCGCCCTGATCGACCTGGCCTCGGGCCAGACCCAGTTCATGACCGACACCGTCAATTCGGCCCTGCCCTTCATCAAGGACGGCCGGCTGCGTGCGCTGGCCGTCACCAGCCTGCAGCGCACCTTTGTGCTGCCCGAGGTGCCCACCGTGGCCGAGCAGGGGGTGGCCGGCTTCGAGGTGGGCGCCTGGCAGGGCCTGCTGGCACCGGCCAGGACGCCCCCCGAGGTGATCCGGCGCCTGAACGCCGAGTTGAACAAGGCCCTGGCCGCCACCGATGTCAAGGCCAGGCTGGCGGTGCAGGGCGCCGTGCCGCTGGGGTCCACCGCCCAGGCCTACGGCAGCTACCTGCAGGCCGAGATCCAACGCTGGACCCAGGTGGCCAAGGCCACCGGCGTGTCCCTGGACTGACACCCGCCCACCCTCCGCCCCGACCCGAGCCCCCGATGAGCCAACTCGACGCTTTTGCCCTGACCACGATCCCGCCCGAGGACGAGGCCCTGCGCGCGCCCGTGCGGGCCTTTCTGGCCCGCCAGCTGCAGGACGTGCCGGCCACTGTGCGTGCCCGCTCCTGGTCGGGCTACGACGCCGCCTTCAGCCGCGCGCTGGGCCAGCAGGGCTGGCTGGGCATCACCCTGCCCACGGCCTACGGCGGCGGCGGCCGCAGCCCCTTTGCCCGCTACGTGCTGGTGGAGGAGTTCCTCAACGCCGGCGCGCCGGTGGGCGGCCACTGGATCGCCGACCGCCAGAGTGCACCGCTGATCCTGAAGTACGGCACCGAGGCACAGAAACAGTTCTACATCCCGCCGATCTGCCGCGGCGAGTCGTTCTTCTGCATCGGCATGAGCGAACCCAACGCGGGCTCCGACCTGGCCAGCGTGCGCACCCGCGCCACCCCCAACGACGGCGGCTGGTTGCTCAATGGCCAGAAGATCTGGACCACCAATGCCCACAACTGCCACTACATGATCGCCCTGGTGCGCACCTCGGGCGAGGCGGGTGACCGCCATGCCGGGCTGTCCCAGGTGATCGTCGACCTGAAGCTGCCCGGCGTCACCGTCAAGCCCATCACCGACCTGTCGGGCGACCGCCATTTCTGCGAGGTGTTCTTCGACAATGTGCAGCTCGCGCCGGACGCACTGATCGGCGCCGAAGGCCAGGGCTGGGCCCAGGTCACCGCCGAGCTGGCCTTCGAGCGCAGCGGACCCGAGCGCCTGTTCTCCAGCATCGTGCTGTTCGACGCCTGGCTGGCCTGGGTGCGCACCCCCGCCGGCCGCACGCCCGAGGCGCTGCGCCTGGCCGGGCGCATCGCCAGCCAGCTGGCGCCACTGCGGGCGATGTCGATTGCCGTGACCGCCAAGCTGGCCCGCGGCGAGAGCCCGGTGGTCGACGCGGCCCTGGTCAAGGACCTGGGCACCGGCGTCGAGCAGGCCATCCCGGCACTGATCGCCGACGACCTGGCCAGCCGCGCCCAGCCCGACGAGGTGCCGCTCGAACTGCTGCGCACCCTGGCCTACATCACCCAGGTGGCGCCCTCGTACTCGCTGCGGGGTGGCACCCGCGACATCCTGCGCGGCATGATTGCCCGCGGCCTGGGCTTGAGGTGATGGCCCACCCCCGAAGCGGCTGCGCCGCTCCCCCTCAAGGGGGCAACGCCAGCGGCCCGGCAGAGCCGGTTCCGCGGCGTTCGCTGGGTTCGGCCTGTGCCATGCGACGTGCGTGACGCTGGGCTTCACGACGCACTGAGACGGAGAGATTCACGATGGACCCGATGTTCACCGACGCCGCCGCCGCCCTGCTGGCCGGCCACTGCCCACCCGCCACCGTGCGTGCGATCGAAGCCGGCGCCAGCGCCGACGCGCTCTGGTCGGCCATCGCCGAGGCCGGCTTTGCCGACGCCCTGGTGCCGGAAGCCCAGGACGGTGCCGGCCTGGCGCTGGCCGACGTCTTCGGCGTCTGGGCCTTGTGCGGCCAACACGCCCTGCCGCTGCCGCTGGCCGAGACCATGCTGGCGCGCGCCCTGCTGGCCCGGGCCGGGCTGGCCGCGCCGGCCGGCCCGGTGGCGCTGGCCTGCGCCCGCGCCCAGGCCGACGGCAGCCGCCGCTGCACCGCCGTGCCCGGTGGCCGCACGGCCCACTTCGTGCTGGCCAGCGACGGCCAGCACTGTCGGCTGCTGGCGGTGGCCAGCGCCCGCGCCGAGCCTGCCAGCTTCGAGCTGGACGCCACGCTGAGCTGGCCGGCCGCGGCCTGGGACGCGGCGCCGGCACTGCCGGCCCTGCCCGACCTGCGCACACTGCAGGCCCTGGTGCTGGCCGCCCAGCTGGCCGGTGCGCTGATGGCGGTGTTCCAGCGCACCCTGCAATACGCCAATGAGCGGCAGCAGTTCGGCAAGCCGATCGGCAAGTTCCAGGCCATCCAACACCAGCTCAGCGTGATGGCCGAGGAGGCCTTTGCCGGCCACATGGCCGCGCAGCTGGCCTGCGCCACCCCCGGCCTGGTGCCCGACACGCTGCGTGTGGCGGTGGCCAAGGCGCGCACCGGCGAGGCCGCGCTGAAGGTGGCCGAGCTGGCGCATTCGATTCATGGCGCCATCGGCTTCACCCGCGAGTTCGACCTGCAGCTGCTGACCCGCCGCCTGCATGCCTGGCGCCAGGCCGCGGGCAGCGAGTCGCACTGGCACCAGGTGCTGGGTGCCGCGCTGGTCGATGGCGACGCCGCGCTGACGCTGGACCTGTTGCGCAACACCACCGACACCCCGACCCTGGCCGCCTGATCCCACCGAACCCGGTCAAAAGCCCAACCCGAAAGCCCAACCCATGTCCGACTTTCTGCAGATCACCCGCGAAGGCCCCGTCGTCCTCTGGACGATGAACCAGCCTGCCACCCGCAATGCGCTGACCGGCAACACCGCGGTGGCCGAGTTCGTCGCGGCCTGCGCCGCGGTGGCCACCGACCGCACGGTGCGCGCCGTCATCCTGACCGGCGCCGGCCCGGTGTTCAGCTCGGGTGGCAATGTCAAGGACATGGCGCGCTTCCAGCAGCCGGGGCTGGATGCCGACGCCATCCGCAACGAGTACCGCCACGGCATCCAGCGCATCCCCAAGGCACTGTGGCACCTGGACGTGCCGGTGATCGCCGCAATCAACGGCCCGGCCATCGGCGCCGGCCTGGACCTGAGCTGCATGTGCGACCTGCGCATCGCCAGCGAGACGGCCAGCTTTGCCGAGAGCTTCGTACGGGTGGGCATCGTGCCCGGTGACGGTGGCGCCTGGCTGCTGCCGCGCGCGGTGGGCGCGGCCAAGGCCGCCGAGATGGCGTTCACCGGCGATGCGATCAGCGCCGCCGAGGCTCTGGCCTGCGGCCTCGTCAGCCAGGTGGTGGCACCCGAGGCCCTGATGGATGCCGCGCGCGCGCTGGCCGCCCGCATCACGCGCAATCCGGCCGGCGTGCTGCGCATGACCAAAAAACTGCTGCGCGAAGGGGTGCACAACACGCTGGAGTCGGTGCTGGAGACCAGTGCGTCCTACCAGGCCCTGGCCCACCTCGGTGCCGACCACCACGAGGCGGTGAACGCCTTCGTCGAAAAGCGCCAGCCCCATTTCGGCTGACCCGCAGGCGAGCCCCGATGAACACCACGCTCGGGCACCTGAAGGTGCTGGACCTGACCCGCATCCTGGCCGGCCCCTGGGCCACGCAGAACCTGGCCGACCTGGGCGCCGAAGTCACCAAGATCGAGCGCCCCGGCGTCGGCGACGACACCCGGGCCTGGGGCCCCCCCTTTCTGAAGGACGCCGCAGGCCGGGAGACACGGGACTCGTCCTACTTCCTCAGCGCCAACCGCGGCAAGCGCTCGGTCACCGTGGACCTGGCCCTGCCCGAAGGCCAGGCCATCATCCGCCAGCTGGCGGCCGAGGCCGATGTGCTGGTGGAGAACTACAAGGTCGGCACGCTGGCGCGCTACGGCCTGGGCTACGAGGACCTGGCCCGAATCAACCCGCGGCTGGTGTATTGCTCGATCACCGGCTTCGGCCAGGACGGCCCGTACGCGCCGCTGCCGGGTTACGATTTCGTGTTCCAGGGCATGGGCGGGCTGATGAGCATCACCGGCCAGCCCGACGGCGCGCCCGGCGCCGAGCCGATGAAAAGCGGCATCGCCATCAGCGACCTGCTCACCGGCATGTACGCCACCTCGGCCATCCTGGCGGCGCTGGAGCACCGCCATGTCAGCGGCCGCGGCCAGCACATCGATCTGTCGCTGCTGGACTGCATCGTGGCCATCAGCTCGTACCAGGCGATCAACCACTTCCTGTCCGGCCAGGTGCCACGGCGCATGGGCAACGCGCACTCCAACATGGTGCCGTACCAGGTGTTCAAGTGCCGCGAGGGCGACATCATCATCGCGGTGGGCAACGACGGCCAGTTCCGCGCCTTCTGCGACGTGATCGGCCTGCCGCAGCTGGGCAGCGACCCGCTCTACGACAGCGCCGGCCAGCGCAACCGCCACCGCGCCCAGCTGATCCCGCTGATCGCCGACGCCATGCTGGCGCGCAGCATGGCCGAATGGGTGCCCCTGCTGGAGGCCCGCAACGTGCCCTGCGGCCCGATCAACAACCTGCAGCAGGTGTTCGAGGACCCGCAGGTGCAGCACCGCCAGATGAAGCTGGACCTGCCGCATGGCGCGGGCGTGCCGGCGCCGGCGGTGGCCAACCCGATGCGCCTGTCGGACACGCCGATCCGCTACACCCGCTCGGCGCCCACGCTGGGCGAGCACACCCACGTGGTGCTGCAGCAGCTGGGCCTGTCGCCCGAACGCATCGCCGAACTGCAGGCCAAGGGCGTGGTCTGAACGCCCGCGCCAGCTCAGTGCTGGCGGCCACCACGCACCGGGCGCAGCGTGATGGTCTGGAAACGCGTGGCCTCTGGCAGGGCCGCGCCCAGCGCAGCCGCGCGGCCACGCCCAGCTTCAGCAGCGTTGTGGCCAGCAGCAGCACCGTGCCGACCTGGCGTGCATGGCTGGGGTCCAGCGTCAGCATCGCAGCGGAGACCCGCTGGCCGAAGGGCCATGCCGGCTGGCCATGCACCAGCGGCGCCAGGCCCAGCGCATCCAGCCCACGCAGCAGGCCACGTTCCAGCGTGCCGATCAGCGCCAACAACCCGTCCAGGCCCGGGCCGCTACCAGCTCGCGTCCAGGCCGAAATGGCGCAGCGCGTCGCAGCGCAGCGTCGCCAGGGCCTCGTCGCCGCGGTGGCGTGGGTAGGGGCGGTCGACCACCAGCTCGGCAATCACCCGGGCCGGACGCGGGCCCATCACCAGCACCCGCTGGGCCATGAACCAGGCCTCCTCCACGTCGTGCGTGACCATCAGCACGCTCAGGCCGGCCCGCTGCCACAGGGCCACCAGCTCGGTCTGCATCGCCAGCCGCGTCAGCGAGTCCAGCTTGCCCAGCGGCTCGTCCAGGATCAGCAGCCCGGAGTCGTTGACCAGGGCCCGGGCCAGCGCCAGGTCCACCCAGTCGCGCTGGCGGGCCAGCTCACCCCGCGCCTGCAGGCCAAGCGCGACGTTCTGCCACACGGTGCGCCAGGGATAGAGCGTGGGGTTCCGGAACACCACCACGCGCGACGGATCGGGCTGGAGCCAGGCAGATGGCATTGGCATTCCTGAACCGCCCCGGAACTGAACTGACGGCGGCTCAAGGGCGTGGCGCCCGGATTCTTGTGTGGCATGCGTTGCTCCAAAAGTCTCGTGTTGCTTGCATTGCACCGGAGCGGCCCAGGCCCGGCAGATGATGATTCCAAGGCTGCTTATGCAAATCGCATGGCCGTCAAGCAGCCCGTGCCGCTGGGGCGAGCAGGCTCAGCCCAGATCCACCGGCGCCGCGTGCAGCAGGTTCAGCCTCTTCGGGATCAGCTTGAGGCCGTAGAAGGTATCGGCGATGGCCTGCTGCTCGGCCAGGACCTCACGCGTGACCAGCGCCGTGCCGTAGCTGGCGCGGCCCAGGTACAGCTCGGTGATGGCTCTGTCCAGGCCCAGCACCTTGCTCAGCTCGGCGGCGGCGGCCGGTTGGTTCTTCGCGGCCCAGCTGTCGATGGCATTGATCTCCTGGATGGCGATCTTCAGCACGTCCGCGTTGCGGGTGGCGAAGTCGCGTGAGCTGAAGTAATAACCACGGTTGTTCACCACACCGCTGGCATCCACCAGCAGCTGGGCGTCCAGTGTCTTCTGCGCCGCCGCCAGGAACGGGTCCCAGATCACCCAGGCGTCGAGCACGCCCTTCTCGAATGCCGCACGCGCATCGGGTGGGGGCAGGTGGATGTGCTGCACATCGGTGTAGGCCAGGCCGTTCTTCTCCAGCAGCTTGGCCAGGAAGAACTGCACATTGCTGCCCTTGTTGTAGCCGATGCGCCGGCCCTTGAGGTCGGCCACCGTCCGGATGGGGGAGCGCTTGGGTACCAGGATGGCTTCCAGCCGCGGGCGCGGCACGGTGGCGCCCACATAGACCAGGGGTGCACCAGCCGCCTGGGCAAAGATCGGCGGGGCCTCGCCCACGTCGCCGAAATCGATGGCCCCCACATTCAAGGCCTCCAGCTGAACCGGCCCCGCGTTGAACTCGGTCCAGGCGACGCCCACGCCCAGCGGCGCCAGCCGGGTCTCCAGCGTGCCGCGGCTCTTCAGGATCGATAACCAGCCCTTCTGGTGGCCCACGCGCAGCACGCGCCTGGCGGTCTGGGCCCAGGCACCATGATGAGCGGGCACGGCCGCGCCCGCCAGGGTGGCGGCCAGCAGACGACGGCGGGTGGGGCGCAAGGGATCGGTCATGGTCGGGCCTCGGGTTCGGAGATGGCGGGGGCAGGCAGTTCGCCTGCAGACCCGTCATTCTTCAAACCACCGGCCGAACAGGGAACGAAGAAAACCGCATGCCCACATGCGCGGCCTGCATCGCCGGGCAGACCGGGCCGGCCCAGCGCGCTGGTTACCATGAGCGCCATGAACCCCCTGCTGGACGAACTTGAACAGAAGTACGTGGCGCGTGCGCCGCACATGCGCGAGATCGGGCTGAGCATCAGCGCGATCTCGCCCGCCACCGGCACGATGACCCTGCCTGACCGGGCGGAGTGGCTGGGCGACCCGGTGCGTGGCCTGTTGCACCCGGGGCCGATGACCGTGCTGGCCGACTCGGCCTGTGGCCTGGCGGTGGGCGCGGCCCTGAGCCAACGCCTGCCCTACGCCACGCTGGACCTGCGCATGGACTACCTGCGTGCTGCCGGCCCGGGCCATGCCGTGCACTGCGAGGCCCATTGCTACCGCGTCACACCTAGCGTGGCCTTCGTGCGTGGCGAGGTCTGGCAGACCGACCGCGCCAACCCCATTGCCGGGGTGCAGGCAGCGTTCATGCTGTCGACGCCGGCCGGCACCCACCCGTCACAACACGCTGCGCAGCGCGCGGCGGCCACGCCGGACGCCGACACCACACCCTGGTTGGCCCCGACCGGCCAGGCGCCGGTGCTGGGCGACACGGTGATTCCCTATGTGGACTATTTGGGTATCACGCTGGCGCAAGACGGGCCCGAGGCGCCGCTATTCCGCCTGCCGTTCCAGGACAAGCTGATCGGCAACCCGCGCCTGCCAGCGCTGCATGGCGGCGTGGTCGCCGGCTTTGCCGAGACCGCGGCCACCCTGCACGTGATCCGCACACTGGGCGGCGCCAAGTTCCCCAAGTGCATTGACTTCTCGCTCGACTACCTTCGCGCCGGCCGCCCCGAACCCACTTTCGCCGCCTGCGAGGTGGTGCGCCTGGGCGCGCGCGTGGCGCTGGTGCAGGTGCGCTGCTGGCAGGGCAAAGGCCCGACCCAGCCGATCGCGGTGGCGCGAGGGCATTTCCTGCTGACCGCCCCGTAGGCCCACGTTCAAAGCTTCTGGAGCTCGAAGCTGGCCGTGCGAACGCCGAAGCCGAACAGGGAGAAGTCGGCACGCGCCGGGTCGGCGGCGTTGATCGAGCCCGTGCCAGAACGCACGGCGGTGAACCGCGCCTGCGGTGTGTTCAGCTGCAGGCTGCCGAAGAACGAGGCCGTCGGGTCGCGGAACGCCAGGCGCAGCACATAGTTGCCGGCCGGCAGTGCAGCAAAGTCGAATGGCACGTTGGCGATGCAGGTCGGGTTGACGACCGTGGCCACTTCGCAGCCGGTCGACTGGCCGCGGAAGGCCATGAACGTGGTCGGCAGCACATCGACATTGGTGGCGGCCGACGCCAGCGACACCTCGATCGTGCGCGTGATCGCCGCGCCCGAGGCGCCGACCGCAGTGACGCGGGTGATCCGGACGCTGCCCTGCGCGGCTTCGGGGTCAAGACGTCCTGCGCCCAGATCCTGATTGCAGGGTTGGGCCGGACAGGCGTCCTGGCCAGCGATGAAGGGGATGGGCAGTGCCGTTCGGTACAGCTGGGCCATCAGGTCAGTGCGCGACATGGCTGTGAACTTCGAGCGGACCAAGGCGGCCGTGCCGGCGACAAACGGTGCCGAGAACGAGGTGCCCGTACCGGCCGCACCGAACCCGCCCACGTTGACACCGGGCGCCGCGATGTTGACCCAGGGCCCGAAGTTCGAGCCGTCAGCCCCAGTGTGGCGCTGGTCATGGTCGTCGACATTGCCCACGGCCACGACGCCGACATGGGCCGCTGGGTACTCGCGGATCGAACTGTTGGCATTGCCGGCGGCGGCCACGATCAGCACGCCTGCGTTCTGCACCGCGTCCAGGAAGCTGCGCATCGCGAAGGTCTGCAGCCGACTGCCCAGGCTCATGTTCAGGATCTGCGCCCCGTTGGCGATCGCCTCCTGCATGCCCAGCATGCTGGAAGCCTCGGTGCCCGCCTTGGCGGCATTCAGTACCTTGCTGACGAACACCGTGGCGCCGGGGGCCGTGGCCTGCACGATGTGGGCGACCAGCGTGCCGTGGCCGTTGTCGTCGCGTGGGATGCCGGCCGGGCCGCTGCTGCTGAAGTTGGAGCCGAGCTGCACGTTGGCGAAATTGGCGGTGGGGATGCGTGCGGCGTCGAGACCGGTGTCCAGCACGCCCACCACCACGCTGGCGGCGCCCAGGCCCAGGTTGTGTGCCTGGGGCAGACGCAGCACGGTGGTGTAGTTGGTATCGGTGCAGATCGGGCCGCTGCAGACATCGGAGCCGCTGACGATGGGCTCGGGTTCGGCCGAAATCACCTCGGGCCTCGCCAACAACGTGGCCAGGGCCGACGCCACGGTGCGGCCCGCAGCGACATCCAGCGCCAGCTGGTAGCAGTTGCCGATGGCCGGGAACCGGCCCGCCGGCGCGGCGCCGGCCGCCGCCGCCGCAGCGAGCACGCCGGCGTAGGAGGTAGCCACCGAGAAGCAGGCGTTGACCGTGGTCGACGACACCAGGGCGCCACTGGCCTGATCGGTGGTGGTCAACGACGGGTCGGGCGCGACCAGGGCCACGGGCGCGGTGGCGGGCACCACCCCGAGCGAGGCGTCTGGCGACACCAGGCGGCGCAGGCTGCCACGCACCGCCACAGAGGCGCGGAGGCCCACCACACCCTCGATCGCTTCGTTCAGCACGACACGGCCCGCGTAGACCCCGTCGCCGGCCACCGCATCGCCGTTCACGCCGGCGTCGTTGAGCGTCGCCAGCACCGTGGCCTGTCCGCCGGGCGCGACGCGCAGCACGTTGACACCACCCGGCAGCACATTGGCTTGCCGGACACTGACCGTCACCAGCACCGAGGTGGCGGTGCCTATGCGCACCGCCGCCGGGGTCAGCGTCGGCAGGCCCACGGCCTGCGCGGCGGCCCAGACGGGCGCCGTGACCAGCACCAGGCCCAGCAGACGGGCCCTCACGCAGCGGAACAGTCGCATGGCAAGCTCCTGGTCGATGGCATGGCCGGTGCCCGGGTTCGGCCAGGTCGGCGGCTCGCCGCGGGCAAGGCTTGGGGCGTCAGGCCCGGCGCGATCGGGCCCGCAGCCACCCGGCGAGGGCCAGGCCGCCAGCCAACAGCAGGACGGCCGTTTGCGGCTCAGGCACGGCAACGATGTGGGCGTCGTCCATCGTGAACGAGGCGCCACCGGCATCGCCCGTGATGCGCAGCGCCGAGATGCCTGTGGCCAACGTCAACGAGATCAACTCGTTCGGGGCGCTGCCTGCATCGCCCGACATGGCCAGGTTGTTGCTGAACCGGGACAGCGACATGGCCAGCACCTGGCCGTTGCCGTCGAGCGCGGCCAAGGTCAGGGGCACGGCATGGGTGAACACCGCGGCGAACGACAGCACCGGCGACGCGAACGCGATGTGAACCGGCCCACCCTCGTCGGACACGACATTGGCCCCTGACGCCGGCGGGAATTCCAGTTCATTCAGGCTGATGCCCGCGCTCAGCACCACGGCGTTGCTGAACACCAGCCCACTGAGCTGGGTGGTCAGCGACAGGCCATCGGCCAGGTCATCGAAGCTCAGTGTGCGCGCCTGCCCACGGGCAGCCGGCAGCGCCAGGCACAACAAAAGCAGCACCATCGGTCTGAACAGCGACATGGCCTCGGCCCTCCTCTTCGCGTCCCGGCACCGGGCAGATGCCGAAGCCTTTGGGGGCCAGCATCGGCCGGGGCCGCGGCGGCGGCAATCCCCATCATGCGATCCCCCCCTCGAATCGGGGGGCCGTCGACGGGCCGGCGGTGCGGGACGGGCCCGGCACTCAGATCGCCGCCAGCACCTTGAAATGGTGGGTGCCGTCGCGGCCCAGCTGGGCCACCAGGCCAAACTCCCAGTCCAGGTAGGCCTGCATGGCGGCACGCGGCGCGTCGGTGCCTTCATAGGGCCGGCGGTAGCGGTCGATGCGCGGGCTGAGCAGGCCGGCCTCCCCCGCGACCAGCGGCCTGCCCTCGGCGGCCCATGCACCGTTGCCCCCGGCCAGCACGGCCACCGGCAGATCGGTCAGCGGGGCCAGGTCGGCCACGATGTAGCGGGCCAATGCGCTGCTGCCGCAGGTCAGCACGATCTGGCGGGTGGTGGGGGCTTCCGCCAAAGCCCGCTTCAGCGCCGCTGGCAGCTGGGCGCGCAGTAGCCAGCGTGCGCCGGGGATGTGGCCTTTGACGTGGTTGGCGCTGGTGGTGAAGTCCAGCAGCAGCGTGCCCCCTTCGGCAGATGACGCTGCCTGTTGTGCCGCCAGCTGCGCCGGCGTGATGCTGCGCACGGCCGGCTGCGTGGCCACCGGCACCGCGGGGGCCTGCCAGGCCCCGGCCTCGGTGAAGTGGTCGGCATCGGCGTCGGTCAGCCAGGCCACGGTCCAGCCCAGCTGGGCCAGCCAGTGCGCCGTCATCGCGGCGCGCACACCGTCGCTGCGCGGCCCGCCGTCGGCCAGCACGATGCGCGCACCACGCACCGCGGCAAACACATCGGTCTCCTGCACCAGCTGGCCGCCCGGCGCGCTGCCGAAGCCCGGCAGGTGGCCGGTGGCGTATTCCTCGGGCGTGCGCACGTCCCAGCGGTAAAGCGTGCGCGTGCCATCGGCCTGCCACTCGGCCAGCTGGGCCCGCGTCAGGCGCAGCGCGCCGGCGCGGTCGGCCAGGGCCTGGGCCGACGCCCGCGCAGCCAGCAGATTGGCCTCGCTCACCGGCTTGAAGCGGCGCTGGGCACCGTGGTCCAGCGTGAAACCCGCCAGCGTCCAGCCGATGGTGCCGTTGCGCAGCGCCGCCACCGGGTTGGGGATGCCGGCGTTGACCAAGCTCTGCGTGCCGATGATGCTGCGCGTGCGTCCCGCGCAATTGACGATGACCTGCGTGGTGGGGTCGGGCGCCAGCTCGCGCACCCGCAGCGCCAGCTCCGCCCCCGGCACGCTGGTGCCGCCGGGGATGCTCATGGTCTGGTACTCGTCGAAGCGGCGGGCGTCCAGCACCACCACGTTGGCGCCGCCCTCGATCAGCGCCTTGACCGCGTCCGCCGGCAACGAGGGCGTGTGCCGCTCGTGCTCCACCAGTTCGCCGAACGCCTTGCTGGGCACGTTGACGTCGCGGAAGACTTCACCCACGCCGCCCTCCGGACCACCGCTGTCACGCCAGCCTTGCAGGCCACCCGCCAGCAGGTGCACCCGGCGGTAGCCCAGCGCGCGCAGCTTGTGCGCGGCCGGCTCGGCCAGGCCTTCGCCGTTGTCGTAGACGGCGATCAGCACATCCTGGCGCGGCAGACGCCACAGCGCATCCAGCTCGATGCGGCTGGGCGACAGTTGCACCGCCCAGAGCGGGTGCTCCTGGGCGAACGGGTCTTCCTCGCGCACGTCGATCAGCGCAATCTCCTCGCGCGCCAGCAGCGCGGCACGCACGGCGGCGGGGCTGATCAGCGGCAACGGAGGGGTCGGATTCAGGGCAGAGCGCATCAGACGGTTTCCTTGGAGCGGTCCCACAGATTGGGCAACCAGGCATTGCTGTAGCCCGAGACAAAGTCCTTGCGCCCGCCCTCGGCCGGGTAGACATGGCGCCGCACTGCGCCGATGTTGGCGCCGTAGACATGGATGCTGATGCTGGTGCGGTCGTCGAAGGCGTTGCGCACCTCGTGCACATCCCCCAGCGTGGGCGAGACCGCCTCGATGTCGCCCGGCAGCAGGCGCGCGGCCGGGCCCTGCGGCGTCCAGCGGCCAGCGTCGTCCAAGGCGTAGGGTTGGGCGATCTCCTCACCCCGCAACATGCCGATCAGGCCCCACACCGTGTGGTCATGCACCGGCGTCTTCTGGCCCGGGCCCCAGACGAAACTGACCACCGAGAAGCGGCCCAGCGGATCGGCATGCAGCAGGTACTGCTGGTAATACTGGGCATGGGGCCGGGCCAGCTCGTCGGGCAGCCAGTCGTCGCTGGCCAGCAGCCGGGCCAGATGCGGGCGCACGGCGGCCAGCAACGTGGCTTCGTCCTGCGCGGCGGCGCCCGGTGGGTTCAGTTCTTGGGTGACGGCCGTCACGAAATCACGCAGGGCAGTGAGGGGCATGGTCTGGGCGGTGTGGGTTGGAAGGGGCGGTGCGGGTGGGCGCCAGGCCTCTATGATCGCCCAGCGTCGCCATGGGCCGGGCGCCCGACGCGGGAAGACACCAAGACCGCGGTGGCAGGGGTAGCCGCCGGCGACGCGGCCTGCAGTGCAAGCCGCCCTGCAGCGACCAGCGCGCTGTCGTCCTGCGGGGTATGCACCCGGCCACACAGCACGTCGCGGTGGTGGCGCTGCAGCGGGTTGTCACGCGACAGGCCATGGTTGCCGGCATGGCGCAGGGCCAGTTCCACCACCGCCACGGCGTTGCGCGTCACGGCCACCTTCAGCAGGCCGCTTTCGGCGGCAGACCAGGGCGTGCCG
>Ga0208266_100275_pt1 | contig 20364 bp, 17 predicted proteins | sample LakWasMet67_HOW9_2_FD_183897 | JGI IMG/M metagenome (GOLD analysis project Ga0208266, IMG submission 183897) | Freshwater sediment methanotrophic microbial communities from Lake Washington under simulated oxygen tension - Sediment Metagenome... | ecosystem: Environmental > Aquatic > Freshwater >...
ACAGCGCAGCGACGGCGTCGGCTTTTAGCGGTGGCAACTGGTGCTCGACGCTCATGTCTAGATTAGCTCCGCGGCTTCGCGCAGTCGTTGGGCAGTCGTAGGCAAGCCGGCGCGTTCCAGTGCCGCCGCAAAGTCTTCCGCGGTCGCCTCAGGCTTCTTCCATCGCGCGCGCATACGCTTGAAGGCGGCTACGGCGACGAGTTGGTCGAGGTCCCACTGCGCGACGAGGAACTGATCTGGATGGATGACCTCAATGCCGAGCGGGCTGACCACGTCGGGTGGGAAGTCCCGCAGGTTCGCAGTGACGATGCAGTCGGCATGGCCCGCCAGCGCTGCGGCCAGCACATGAATGTCGTCGGGATCGGGCAGCTTGAGACCACCGGCCAACGATTGCCAGGCGCGCTCCTCAACCTCCCAGTCCGGCACCGCCTCGCGCATCTGATCGCGGCGATAGTCGAGACGCCCCTTGAGATCTGGTCGCCGCGCTTCGATCGAGGCGATCCACTCGAGTTCGATCATCCGCGACCACTTGGCCGCATATAGACCGGCGCTGGCCAGGCTCATCAAGGCATCGGCCATCGCCATCGGATGGAGCACACACGCATCCAGCAACGCCGTGTAGCGTGCATGCCCCGCCATGTCAGTAGTCCAGCCCCAGCTCGCGGGCGTTCTCGGCCATGCGCTCAAGCGCGCCCTCTTGGCGCTTGCGCATCTCGCGCGCGTAGGTCACCAGGTCTTCGAAGGCCACGCGGCGGTGCGTGCCCACCTTGCGGTGTGGCAGGCGGCCTTCGTCGATCTCCTTGATCACGAACGGCCGCGAGACATTCAGGAAGTTCGCTGCCTCGACGGTGCTGAACTCCTGCTTGGATGGCATCAAGGTGATCGGCCGGCCTTCGCTCATCGCACCGAGCAACTGGCCGATGAGCTTCAGCGCCCCCGGCGGCAGCTCGACCGTCGGGTGGCCGCCGTCGGCAGTGGTCAGAGTGATTGCCGCGGCGCGTGAGTGGTCGAGTGCTTCCATGATGCAGCGCTGGGCGGCGCGCGCCATTTCGACCTCTTGGGGTGACATCTTGGGAGGCAAGACCTGACGGACTCTCTCGAGGGCGGTCATAGGTTGCTCCTGGGCATGCGGGTTGAGTTCAGGCCTAGATAATACTCATTAAGTGAATTAAATGCAACAGATGCACTAAACGCCTCTGGCCCAGTCGACGATGGGAGGTACTCAGGGGAGCCGTCGCACGATCGGAGACCCCTCGCTACCACAGCACTTTCGGGCGCCATTTCCGCGTAGACCGCACCGCCCTGCCCGCTGAACATCCTCCCTGCAGCCAGGCAGCGAGGCGACATGTCAATCCTCTCGATCCTCGGGCTCGGGGCGGGATCCCGCGTGCAGCCCGTGGTCCGGAACGAACCCACCGTCGACGCGACCGCGCGCGCCTACCCATCGGTGGACCCTGGCGTGGGGGCCAGGTCCGTCGACGAAATCCTGGCTGCGCACGAGGACCTCATCTCCCGCATCAAGCTCTGCTACGGGGCGGACCGTGCAGGCTTCGAGGCCGACCTGCTCGCACCGATCCGCAACTACGCCGCCTTCGTCAACCTGCTACCGGCCACCCCGGACAACTTCTTCTGCGAAGTCGGCGGGCTTTTCCGGCTCGGACTCGAAGTTGCGTTCTATGCGCTGCAGGGCACGGACGGCCACATCGTCTCCGGCCGAGCGACGATCTCGACGCGGCGCCAGCTCGAACCTCGCTGGCGCCACGCCACCTTCATCGCCGGCCTGTGCTCGGAACTGCACAGGACTCTCAGCCAGGTCGTCGTCACCGACGAACGCGGAGAGGAGTGGCCAGCCTACTTGGGTCCCCTGACGGCATGGCTGGAACGTCGTCGCGCCCGTCTCTTCTTCGTCCGATGGCTGACCAACTCCCAGGAGTCGCGGGCGCTCGGCCTGTTCGCCCTGCCGCACATCGTGTCGTCGGAGACGATGCAGCACCTGGCCACCGCCAACACGATCGCGGTGCCGCAAATGCTGTCCTGCCTCGCGGGCGCCGCGCTGTACCGCGAACAGAACATCCTGGTCGATCTCGTGAAGCGGGCCGCTGCGCTGGTGATCGATCGCGACCTGATCGCCTGCGCCAACCGGTACGGACGTCCGATCCTCGGTGCACACCTCGAGCGCTACCTGATCGACGCCATGCGCCGCCTGGTCGTCTCGCATGCCGCGTGGGCGCCGAACCACGATCGCTCGCGGGTCTGGTACGGCCGAGAAGGCCTCTTCATCGTCTGGCCGAACGCCGTCACCGAAATCCGCAAGCTGCTGGAAGAAGACGAACTGCCCGGCATCCCGAAGGCGCCGGACACCATCCTGGAGATCCTGCTCGGCGCGGGTGTGTTCGAGAGCCGGAGCACGGGCAGCCCGCTATGGACCATCGAGCCACCGCCGGGCAAAACGGTCTTCGAAGCCGTCAAGCTGGCAGCACCTGAGATCCTGCTGCACGGCCACGGACAGACGGTTATCCCGCTCTCGACGCCGCTCGTGTCGAAGGCCGGCGCAACGACGGCATCGGTTTCGACGCCGGCCTCCGCACCACTGGCGCCAATTCCGGCGGCCTCAGGCCCTCCAGCTGCCGAAGCACAACCGGCCGATGGCACGATCACCCCGGGGTTGGACCTCTTCGGTGACCCGCTGACGGGCCAGGCAGTCGGACCAGAGCCAGAACACGACTCGCCCGAAGTCGAAGCCCGGCCGGAGTTGCCGGCCGAAACCACCGCTGCACCGGCACCGGCCTTCCGACTCGTCGCACCGCTTCGCCTGAACCCCCTGGTCCGCGACGCACTGGCCGCGGCGATCGCCTCGATGAATGACGACTCGCGCACCGCCGACGCGATCACCGTTTCCGCCGGTGTCTTCGTCCCGCTCGAGGTCTTCAAGCGGCGACGCATCGACATTCCCGTGGTGCAGCGGTCGCTGACCGAAACCGGCATGACCGCCGTCGGCGGCAATGCGCGTTCCGGCACTGTCCAGCACGACATGGGCGGCAAGCAGGAACTCGGCTTCGTCATCCGGGCGGACTTCGTCTCGGGCCTCGATCCGTCCGACTTCGCCCCGCCCGCCTGAGGAGTTGCCATCATGCTCGTGCGCCCCTACGAAATGCCCTGGCGACCGGCCTACGAACTGTGGGCTGCGGCTGCGTGGGCTGGTGGCCTCTTCTACTTCGTCTACCTCGGCGGCAAGGGCCTGCTCACAGCGAGCATCGCCCTCGCGCTAGCCTTCCTTGCGCTGCTGATGGCCGGCCACAGACTGCGACAGGGCCTCGACGTGCTGACCGTCCGGGCATCGCTGTCCGGCAAGGCCATGCAGGTCATCACGACACGCAGGCTGGAAGCCCTGACGCGTGATCCTTCTCAGGTCTTCCTGGGCTTCGGCTTCGAGTGGCTGCCGGTGCACTCGCAACGCCTCTACGAACTCGCAAAGGTCAACTACAAGGACTACGTCGCACCGCCAGCCGTTCTGCGCCTGCTGGGCTACGCCGTCAACCCGCAGCCCGACTCCGAGATCGGCCTGCCCTTCATCCATGGCGTCGAACCCAGGGAGAAGGCGCTGTACCGGCCGCTGCAGAACTTCGAGGGCGGCACGCTGCTGGTGGGAACGACACAGGCCGGCAAGGGCGTGGCGCTGGGCAGCTTCCTCACCCAGGCCATCCGGCGCGGCGACGTCGTCGTCTTCATCGACCCGAAGAACAGCCGGCGCCTCAAGCGCGTGGTGCAGCGTGCCTGCAGCGACTATCGGGATGCCGACACGTTCCTGGAGTTCCATCCGGCCTTCCCGGAACTCGGCGTGCGCCTGGACTTCACCTTCAACTGGCAGAAGCCGACCGAGATCGCCTCGCGCATCCAGTCGATCATGCCGGTCGACACCGGCGGCGCCTTCACCGCCTTCGGCTGGGACGCCGTCAATGTCGTGGTGCAGGGCCTGGTCAGTCTCGAGGACCGGCCGAATCTCATCAAGCTCACCAAGTACATCGAGGGTGGCATCGAACCGGTCCTCGAGGCGTCTCTCCAACGGCTCTTCGATGCGTCACTCGGCCCGGCCTGGCGCGACCTGCAGGAGATGCGCGCGCTGATGCAGGCGGCCGTGCGCGGTCAGATCAAGCGTCCGTCCGAGGTCGCGACTCCCCAGCTCATGGCCTGCGTCTCGTACTACGAACAGCACATTTCCCAGAACCAGCGCGACAAGGTCATCGACTCGCAGATCCGGGTCTTCCGCCACAACCGCGAGCACTACCAGAAGATCACCGCCAACCTGCTGCCGATCCTGTCGATGCTCACCTCGGGCGACCTGGGCGGAAGCCTGTCACCCGACCCGTTTGATCTGGCGGACAAGCGCCCGATCATGAACTTCGAGAAGATCGAGCGCGGCGGCCACGTGCTCTACATGTGTCTCGACTCGCTGCCCGACCCGTCGGTGGCTTCGGCCATCGGCGCGCTGGCGATCGCCGACCTGGCCGCACGCGCGGGCATGCGCTACAACCTCGGCATCACGCGCCGCATCACGCTGGTCGTCGACGAAATCGCCAACGTCATCAACCAGCCCCTGATCGAGATTCTGAATAAGGGCGCCGAGGGCGGTATCCATTCCATCTGCGCGATGCAGACGCTCGCCGATCTGGCCAAGCGCCTGGGATCCGAGGATGCCGCCCGCATGGCCCTGGGCAACCTCAACAACCTGTTTGCGCTGCGTTCCAAGGATCGGCCGACGCAGGACTTCATCGTCGAGACTTTTGGCAAGACCGGCATCCACACGATGCGCGTCGGCATCAACCAGGGCGCCGACACGCACATCGGCGACTGGAGCGCCGGCCAGAGCGTGCAGCTCACCGAATCGATGGAGGAACGTGTTCCTGTCGACATCCTCGGAAAGCTGCCCAACCTGCAGTATTTCGGTTCTGTCGCCGGGCGGCTCGTGAAGGGGCGCTTCCCGATCCTCGACCCGGACTTTGATCGACCGAAGGTCGCATTGAAGGAGACCACGTGATGGTGCGCTACGTGTGGATCGGGACCATGCTGGCCATTCTCTGCATCGTCCTCTACATCCCCTCCGCGTCGCCACCCGAGCGGTTCACAGAGGTCCTTCGCGCCGAGCACGCCGTCACCAGAGACATCTGGGGGCCGGCGGTGGCCGACCGCATCCTCAGACGGATGCTCGACATCCAGCAGGGCTCGCCGCCCCTGAGCGAGCCGCCGGCGCCCATGGTTCACGTCGGCCAGCAGCCGGCTGTAGACGCAGCGATGGCGGCGCAGATGACCCAGATGAGCATGCGCCTGTTTGGCAACCCGTACTTCCGGTCGATCGACTCGCTGTTCGCGCTGGCCGCCTACCGGCTGAGCGCCATCATCGAGTTGCTGCCGCTGCTGACGATCTTCCTGCTGGTGGTGGCCGTCGACGGCTTCGTGCTTCGACAGGTGCGGGCGAAGGAGTTCGTCGCCCACAGCGCGGAGATGTTCGGCGGAAGCCTGATCGCGGCGATCTTTCTCGGCGGCATGGTGGCGGTTTCTGCCTTCCTGCCGATGCGGCTGCACCCGATGTTCTTCACGCTCAGCCTGCTGGCGATGCTCTTCGCGCTCAGTCGCGCGATCGCGAACTATCACGTGATCCGATGAGCCACTGCCGACGTTCAGCGTCGACGTGCCACCGTCAGTCAGCAACGCAGCGGTTTCGGTCTTTCAGTCGTCGCGGGCCTACTCACGCTGACCAGCACCAAGCGGACTTCCGGCCCGACGAGGTGACCTTGCTCGTGCTCCCACGCTGGGGCCATCGTCCGGCAGCCGTGGCACGAACGCGGCCGTCCCATCCGCCGACGCGCGCTACCGCGCCGGAAGCACGCTAGCTAGTACTTCGATTCTTCCATTTCGTTCGACCGGCCCGTCGTGTAACTCACCTCGAGCGAGGCACTCATCCGGATTACAGCGGTGGTATGCCAGTAGCGGCTGCGCTCTCTGCCGTGGCCTATGTCGTGGCGGCGCAGGCGCACTAGCCACATCAGGTCGGCGTCGCGGGACTCCAGGTACGCACGCACGACGTCAGTGCGGCACCACAGGCGTGAGCCGTCGCTCGCACCTTCCTCATGTCGGCCGGATTCGATCCACGCGTCGGCCCGCACCACGGTTTCGCCGGCGGCGTTCTCCCAGGTCCGGTCGAACGGATCGACAGATCGCAGCTTGGCGAACGCAATGACGTCCCGGCTCAAGCGCGAGCGCTGCACCGCGCCGGCGGCGCCCAGGGGGTCGGTCTCGTCCAGATGCGCATAGGTTTCCTTGCGCACGATCCACGGCAGGTAGGGCGCTTCGCGATTCGAGGCCGCCTCGTCGTCTTCGTACATCTGCAACTGCGGCACAAAGGCTTGGAAGGGCCCCTGAGCGGCCAGTTCCTCGGCCATTGCGGCGCTCTGGTCCCGCGGCGCCAGCGCCGACATCACCCGGATCTCGACGTTCTCGTTGGAGTGCCAACTGCCATCGACCGTGAGCCAGTCTCCCACCGAATCACCGATCCCGGGCAACGACTTCAACGCGGTCGGATCCGCGGTGAGGTCCATCACGGTGTCGCCCATGGCCATCAAGAATACCCATGTGTCCAGGGGTTGGCGGTCCATTCCGTCCGCGAGCCACAGGCCCGCCGGATGCGTCACGACCTCGCGCAAAAGCCAGTCCTCCCACGGGTCTTCCTCATCGTAGCCGCGCCAAACCACCGGGTACGCGGCGAGTAGATCGCCTGCTACCGAGAACAAGGCGTGCCAGGCCAGCTGCTCGCCGTGACTTTGGTACTCGGCGTCTATGCCGCGCGTGTGGTGGTCACGACCAGGTCGCGTCCGCCCTTTGCGATCGCTCATGAACTCGATATTGGCGTCATGTTCACGCACCTTGGCGACGAGAGCATCCACCGTTTCCCAGTGCGGCCGTCGGAACAGGCTCGACAGCCGGGTAACTTCGTCCTTGCTGAAGTCGTAGTCCAGATGCAGTTCAGGCTGGGGCTTGGTCATGCCCTTCGGACGCGGGGCGTAGAAATCGCTCCCGTAGTAGTCCTTCTCCTTCCGGGCCACGAAGCTCGATCGATTTACGCGCTGAAGCTTCTGAACCCGTGCCTTTGGCAGGCGCAACTCACCTGCATTCACACAGGCCAGCAGTGCCTGCGACGCGAAATGCCGCCGAAGCACGTGGCGTTCGACAGCGTCCGACGCGATCGCCTCGAGAAAATCGGCATGCCGAGCAACGACCACGGGCGCCTCTAGTGCGATGCGCGCCATTGCGATGAGCAACCAGAGCTGGGCGTGCTGGTAGAAGAACGGCAACTCCGGCGCCTGGAAGGGGACCGCGTCGCGGCGCTGATACTTTGCAACGACGCCATCCAGCACCTCGGCACGTCCGAGTCGGACCGCCGTGCGCAGGCTATGGGCAGCGAACCACCGCTGCCGGGTCACGGGCGAACCAAGCTGGAACCAAGTGATTGCCGAGATGGCCTCGACCGCATCTCCGGTAAAGATCATCGCGTCCTGCCACGCCCCGTCCTCCGTGTTGGACGCGAGCTTCGCCGGCCCGCTCTGCAGCAGGCGCGTCAGCGCCGCCTCGCCCACGCCGGGCGAAGCCTTTTCGTTGAACTCCGCAGCGAAGTTGAGCCACACCGAAGCCGGTACCGGCATCTTGGGACGGGTGAACTCGCGGATGAGGAGCATCAGCACGTCGCGGCGCGCCAGACCACAGATGTCCTCGAGGGCGCGGACGTGTGATCCCGACAGGTAATCGAAGGAAATGTATTCGCCTGCATTCACCCGTGCGATGACCGGTGCGCAGGCCTTCAGCGCGTCGGCTACGGCAAGCGAGGAGCCGATCCATTGCTCCTTGCAGATGCGCAGCTCCCGTTCTTTCTCGTACAGATCCAACACCTCGAGCCGCGCGATCAGCGCGAGATAGTCAGGCCAATGCTTGAACGCCACCTTCGCTCGCAACGCATCGAGGACATCGCCCGAGAAGCGCATGTTCCGGAGCTGCGTGCTGGCCGCATCGAGGACGCGCCCCACCGCGACCTCATCGAGCGGATCGGTGCCCGCGGCGATCTGCAGAACGTGCGCCTTCGCCTTGTTCTGCTCGTCTTCCCAGGTTCGAGGCGCGGCGTCGGCTCCGGGCGCGCGCCAGTTGGCACGCCTGTTGTGGTCATCGCGCTTGACGTCTATCCGATCCGCCGCCGCGTCCAGGTACTGCCGCTGCCATGCGTCTTGGCCCAGCACCGCGCCGGCAAAGCGGGCGAGTGCGCGGGGCGTTTCCGATCCCAGTGAACCAGGGTTGTTCTGCAGGTATTGCGCGACGAGCTCGGTGGCCACGGCGGGCACGCGTGCGGACGGTTTGGATTCGAGAGTGGCGACCAGCTGCGTGGTCCCGCACACGTAGAGCTCGGCTGGATTCGACAGTCGCAGAAGCGTCAGGGCGAGCTCGGCGTCAAGCTTGTCGTCCTCCAGCAATGCCCGCACGTACGGCAACAGCGTGTAGTCCAACGAGATTCGCCCGCGGTCCTGCCAGCGCGCCAGCCTTGCGAGCCCGGCCACACCGGATACCCGGCTCATCGCGGCGCCGTAGGAACCCCAGCCGAACTTCCGCTCCTCACCCAGGTTGAGCTCGCAGATGTTGGACAAGGTGTGGCTCTCGCACTGCCTGAGACCTTCGCCGGTCAGCGCGCCGGCGAAGTGCATTAGCCCCTCGACGAAGTGATAGTCGCCCGAGCCGATCGCGTCCATCTGCTCGAGCCCTTTCCGGAAATACGCGACCGCTTCGGCAGGGCTGGCCAACGCGATCGCCTGCCCGAGTCGCGCGAAGTGTGCGGCACGATCGGTGACATCGTGCTCCTTCTCGGTGGCCGCGCTCGCCTTAATCGCGAGCGTGCCGGCTATGGCATGGAACGCCGGACGAGACGCCAGCAATGCGACGAGCCCGATCAGGCTCGACAAGGTCGTAGCGTCCGGTTCGCTGGCCGCTTCGATGTGTGCCGCGACTTCGCCCGCAGGAAATGAGTCGTTCGCCGCAAGAGCCAACGCCAGCAAGCGCTCGACAACCGTGTTGTGCTGCCGTTGCGCCGAGCGGCCGCCTGAGTCGTAATCGTCGCTGTTGCGCAGCGTGATCCAGCGGGCCGTTAGTGGCGCCAAGCTAGGTGCCGCGGAATCGGAACCGACAACGGCCTGTGCGAAGTCACGCGCGATATCGAGCCAGCGCGGCATTCGCTCCTTGAGGAATCGCACGGCCGATGCGTGGTGGCTGTACTCGTGGCGCGCATCTTTCTTCGCGTCTCGGGCGGCCTTGGCCTTCGCCTCGTAGTCCGAATCCAGTGCCTCCTTGAGCGCGGTGAGGAACTCCGCTTCCGTCAGATTCGGAGTCAAGGTCGCAGCGAGCTCGGCCAGTTCGCGCGGCAGCAGGTCGCGGGGACCAATCGGGGTGCCGGACGCGCAGCAGGCGATGACCTGCCGGGCAATGTACGTGGCGACCTCACCGACCCAGTACGACGAGTCCATGAACACGTGCAGGCTCGGCGGCACCAAGGGCAGTGCCGCGAGGATCGCGGTAGCCTGGGCGGGCATCCCCAACCGCACCGCCTTCGCCGCGGCCTCCACCATGCCCTGAACCAACGGGCGTTCGTCGGGTCGGTAGTGATCTCGAAGCTTCACCGGACCGTCCGCCATGCATGCCGCCGCGAGCGACTCGACCTGAGCGCGTTGCTGCTCCGGGCTGCCGGCGGCGTAACGAATCGCCGCGGCGATCGGCCCGATCGACGCCAGCGCATCGACACAGGCCCGGATCACCTCGGGTGAAAGCAAGGACGCCGCCTCGGGACGGTGCGCCAGCTGGAACATCGCTTTGGAGGTGTCGTAACCGTGCTCGGCGCTGACCCAACCCGATAGGTCTCGAGCCGCCGCCTTGCCTTCGCCCTTGAGCAGGTAGCAGAACGGGGGCGCCGCCAAGTCCAGCACCGTGGGGTGCGCGCGGTCATGCGCGTCGCTCTTCTGGTCTAAGTAGTGCTGCAGCCATTCAGCGACCCACCTGGCGTGCCAGATTGCCTCGGCGGTCTCGCCCATCAGCCCGTGAGTAATCGCCAGGCGGGCGTGGCGGGAGCCGGGCCACGGTGTTCGTGCCTCGAAGATGCGCCGAAGCGAATCCGGATCGGCCGAGGCAACCACGAGATCGGGGTAGTCCAGCAGATACGTCGTTCCCCGCTGGTCCATCGCGGCGAGGGTCGACAACTCGACCAGCAACGGCACGAGGTGGTCGAGGTCGTTGACGCGAACGGCGTGCGCCACGGCGGCGCGAAGTCGCGCATGGCGAATTGTCTGCTGGCCCACGGTGCCGGTGATGCTCGCGGGCAGCCGCTCGTCGAAGGCCAGCTGAAAGAGCTTCTCCCCATCCTCCAGCTGCAGCAGCAGGTCAGGAAGCGTCGTGGCGGCATAGACCGACTTGCCCTGCATGGCGAACAGATTCGTCGCCAGCTCACGCAGCGGCGTAGCGTCGCCGGCGTAGTTGCGCCGGATGAGGGTTTCGGTGGGTTCGTCGCGGAACATCAGACCATGCTTGGTCTGCTCCAGCAGCGGCGACAGGTCTGCCGCGAAGCTGACGACCGCACCCTCGGCCATGCCGTTGACTTGCGCGTACTCCTTGAGCGGCACAGGCGGCGGCAAGGTGGACAGCCCCGCCAGGAAAGCGCGGATGCTGCGATCGGCATTGCCCAGCTTCCGTGCCTCCACCAGAGCTTGGTCAATACGGTGCTGGATCAGGTCGTCCAGTTTGATCGGCTTGTCGATCTCGCTCGGCGCCAGCAGGCCAGGTTCCACGGCCAAGTGCTCCAGCACACGAGCATTGCCCTTGGACCGTGCCTGAGCTACCTGGACCATCGTCTCGGTCAGCTTGCTCACGCGTGCGCGCAGGAACGCACGTGTCTCCCGCTCGACGAACGGCGCCAATTCGACCTGTTCGGCGGAGATCTCGCCGGTCGCGGCGAGCCGCCGGTGCGTTCGGGCACTGACGACCACCTGCAGACCGGCGATCCCTGCGCCGTGCTCCAAGCTCTGCAGCAACAGGCGCGGGAACGAGTCCTGATGGCGATCATGAGCGATTTCGCTGGAGTTATCGATCGCGTCGAGCAGCAGGACCAGTTGCCGGTCCGCCGAGCCGCGGCGCAAGGTCGCGACGGCTTGCTCCAGGCGCACGCGGAAGGCGCGAAGGATGTCTTCGCTGTTGCTGGTCGAGGGCAGCATGGGGTCGCACAAGCCTCGACAGGCGAGCTCATTGGCGATGTGCACTAGGCCGCGGCTTGGCAGGTGCCTGCTGTCGTCGGAGGCACGGTACTGCCCCATGCCGAAGCAGTCGAACAGGATCGTCTCGTGCTCGTGACCCAGGCGGGCGGCCAGCGAGTTCATGAAGACCGTCTTTCCGAATCCGCCTTCGGCATGCACGACCAACGGCCGGGTGAGCCGCGGGATGCGGTGGACGGTGTCGTCCAACTGCACGCGATCAACCACCTTTCCGATCGGCGGAAAGCTCGCCGGCGCCGGGAGCAGGTCCTTGTCGTCGGACAGGCCCAATGCAGCCAGCACGTCCGTGCGCACGATGACGTTGCGGTGCTGCTTGATCAAACCGGCCTTGTCGCGTGCCATCTCCCGGATATCCGCGAGACGGCGGCGGGCCATGTGATCCCGCGCGTCTGACCAGTCCACCAGGGTGAGTGCGAGCTGCTGCTTGTTCTCACGCAGGTCGCCGGTCAGGCCGATCATTTCCAGCCGCGCTGCGAACTCGGCAAGGTCCTTGCCAGTCAGCTTGCAGGCGTCCGCCACCTGCTTCGCCTGCGTTTTCGCGTCGCCCTTGAGCGGGCTTTGCGCCGCCAGACCTTCGATGGCCTCGAGCAGCGCGAGCTCGATGGGCCGGTTGGTGACCAGCTCGAACCGCAACTTTGCCCGCGCCTTGTCGGTCCCAAGCGACGTCTTGCAGGCGCGATACGTGCGCGCGAACTTGCCGATCGTCTTCTTCGCATCCGCCGCCCGAAACGGCTTGTGCTCGGCCGCCTTGGAGTACTTCACCTGGACCACGACCACGCGCTTGGCGTGCTGCAGGTTGGCCCGGCTCCCGAAGTACAGGACCGCGTCGGCGATCTCATTGCCTTCGTTCGAGACGCCGCGCTGGTCCTCGTTGGCGAAACCTTCCACCGCAATGCCGACAAGCTCGGCCCCGGGCAGGAGCAAGGCCAGGCACTTTCGAGCGACCCAGGCTTCGTGGAACTCGTGGCCATCGCGGGAGGCGCGTACGGTGTCTACCGCCGGGCGCGTTCGAGGGTTGGCCTTTCTCTTGGGCTTGGGCGACGCCTCGGGCTTCGGCACGGCCCCCCGCGGGGTTACCGTCCTGCGCGTCGCCGTGGACTTCTTCGTCGCCATCGCCATTGCCCGTTCCGCCGAGACTTTATCCAAGGATACCCATGATGGCGTCCCATCAAGTTGAGGGTCCTGCAGATCACGCCCGCTGCGTCGGGGGGGGCACGCTCCTGGAACGCGGTTGAACTCACGGTCTCGGCCAACAGCAGCCTTCAGGCGCGCTACAACGAACGACCGCAACCAGTCTTATCAGTCTATTGCATCACCAACTTGAACGGCCGCCGCTGGCCGTTTGGATGTGCCAGTGAACGGCAGATGCAGGATGGTCAAAATCGACCAAGCCACGAAGTTGCGGCGACCGACTTCGTAGTTGCCACGGTCAACCTCAAGTGACTGTCGGACAGGGATGGCATTGCCTTGCACACCTTGCCGACGGCGGATGATGCGATCTTCGGACAGTAACGCCACCTGCTGTCCCTTTGCCCGATCGTCAGCCCGGGACCCAGTGCTACTCGCTGCCACATCGAGCCCCCACTTCTCAGCCCATTCTTGCCGGACTTTCCGGGAGACATGCCGATTCGGTGACCCTACCCTTTGCCCTCGAAATCGCCGTTCAAGGTCGTACTTCGAGAAGGCCCACCGATGCAGTTCGCTCTCTCCCTGCCGCGAGAAATGTCGATGCCAGATCCGATCGACCGCGACGTGCGCAAGCCGACCGTACAGACCGGCATCTGGATCGGGGAGCACGGCTGGCTTCACCGCCTGTTCAAGTCCCCGGACAACACGTCGCCGAAGTTCCGCTTCCCCGACCTCCTGGGTGCCTGCGTCTCGCTGGCCTTCCGCGACACGCCGAGCCAGCGCCGCCTCGTCGAGTACCTGGTGACCCAGCTGACGCTGCGCAACCCGAGAACCGAACGCCGCAGCTGCGACATCTGGGCGGTGCAGTTCGAGCTCGTCATGGCGGCGCATCGCGCGCCCTGGAACCGGTTCCCGAACCCCATGTTCGAGCTGGACCAGATCACGACGGCCTGCGTCGCAGTGGCCATGTCTCTTCCCGATGGCCACGCACAGGTCCTCGGCCAGGCTCGGCTCAACCTGCGGGACCGCGCATCGCGGTCGCGCGGCCTGGAGTGCTGACGTGATGCCTTCCATGTCGAGTCGTCTCGTGCAGTGCGCCGTTGCGGCAGGCATGGCGGCGCCGTCGATCTGCATCGCATGCTGGTCCGACGCCGAGCGGCTCTATGGTGTCTCGTCCCACCTGCTCTACGCCGTCGCTCGGGCCGAATCCGACCTGCAGCCGGGTGCGGTGAACCTCACGCACCGCACCCGGACAGGGACCTACGACATCGGGCTGATGCAGATCAACAGCAGCCACCTGCCGAAGCTGGCCAGCCTCGGCATCTCGGAGAGCGATCTCCTCGAGCCCTGCACGAACATCAAGGTCGGAGCCTGGCTGCTCGCCGACTCGTTCGCCAGGCGCGGTGTCTCATGGGATGCCGTGGGCGCCTACAACGCGGCCTGCACGCAACTCAAGGGTGATGACTGCGCGGCGGCGCGCTCGCGCTACGCATGGCGTGTCTACAGGCGCTTGCCCGGTAACCAGGCCAAGTCCCGGTCACAGCAGGCCGCACCTGCAAATCGAACCCCCTCTGCATCACCAGCACCCGCGCCGTTCATCCTGTCCGCGAGGGTGACGCGATGATGAGACGACTTGCGGACCTGGCTGTGTCCACGACGTTTGCAGGCAGCCTGCTGCTTGCCAACGCGTCCTGCGCCACTCGCCATCCCGACGGTGCGGCCACGTCGGCGCCAAGGTCCGAGACTCAGGTGCCCGGCGTGCAGCGCCTGGTGCAGTTCTCATTCGGCGCCCAGGCCGCGTTCGGCGTCTGCGTCGAACCTGCCTGTCCTACGGTCACGCCGAAGACATTGGCGATGGCAGGCGCTGCTCCGATGCAGGCTGTCGCTCATCGCGTTACCTCGACACCGGATGGAGCGCGCGAGTCCGATTTGCCGACCGAGACGGCGCCCGTGCCATCGCCTGCGCCTTCGGCTGCGGTGCACCCTGTCGACAAGGCGGTCTCCAATATCGTTGTCGTCTTCCCGTTTGCTTCTGCCCAACTGACAGCGCCGGCCCGGACTGCCTTGTCCGCATCGATCCGCCACGCGCGCCAGTCAGAACGCATCGTCATCTCGGGCCGGACGGATGCCGTGGGAAACGACCAGGTCAACGAGTCGCTCGCCCTGGCGCGGGCTCTCTCCGTCCGCAACTACCTCCGCGACCAGGCCCCCGACCTGGCCGCCGTGATCTCCATCGACGCCAGGGGCCGCTGCTGCTTCGTGGCGCCCAACGAGACGGAAGACGGCCGATCGAGGAACCGGCGCGTCGAGATCGCGTTCTTCTCCCAGGGAGGCGGCTGATGGATCGCCCTGCTCTCAAACCCCTCAGGCCCATCAGACCCGCCCCGGTCCCTCCAGAGGCGCTCTTCGCCGACGCGCTCACGCGCGGCACGACGCGGCACACCTCGGCATCCCCGGACTCCAAGCGAAGGATCCGGCCCGGATGGAAAGCAACCATCGTCCGGTCCGAATCCTTCGCCCGCCTCCGGGCCATCCAGAAATCCACGACCGACCCCGTGATCGACCTGAGCTACCTGGCGGACGCGTGCCTCCAGATGGCCCTGGACGCCGGACCCGAGGCCATCGTGCAGCGCGCGTTGTCGGGCCTGCAGCCCCAGCGCACCAAGCCCTGAACCCTCAACTTCGATGGAGCCAGCTATGACCGCAGTCCTCCCTACCCTCGTTGCGCCCGCGCCCGCGCGCTCGCGCAAGCACCTGACCGTCGCCAGCTTGCTGGCGTTCCTGACGCTGGGGCTGATGGCCGCCTTCCCCAGCCACGCACTGGACCTCGTGGCCTTCGTTGGCATCGGCGGCCCCCTGGCCGCCGCCCTCGGGCAACTCGCCGCGTTGGCGCCAGGCGTCAAGGCCCTGGTCGGCTTCGTGGGATTCGTCGTGGCATTCATCAGCCTCGCTGCCCTGCGCAACTTCGGGCCGGTCCTGTTCTACCTCGGCATGGCCATCTTCGGCGCCGTGGGCCTGACGATCGCTGGCGCCATTCTGGGCGCGGTGATCTGAGCGCCGCCGTCCATCACTGCGCAGCCAGGGGGTGCGATGCAATCGGACACCTACATTCCGCGCCGACTCGACGATCAGTGGAAGCTCGGCTTCTGGGATGCCGACGTCGCATTCCCCTTCGTCTTCGCGCTCTTCGTCGGCTACCTGTCCAGCAGCAAGGTCGGCTTCGCGCTCTGTGCAAGCGTCGGCCTGTTCCTCAGCCGCTGGGTCTCGCGCACCAAGGCGGAAAAGCATCCGGCGTTCGCGATGCACTGGGCGTACTGGGCCCTGCCGACCAATCCACTGACGGGTCTGCGGGCCACGCCGCCCTCGCACCTGCGCCGCATGGTCGGCTGAACTTGCGGAACACTGACCATGGACTTCGAACGTCACCAGAACGACCTGCGCGTGCAGCGCAAGGCGAACCGCACGCTTGGCGCAATTGTCGCCCTGCTCTCGCTGTGCCAGTTGCTGTCGCTGGGCGTCATCGCCGGCATGGTCGGCAGCGAGCGAACCATCATCGTGCCGCCCAGCATCGACAAGACCTTCTGGGTGACGCGGGACAAGGCGAGCACCGAGTACCTGGAACAGATGGCCGGGTTCATGACCTGGCTGGTCCTCGACGTGTCGCCGTCGACCATCGACTGGAAGCGCAACGTGCTTCTCAACTACGTCGCGCCGGACCGGCACGCGGCGATGAAGACACAGATGGATCTGGAGGCCGATCGGCTGCGCAGCAACAACGCGTCGACTTCGTTTCTGATCCAGCAGCTCACCGCCAACGACAAGGATCAGTCGGTCCTCGTGATCGGCCGCCTGCGCCGGCAGATCAACGGCAGCGATGTCGGCGAGCCCGAGACGCGGGCCTACCAGACCCAGTTCGAGTACACGGGCGGCCGTGTGCATGTCAGGACCTTCAAGGAGGTGCCCTATGGTCAAGCCAGCCAGGCCCATCAGACTCGCCTCGGCGCTGCTGATCCCCGCCCTGTGGTTCGCTGAGCCGCGGATCGCCGCCGCCCTGCAGGTGGTCGAGGCCACCGACGGGGTGACGGTCGAGGCCGTGCTGGCGATCAAGGAGCCGACCCGCATCCGCATCGATGGCGCATCGATCACGAACGTGTTCGGCAACATCTACTCGAGCAACTGCGGCGCAGCGGTCTCGACGCAGCCGGGCACCGGCAGCACACCCGTGCTGCCTCAGACCAATCCGGCCGGCGAGATCGTGCTGGAGTGCGATGCGGACAAGGGCGAGATCTATGTCCGACCCGTCGGCGGCCTGGGCAAGCCGGTCAACCTGTTCATCTCCTCGCAGCACGCGACCTACACGTTGTTGCTGCGCCGGTCGGACACGCCCGCGGACACGATCGTCATCCGCGACAGGACGCCGCGGCAGGCACGGGCCGAACAGGCAGGTCCTGCGCCCGTCTCTCGTCAGTCCATCCACATCCGCTCGCTCAAGGCGATGCTGGTGGCGATGGCTTCCGACAGTGTGCCGACCGACGTCCGCGTGGAGGAAGTCAACCGGCCGATCCAGCTATGGGTCGAAGCCCGCTTCGCGATGACCCGCGTCTACGAAGGTCGCGGCCTCGTCGGCGAACGCTACCTCCTGACCAACATCAGCACCCAGAACATGGTGCTGGCCGAGCAGGAGTTCGATCGCGAGACAGGCGGCGTGCTGGCTGTCGCGATCGAGAACCACAACCTGCGCCCGGGTGACAGCACGACGGTCTTCGTGATCCGTCAGGGTGGCTGACCATGGGCCCGAGCATCAGGGACCGCGCGTCCACGCTCATCGAGCGGATGTCCCCGCGCGCGCGTCAGTGGGCGACCATCGGCGCCATCTCGGCCGTGGCCGTCGGCGTCCTGTGGACCGTGTTCGCGATGGGTTCTGGCGACTCGCCGCAACGCAGCGCGGCCGTGGCGGGCGCCGGCGATCTGAAGCCGACCAACGTGGACCTGATGGCGCCTGGCGCGCAGGTGCGCGAGGTAGAGGCCTGGGTCGGCCAGGCCGGCAAGAAGCTCGCGCAATACGAGAGCGAGCGAGACGACCAGCGTCGCATCAACCGCGAACGCAAGGAGGCCGAGGACAACCTGATGCGGCGTTTTGCCGATCTCGAAGCCCGCCTGAAGGCCTCTCCGGGTGAACCGGCCCCGGCCGCCTCGGCGCCGAATGCTGCTGCCCCTGCCGCAGCGAACCGCCTCCCTCCGGATGCAGCGCTCGCCCGGTCTGCGCTGCCACCTCCACCGCCGCCACCGCTGCCGACGTCGCGCGCCGGCATGCCGCCGGGCATGCCATCCCAGGTGCCGACCTTCGGAATCGACGCATCCGCTGCACCGCCGCAGCCGTCGCTGGTCCGGGTAGCGATCGCCCAGCCAAAGGCAAGCGATGCCGCCCCTGAAGGATCGGGCAAGGCGGCCCCTCAGACCATCGACACCTACCTCCCCGTGAGCTTCACGCGCGGGGTCCTGCTGGGTGGCCTCGATGCGCCCACCGGCGGCCAGTCGCAAACCAACCCGCACCCTATCCTGATCCGCCTGTCGGACAACTCGGTGCTACCCAACCGGTTCCGCGCCGAGTACCGGGAATGCTTCGTCATCGCCGCCGGCTACGGTGACATCAGCTCGGAACGAGCCTACCTCCGCACCGAGTCGCTGTCCTGCGTGCGTGCCGACGGCACGGCGCTGGAGGTGCGAATCCAGGGCAGCGTGTACGGCGAGGACGGCAAGGTCGGCATGCGAGGCCGCCTCGTCACCAAGCAGGGCCAGATGCTGGCCAACGCCCTGATGGCCGGCGTGGTGAGTGGCATCGGACAAGGCATTTCGACCGCGAACACCACCTACAGCACCTCGGCGTTGGGGCAGGTCGCAACGACCGGCGGGAGCGACGCGCTCCGCGCCGGACTGGGCAGCGGTGTCGGCAAGGCACTCGATCGCCTGGCCCAGTACTACATCAAGCTGGCCGAGCAGACCTTTCCGGTCATCGAGGTCGATGCCGGACGCGAGATCGACGTCGTGATCACGAAGGGCGTGCGCATCGAGGGTGTCGATACCGCCAAGGCCTCTCCTACGTCCTATCCGCGGCGAGCCGACCCGGCCGAGCGCTACATGAAGGTCAACGATGATGAAGACTGAAGCCCTCATGCGCCTGTCGGGCGCAGCGATCACGACTGCCGCGCTCACCCTACTGTCGGCAGCGGTCCAGGCCGCACCGAACGCGCAGGAAGCGCGCTTGCTCGCCACGCTGCAGAAGGCGAACCCCGGCACGAGGTTCACCTCCGTGCAGCAGAGTGCGGTTCCCGGCCTCTACGAAGTGTGGATGGGGCCGAACGTCGCCTACGTTTCCGCGCGCAACCCGCGCTACTTCATCTTCGGGCGCGTCATGGACACCGTCACCATGACCGACCTGACCGGCCCCAAGCTCGCACTCGCCGAGCGCATGCGTGCCGACACGGAAGTTGCAGCCAGCGCGCAGTCGGTTGCAGTGGACAGGCTGCCGATCGCGGATGCGATCAAGACGGTGCGCGGCACGGGCAGCCGCAGCCTTTATGTCTTCAGCGACCCGGCATGCGGCTTCTGCAAGCGCCTCGAGCCGGAGCTGGAGAAGCTGCAGGACGTGACGGTCTACACCTTCCTCGTCCCGTTCCAGGGTCGCGCGCTGCCGCAGGCCGTGTGGTGTTCGGCGGACCGGACGAAAGCCTGGCACGACCTGATGCTGCGCGGCGACGCAGCTGCACTGGGCGCCCAAGCCGACTGCACGACGCCGCTGGACCGCAATCTCCAACTCGCCCGCCAGCTCAGGGTCAACGGCACGCCGACGCTGGTCTATGCCGACGGTCTGCGCACCGACGGCTATGTGGATGCGCAGGAAGTCGAACGCCGACTCGCCGCGGCCACGGGTCGGAGCGGGGCGCAATTGTCGGCCGGTCCTGCACCGGTCCAGGAGAAGTTGCCATGAAGTACCGCACCGCCCTGCGAACATGCATCGGCTCCCTGGTCTGCATGGCACTGCTCGCCGGCTGCTCCAGCATCACCGGCCTGGATGGTTCATCGCAGTACGCCTGCAAGGCGCCTGAAGGCGTCAAGTGCGACTCGGTCTCGGGCAACTACTACAACGCCCTCCAGAACAACCTGCCAGCACAGCGCAAGCCGACTGGTGCAACGAACCCAGCCGGCGCGCCAGCACCGCAGGGCGTGTCTGCGGACCGAGGCACTGCGCGCTCTGGCCCAGCATCGATCCCCACCGCAATCGGGGTCGGCGCCGCTGCGGAGGGGTCCGCCTACATGGCCGCTCCGCTTCGGGCAGGCCCGCGTGTGCTGAGACTCTGGATCAAGCCTTGGGAAGACGCCGACCGCGACCTCAATGGCGAGAGCCTCGTGTACGTCCAGATCGACAACGGACGGTGGCTCGTCGATCACGTGCAGCGGCAGGCGCGCGATGCCTATGCGCCGATCCGACCGACCCGACTTCCGACCTCGGCTGGCAAGGCTCAGTTGCCAGACGCCCGGGACTCCGACACACGGTCCCCGTCGCGGCAGGGCCAGGCAGCCGCCGACGACGGATCGGCCGTCGCACAGGCCCTGCGTGCACTGCAGGCGCGGCCCGCCACCCCTCCAGGAAACTGAGCGTCGACATCGGGAGCACACATGCTGGCCACACTGCGCACAAGCCTGTTCGGCGAGGAAGGTGCCGCCGAAGGCGTTACGGGCCTGTTCGGCCTCGGCAGCAAGGACGAGTCTCCGGCAGACCAGTTCGCCAGTTGGCTGCCCTACGTCGCCTACCTCGACGACGAGCAACTCTTCGTCAATCGCGACGGCATCGGCTTCCTGCTGGAGGTGATGCCGCAGTCGGGGGCCGACGACC
>Ga0208266_100276_pt1 | contig 20177 bp, 16 predicted proteins | sample LakWasMet67_HOW9_2_FD_183897 | JGI IMG/M metagenome (GOLD analysis project Ga0208266, IMG submission 183897) | Freshwater sediment methanotrophic microbial communities from Lake Washington under simulated oxygen tension - Sediment Metagenome... | ecosystem: Environmental > Aquatic > Freshwater >...
TCGGCAGCGATGTGATGCCTGACGGCTTCGTCGACTCCGACTTCGGCCTGGGCGGCACCAACCAGAAGGGCTTTGTGCTGGGTGGCAACTGGGCCTTCGACCGCAACACCACCGCCGGCCTGAAACTCCTGACGGCACGCAGCCTGAGCTCGCCGACGATGCGCAGCGACAGCCACAGCTTCTCGGCCGACGTGCTGCAGGCCGACCTTCAGGTGAGGTTCTGATGGCCACGCCCCGCCTTGTCGGCTGGCTGGCCGCCGCCGCCCTGCTGGGCGCCCTGCCCATGGGCGCCAGCGCGCAGGACGCGCGCCGCAGCGAGGAACAGCTGCGCCGGCTGCGCCAGCAACTGCAGCAGGTGCAGCAGGAACGTGATGCCGCGCTGGCCCAGGCCAGCCAGGCCGACGCCGAGCGGCAGTCGGCACAGCGAATCCAGCAAGACGCCTTGGCACGCGCCGGTGCCACCGGCCGCGAGGCCACGCGACGCGCGGCGGCGGCCGAGCAGGGACTGGCCGCGCTGCGCGCCGAGTTGGCCCAGGCGGGCAGCGACCGGGACGCTGCCAGGCAGCGCGCAACCGAGCTCGACACGGCGCTGGCCACCCTGCGCACGCAATCGGCGCAACGCGACGCCGAGTTGCGCGACAACGGCGCGCGCCTGGCCCAACGCGAGGCGCAGTGGCAGCGCCAGCAGGCCAGCCTAGCCGCCGCCCACACGGCCCAGCAGCAATGCGAAGTACGCGCCGAATCGCTCTACCAGCAGGCCTTGTCCCTGCTTGACGGCTACAGCGCCACCGCCTTGTGGCGTACCGACCGGGTGTTGCGGTTGCAGGAGGTGGCGGTGGAGAACCAGATGCAGTCCTGGCGCGAACGGCTGGACAGCCTGCGGCGCCCGCCCGACACCACGCAGACCGCATCGCAACCCTGACGGCTGCATCGACCTGCGGCACCAGTGGCCGGCGCATCAGGCTGGACAACTGCGCGCTTGCGGTATATTGTGTAAATCGTTTACATCATTTGCCAGAGTGCAGTCTACCCATGTCCACCGACCCGAGCAACGCGCCCACGCCCACCGCCACCCCCACAGGCGAAACCGTCACCGCGACGGTCGCCGCCGCCGCGCCAGTGGCTGCCCCGGTAGCCGAGCCGATGGCGCCGGCCCCCAAGGCCCCGCCACGCCAGGCTGAACCCCGGCCGGTGGTCAAGGCCCTGGTGAAGAAGGCCCGGCCGGCGACCAAGCGTGCCGCCGCCAAGCCGGACACTGAAGCGGCGCACGCCCCCAAGGCGGCGCCCAAGTCCGCGGCCAGGGCCCCTGCCAAGACCCTCACCCCACAAGCCAGCGCCCAGCGCCCGAAGGCGGCCAAGACCGTGAAGTCCACAAAGACCGCAGCGCCGGCCAAGCCCGTCAAGGCCAGCAAGCCAGCCAAACCCGCCACCCGGCCGGCAACCCCGCCCGCGCCGGCCAAGCCCGCGGTAGCCAAGCCGGCAGCCGCCCCGGTGGCCGAGGCAGCCAAGCCGGTGCGGGCCAAGGAGAAGCTGGTGCGCGACAGCTTCACGATGCCGCGCGCCGACTTCGTGCTGATCCAGTTGCTCAAGGACCGTGCGCTGGGCTTCAAGCGGCCGACCAAGAAGAGCGAGTTGCTGCGCGCCGGTCTGCAGGCGCTTGCTGCCCTGGGCGATGCCCCGCTGCAGGCCCTGCTCGACAAGCTGCCGGCGCTGAAGGCCGGCCGGCCGAAAAAGGGCGGCTGAGCCCCGCCGGCACCGCAGCGCGGTGCCCGGGCCGCCGCCGCCCTGGCCGATCAGGGTGCCGGCACCGCCACACGGTTGCCCGGCACGATGCGCGCCTCGTACGAGAACACCTCGCGGTTGCGCGGGTCCACCGTCACCTTGATCCACTGCACGTCGTTGGTGCCGTTGGCGGCGTTGTTGCCGAAGGTCTCCACCCGGGTGAAGTTCTCCAGCCGGCGGCCGCTGGTGTCCAGCAGCGGCTTGTCGACCCGGAAGTAGTGCGAGTCGCCGTGCACATAGGCCACCGGCTTGCGGAAGGCGGTGACCTCGTTGCGCAGCGCCAGCAGGTAGTCCTGGTAGCCATCGGGCTGGCCGTCGGTCTGGGCCAGGGTCTTGGGGTCGCGCAGCGGCGCACGGGTCGGGTCGCTCTGGTCCCAGCCCGGGTTGGCCTGGCTGATCAGCATCACGGCGGCTGCGCCGCGCTCGCGCGCGACGCGGAAGGTGTCACGCAGCCAGCGGATGTTGGCCAGGTTGCGGGCCACGAACTCGGCCGCATCGGGTGCGGTGTCGCACAGGTTGTTGCAGGAGCCGGGCACGTTGAGGGTGGCGTAGGTCACGCGGCCCACTGTCCAGCGCCGGTTCTCCACACAAGGCACGTAGCTGCCGCCGGCCCCCAGGCACAGCTCACCGGCCTGGACCTCCTGGCGCATGCGGCGCTGGCCCAGCGAGAACGGCGTGGAGAAAAACACCTGACGCTCGCGGTCCAGACGCTCGCGCGAGTTGTAGCCGCCGTTGGACGGGCGGTCGCAGTCGGTCCAGTCGTTGTCACCGGGGGTGAACATCGCCGGTGCCATCAGCGCGTTGAAGTAGCCCAGGGCCTGGGCATACAGGGCGTCGTTGCAAGGGCTGCCCGAACCGGCCTTGAGGTCACCGTCGTGCGCGCTGAACTTCAGCCGCTGGGCATTCATGTCGGCGATCAGGTTGGGCACGCCCACTGTGGCCTGGGCTGCCGAGTACGGCAGGTCACCCCACAGGCCGATCGCGTAGCTGTCGTCTTCGTCGTCGTTGGCCATGGCCAGGCCAGCGGCGGCCAGCGTGGCGACGCAGGCCAGTACCGGCGCCAGCAGCCGGGTCAGGGAACGGGGGCGATCGCCGGCGGCGTTGGCGCGGCGGGCGGCATGGGGAGTGGTCATCGGGAGCGTCCTGTGGGGGTGTACGAGGGCATGACCTCGATCGAGGCCACCCCCCGTTGATATCCGCCCCCGATGACAGGCCGGTGACCGGTCGGCCGCTCAGTCCAGTTCGCCCCAACCGGTGGCCAGCCGCCGGTAGTGGCCATGCGCGTCCAGCGCATGGACCGGCACCTCGTGGCCGGTGCCTTCGAGAACCAGGCCGTGGTGCTGGTGAACGATGGCCTGCCGCGTGGCCTTGAAGGGCAACAGGCGCATGTCCTTGTTGTCCACATCGTAGACCTGGAAGCTGTAGACGGTCACAGTTTCGGCATGCGGCATCGCGGGGACTCCGGCGCGGGTCGGGACGACAGCGCATTGTGCATGAGGTGCCGCGCAACGCGGCCGCGGGGCCGTCAGCGGATCAGCCGGTCGAACAGGGCCGGCGCCGCCAGGCCGGGCCGGGGATCGGCGGCGGTGCGGTCCGGGGCCGGCACCGGCACGGCCGCAGCGCTCGGCAGCGCGCGCTGGGCCGACCAGTCGGCGATCTCCAGGCGGCCATCGTCGTGCTCGACCAGGGCAGTGAGGCTTTCCACCCAATCGCCGTCGTTGCAGTACAGCACGCCGTGGATCTCGCGCATCTCGGCATGATGGATGTGGCCGCAGACCACGCCGTGCATGCCACGCTTGTGCGCCTCGCGCGCCACCGCCAGCTCGAAGTCGCTGACATAGCTCACCGCCCGCTTGACCTTGAGCTTGAGGTAGCGTGACAGGCTCCAGTACGGCAGCCCCAGGCGCGCCCGCGCGCTGTTGAACCACTGGTTGAGCTTGAGGGTGACCCCATAGGCGCTGTCGCCCAGGTAGGCCAGCCACTTGGCGCACTGGATCACACCGTCGAACAGGTCACCGTGGGTGACCCACAGCCGGCGCCCGTCAGCGGTGACATGCACCGCCTCGTCGACGACGTCGACGCCGCCGAAGTTGTGCTCGACATAGCGCCGCAGGAATTCGTCGTGGTTGCCCGGCACGAACACCACCCGCGTGCCCTTGCGCGCCTTTCGCAGGATCTTCTGCACCACGTCGTTGTGGCTCTGCGGCCAGTACCAGCTGCGGCGCAACTGCCAGCCGTCGATGATGTCGCCGACCAGGTACAGCGTCCGGCAGTCCACCCGCTTCAGGAAGTCCAGCAGCGCCCGCGCCTGGCAGCCTGGCGTGCCCAGGTGGATGTCCGAGATCCACACCGTGCGGTAGCGCAGGTGGGCCTCGTCATCCGGGTCGGCCAGGGCGGCAGTGGTCGGGTCGTGCTGCATTGCGGATCATCGTCACACTTGGCTGTGACGCCAGCGCGGCAAGGCGGTGACAGCCGGGTGAATCGGCCACCGTCACCAAACCGTCGCCCGCGCCGGCGACGATGCGGGGCTACGCCCGGCCCCGGGCCTGCACCCGCCGCGCCGCGTGACCCCTGCCCCGCCCTGCCCCTTGCACCAGCCCCTGCCCGCCGGCTTCCACCGCCTGATCGCCGCGCAGTTCTTCTCGTCGCTGGCCGACAACGCGCTGCTGATCGTCACCATCGCCCTGCTGCAGGCGCGTGGCCAGCCGGCCTGGTTGGCACCGATGTTGAAGTTCTGCTCGACCGCAGCCTATGTGCTGCTGGGCCCGCTGGTGGGGCCACTGGCCGATGCGCTGCCCAAGGCCAGGCTGATGGCCTGGACCAACGGCCTGAAGGCACTGGCCCTGGTCGGCCTGATGGCCGGGCTGGACCCGCTGCCCTGTTATGCCCTGCTGGGCTGCGGCGCGGCGGCCTATGCGCCGGCCAAGTACGGCCTGGTCACCGAGTTGGTGCCGGCGCAGCAGTTGGTGCGCGCCAATGCCTGGATCGAGGTGTCGGTGGTCGGCGCGGTGCTGCTGGGCACGGTGTGCGGCGGCGCGTTGGTCAGTGCGTTGTTCACCCACGAGGCCGGGCTGGCGCTGGTCTCGGTCCTGGGCTGGGCGGCGCCGCATGCGCTGTGGCCGGCGCTGGCGGCACTGCTGGCGGTGTACGGCCTGTCGGCAGTGCTCAACATCGGCCTGCCCGACAGCGGCGCCCGCTACCCGGCGGCCAGCCCACGCCTCGCGGTGCTGGGGCGTCAGTTCTTCCAGGCCAACCGGCTGCTCTGGCGCGACCCGCAGGGCGGCCTGTCGCTGGCCATGACCACCTTGTTCTGGGGCGTCGGTGCTGCGCTGCAGTTCGCGGTGCTGCGCTGGGCGCAGCAGGCACTCGACCTGCCGCTGTCGCAGGCCTCGATGCTGCAGGCCTCGGTGGCCGTGGGGGTGGTGCTGGGCGCCAGCGCGGCCGGCCGCTTCATTCCACTGGCCCAGGCCCACCGGGTACTGCCGGTGGGCGCGCTGCTGGGCGGGCTGATCGCGCTGACGGCGCTGGTCGACCACCGCGCCCTGGCCTGGCCGATGCTGGCCCTGGTGGGCGCAGTGGGCGGCGTGCTGGTGGTGCCGATGAACGCACTGTTGCAGCACCGCGGCCTGGCACTGCTGACAGCCGGCCGCTCGATCGCCGTGCAGAACTTCAACGAGAACCTGAGCATGCTGGGCATGCTGGGCGCCTACGCCGGCCTGCTGGCGCTGGACGTGCCCATCGTCGCACTGCTGATGCTGATGGGGGGCGCTGTGGTGTTGCTGGTGGCGGCCTTCGTCTGGCGCGAGCAGGGCCGCAGCGCCGATGCCCTGCCCGCCGAAGCCGGCGGCAAGCCCCGCAGCGCCTGAGGCGCGCGGGCCGCAGCCGCGGCTCAACCCGCGCGCGGCAGCGCCAGCGTCGGCACCGTGGTGCAGGACACCGGGCCCTGTAGCCAAGCCTGGCGCAGGATGGTCTCCACCTGGCCGACGATGCGGTCCCAGCCGTGGGACAAGGCGGTCTCGCGTGCCCGCTGGCCCAGCGCCCAGGCCAAAGCCGGGTCCAGCGCCGCCGCCACCGCCTGCTGCACGAACAGTGGCGTCTGGTCCAGCGGCGCCAACAGGCCGTTCTCGCCATGGCGGATCAGTTGGCCGGCCGCCGCGTGGTCGTAGGCCACCACCGGCAGGCCGCTGGCCATGGCCTCGGGCGTGACGTTGCCGAAGGTCTCAGTGGTGCTGGGAAACAGGAACAGGTCGGCTGACGCATAGTGCGCCGCCAGGTCGTCGCCACTGCGTTGCCCGGCAAACACGGCATCGGGGCAGGCCGCCTGCAGTGCAGCGCGCGACGGCCCGTCACCCACCAGCACCAGCCGACTGTCGGGCCGCAGGGCGCGCAAGGATTGGAAGGCTTCCAACAGCACACCCAGGTTCTTCTCCGGCGCCAGGCGGCCAACACAGGCCACCACCAGCGTGCCGGGGGCAGCGCACCAACTGGCCCGCAGCGCAGCGCTGCGGTGGCGCGGCGAAAAGCGCTCTGTGTCCACGCCGCGCCCCACCACCTGCAGTCGGCGCAGCCCGCTGGCCGCCAGTTCGTCGGCCAGTGCCTCGGTGGGCACCATGGTGGTCAGCGTCCGGTTATGGAACTTGCGCAGGTAGGCCATGATCGGCTTGTTCAGCCAGCCGATGCCGTAGTGCCGGCTGTAGGCATGGAAGTTGGTGCGGAAGTCCGAGGTCACCGGCAGGCGCAGCACGCCGGCCGCCTGCAGCGCCGACCAGCCCAGCGGCCCCTCGGTGGCGATGTGCACCACGTCGGGACGGCGCTGCCGCCACAGATCGATCAGCGTGCGCTTGGACGGCAGGCCCATCTTCAGATGCGGGTAGCGCGGGATCGGCAGGCTGCGCATCAGCACCTCCTGGAAGCGGTCGTGTTGGTCGCCGGCATCGCTGCTCTGCTGGCGCGGACGCACCAGCTGCAGGTCATGGCCGCGCGCACGCAGGCCTTCCACGGTGCGCGATATCGTCATCGCCACGCCGTTGACCTCGGGCGGGTAGGTCTCGGAGACCACGGCAATGCGCAGCGTGCGCTGGGCCGCGGGCAGTTCGTCGACAACGAGGTCGGCGTGCGGAGAGGCCGGCGTGGCTTGCGGCATGGTGGGACGTCCAGGGTGAAGCCTGGATGGTCCGGTGCGCACGCAACAGTTTGATGACGATGCCACCCATTCGCGCTGACGCCGAAAGGACACGCGCGCGTCATGCGAGCGTCACCACCGCTGCGCAACATCGGCACGCCCCGCCGTGCCACGGCGCGGCCCCCTTCCCAAGACGACACAAGGAACCGACCGTGAACGCCTTCTTGCGAGCCCTCGCGGAGCAGCGCTGGGATGACCACCGCTACTACCACCACAGCCGCATCAACCAGACGCTGCACCTGCTGTCGGCGTTGAGCTTCCTGGTGGCCTATGTGCTGCTGCCGGTCGACCCGCCGCTGGCGGCGCTGCTGGCCTGGGGGGTGTCGATGAGCAGCCGCCAGGCCGGTCACTTCTTCTTCGAGCCCAAGGGCTACGACCATGTCAACCAGGCCACCCACGCGCACAAGGAAGATATCAAGGTCGGCTACAACCTGCGCCGCAAAGTGGTGCTGATGGCGCTGTGGGCCGCCTCGCCGGTGCTGGTGGCCGCCCAGCCCGATCTGTGGGGCCTGTGGACACTGACCGGCCTGTCGACGCCGCACACCGGCTTCAGCAGCTACCTGCACAACGTCGGCTGGATCTGGCTGGCGGTGGGGGTGGGCGGGCTGGTGTTCCGCACCGTGCACCTTTTCCTGCTGCGCGACGTGCAGACGGGCCTGGTCTGGGCGACCAAGATCCTGACCGACCCGTTCCACGACGTGTGGCTTTACCACAAGGCCCCGCTGGCCCTGCTGCGCGGCGAGCTGATCGATCCGATGGATCACGCGGCGGCGCAGGCCGTGGGCGGCCACCGCGCCTGAGGCCGCGCCGCGGCACGCGCGGCCTCGCCGGCTCAGAACCGATGCGCCAGCATCTCCCGCAAAAGACTGCGCTTGATGGCCTTGTCGCTGAGCCGCCCGTCCTGCCACCACCAGCCATCGACCTGCATCTGCCGCGCCGCCTCGACGAAGCGGCGCGCCACCTCTTCGAAGTCGGCGTCGCTGGTGTTCAGGCTGAAGATCAGGCGGCCGGTGCCCACCCAGCTCAGCGCCAGGCCCTGGGCACGCAGGTAAAACTGCAGCATCCAGTTGTAGCGCGAGGGAGCGGTGTAAAACACCGTCCACACCGACTGCAGGTTGGCCACCTGCACCGGCAGGCCGGCCGCCGCCAGCCGCTGGTTCAGGCTGGCGGCGCGGGCGTTCCAACACTCGTCCAGGCCTTGGTACATCGCCTGCACCTCGGGCGTGTCCAGCCGCTCCAGGAAGACCTGCATCGTGCCCATCACGTAGGGATGCGCATTGAACGTGCCGCGGGCAAAGCAGATGTCGGCCGGACGGTCCTCGCGGTAGCGCTTCATCAGGTCCTTGCGCCCACAGACCACGCCCACCGGCAGGCCGCCGCCCAGGGTCTTGCCATAGGTCACCAGGTCGGCACGCACGCCGAAGTAGTCCTGCGCGCCGCCGCGGGCCAGGCGGAAGCCCATGAACACCTCGTCGAAGATCAGCACGATGCCGCGCTCGCTGCAGACCTGGCGCAGCTGCTGCAGCCAGGCGGTGTAGGCGGCGCGGTCGTAGGCCGCGCGCCGGCCGCTGTGCAGCAGCGCCGAATCACCCGGCGCGCCCTGGTTGGGGTGCAGCGCCTGCAGCGGGTTGACCAGCACGCAGGCAATGTCCTTGCGGCTGCGCAGCACGCGCAGCGTGGCCTCGTCCATCTCCTTCAGGGTATAGGTGTCGCGTGGCTTGACCGGGTTGCCCGGCCCCGGCTGCACGTCCTCCCACCAGCCATGGTAAGCGCCGCAGAAACGCACCAGGTGCGTGCGACGGGTGTGGTAACGCGCCAGGCGCACCGCCTGCATCACCGCCTCGGTGCCGCTCATGTGGAACGAGACCTCGTCCAGCCCGGAGACCTCACGCAGCCGGGCCACGTTGTCGGCCACCGCCGGGTGGTAGGCGCCGAGCACCGGACCCAGGGCCGCCACGCGTGCGCTGCCCTCGGCGATGCAGGTCTTGTAGAAGTCGTAGCCGAAGACGTTGACGCCGTAGGCGCCGCTCAGGTCATACAGCCAGTTGCCGTCCAGGTCCTGCACCTGCACCCCCTGCGACGCCGCCACGAAGGCCGGCATGCGCAGCTGCTGGCGCAGGTAGGGGCTGTATTGGAAGGGCACGCGGTAGGCGCCGGTGAACTGCAGGTCGGACAAGCCGGTGGCGGTCTCGGCGGTGGCCGCGGTGGAGCGGGGGAAACGCTCGCGGTAGAGCGTGGCCAGCTGCTGCAGGCCGGAGCGGCGCTGCGCCACCACCTCGGCCGGCGCACCGTCCGAGCCGAAGAAGCGGGCCTCGTCGTAGGCATAGCCGGGTACCTGCGCGGCCACACGCTTGGCCATGCGCGAGTGGCCTGTCAACGACGGGTGTTTGGCCGCCGACAGCTGCAGCCGGCGGTGCGCGGGCGGCAGGGTCAGGGCCAGCGCGGCCAGCGCCACCGCGCCAAGGGCAAAGGTTTCGATCATCACGGGGCGCGGTTGGCGCTGCAGTTCGAGGTTCCCTTGTTTACCCATTGGCTTTGACAACACGATGAAAACCGCCTCCTCCCTGCGCCGCTGGCGTGACCGACTGCTGCAGCAGGAAGACCTGAACTTCCTGCTCACCAACCGGGTGCCACGCATCGCCCTGACGCGCTTCATGGGCTGGTTCAGCCAGATCCGCCGGCCCTGGGTGCGCGACCTGTCGATCGCCACCTGGAAGGCCTTTGCCGACCTGGACCTGTCGGACGCGAAAAAACAGCACTTCGACAGCCTGCACGACTGCTTCATCCGCGAGCTCAGGCCCGGTGCGCGCCCGGTCGACCCCGACCCGGAGCTGCTGACCAGCCCCTGCGACGCCATCGTCGGCGCCTGCGGTGCGATGACCGGCGTCGGGCTGGTCCAGGCCAAGGGCTTCCCGTACACGCTGCGCGATCTGTTCGGCGACAACCCGGCGGCGGCTGAGATCTACCGCGACGGCTGCTATGCCACGCTGCGGCTCACGTCCAGCATGTATCACCGCTTCCACGCCCCGCAGGACCTGACGGTGCGCCATGTCACCTACCTGTCGGGCGACACCTGGAACGTCAACCCGATCGCGCTGAAGCGGGTGCAGCGCCTGTTCTGCAAAAACGAGCGCGCGGTGATCCACACCACACTGGACCGCGGCGGCCAGCCGATTGCCCTGGTGCCGGTGGCGGCCATCCTGGTGGCCAGCATCCGGCTGCACTGGCTGGACACCCTGCTGCACGTGCGCTACCAAGGCGCCCATGAGTTGCCCTCCCAGGCGCACTTTGCCAAGGGCCAGGAGATGGGCTGGTTCCAGCACGGATCGACCATCATCGTCTTCGCGCCACGGGGCTTCACGCTGGCCCCGGGCATCGCGCCTGGCGTGGGCATCCGCATGGGCCAGGCCCTGATGTGCCTGCCGGCCGCGGCGCCCTGACGCCCCGGGGCGGCGGCTGGCCCGCCGGTGTGGCAGGCCGCCCACAGTCATGTGACGGTCATGGCGGCGCCGCCGAACCTTCATCGATGAAATCTATGGTGGCTAACTTCCCTGACTGCATCCGAACCAATCCCATGAGCAAGCCCCATTCCCTGACACAGGTCGCCCGTGCCATTACCCTCGGCTGGGCCACGCTGGCGGTCGGCATGCCGGCGGTTGCCGCCGACGCGGCCACCCAGACCGTGACTGTCAGCGCCAAGGCGGGCGCCTATGGCAACGAGAAAAATTCGGCGGCCGCGGTCGCACCCACCCAGTCCAGCCTGGACGCGACGCAGCCGCAGTCGGTGATCACACGCGAGTTCATCGAACAGTCGGTGGCCCCCACCGCCGAGTACAGCCGGGTCGTCGCCATCGCGCCCAGCCTGTCGGGCAATTCGGCCAACGGCCCGGGCCTGTCCGAGACCAAGACCACGATGCGAGGCTTCAGCGACGACCAGTACAACATCACTTTCGATGGCATCCCCTGGGGCGACACCAACAACCCGGCGCACCATTCGACCTCGTTCTTCCCGGCATCGGTGCTGGGTGGCGCGGTCGTCGAGCGCGGCCCGGGCAATGCCGGCAACCTGGGCTTTGCCACCTTCGGCGGCACACTGAACCTGTTCTCCAAGGCACCGGGCAAGGAACGTTCCACCACCGTGTTCGCTTCCTACGGCACCTGGAACACCTCGCTGGTCGGCGCCGCCTTCGAAAGCGGCCGCCTAGCCGACTTCGGTGATGCGACGCTGCAGCTGAACTACCAGCACCTGGCTTCGGACGGCTACCTGAGCAACAACGCCATCCGCAGCGACAACCTGACGGCCAAGGTCGAGCGCCCGGTCGGCAACGCATCGACGCTGACACTGTTCGGCTCAGTCAACCGCGTGCACTATGTGCAGAACGACAACGCCAAGGGCCCGACGCTCGACCAGGTCACCAAGTACGGCAAGAACTTCAGCCTGGTGGCCAACCTGGCCGATGACCCGTACAAGGGCTTCAACTACGCCGGCTACAACTACACCGACAAGGCCACCGACTTCGAGTACGTCCGGCTGCGCACCGACTGGGGCCAGGGCCTGAACACCGAAGCTCAGGTCTACACCTACGCCTACGACAACCAGACCATCTCGTCGACCGATCCGACCGGCGCCACTGCCACCGGCACGACGATCCTGGTCAACGGCGTGGCGACCAAGCAGGCCGGCGACATCCCGGGCATCGACAAGCAGAACCAGTACCGCGTCTACGGCGGCGTGTTCAGGGGCGAGAAGGCGTTTTCCGCCGGCCTGCTGCGCGCCGGCCTGTGGGTCGAGCACTCGGACACCGACCGCCACCAGTACGACATCGACCTGTCGGCGGGCAATGTGCCCAACCTGAAGGAAAAGACCGCGCCGCTGAACGTCAAGTTCCACCAGCTGTCCAACATCGACTCGCTGCAGCCCTTTGTCGAATTCGAGTGGCGTCCGACCGCTGCGCTGAGCGTGACGCCCGGGCTCAAGCAGGTTGAGATCAGGCGCTCGGTCGATGCCGACGTCAACCAGACCACGCGCATGCCGCTGAACGCCGCGGTGTCCTACCACGCCACGCTACCCTTCCTGACGGTCAACCAGCAGCTGGGCAACGGCCTGGCCGTCTACGGACAGTACGCGCAGGGTTTCCAGATTCCCGACCTGAACACCTTCTACGTCGCGGACCCGACCAAGAACAGCAGCGAGCCACAACAGTCGACCAACTACCAGCTGGGCGTGATCGGCCACGCATCGGCCCTGACCTGGGACCTCGACGTCTACCAGATCGACTTCAAGAACAAGCTGGTCTCCAACGGTCTGGCCGGCGCGGCGGCGGCCTACATCAACGTCGGCGGCGCCACCTACAAGGGGATTGAGGGCCAGGCCACGTACCTGGTGGGCGGCGGCTTCGCGCTGTACGCCAACGGCTCGATCAACAAGGCCACGGCAACCGACACCGGCAAGCAGATCTCGGGCGCGCCCGACATGACCGCCGCCCTGGGCACGATCTTCAACCATGGCCCGTGGTCGGCATCGCTGATCTTCAAACGCACCGGCGCGGCCTACCAGCAGGAGTACGACGCCGCCAACCCCGCCGTATACGAGCAGTACAAGGTGGCGGCCTACGACAACCTTGACCTCGGTGTGTCCTACACCTTCGACCGGCTGCCGGCCCTCGGGGCCAGGTCGCTGAAGCTGCAGCTGAATGTGTTCAACCTGACCAACCGCCAGGAGGTCACGTCGATCAGCGGCACCGGCGCCTACGCGCAATACACCTACCAGGCTCCGCGCAGCCTGCAGCTGTCGGCCAAGGCGGTGTTCTGACCCTGCGGCGGTCGACGACGCGGCTGCCCGGCCGCGTCAACCCGCCAGACGGGTGGGCCGGGCCGCCGCCGATGCCGCGGCAGCGGCCGGCGGCCTGAAGCCCGACCGGCCGGCCGCCGGCCGCTCGCTGGCGGCCAGGATGCCGGCAAGGATCTCGGGCACCTCGAAGACCGCGCGGTTGTGCATCTGCCGCACCCGGGCCTGGAACTCGGGCAGCCGCTCCAGCAGGTCCAGCACCACCGGCCGCAGATGGCGCATGGACCGGCCCACCAGGCCCAGGCCCAGCGCCTGCACCCAATCGGTGTTGTAGCGCTCCTGGGGCATGGTCCAGGCATTGCGCACCGTCACCACCGGCAGGCCCTGCTGCACGGCCTCGCTCAGGCTGCCGGGGCCGGGTTTGCCGATGAAGAAGTCGCCGAGCATCAGGCAGCGCCGCACCTGCTGGGTGAAACCCATCACCGCATGCGGCGCGCTGGTCGTCAGGCCGCGCAGTTTGTCGGCCAGCGCCTCGTGGTGGCCGCACATCAGCAGCAGCTGCACGTCGGACAGCTGGCGGGCGATGGTCAACATGGCCATCGAGCCCTGGCCGCCGAACATCACCACTCCGGTGGGCCGGTCCGGGTGCAAGCCCAGGCGCTCGCGCTCGGCGCGGCGGTCGAGCACCAGCGGCTCGTAGAAGTCGGGGCGCAGCACCATGCCCGAGCTGCGGTGCACATGCGCCGGCTCGCAGCCCGCGGCCAACGCCTGCTCGGCCGCACGCGCCGTGCCGCAGACCAGGTGCTGCGGCAGGTCCGGCTCGATCCAGAAGCTGGGCGGGTGATCGGCCAGGTCGGTCATTACCGTCACATAGGGCACGCCGGGCAGCGCGCTGGCCAGGCTTTCGCACAGCGCACGGTTGAAGTTGGGGATCAGCGAAACGACCAGGTCGGGCTCGGCGTCCAGCCAATGGGCACGCAGGCGCTGCACCAGGGTGGGGTGGCCCATGCGGATCAGGCCCTGCAGCAGCTTGAGCTCCTGCGCCAGGCCCAGCGTCCAGCCCTTGGCCAGGCGCTTGTTGTAGAGGTCTTCCGGCGCCATGCCGGTGAAACGGCGGAACTGGGCCTGCGGGTCTAGCAGGTCCACCAGGTTGACGCTTCGCACCCGCCAGGGCCTGCGCTGCTGCGCCATCACCGCCTCCAGCGCCTGGGCCGCGGCGCGGTGGCCACCTCCGGCGTTGAAGTAGATCAGGTCGATGGTCTTGGTCATGCACCCTCCCTCGCTGAACGGCCGATGGTGGGTACCGGTGGTGACCGGCGTGTGACGCCGCGCACGCGCCTCTTCGGCCCGGATGTTGCGCTGCAGCAAACAAGTAGATCACCCACCCGCCGGGTCACCGACGCGTCATCGTCACAGGCCATCGTCGGACCTGTTGCCACCTGGATACCGACCCCGATGAACATGCCTTTCCGTCCCCTGAGCGGCCGCCGCGGCCTGATCGTCGGCGTGGCCAACGCGCACAGCATTGCCTGGGGCTGCGCCCGCAGTGCCCACGCGCTGGGCGCCAGCCTGGTGCTGAGCTGCCTGAACGACAAGGCGGCCAGCGTCGTGGCACCGCTGGCCGCCACCATCGGTGCGCCGCTGCGGTCCTGCGATGTCGCGCAGCCCGGCGCCATGCGGGCCCTGGTGGACGAGGCCGCAGCCCTGCTGGGCGGGCTGGACTTCGTCGTGCACTCGATCGCCTGGGCGCCGCACGACGACCTGTTCGGCCGTGTTACCGACAGCAGCGCCGAGGGCTTTGCGCAGGCGATGCAGGTGTCCTGCCACTCGTTTGCCGAGTTGGCCCGGCTGTGCGAGCCGCACATGGCGCAGGGTGGTGCGATGGTGACCATGAGCTACCTGGGCGCCGAGGAGGCCGTTCCGCACTACGGCCTGATGGGGCCGGTCAAGGCTGCGCTGGAGTCGATGGTGCGCTACCTGGCGCTGGAGCTGGGGCCCGCCGGCATCCGTGTGCATGCGGTGTCGCCCGGCCCGGTGCCCACCCGCGCCGCCTCGGGCCTGCCGGAATTCGATGCCCTGATGGCCCGGGCGCAGACCCAGGCGCCGCTGCGGCGCCTGGTCACGCTGGACGAGATCGGCGACTGCGTGGCCTTTCTGGTCGGCCCGGGTGCCAGCGGCATGACCGGCCAGACCCTGTACGTCGACGGCGGCGTGCACGCCGTGCGCTGAGCTGCGCTGCACACACGCCACACGCCCCTTCACTGCCCACCAGGAGCCCACCATGGGTGCCCACGACGATCTGATCGAGAACCTGACCTACGACGAGCTGCGGCCCGGCCAACGGGCCCAGGCCGTGCGCACACTGACGCTGGCCGACATCCAGGCCTTTGCCCTGGTGTCGGGTGATGTCAATCCGGCGCATGTCGACGCCGCTTATGCCGAAGGCACGCGCTTTCACGGCGTCATCGCCCACGGCATGTGGGCCGGCGCGCTGATCTCCAGCCTGCTGGGCACCGAGTTCCCCGGCCCGGGCACGATCTACCTGTCGCAGAGCCTGCAGTTCCACCGCCCGGTGCGGGTGGGCGACACGCTGACCGTCATCGCCACCGTGCTGGCCAAGGACGACACCACGCACAACGTCACGCTGGACTGCCAGGTGCTCAACCAGCGCGGCGAGCCGGTGGTGACCGGCGAGGCGCTGGTGCGTGCGCCCTCGGCCAAGGTGCTGCGGCCGCGGGTGATCATGCCCACGCTGCACCTGTTCGACCCCGAGGCCCGGCTGGCGGCCTGGGTGCAGGGCCTGGTGCAGGGGCCCGACCGCGGCGCCGCCGTGCCCTGCGCCGTGGTCCATCCCTGCGACGAGACATCGCTGCGCGGTGCGCTGGAAGCCGCCGCCCACGGCCTGATCGTGCCGCGCCTGGTGGGCCCGGCGGCCCGCCTGGAGGCGCTGGCCCGGTCACTCGGGCTGTCGCTGGACGGCATCACGCTGGACGACGTGGTGCACAGCCACGCCGCGGCCGATCGGGCCGCCGCGCTGGCCGCCGACGGCCAGGTGGCGATGCTGATGAAGGGCAGCCTGCACACCGACGAGCTGATGCATGCGGTGATCGCCGAGCCACGGCTGCGCACCGGGCGGCGGCTGTCGCATGTCTTCCGCTTCGAGGTACCGGCTTACCCACGGCCACTGCTGGTCACCGACGCGGCCATCAACATCAGCCCCACGCTGGCCGACAAGGCCGACATCCTGCGCAATGCCATCACGCTGGCCCATGCGCTGGGCCTGACCCTGCCCAAGGTGGCGCTGCTGTCGGCGGTGGAGACGGTGACACCGCGGCTGCAGTCGACGCTGGACGCCGCGGCGCTGTGCAAGATGGCCGACCGTGGCCAGATCAGCGGTGCCGTGCTGGACGGCCCGCTGGCCTTCGACAACGCCATCTCCGCCGAGGCCGCGCAGATCAAGGGCATCCACTCGCCGGTGTCCGGCGCGGTCGACATCCTGATGGTGCCCGACCTGGAGTCCGGCAATATGCTGGCCAAGCAGCTGGACTACCTGGCCGGCGCCGCCAGCTGCGGCGTGGTGCTGGGCGCACGTGTGCCCATCGCGCTGACCAGCCGCGCCGACAGCGCCGCCTCGCGGCTGGCCTCGGCGGCGCTGGCGGCCCTGGTGGCCTGGGGCCAGGCCCGCCGCGGCGGCCCGGCGGGCGAGGCGGGCTGAGATGGTCTGCGCCCTGTTGACCGGCCAGCGGCCGGCGCCGCCGCGCACCGACACGGCCGACCAGGTGCTGGCGGTCAACGCCGGCTCGTCGTCACTCAAGTTCGGCCTGTACGGCGCCCAGGGCCCGGCGCGCCTGCTGGGCCAGTTCTCGGGGCTGGAGCACGGTGGCCAGCCGCGCGGGCAGATCGGCGACGAGCCGGCGCAGGCACTGGCCGTGGCGCCCGGGCAGGCGCCGTTCGACGCGGCGCTGGCCACGCTGCTGCAGCGGCTGGCGCGCCAGCGCGCGACCCGGCTGTGCGCGGTGGCCCACCGCATCGTGCATGGCGGCGAGGTCTGCGCCGCGCCGGTGCCGCTCACCGACCACCTGGTCGCCCAGCTGATGGCGCTGGCGCCGCTGGCCCCGTTGCACCAACCGCACAACCTGGCCGGGGTGATGGCCTTCCGGCGCGCCCTACCCGGCCTGCCGCAGATCGGCTGTTTCGACACCTCCTTCCATGCCACGCTGCCACCGCTGGAGCGCCGCCTGCCGCTGCCACCGGCGCTGGCGGCCCAGGGGCTGCGGCGCTACGGCTTCCATGGCCTGTCCTACCAGTACCTGGCCGACACGCTGGCCACGCTGACCCCCCGCGCCGGCGGCCGTGCGCTGCTGATGCACCTGGGCAGCGGCGCCAGCCTGTGCGCCACAGTGCAGGGCCGGTCGGTGGCCACCACGATGGGTTTTTCGGCGCTGGACGGGCTGATGATGGGCACCCGCAGCGGCAGCCTCGACCCCGGCGTGCTGCTGCACCTGTGGCGCCAGGGCTGGAGCCTGCAGCAGGTGGAGTGCCTGCTCTACGAGCAATCGGGCCTGAAGGGCGTGTCCGGCCTGTCGGCCGACCTGCGCACGCTGCGCGCCAGCGACAGTGACGCGGCGCAGGAGGCGATCGCGCTGTTCACCCACCGCATCCTGCGCGAGGCCGGGGCCCTGGTGGCGCTGCTGGGCGGCGTCGACCTGCTGGCCTTCACCGGCGGCATCGGCGAGCACGACGCGGCGCTGCGCTGTGCCGTGGTGCAGGGCCTGGGCTTCCTGGGCCTGCGGCTGGACGAGGAGCGCAACCGCGCCGCGCGCGGCACGGCGGTGGCCGCGCTGCACACCGGCGACAGCCGCGCCGAGGTCTGGGTGGTGCCCACCGACGAGGGACGGGTGGCCGCGCGCGCGGCCTTCAGCCTGCTGGCGCGCGCAGCGCCGCCAGACGCTGCAGCAGGGCCGGATCAGCCTGGCTGACGGTGCGGGCCACGCCCTGGTAGATGGCGCCGCTGTTGCCGTCCAGCGTCAGCGTCTCGCCTTCGCCGAAGGCCTGCCCGCCGAGTTGCACGCGGCGCCGCGCCAGGTCGATGCGCAGGCTGTCGCAGCCCACCAGGCAGACCTTGCCGAGCTGGCGCGCCACCACCGCCGTATGCGCGGTGCGTGCTCCGCGCGCGGTCAGCAGGCCCGCGGCGATGTCCAGCGCCGCGATGTCGCTGGTCTCGGCGTCCTGGCGCAGCAGCAGCACGCTGGCGCCGGCCGCGCGGCGCGCCCGGGCCGCCGCCTCGTCCAGCACGATCTCGCCCACCGCCACGCCGGTGCAGGCGCTCACCGCGTGGGCCAGTGGCCGCAGCGCGCCGGGCTGGCCATCACCACCATCACGGTCGGTGGCGACCACGCGGGCCAGCGTCAGTGCCGCCGCATCCAGGCCGGCGGTGCGGCGCAGCGCCTCGTCGCGGTCGATGAGCCCGGCGTCAAATAGGTCCAGCGCGATGCGCGCGGCGGCCTGCGGCGTGCGCTTGCCGCTGCGTGTCTGCAGCAGGTAGAAGCGGCCCTCCTCGACGGTGAACTCGAAGTCCTGCATGTCGCCGAAGGCCGACTCCAGCCGCCGGGTGGCGGCCAGCAGTTCCTGCCACACCGCCGGCGCGACACTGGCCAGCTCGTCATGGCCCAACGCGCTGCGCCGACCCGACACCACGTCCTCGCCCTGGGCGTTGAACAGGAAGTCGACCCAGGGCGCGGCATCGCCGGTGGACGGGTGGCGGGTAAAGCCGACGCCTGCACCCGACCCACCCCCGGCATTGCCGAAGACCATGCGCTGCACCGTCACCGCCGTGCCCATGGTCTCGTCCAGCCCCTTGAGCCGGCGGTAGGCGACGGCCTTGGCGGCCGACCAGGAACCGAACACCGCCTGGATGGCGCCGTCGAGCTGGTCCATTGGGTTCTGCGGAAAGGGCCGTCCGGCCAGCCGCTCGACGGTGGCCAGGTGGCGCTGCGCCAGTTGGCGCAGCTGGGTGAAGTCCAGCGCCCGCTCGCTGCACGCGCCGGCCACGGCGGCCAGATCGGCATCGAAGGCCGCGGCCTCCACGCCCAGCACCACCTCGCCGTAGCCGGCAATCAGCCGGCGGTAGGCGTCCCAGGCCAGCCGCGGGTTGCCCGACAGCCGCAGCAGGCCGTGCAGCGTGGCCTCGTTCAGGCCGATGTTGAGCAGCGTCTCCATCATGCCGGGCATGGACACCGGCGCGCCCGAGCGCACCGACAACAGCAGCGGCCGCCGTGCGTCGCCGAAGCGCAGGCCGGTGCGCCGCGCCAGCGCCGCCAGTGCCGGCTGCCACAGCGCCGGCAGCACGGCCTGGGGCCGGGTGCACCAGGCCGTACCCAGCACGAAGGCGGGCGGCACCGGCAGGCCCAGCCCGGCCATGCGCGCCAAGTTGTGGGCCTTGAAGCCAATAGCCTCGGGCGGCGGCACCGGACCGGTCTCACCACAGCCGATCAGCACCGGCGCGGGACCTGCATCGACCGACAGAGGCGGCGGCGGGCGACGGGCCGTCATGCCGGCCTCCCGATGCGGCGGAACGCCTGCTCGCGCAGGCCGTAGCCGAGCGCCAGCAGGGCGTCGGAGGCCTGTTCCAGCGCCGCGGCCAGTTCGTTGCCAAGCAGCAGCGAGGCGGCGTCGCTGACCTCGCGCGCCAGGGCGCGGCGCGCGCTGCGCAGCAGCGCGTCGCACTGGCGCTCGGCCTGCAGCACGCGCCAGGAGGCGGCCAGGAAGTCGTCCTGGTCGGTGGCGTCGCTGCCCTCACCCAGCGTGCTGGCCACGGCCAGCGCCTTGACATGGTCCTGGGTGGCGGTGAGCACTGCATCGGCCAACGCCTGCACGGCAGCCCGCACCGCCTTGCCCCAGTCGTGGTGGTGGTCGTCGGCGACCAGGCTGAGCACGAAGGAAGCCTCCTCCAGCGCGTCGGCCACGTCGTCGGAGCGCTCGATCAGCCGGGCGAAGACCTGCCAGGCCGGCTGGCGCTCGGCCCGGGCGCGGGCCTGCATCACCAGGTGGTCGGCCTGGCGCTCCCAGGTCTTGGCCCGGGCCGCCAGGTCGTTGGCGGCCACGGCGTCACGCTCGACGCCATGGGCCAGGCCGTCGCGCAGGGCCTGGGCCAGCGCGTGGCACAGGCCGGCATGCTCCTCCAGCAGCGCAAATTCGCTGCGCCGGCCCAGCAACCGGCGTGCCAGCAGCAGCCGGGCCTCGTCGGCCACCAGGGCCACCGGCTGGCGACGCTGCACGGCTTGGCTGGCCAGCACCAGTAGTTCGGTCAGCAGGTCCACCGCCTCGGTGGCGCCCAGCACCTCGTCCAGCCGGTCGCCGAGGCGGAACACCGCCTCGCCCTGCGCCGCCATGGCGTTCCAGACCAGGCGCTCGCCGCCGGCCTGC
>Ga0208266_100281_pt1 | contig 19940 bp, 18 predicted proteins | sample LakWasMet67_HOW9_2_FD_183897 | JGI IMG/M metagenome (GOLD analysis project Ga0208266, IMG submission 183897) | Freshwater sediment methanotrophic microbial communities from Lake Washington under simulated oxygen tension - Sediment Metagenome... | ecosystem: Environmental > Aquatic > Freshwater >...
GGCTGGAGATCGGCATGCTGCTGATGCAGGACCCCAAGCTGCTGCTGCTGGACGAGCCGGTGGCCGGCATGACCGACGAGGAGACCGAGCGCACCGCCGAGCTGTTCCTCAGCCTGGAAGGCAAGCACTCGCTGGTGGTGGTGGAGCACGACATGAAGTTCGTCGACCAGCTCACCGAAGGCCGCAAGAAGGTGACGGTGCTGCACGAGGGCAGCGTGCTGGCCGAAGGCCTGCTGGCCGAGGTGCAGAACAACGAGAAGGTCGTGGAGGTCTACCTTGGTCGATGAGATCGCCCCCCCCCGAGGCGCCTTTGGCGCTCCCCCCCAGGGGGGCGACGCCAGCGGCCGGGCAGTGCCCGATCCGCGGCGTCCGCTGGGTGAAGACCCGCCCCTGCTGGGCGTCAGCGGGCTCAACCAGTACTACGGCGGCAGCCACATCCTGCGCAACCTCGGCTTCGAGGCCCGGGTCGGTGAGGTCACCGTGGTGCTGGGCCGCAACGGCGTGGGCAAGACCACGCTGCTCAAGAGCCTGATGGGCGTGGTGCCGGTCAAGACCGGCCGGGTTCAGCTGGCCGGCCAGGACATCACCCACGCCACGCCCTACGACCGTGTCAAGCGTGGCATCGGCTACGTGCCGCAGGGCCGCGAGATCTTCGGCCGGCTGACGGTGGAGGACAACCTGCGCATGGGCCTGGCCGTCAAGCCGGGTGGCACGGCCATCCCGCCCGAGCTGTTCACGCTGTTCCCGGTGCTCAAGCAGATGCTGCACCGCCGCGGGGGCGACCTGTCCGGCGGCCAGCAGCAGCAGCTGGCCATTGCCCGGGCGCTGGCCGCCGGCCCACGGCTGCTGATCCTGGACGAGCCGACCGAGGGCATCCAGCCCAGCATCATCAAGGACATCGGCCGGGTCATCCGCCAGCTGGCCGACACCGGGCTGAACGGCCAGCGCATGGCGGTGATCCTGGTCGAGCAGTACTACGACTTTGCCGCCGAGCTGGCCGACCAGTACCTGGTGATGGAGCGTGGCGAGGTCATCGCGCGTGGCCGCGGTGCCGACATGGAGGCCGACGGCGTGCGTCAGCGCGTGGCCATCTGATCCCTCAGGCCAGCAGGCTGGCCACGCGGGCGATCGACCAGTAGGCGGCCAGGCTGCCGATGGTGTAGAGCACCGGCGTGCGCGCCCGCACGAACGGTGGCCAGGCGCGCAGCGCCCGCACCAGCCCGTAGGCCCCGGCCACCACCGCCAGCTGGCCCAGCTCGACACCGACGTTGAAGGTCAGCAGCGCCACTGCCAGGTGCTGCTGCGGCAGGCCGATCTGCTGCAGCGCGCCGGCAAAGCCCAGGCCATGCACCAGGCCGAACAGAAAGGCCACCAGCGCCGGCCAGCGGCGCGACAGCGTGGGCCGCTGGTGCAGCGCTTCGCCGGCCACCAGCAGGATGGACAGCGCGATCGTCGCCTCCACCGGCGGTGGCCGCAGCGCCAGCCAGCCCAGGGCGCTCAGCGCCAGCGTCAGGCTGTGCGCCGCGGTGAAGGCGGTGATGGTGGCCAGCAGCCGCCGGTTGAAGCCCACCAGGAACAGCAGGCCGATGACGAACATCAGGTGGTCGAAGCCGCCGAGAATGTGTTCGAAGCCCAGCACCGTGTAGGCCGAGGCGATCTCGCCCAGGCCACGCGGGTCGTCGGCCGCGCCGTACAGCTGCACCGTGGGCTGGCTGGCGGTCAGCGTGTAGACCCGCGAGGGGCCGTCGCGCCAGAACACCTTGACCATCGCCGCCGAGTAGCGCTGGCCCACGCCGTCCATCGCCAGCGTGCCGCTCAGGCCGGCGGCACCGCAGCGCAGCCGGTTGCCCTCGGCCTGGCAGCCATCGGGCCACACCGGCTGCAGGCCGGCGGCGGGTGCGCGCTCGTTGGTGGCGGTCCACTGCCAGATGAAGTCGCCGCGCGCCACCTCGCGCAGCTCCATCTCGGCCATGCTCATCTCGTGCGCGCCGGCGGTGGCGCCCAGCAGCGCCAGCGTGGCCAGGGCCAGCAGAAAGCGGCAGCGCCGCAGCCAGCGGCTCATTTCGCCGTCGCCCCGTGTTTGACGGTGTACTTCTTGGCCAGCGCCCGCACGGCGGCGGTGCGCTGTTCGGCCATGGTGGCATCGGTCCAGTCCTGCTGCACCACGTTCTTCAGGGTCTCGAACACCGCCGGCCGCGGCGGTGTCACCGCCTCCAGCCGCATCGCCCGCCAGCCGTCGCGCGCCGGCAGGGCACGCCACTCGCCCGGCGGGCTGTCCTCCAGGGCCTTGGCGAACTCGGCGCCGTAGCTCTGCACCAGGTTGTCGTGTGGCCGGGCCTTGAACACCCGCAGCCCGGCCTTGGCGTCCCCCGGCGTGCCGGCGTTCAGCGCCACGACGAAGCTGCGCACGGCGGCCTCGCCGCTGTCGCCGGCCAGCACCGCCTCCTGGAAGTCGAAGCGTGCCGGCTCGTCGTACCTGGCGCGGCGGGCCTCGAACCAGGTGCGCAGTGCCGTTTCGTCCACCGCCGGCGGCTTGACGTTGGCATCGACCACGCTGAGGGCCTTGAAGATCACGCGCTCGCGGATCGCGCTGTCACCGCGGTCCACCTGCATCGCCAGGCCTTCGCGGTACAGCACCTCGTTGTCCAGCCAGACGGCGCGCAGGGCGTCCAGTTCCTTGGCGTCCGGCTCGCGGCCGCGCGAGGCCTTGAACAGCTGGCGCGCCTGGTTGTCCACCTCGGCGTCCAGCACGATGGTGTGCGGGTCGTCGCTGCGGCTGACGATCAGGTGGTCGACGGCGAACAGCCCGCCGCCCAGCAGCACGAAGTGCAGCAGCGGCTCGCGCAGCCAGCCCGGCAGCGCCGGTCGGTGGCGGCGGGGCACCGTTGTGTGGGTGGGGGTGGGCAGGGAAGGCAGCGGGCTGGACATGGTGGCGGACAGGGCGTCGGCGACGCGGACGGCGGAGGGACAGAGGGCCTGGTCAGACCGGGCCGGCGGCGATGCTAGGCCGCGCACATGTCAGGATGACGACGCTGGCCAATGGGGGCCCGCATGAAAAAACGGCGCCGCGTGTGGCCACGCGGCGCCGTCGGTGCGGGCGGGGCCCGGTTCTTACTTGACGCCGGCGATCACCGTCTTGCCGGTCACCTCAACATAGATCGGGTTGCTGTAGAACCACAGGTCCGACCAGGCCGCGACGTCGTAGCTGACCATCTTCTGGCCGTTGACCACCGCCAGGTGCGACGGGCAGCCGTTGTACTCGGTCGTGCCGGTCACCGTGCAGGGGATCTTCAGCTTGGTCTTGTCGCTGGCATTGGTCACCACGTCGGCCAGCGGGTTGCCGCCGGCGTCGGTCTCGTAGGGCACCGCGGCCGGCAGGTTGCTGCCACGCAGGCGCACGTACTGCGAGGCCTGCACCGCGGGGATGCGGAAGCTCATCTTCAGCAGGTCACCGCCGGCGCGGGTCCAGCCCGTGTTGTTGAAGGTCTTGATCACCGCGGCGCTGGTGTTCTTGGCCGCGGCCGGCACCGTGGCCATGTCCGGGTTGGCCAGCCAGGTGCGCGGCCATTCACCGGCGTAGTCGGCGGCGCCGGGCGTCTTGTAGCCGGTGACCAGGCCGCGGATCACGTCCACGTGGTCGAGCACCGGCTTGTCCAGCGGCTGCTGGATGCCGACCTGGGCCAGCGACGGGTTGTTGAAGGTGTAGGGCGAGTAGTTCGAGCCCGACGGGTCACGCACCACCACCGCCACCACGATGTCGGCACCGGGGCGCACCACCAGCTTCTCGCCCATCGTCGCGCAGCCCGGCACGTCGATGTCCTTGTTGGCCTGGGCCGCGGCCAGGGCCAGGGCTTCCACCGCGGCGTTCGGGCGCATGGCCGGGCCGGCATACGAGGTGCAGGCGATGAAGGACAGGCGGTCGATCAGCTGGCCGCTGGCCGCGAAGTTGTTGCCCGAGCGCAGGCCGTCGACGATGGTCTGCGGGCGCAGCTTGCTGTCGCCGCCATGGCGCACCATGGTGTAGTTGCGCTGGTATTCGCCGGGGTAGAAGTCCTGCGTCGAGCGGCGGTCATCGGGGCCGAAGCTGCCGCGGTTGTGCCAGTCGGAGCTGGCGAAGAACCAGAAGTTGCGGCCTTCGCCGAGCAGCGCGTCCCACACGCCGCCGACCTGCGCGCCGTAGATGCCGGTGCCGCCCCAGGTGGTGCCGCCGACCGAGTCGACCAGCACGCCGCCGAAGTTGTTGCGGTTGGGCGAGTATTCGCCGCGGCTGGACGAGGCGCCGTGGCCCGGCTGGGTCTCGAAGCCGAAGGCCGACAGCGGCGCGGCGTTGTTGAAGTTGCGCAGGTGCTCGACGTTGAAGCCGTTGTTGCCGTCCGGGTTGAACGGGCCGGCGCGCTCCAGGTGGGCCGGCACGTAGTAGCTGCCGTTCGGGTGGTTCTGGGCCATCCACTTCAGGCCTTCCACCGTCTTCAGGTGGCCGCGGTTGCCGGTGCCGGCGCCGCCGGCGGGCATCAGCTTCTGGGCGGTGGTGTTCCAGCTGGCATCACCGGCGTTCAGGCTGCCGAAGACCGAGCAGTCCCAGTTGTTGCCGATGTTGGTGCCGGTGGTGTTGCCGCGGCTGGTGTCGGTGTCACCGCGGTCGAAGCAGTACGACCACTGGGCCAGCGCGGTGGCGTTGCCCTTCGGGGTGTAGCCGGGGCTGCTGGGCAGCGTGGCCGAGTCCACCGACAGCGGCATCTGGCCGGTGATCACCGTCATCGAGGTGTGCTCGTGGCCGGCCACCACCGATTCCATGCCCATGAACACCGGCACGCCCTTCAGCGCCGTCAGGTACTCGGCGATCGGGTACTGGTACTCCTGGATCGACTGCCAGCGCCACATATTGCCGTTGCCGCCGACGCCGCCGTTCAGGCCCTTCAGGTTGGCCGCGCCGATGCTGTTGGACCAGGTGGTGGTCGGGCCCTTGCCGGCCACATAGGGGTAGGCCGGCGTGCCCAGGCTCTCGTCCTCCACCAGGCTGCAGTTGCGGTTGCCGGTGCCGCCGTGGCCGGCTTGCACGAACCAGTCCAGGCCCCAGGGCGTGTCGTTCTTGTCGGTGGCCTTCTTCACCAGCTTCTGCATCGAGATCGAGCCGTCCGAGCAGGTGGTGTGGTTGTGGAAGTCACCGGCGGCATAGGTGCCGGTGGTCTTGGCGGCGCTGGCCACGCGCGGCGCGGCGGTCAGCGCCGTGGCGCCGATCATGGCCAGCGCGGCGAGCGCGACCGGGTGCTTGTGGAAGGCGAATGTCATGGGAACTGCTCCTGAGGGGTGGGTGGGGGTGTCTGCCAACGCGGCGCGATGCTAGGGACCGGGTGTGACCCCGACGTGACCTGGGCGTGACGGGAGCGCCGCGGGTGGTCACGCGGTGGGTGCGGCGGTGGGCGCCGGGTCAGAGAAAGCGGCCGTAGTCGACGTTGAGGGTGGCCTCGATCACGCCCCCTTTTTCGAACACCAGCTGCAGCGGGTAGGTGCGTGCCACCTCCAGCGGGAATTTCAGGCCGGTCAGGCGGACGAAGGTGCCGGTCTCGCTGAGCAGGGTTTCCTGCCCGGCGGGGATCAGCAGGTCCACGGCCGGGCCGGCCTGCGCACCGCCCATGGCGGCACCGGTGGCCACCGGGGTTTCCACGCCGATCAGCCGGTCGGTCTGGTTGACCTCGTCGAAGCGCATGCACAACACGGCCGTGTCGGCGTCGGCGGCGGTGGCCCGGGTCCAGGGGTGGGTGACACGCAGCGTGGTGCCGAAGTATTCGCAGGCCAAGGCGGGGCGCACCAGCAGCACGCTGCCCAGGGCCAGGCTGGCCCGCATCACGCCGCGCCGGCGTATCAATCGACTCATGGTGGGGATCTCCAGGTGGCGGCAGTGGCCGCCGGCCGCGCAGGGTAGGTGCCAGGCCGTGACAGCGCGATGACGACCGTGTTCGCCGCGGTTTGGTCACGCGCCTGTCGCACGCGCTGCCTACAGTGCGGCCGATCCCGAACCCGGTGGTGCGATGTCCGCGCCACACCGACCCCTCAAGGAGATTCCGGTGAAGATGATTTCCGCAGCCGCGCTGGCCCTGTCCGCCATGACCCCGGCCTTTGCCGGCAATGCCCTGATCGACTTCGAGTCGGTGACCAGCTTCGCGTCGGTCGGCGCCCACTACGACGGCGGCGCCGACGGCGCCGGCGTGGTCGGCCCGGCGCTGGGCGTGGCCTTCACCGGCGACGCGATGGGCCTGGCCAACGACTTCGTCAGCTACTTCAGCCACGCACCGTCGCCGCTGGGCGTGATGGCCCCGGTGGGTGCCGACGCGACGATGAACGTCGCCGCCGGTTTCACCGGCGCGGTCAGCTTCGCCTATGCCGCGTCGCAGTTTGTCAGCCAGGTCAACGTCTGGTCGGGCCTGAACGGCACCGGCGAGGTGCTGGCCTCGTTCAACCTGGTCAAGAACGCGCAGCGTGGCTGCGGCGACAGCGCCTTCTGCCGCTTTGACACCATGAGCAGCACCTTCGAGGGCACCGCGCACTCGATGACCTTCGGCAACGCCGCCAATGTGGCCGCCTTCGACGACATCCGCATCACCGCGGTGCCCGAGCCCACCGCCGCGCTGCTGATGTCGCTGGGCCTGGCCTCGCTGTTCCTGGCCCGCCGCCGCGGTTGAATGGACGAGGTCTTCGGGCTCTTTCCCACCCCGCTGATGCGGGTGCCCGGGGCGCTGGACGGCGCCCTGGTGCGCGCGCTGGTCGCCCACTTCAGCGGCCAGGCGGTGCGTGAGAACAATGCGTCGAGCCAGCTCTCGCACACCGCGATGCTCAAGCCCAGCGAGAGCCCGCTGTTCGTGCAGGCCGCGGCCCTGATCACGCCCAAGCTGGCCGAGTTCGGCGCGCTGATGTTCGGCGAGCCGCTGGGCTGGGCGCTCAAGGAGATGTGGGTCAACGTGCTGGACACCGGGGGCCGCCAGGCCATGCACAACCACGCCAACAGCTTCATCTCCGGCGTGGTCTACCTGACGCCCACCCACCCGGCGTCGCAGACGGTGTTCATGAAGTCGCCCGGGGGCCACGACTTCGCCTTCAAGAACGACCATGCCGGCACCACGCCCGGCCCGTACAGCGCCGACCAGTGGATCAGCCCGGCGCCCGAGCCGGGTGACCTGGTGCTGTTCCCCAGCTACCTGATGCATGCGGTGCCACCCAACCCCGGTGAGCGGCGCATCACGATGGCCTTCAACGCCATCCCGTCGCGGCTCGATTCCTGGGGTTACGCAGTGTCCTTTAGCGGTTAAGGACAGGCCGCTTGTCCGCCCGGCTGCCCTTGACCCGCCTGCACGCGCCGGCCGCCGGCGCGCGCCTGCCGCTGGCGCTGGCGCTGATGCTGGCCTCGGGCTTTGCCGCGCTGGGCTACCAGATCGTCTGGACCCAGCAGAGCGCGCTGTGGCTGGGCCACGAGTCGGCCGCGGTGCTGGCGGTGGTGGCGGCCTTTTTCGGCGGGCTGGGCGGTGGGGCGCTGCTGCTGGGCGCGCGCATCGAGCGCAGCCGGCGGCCGGCGCGCTGGTACGCGGCCTGTGAGCTGGCCATCGCGCTGTGGGCCGGTGCCCTTGCTTGGCTGATGGCGCCGGCCAGTGACGCTCTGCTGGCCCTGACCGGCGCGCAGCCGGCGCCCGCGTGGCAATGGACGGTGGCCTTCCTCGGCACCTTCATCCTGCTGCTGCCGGCCACCGCCGCCATGGGCGCCACCCTGCCGGCCATGGCGCGGGTGATGGCCGGCTTGCGCCGGCACGGTGCCCCCATCGGCGCGCTGTACGCCGGCAATACGGCGGGCGCCGTCATCGGCGTGCTGGCCACCGCCTTCTGGCTGGTGCCCACCTGGGGCCTGGCCCGCACTGCAGCGCTGTGTGGGCTGTTGAACCTGCTGTGCGCCGCCGTGGCGATGACGCGCTGGCTCGATGCGGGCGGCGTGGTACCCGACCCCCTGCCCACCCCCCTGCCCGACACCGGGGTGGCGCCGCGCGCGTGGCGCCTGCTGCTGCCGCTGGCGGCCACCGGCGGGCTGGGCATCGCCTACGAGGTGCTGGTGGTGCGGGTGCTCAGCCAGGTGGCCGAGAACACGGTCTACACCTTTGCGATGCTGCTGGCGGTGTACCTGGTGGGCACCGCCGCCGGTGCCGCGGCCTACCAGCACTGGGGCGGCCGGCTGCGGGCTGCCGGGCCCGGGCGCGACCGGCTGCTGGGTGGGTTGGCCGCCGCCTGTCTGCTGGGCACGCTGAGCCTGTGGGGTGCCGACAGCCTGAAGGCCGGGGTGCAGCAGGCCCTGGGTGCCAGCCTGGCCTCGGCGCTGGCCGCCGAGGCGGCGCTGGCGGTGGCGGCCTTCGCGCTGCCCACGCTGGTGATGGGCGCGCTGTTCAGCCACCTCGGCACCGAGGCCCGGGGGCAGGGCATCGGTTTTGCCCGCGCGCTGGGTGTCAATACGCTGGGCGCGGCCGTGGCGCCGCTGCTGTTCGGCGTGCTGGGCCTGCCGCTGCTGGGCCCCAAGTTTGCGCTGCTGGCGGTGGTGGCGGGTTATCTGGCGCTGCTGTCACGCCGGGCCTGGCGCACGCCGGCCAGCTGGGTCGTCGGCGGTGCGCTGGCCGCGCTGGCCGTGCTGGCGCCGCCGCTGCAGTTTGTCGAGGTGCCCGAAGGGGGCCACATCGTCAGCTACCAGGACGGCGCGATGGCGTCGGTCAGCGTGGTGGAGGATGCCGACGGCGTGTCCCGCCTGCGCATCGACAACCGCCAGCAGGAGGGCAGCAGCAGCAGCCTGCTGGCCGACGCGCGCCAGGCCCTGCTGCCGCTGCTGCTGCACCCGGCGCCGCGGCGCGCGCTGTTCCTGGGCCTGGGCACCGGGCTGACGGCGGGGTCGGCGGCGCAGGACCCGGCGCTGCAGGTGGACGCGGTGGAACTGCTGCCCGAGGTCATCACCGCGTCAGCGCACTTCAACCCGGCGCTGGGCGATGCGCCACCCAACCCGCGGCTGCACCTGATCGCCGCCGACGCGCGCCGCTTCGTGCGCGCCGCCGGGCCACGCTACGACCTGATCGTCTCCGACAACTTCCACCCGGCGCGCAGCGGCTCCGGGGCGCTGTACACCGTGCAGCACTTTCAAGCCGTGCGGGCCCGCTTGGCCGAAGGCGGCCTGTTCTGCCAGTGGCTGCCGCTGCACCAGCTCGACCTGACCACGCTGCGCAGCATCGTGCAGGCCTTCATCACCGTCTACCCGGGGGGGGCGGCCCTGCTGGCCACCCACAGCCTGGACACCCCGGTGCTGGGCCTGGTGGCCCATGCCGATGGCCGGCGCTTCGCGCTGCCGGCGCTGCAGGCCCGGCTGGCCAACGTGGCGCTGCCCAGGCCGCCGGCCGCCTTCGGCCTGCCCGACGAACTGGCGGTGCTGGGCAGCTTCGTCGCCGGCCCGCGGGCGCTGGCGGCGTGGGCCGGCAACGCACCGGTCAACACCGACGACCACCCGGTGGTGGCCTACCTGGCGCCGCGCATCACCTACGTGCCCGACGCCTTGCCGCGCGACCGGCTGCTGGCCCTGCTGCGCAGTGGGTCGCTGGCGCCCGACGAGATCGTCGCGCCGGTGGCCGACGCCAGCTGGCCACCCCGGCTGGCCGCCTACTGGGCGGCGCGCCAGCGTTTCCTGGAAGCGGGGCGGGACGTGCGGCCCACGGCCGACGTGCAGCGCATGCTGGCCCAGGTGCAGGCGCCGCTGCTGGAGGTGCTGCGCCTGAGCCCCGACTTCCGCCCGGCCTACGACCCGCTGCTGCGTCTGGCCGGTGCCCTGTCGCGCAGCGACGTGCCGGCCGCCCGCGTGCTGCTGGCCGAACTGGTGCGGCTGCAGCCGGCGCGGCCCGAGGCGGCGCAGGCCCTGCGCCAGCTGGGCGGCGGCCCACCCTGAGCACCACGGCCGCGGGCGGCGGGCTATGCTCGTCCGACCATGCCGACCGCCCCTGCTGCCCCCACCGCCCTGACTGCCTTGACTGCCCTGAGGGGCACGCTGCGCCTGCCCTTTCTGCTGCTGACCCCGGCCTGCGTGGCCCTGGGTGCGGCCCTGGCCTGGCACGCCGGGGCGGTGCTGGCGCCGCCCCGCCTGACGCTGGTGCTGCTGGGCGCGCTGGCGGCGCATGCCAGCGTCAACGTGCTCAACGAGTGGCATGACCTGCGCAGCGGCCTGGACGCCCTGACCCGGCGCACGCCCTTTTCCGGCGGCAGCGGGGCGCTGCTGGCGCGGCCGCAGGCGCTGCCGGCCGCGCTGGCCCTGGGCCTGTGCCTGCTGGCCCTGGCCGGCGCCTGCGGCCTGGCCCTGCTGTGGTGGCTGCCACCCGCCGCCCGCCAGGCCCTGCTGTGGCTGGGCGCGGTTGGCCTGCTGCTGGTGCCCGCCTACACCCCCTGGCTGACCCGCCAGCCGCTGCTGTGCCTGCTGGCGCCGGGCCTGGGCTTCGGGCCGCTGATGGTGCTGGGCACGCAGCTGGCGCTGGCCGGCCGTGGCACGCCGGCGGCGCTGCTGGCGGCGCTGGTGCCCTGGTGCCAGGTCAGTGGCTTGCTGCTGCTCAACCAGTTCCCCGATGTCGAGGCCGACCGGGTGGTCGGCCGCCGCCACCTGCCGATGTTGTGGGGCCGGCCGCGTGCGGCGCGCCTGCTGGCCGGGCTGCTGGCCCTGGCCGTCGGCGCCCTGGGCCTGGGCGTGCTGGCCGGGGTGTTGCCACCGGGCGCCGCGCTGGGCCTGCTGACGGCACCGCTGGCCTGGGGGGTGGCGCGGGGTGCATACCGCCATGCCGACGACCTGCCGGCCCTGCTGCCCACCCTGGGCCGCAACGTGGCGCTGTGCCTGCTGACCCCGCTGCTGATGGCGCTGGGCATCACGCTCTGGCCCTGAGCTCGGCCACCGCACCCGGGGCATAGACTCGGCGCATGAACCTGCCTGCGTCCGATCTCCAAGCCACCCCGCCACCGGCCCTGCAGGTGGCCATCGTCGGAGGTGGCCCGGCCGGCCTGATGGCCGCCGAGCGCCTGCTGGCCGCCGGCGCCCGGGTTCACCTGTTTGATGCCATGCCCTCGGTGGGCCGCAAGTTCCTGCTGGCCGGCAAGGGTGGGCTGAACCTGACCCACAGCGAAGCCATCGAGCCCTTTGTCAGCCGCTATGGCGCCCGGGCGCCCCAGGTGGCGGCCTGGCTGCAGGCCTTCGGCCCGCAGGCCCTGCGCGACTGGGCGGCCGGCCTGGGCGTCAAGACCTTCGTCGGCAGCTCGGGCCGGGTGTTCCCGGCCGAGATGAAGGCCGCGCCGCTGCTGCGCGCCTGGCTGCACCGGCTGCGCGGCCAGGGCCTGCGCCTGCACATGCGCCACCGCTGGCTGGGCTGGGCCGAGGGCGAGGCCCCCACCCACTTGCGTTTTGCCGCACCGGGCGGCGAGGTGCGGGTGCAGGCCGACGCGGTGCTGCTGGCCCTGGGCGGCGCCAGCTGGCCGCAGCTGGGCAGCGACGGCGCCTGGGTGCCCTGGCTGGCCGGGCGTGGCGTGGGCATCGCCCCGCTGCAGCCGGCCAACTGCGGCTTCGACGTGGCGCGCAGCAGCGGCGAGCCGGGCTGGAGCCCGTATTTCGCCCAGCGTTTTGCCGGCACGCCGGTCAAGACGGTGCGGCTGCACCTGGACGACGGCCAGGGCCCGGCCTTCGACAAACAGGGCGAGTTCGTGATCACCGCCGGTGGCATCGAGGGCAGCCTGGTCTATGCCGCGTCGGCCCGGCTGCGCGAGGCCATCACCCGCGACGGGTCGGTCACCCTGCAGCTGGACCTGCTGCCCGGCCGCAGCGTCGAGCAGCTGGCCAGCGCGCTGGCCAAGGGCCGCGGTGCCCGCTCCCTGCCCAACCACCTGAAGGAGCAGGCCGGGCTGGACGGCGTCAAGGCCGCGCTGCTGCGTGAGCGCTGGACCGCCGACGAACTGACCACGCTGGTGGCGCGTGAACCGCGCACCCTGGCCGCCGCGCTGAAGGCCTGGCCACTGCGCCTGGTGGCCGCGCGGCCGGTGGCCGAGGCCATCAGCACCGCCGGCGGTGTGCGCTTCGAGGCGCTGGACGCCCACGGCATGCTGCAGGCGCTGCCCGGCGTGTTCTGCGCCGGCGAGATGCTGGACTGGGAAGCGCCCACCGGCGGCTACCTGCTCAGTGCCGCCTTCGCCAGCGGCGTGGCGGCCGCGGCCGGCGTGCTGGCCCACCGGTCACCCCCCACTGCCTGATACGAGGGCCCCGATGATCACCGTCCACCACCTCAATAACTCCCGCTCGCAGCGGGTGCTCTGGCTGCTGGAAGAGCTGGGCCTGGCTTACGAGATCCGGCACTACCAGCGTGATGCCCAGACCCTGCTGGCGCCGCCCGAGCTGACCCAGGTGCACCCGCTGGGCAAGTCACCGGTGCTGACCGACGGCGACACCACCGTGGCCGAGACCGGCGCCATCGTCGAGTACCTGCTGGAGCGCCACGGTGGTGGCCGGCTGCAGCCGGCGCCGGGCACACCCGAGGCGCTGCGCTACCGCTACTGGCTGCACTTTGCCGAAGGCTCGGCCATGCCGCCGCTGCTGCTGACGCTGGTCTTCGACCGCATCGCCAACGGCCCGATGCCGTTTTTCATCCGCCCGGTGGCGCGTGGCATCGCGGACAAGGTGATGGGCCTGATGGTGCGGCCCAACCTGAAGCGCCAGCTCGACTTCATGGAGGCCGAGCTGGGCCGCAGCGCATGGTTTGCCGGCGACCAGCTCAGCGGCGCCGACATCATGATGAGCTTTCCGCTCGAAGCCGCCGCCCAGCGTGCCGGGCTGGACGCCAGCCGGCCCCGGCTGTGGGCCTTTCTGCAGCGCATCCATGCCCGGCCGGCCTACCAGCGTGCGCTGCAGCGGGGCGGGCCCTATGCCTTTGCCTGAGCCCGGTTGAGGGGCCCGGCCGCCGGCGCGCCGGCAGGCGTTGCGTCAGGTGCGCCAGACCCGCGGCGCACAGGGCGCCAGGCCCCAGTGCAGCTGGCGCCACAGCGCCCACACCTGCTGCAGCAGGGCCATCACCGGCTCCACCCGGTGGCCCAGCGCGCGCAGCACCAGCAGCGATTCGTGTGGCGCGCTGACGCCGGCGGTGGTGGGCAGGGCGCTGGCCTCGATCAGTGCGCGCGCGCCATCGGTCAGCGCTTCCTCGCGTTCACGGCCGATGGCCCGGCCGTCGGCCAGCCACAGGGTGGCCATCACCGTGTGGCCGGCCAGGCCCAGCGGGCTGTCCAGCAGCAGGCGGTCGCTGCCGTCGATGCGGCCGCGCTCCAGCCACAGGCCGGGCAGTTCCAGCTGCTGCAGGAAACGGCCTTCGTCGAAGGGTTCGCCGGCGGCGGGCAGGCCCAGCGCCAGCACGTCCCAGCCCAGCATCTGCGCGCCCGGCGCCAGGCTGAAACGCAGCCGGTTCTCGACCTGGCAGCGGCGGTAGGCGATGGTTTCCAGCGGCAGCCATTCCAGCCGCGCGCCGTCGGCCAGCGTGGCCTGCACCTGCTGCTCGGCCAGCGGCCCGGCGCTGCGGTAGAAGCGGGTGGCGCCGGGCGTGGTGATCAGCGCATGGCTGCCCGGCGCCAGCGTGGCGTCCAGGGCCAGCACATCGCCGCCGACGATGCCGCCGGGGGGGTGCACCAGCACATGGTGGCAGACGCCGTCACCCTCCGGGTACAGCCGCTGCAGCACACGCAGCGGGCCATGGTGGCGGTCCAGGGCGATGGTGCGGTCGCCGTCGCGGCGGTAGTCGAGTTGAAGGTGGCCGTGCCAGCCCATGCGATGGCTTCCGTGGTGCGCGGTTCGTCCGCGAAAACCCGCGAGTTTAGGGGCGGGCCGGCCGCGTCGTGACATTGGTCATCAAGTGCGGGCCGGATGGGCCGATATCCCCCCACCGGTACCTGTAATCCACATGTTCACCTCGGGTTGCCGGTCCATCTTCCCCTTTTGTCTGCCCTTCTTCTTTCAGGAATCCTGCCATGCGCCTGTTCACCTTTATCAAGCACCTGCTGAACGCCACCTTGCTGAGCTGCCTGGTGGCCGGCGCCGCCCACGCCACCGAACAGGGTTCGGCCCATGAGGCCGAGGCCATGGTCAAGAAGGCCGTGGCCTTCATCAAGACCAACGGCGCCGACAAGGCCTACGACGAGTTCACCAACGGCAAGTCGTTCAAGGACCGTGATCTCTACATCATCGTCTACGACCTGAACGGCAAGAACCTGGCCCAGGGCGCCAACCCCAAGCTGGTGGGCAAGGACCTGATCAACCTGAAGGACCCGGACGGCAAGCCGCTGATCCAGATGTTCGTCGAGCTGGCCAAGACCAAGGGCAAGGGCTGGATCGAGGGCTACAAGTTCCTGAATCCGGTGTCGCAGAAGATCGAAGGCAAGGCCATGTACCTGGAGCGTGTCGGCGACACGCTGGTGGGCTGCGGCATCTACAAGGGCTGAGGCCCGCGCCACAGGCTGTTCATCCATCCACCGGGAGCCCACCTTGAATCTCCGTGACGTGAAGATCGGCGCCCGCCTCGGGCTGGGTTTCGGGGCGATCCTGCTGGCGGCCAGCGCGATGCTGGTGGGCACGGTGGTCAGCACCGGCGCCAGCCGCAGCGCCCTGTTGCAGACCCTGCAGAACGCCGCCGGCCAGGAGGACCTGGCCGTGGCCATGCGCCAGCAATTGCTGGCCAGCGCGGTGTCGGTGCGCAGCATGGGCCTGCAGACCACGATGGACGGCGTGCAGCGCGACGAGGCCGAGGCCAAGAAGCAGCGCGCCGGTTACCTGGCCACCCGCGCCAAGCTGGAGGCGACCGGCCTGGATACCGCCGAGCGTGCGATGTTCACCCGCCTGGCCGGCATCGACCGCCAGATGGACGCGCACTTCAAGGAGGCGGTGGACCTGGCTGCGCAGTTCAACACCGAGCAGGCCGGCGCGGTCATCCTGACCAAGATCGACCCGCTGCTGCAGCAGGCCAGCCAGGAACTGGCCCAGTTCATCGCCTTGCAGAAGGCGCACACCGTGGCGGCCACCGAGCAGGCCAACAGCCGCCACACCACCACCGTGGGCGTGATCGCCGGCGCCGGCGCGCTGGTGCTGGCACTGGCGGCGCTGGTGGCCTGGCGGCTGACCAGCAGCATCACCGGCCCGCTGCGCACCGCCGTCGACGCCGCCACCCGTGTGGCCGGCGGCGACCTGGCCAGCGACATCCCGCTCAGCGGCCGCGACGAGGCCGCCCAGCTGCTGGGTGCGCTGCGCGAGATGCGTGGCAGCCTGGCGCGCATGGTGGGCGAGGTGCGGGTGGGCGCCGAGGCCATTGACGGTGCGTCCAACGAGATCGCCATGGGCAATGCGGACCTGTCCTCGCGCACCGAGTCGCAGGCCAGCGCGCTGCAGCAGACGGCGTCCAGCGTCGAGCACCTGACGGTCACGGTGCAGCGCAATGCCGAGAGTGCGTCGCATGCGCTGCAGCTGTCGCGTGCGGCGGCCGACCAGGCCGAGCGTGGCCACACCGTGGTGGACCAGGTGATCAGCACCATGGGCGCGATCAACGAGCACTCGCGCAAGATCGGCGACATCACCTCGGTGATCAACAGCATCGCCTTCCAGACCAACATCCTGGCGCTGAACGCCGCCGTCGAGGCTGCACGCGCCGGCGAGCAGGGCCGGGGTTTTGCGGTGGTGGCCTCGGAGGTCCGCACGCTGTCGCAGCGCACCACCCAGGCGGCCAAGGAGATCGAGGGCCTGATCCGTGCTGCCGCCGAGCGCACCGAGTCCGGTTCGCTGCTGGTCAACCAGGCCGGTGGCACGATGGCCGAGGTGCGCCAGTCGGTGCGCCAGGTGGCGGACCTGGTTCACGAGATCAGCGAAGCCAGCCGTGAGCAGACCGGTGGCATCCGTGAGGTGAACCAGGCGATCACCGACATCGACCGCGCCACCCAGCAGAACGCGGCCCTGGTGGAGCAGGCGGCGGCCGCCGCCGAGTCGATGCGCGACCAGACACGCCGGCTCAACACCCTGGTCAGCGCCTTCAGCGTCTGACAGCCGGGCCGGCGCTGGCGGCTGCGCCGCCGGCCCGGACGGCGCTCAGCGGCGCGACCAGAAGCCGCGGTGCAGCTCGGTGATCTCGTCGGCCAGGGCGGCCACCGGTCCGACCACCCGCAGGGGTTTCTGGCCACGCGCGAAGACCTCGCGGCAGGGCAGGTCCAGCGTCGGGTTCTCGGCATGGTTGCCGGTGATGGCGAGCAGCGCACGCTCGTCCAGGCCGTAGACCAGGCCGCCGATGTGCGCCCAGTACTGGGTGCCGGCGCACATTGCGCAGGGCTCGACCGTGGTAACGAGGGTGCAGTGCCACAGCAGCGTGGTGTCGAACTGCGCCGCGGCACGGCGTGCCAGCACCGCCTCCGCGTGGTTGACGGCGTCGACATTGCCCTGCGTCAGCAGCACCGTGTCGCCGTCCGGCGCCACCAGCAGCGCGCCGAAGGGGTGGTGGCCGGCGTCCAGCGCGGCGCGGGCGATGGCGTTGGCTGCGCGCAGGTGGCGCTGGATCTGTTCGGGGGTCATGGCTGCCGGGCGCTGCTCAGGCCGACTGTGAGCCGCGGTGCGCCCAGCCGGTCAGCCGCCGCTCCAGCACCGAGAACAGCTCGTACATGGCCATCGCCATCGCGCCCACCACCACCAGGCCGGCAAAGGCCAGGCCCATCTGCATGCTGCTGCCGGCCGACACCAGCAGGTAGCCGATGCCCTCGTTGCTGGCCGTCATCTCGCTGACCGTGGTGCCGACGAAGGCCAGCGTGATGGCGACCTTCAGGCTGCCGAAGAAGTAGGGCATCGAGCGGGGCAGGCCGACCTTGACCAGCACGTCCCAGCGCCGCGCACCCAGCACGCGCAGCACGTCCTCCAGCTCGGGCTCCAGCGTGGCCAGGCCGGTGGCGATGTTGACGGTGATGGGGAAGAACGAGATCAGGAAGGCGGTGAGCACCGCCGGCCCGACACCGATGCCGAACCACACCACCAGGATGGGCACGAAGGCCGCCTTGGGCAGGGCGTTGAAGCCGGTCATCAGCGGGTAGATGGCGGCATAGGCCAGGCGCGAGCTGCCGACCAGAAAGCCCAGCAGCACGCCCACCACGATGGCGATGCCGAAGCCCGCCAGCGTGACCCAGAAGGTGCGCCAGGCATGTTTGGCGATCTCGGCCTTGAACTCCAGCAGCTGGCCGGCGATGCGCGCCGGGCTGGGGAAGACGAACTCGCTGACGTTGAAGGCGCTGCACAGCGCCTGCCAGACCAGCAGCACCGTGACCAGCAGCAGCCAGGGCGACCAGGCCTGCAGGCGTTGGGTGCGCGCGCTCACGAGGCCACCTCGGTCGCCGGCCTGCGCAGGGCGCCGATGTGGCCACGCAGCTCGTGCACGATGTCGGTGAAGGCCGGCGTGTAGGTGATCTCCAGGTCGCGTGGGCGCGGCAGGTCGATCTCGCGGCGCACCACGAAGCGGCCGGGGCCCTTGCTCATCACGTACACCGTGTCGGCCAGGAACACACTTTCGCGCAGGTCGTGCGTGACCAGGATGACGTTGAACTTCTGCGCCGCCTGCAGGTCGCGCAGCGCACACCACAGCTCCTCGCGGGTGAAGGCGTCCAGCGCACCGAAGGGCTCGTCCAGCAGCAGCAGCCGGGGCTCGTGGATCAGCGCGCGGCAGATGCTGGCGCGCTGCTGCATGCCGCCCGACAGCTGCCAGGGGAACTTGTCCTCGTAACCGGCGAGGCCCACGCTGTGCAGCAGGGCACGCGCCTTGGCCTCGTACTCGGCGCGCCGGTGCTTGAAGCTCGACCGGTAGGGCTCGACGATCTCCAGCGGCAGCAGCACATTGGCCAGCGTCGTGCGCCAGGGCAGCAGGCTGGGCGCCTGGAAGGCCATGCCGGTGATCTTCAGCGGCCCGGTGACGGGCTGGCCGCCGATGGCCACCGTGCCGCGGCTGGGCCGCTTGAGCCCGGTGGCCAGCTTCATGAAGGTGCTCTTGCCGCAGCCCGAGGGGCCGACGATGGCGATGAACTCGCCTTCGCCGACCTGCAGGTTGATGGCCTCGACGGCAAACTGGCCACGCGCCAGCAGGTCGTCGTTGTAGGCCAGCCAGACATCGTGGAAGTCGACGAAGGCGGTCATGCGCGCCCCTCGGTCGCTCACTTCTTGGCCGGCTTGGCGCCAGCAAAAATGTCGCGCTCGGCGGCGGCCGGCAGCAGGCTGCCGTTCCAGATCGCGTCGGGGTTGATGCGGCCCTTGGTGGCGTAGGCGTCGGCCACCTGGCTGGCCATCAGCGCCAGGCGTGGGGCCTTGATGTCGCCGAAGCCCTCGGCCCGGGCGTCCGGGGTGGCGATGGCCGAATCGATGGCCAGGCGCAGCCGGCGCTCCTCCAGCTCGGCGTTGACGATGCCGTCACGCTCCTTGACCAGCGCGGTGGCGGCCTTGGGGTCGGCGATCACCGCCTTGGCGCCCTTGGTGAAGGCCCGCAGAAAGGCTTTCACCGCCTCCGGGTTCTTCTTGAGGAAGTCCTCGCCGACGATGATGGCGTTGCCGTAGAGCTTGACGCCATGCTGCGGGAACAGCTGCACCGCCAGGTCCTCGGCCTTGATGCCACGCGCCTCCAGGTTGAGCAGGCTGGTGAAGTAGAAGCCGGTGATGGCGTCGACGTCACCACGCGCCAGCATGGTCTCGCGCAGCGGCGGGTCCATGCTGACCCAGTTGACCGCGCCCACGCCATTGGCCTTCTGGAAGATCGGGAAGGCGCGGCGGCCGGCGTCGAACACCGGCGCGCCCAGCTTCTTGCCGGCCAGGTCGGCCGGGGTCCGGATGCCGGTCTTCTTCAGGCTGAACACCGCCGCCGGGGTGTTGTTGTAGACCATCATCACCGCCACCGGCTTGTTCGGCGCGCCGGGGTTGTTGGCGTGGAACTCCATCAGCGCGGCCAGGTCGGCAAAGCCCATGTCGTAGCTGCCCGAAGCCACCCGGTTGACGGCATTGCCCGAGCCGTTGCCGGCGTCGATGCTGACGTTGAGTTTCTCGGCCTTGAACAGGCCCTTGGCCGCCGGCAGCAGGAAGAAGGCGCTGGGGCCCTCGAAGCGCCAGTCGAGCTGGAACTTGACCGAGGTGTCCTGGGCCTGCACCGGGGCGGTGGCCAACAGGGTGGCAAGGACCAGGCCGGCACCGCACAGGGCCCGGCGGCAGGGAGAAAACAGCGTCATGGGTGGCAAGGGGAAAGTGGGATGGGCGGCACGGCGGCCGGTGGGTGCCAAGGAATGCAAAAAGCGTGCGCTGCCTGCTGCCACCCGAGTGCACAACCGTGGTGCGTGATCAGGCCCTGCGCAGGGCCGCCGTGCCGGCCGTCAGCCGCCGGACCGGGCCTTGCGGTCGCGCGCGTCCTGCTGTTCACTGAGGTTTTTGCCGACGGCGCGGATGGCCACCAGGTTCTTCAGCAGGTCGAACCAGAATGGCGCGCCCAGCGACACCGCAAACGCCGACAGCAGCAGGCCCACCAGTTTTTCGATCGCCGGCAGCAGGCCGGAGCGGGTGTGCTGCCAGGCGGCGGCGGTCCAGCCCAGCTTCAGGCCCGACGCGGCCAGCCCCGCGCTGTTGGCCCGCAGCGTGGCAGCCGCGGTGGCCAGGGTGGGGGCCGACGCTGCGGCAGCGGCGGCCGGCGCCGTGGCGGCGCCGGCGGGCAGCGAGGCGGCCAGGGCCGGCAGGTCGGCCGCCCGGGACAGGTCGTCGCCCTGCTGCGCCATCACTTCGCGCAGCTTGGGGTCCAGGCTCAGCTGGTTGACCAGGGCCAGCGTATCCACGTTCAGCGCCACCACCACCAGCAGCGACAGCCCGGCCACCACCAGCTGGGTCT
>Ga0208266_100283_pt1 | contig 19875 bp, 16 predicted proteins | sample LakWasMet67_HOW9_2_FD_183897 | JGI IMG/M metagenome (GOLD analysis project Ga0208266, IMG submission 183897) | Freshwater sediment methanotrophic microbial communities from Lake Washington under simulated oxygen tension - Sediment Metagenome... | ecosystem: Environmental > Aquatic > Freshwater >...
GGCCATACCGGTCGAGCGACTTCCAAGTCAGCTCGACCTGCTTCTTGCCCACCAGTTCGCGCAGGGACTGCTCTGATCGACGGCCGAAGGCCTGTGCCTTCTCCGGGGCATCGATCTGGGCGAGCCTGATGCGGATCGAGTGGCCATCGACATGCCCATACAGCGTGTCGCCGTCCGCCACGCCCGTCACTATCGCCGGCCCTCGGTAGCTGCTCGGCGCCGGCGGTCCTCCGGCGCCTGGCGCGTCTTCTCGGGCGATGGTCTGGCCCACGCAGAGCAGCAGCATCAAGGACAGGCCGGCGCGCAGTGCGGTCCGACGATTCAAGGTGGCGCCCTTCAACGGGTACGCCCCGGCTGCCGGGAGACCTTGTAGCCTGTGCCGCAGCGGCCACCTGGTGCAGAGATACGAAGCATGAAGCGCCCTGTTTTTGTCATTCTGGTTGGCCATCTACCGTCGGCGACTTCGCCGCGCTGTTGGCTGACCGAAGCGAAGCCCTTCCTTCGGAAATTATCCGGCGCGGCTGACCCATCCACCACGGCCCCATGTCATGCAGTGCATCGCCACGACACGGATTGACGTAAAGCCCGGCCACGTCGACCAGCTCGGCGATCAGCGCTGGGTCGGCAACCTCAATCGAGCCCGCACCGGGCGCGCTGGCCAGGTCGCACAAGCTCGTCGCCAGCGGCTGGCCATCCTCGGCGCCCGGTCCATGCGCCCACTCGATCCATCGCCTTGAGACCTTCATGGCAGTTCCGTGGAAAGCAAGAGCGCCGCGAGGCGCCTGGCCACTTCGAGATACCGAGGCCGATGGCCGAACAGTTCGGCGTCGCTGCGGGCGAGCGCGCGTTTCATCAGAAGCAGTCGATAGGCGTAGTCACTCATCGCGGGTTCCCCTTCACTGAACACGAACCAAGGCCGCAGCGTCGGCAACCGAGACGCGCATATCGCCGACGCGCACCGTGTAGCCGCGCGACATGCGGACATCGCGCGGCGCCGGGCGCCCGGTCTTCTGCAGCCACGCACCGACCAGCCAGGCCGTGCCGGCGGGGCTGCTGGTGTAGTGCGGACAGGCCTCGTGCGCGGGCTTGCCGTCCAGCTGGGCGGCGAAGCCCTCCAGCGCTTCGGGGGTGAGGTCTTGGGATGCCATCGGGGCTTGCTCCTGGTGCGTCGTGGTCTGGTGGTAGATCAGTGCTGCACCGGCTGGCCGGCTTTCATGATCCGATCGGCGGCGCCGAAGATCCGCTTGGCGCTCTTCTCGGGCAGCGTTCCGCCCTGCAGCCAGCCCTGGATGTAGAAGCGGCTCTCGGCCTGGCCGGGCAGGTCCAGCAGCGCGCACAGCAGGTAGGCGACGCCCTCGGCTTCAGCCTCCTCGATCTGGCGCGTCAGGGCCTCGTCGTCGTGCATGTCGGCGACGGCGGTGTGACCGAGCACCACGTGCGCCATCTCATGAAACCGGGTCTTGTGCTTCAGCGGATTCATCGGGTTGAGGCCGATGGAGCGCGCGCGGGCATAGCCCAGGTGATTGCCCTGCAGGTGCTCGAAGGGTTCTTCGACGATGTCGAGCGCGGCCATGGCGGTGACGGCATCCCAGGCGGGCGTGATGGTCTCGGCGGTGAACGCATCGCCCTCGGTCTGGTTCAACGAAAACCAGTTCGGTCGCAGCATGAACATGCTGAACGTGCCGCCCTCCCCCACTTCGCCTGCCTCGGCGGGATCGCCCGGCGCGTCCTTGTCGGCGCGGCGCTTCACGCTGATGGGCATGAACAGGCTGATGGCCTTCTCGCCCTTCTTCACGAAGCGGCCCTTCTCGCGCCAGGCGTTGAAGCTGGCGATGGGCGCCAGGGGCAGGCCCTTGTCCAGCAGTTGCAGCGCAGCCAGCAGCTGGTTGCCGATGCTGTAGTTGTGAAACGCCCGGTAGGCCTGATTCATCACGCCGGGTTGGGTCAGCGCGATGTGCAGGATCGTCCGCATGTCGCCCAGCTCGTGGGCTTGAACGTCCCGCGCGCTCCCACCTACTTCCCCCCCTGCCTGTTGGCCAGCCTCGGGGCCGAGGAACTGCGGATCGGTGGTGTCGTTGATGGGGTGGTTGGATTGTGCGTTCATGCTGGTGGCCTCGTGTGGTGGTTGGAAATCTGCCCGTCGGTTTCGCCTCGACGCATGAACAGCGGAAGCCAGGCAGGACACAAGGGCACGGCCGCAAGCCGCAGCTCGAAGCGAAGCGCCGAGACCGGGTGAGGACCGTGGGCGCCAGCCTTCACCCTTGGGGCCTGACTGGATGCCGCTATGCGTCGGAAAGAGGCGAACCGACAGGCAGATCAGCCACCCCGAGCCGGCGAACGCACAGGCCGGCTCACTACCCCATCAACGACACGCGCGAAGCTTCCCAGCTGAGCGATCCATCGCCGCACTGCGGCGCACTTCAACCAGCGGAGCGCAGGTTTAAGGCCGAGCGCACAGCGCTAGGCTTGCCGTTCGGGGTTAAGGCCAGCACCGAAGGGGTGTCTCGCGCCTGGCGGCCCGAGCCGACCCAGCGGATCTTCGCCACAGCAGCGGAAGGCTTGGAGGAAGACACCCCTGCTCTCGCCGAGAAGCTTCGGCAGACCACGCCACACTGGACGAGCCACACGCACGCGACCCACCTGCTCAAACGTGGCGCTGTGCGGCACATCACAAAAGTGGCCTTAGCATGCGCTGAACAAGGTCTCTGGAGAGAACGAACTTCTTCCAGGATGGTGAGGCGAACTCAAACGGAGACGGGAGCAGCTTGGACATGCACGAGATCATCTGCCCGCACTGCGGGAAGGCATTCAAGATCGACGAAGCCGGGTATGCGGACATACTGAAGCAGGTTCGCGACCAGGCATTCGAGCAGCAGTTGCACGAGCGGCTGGAACTGGCCGAGCAGGACAAGCGCAATGCCGTCGAGCTGGCTACCGCCCGGCTGGCCGGCGAACTGCAGCAGGCCGCTGCAGTTCGCGATGCCGAGATCCAAGGCCTGAAGGCCCGGCTCGATGCCGGCGAGGTGGCGCGAAAGCTGGCCGTAGCCGAGGCGCTGGGCGCCGTGGAGAAGGAGCGCGACGCGCTGGCCAACGAGCTCCAGCAGGCACGGCTCGACCGGCAGTCCGCTTCAAAGCTCGCGGAGGCGGTGCTGACGAACGAGCTGCAAAGGGCCGCCGCTGCCAAAGACGCCGAGATCCAGGGCCTAAAGGCCCAGCTCGACTCCATCGCGATGTCCCAGAAGCTCGCCATCACCGAGGCTATCGGCCCGGTCGCGAAGGAGCGCGACGAGCTGAAGAGTGGCCTGGAGCGCGCGGCGCTCGAGAAGCAGCTCGCCGAGAAATCGCTGAAGGACAAGTACGAGACGCAGATCAAGGACCGCGACGACGCAATCGAGCGCCTGCGCGACATGAAGGCGCGCCTGTCGACCAAGATGGTGGGCGAAACGCTTGAGCAGCACTGCGAGACGGAGTTCAACCGCATCCGCGCGACGGCGTTTCCGCGCGCCTACTTCGAGAAGGACAACGACGCGCGCAGCGGCAGCAAGGGCGACTACATCTTTCGCGATCTCGACGACGCGGGCACCGAGATCGTCTCGATCATGTTCGAGATGAAGAACGAGAGCGACCGCACGGCCACGAAGAACCGCAACGAGGACTTCCTGAAGGAGCTGGAAAAGGACCGCACCGAGAAGGGCTGCGAGTACGCGGTGCTGGTCTCGTTGCTCGAACCGGACAGCGAGCTCTACAACACTGGAATCGTCGACGTGTTCCACCGCCACCCGAAGATGTACGTGGTGCGGCCGCAGTTCTTCATTCCAATCATCACGCTGCTTCGCAACGCGGCGATGAACTCGCTTCAGTACAAGTCGGAACTGGCCCTCGTACGGGCCCAGAACATCGATATCACCAACTTCGAAAACGAGCTGGACACGTTCAAGAACGCGTTCGCGAAGAACTACGACCTGGCCTCCCGTCGCTTCCAGACGGCAATCGAGGAGATCGACAAGTCAATCGACCACCTGCAGAAGACGAAAGAGGCCCTTCTCGGTACCGATCGGAATCTTCGACTTGCGAATGACAAGGCGCAGGACGTGACGATCAAGAAGCTAACGCGGGGCAACCCGACGATGGCGAGCAAGTTCGATGATCTCAAGAAGCAAGGCCCTACCGATGTTGCATGATTTGGATCAGCTTGACGCTGCGCATGAAGCAACTGATGTTGAAGGCATTGGTTGCCATCAATCGCACCAACCATCGGAGCACGCGCAATGACTGTCAGTGTCCACAATCCCGATCAATACATGGCCAGCCTGCGGCAGATCATTGCCCAAGGTCGCAAGCGGATTGGCCTGCTGGTCGGAGCGGGCGCACCGGCCGGCATCTTCCCTCCCGGCAGCGACAAGCCCCTAATCCCTGCCGTGGCAGGGCTCACAGAAATGGTGATGGAGGCTCTGAAGCCCAGCTACGGTAAGACCCTGGACGCCGTGCGTGCCGAGCTCGATACACCAAACATTGAAACAATCCTGTCCCGGGTGCGTAGCCTAGCGGGCGTCATCGGAAAGACGAAGGTTCATGACCTCGATGGCGAAGGGTACAAGAAGCTCAGTGAGGCGATCTGCGAGCAGATCGGAACCATCGTCAACAAGCCCCTTCATGAGGGGTCTTCGCCCTACACCGAGTTTGTGACCTGGATCAGCGGCACAGGCCGCGAACACCCAGTTGAAATCTTCACGACCAACTACGACCTGCTTTTCGAGCAAGCGCTTGAGCGTACGCGCGTCCCGTTCTTCGATGGTTTCAGCGGTGCCAGTGAACCATTCTTCGACCCGTCGTCAGTCGCCAGCAACGATTTGCCGGCGCGCTGGACGCGACTGTGGAAACTGCATGGATCGCTAGGCTGGGCCGCAAACGCCAAAGGTGAGGTAATACGCACAGGGCGGGCCAATGCGACGCACCTGGTGTTCCCGGAACACCTCAAGTACGACCAAACGCAGAAGGCGCCGTTTGCAGCTCTATTCGACCGGCTGCGGGCATTCCTGATGACGCCAGACACGCTACTGATTGCCACCGGATTCTCCTTTGCTGATGCCCACATCTCCGCACGCATCGACGAGTGCCTAGCGGCAAATCCCTCGGCCAGCGTGTTTGCGTTTCAGTTCAAACCGCTCGATCAAGAGGTCCATGCCCGCGATATCGCTGGACGCCGTGCGAACATGAGTCTGTATTCGCCGGACAAAGCAATGATCAACGGCATCGCCGCTCCTTGGATGCCGGGTGACTTGCCGACACGCGACTGGGGCGCGATTCGAGCCACGTACTGGGGCGTCGATGAGAAGAGCGGGACTGCGCAATTTCAACTGGGTCGCTTTGATCGGCTTGCGCGGTTCTTCGCATCGTCGCGCGCTGCGCAGCATTTCCCCCCTGCTGCGCCGGCAGGAGACCCTGTAGGTGCCGCGACGGAGCCAGCCTCGCCGGTGGACGGAGCGATCGCTTCTACAGGTCAGGCATGAACGTGAAGCCAACACTGTTGGGATACGTGGGGGCGGTGACTGGCGCTGCTGTCAGCGTCCGGCAGTCACCCAGCGTAGCCTCTGGCATCGCCATCATTGGCGGCAAGAGCTACCGGATCGGGCAAGTTGGCAGTTTTGTGCGCATTCCACAGGGCTATCACGACCTGTACGGCATCGTTGCGGAGGTCGGCGCCAATGCGGCTCCAGAAGTAGCGCGTCAGCCGAATGATCGTGGCGACGACCGTTGGATGACGATCCAACTTGTCGGCGAAATCGTCGGAGCCTCTTTTGAGCGCGGAATAAGTCAGTACCCAAACGTCAGAGACGAAGTCCACCTCGTAACGGAAGAGGACCTAGCCGTCATCTATGGCACCGAGGATGGTGGGCAGGTAATGATCGGGCGATTGGCCAATGCCGAGGGCATACCCGTCCGGATAGATCTCGACAAGCTCGTGACGCGCCACAGTGCAGTGCTGGGTTCGACGGGCGCGGGGAAGTCAACCACTGTTGCCAGCTTGGTGAGGTCGATTGCCCTGGGTGTAGGTATTGACGGCAATACGAGCTTTCCAAGTGCGAGAATTTTGCTTCTGGATATCCACGGCGAATACGGCCGCGCCCTGAAGTCCGTCGCGACGGTTTTCCGCGTCAATCCGAACGCCGACGAACAGCCGCTTCACATTCCATTCTGGGCGCTCGATCCAGCAGATTTGCTTGCCTTCTTAATGGGCAAGCTCGACGACAAGCCAATGTCGCAAATTCTTGATCGGGTACTGGACTACAAGTCCAAGTTGGTGAGCGGTTCGTCAATAGACGGCCTCGATCTCAACTCGTTGACATCAGACAGCCCGGTGCCGTTCAGTCTGAAGAAGTTGTGGTTCGATCTGCTCGAACCTGAGATTAAGACCTGGGCCGATCAGCCGCGAACCATTCCCGCACTGGATGAGGCCGGAGATGCGGCGACGCTGAAGTTGCCGCGGTACAAGCCACATGGCGCTGGATCCGCCGCGCCGTTTATTAACCAGATCGGTGTGCTCGGTATTCGGCGTCCACTAGATCAGATGCGATCTCGCCTCTTGGATAGACAGTACGACTTTCTTCTGCATCCAGGAGCATGGGAACCTGACCTGGACGGCAAGTCAGCCAAGGACTTGCCGGCACTACTGCAGGCATGGCTCGGGCACGACAAACCGGTCACTATCCTCGATCTTTCAGGCATCCCCAGCACGGTTGTTGCGCGCCTAATCGGCGCGATCCTCAAAATCATCTATGAAGGACTCTTCTGGGGCCGAGAGAAGAGCGAAGGGGGCATCGCCAGGCCACTGCTGGTTGTGATGGAAGAGGCTCACCGCTATCTTTCGAAGGAAGCCGATGGTCCGGCGCGCGCGATGGTTCAGCGCATCGTGAAAGAAGGTCGCAAATTTGGCATTGGCGCGATGGTCGTTAGCCAGCGGCCGTCGGAAGTCGACGAGACCATCCTCTCGCAATGCGGTACCTTCATAGCGCTGAGACTCTCGAATTCGGCGGATCGCGCGAAGGTTCAAGCATCGTTACCGGACAACCTGGCGGGCGTGGTTGACAGTCTGCCCGTGCTTCGGGTCGGCGAAGCCATCATCACCGGAGAAGCGGCCCGTCTGCCGATCCGCTGTCGCATCACGCTACCTGATGAGAAGAACCGACCGAACAGTGAAGACCCTGCAGTCGCCAAGCGCTGGCAAGGCGCTCGACTGCCTGAAAGCTATGAGCGGGTTGCGGCTGCTTGGCGTGCTCAAAGCCCCGTATGGACCACATTGCGCGTGCTGCGCACCGCGCTTACTCCAGAGGAGATTGAGATCATGGACAGAGAAACTGTTGCCTCATCGACTGTCATTTCAATCGGCTACGAGCCGAGCAGTAGCACTCTTGAGGTCGAATTCAAGAATGGGATCTACCAGTATTACAACGTTCCCCAGCCGATCTACGAACAACTCATGGCATCGGACTCGAAGGGCAAGTTCATGCATGCGTACATCAAACCTGCATACGCGTGTTCGCGAGTGTGAGGTGAGCTCCTTGGGGCGGAACGTGCGAGTAACCTGTGGCACGTTTCAACGGCTAGTCCGGCTGGTCGGTCTCGCCGATCATGCAGTCGGAGAAGCCCCTGGCATCGCCGGCCCTTGGCGGGTCAACTCGAAGACCATGTCACCCACGAATCGCCGGAACGATTCGTTCTCGACGAACTGCTTGTAGACCTGCGTGTCGTCCTTCAGCAGGATCTGCATTACCTTGCCCAGCGCCTGGTCGTGCGCCATGCGCGCGGTGTGGGGCGTGTTGTCCCTGGCGTTCTGAAAGGCCTTGTCAGCGGCCACCTTAGGCGCGATGTCATCCCGGATGCGCTTGGCCACGCGGTCGGTGTCGGCGAACAGGGTGCCGAAGTTGTCGTTGAAGGTCTTGAGGATGTTGCTCAAGCGGTCCAGCGCGGGCTCTGGCTTGCGGCCGCCGCCGTCGGTCGGAACCGGCGCGATCTCTGCATCGACATCGGCCAGCGCGATCTTCATCAGCGTCTTCTTCTCGACGCGATAGCTGTCCATGTCGATAGCCTCCAGGATGCCCTTGGCCAGGTCTTCTTCCTTCGGCGCCGGCAGCTTGGATACCAGCAGGTTCAGCAGGATCGACAGCTTCTCCCACTCCGGATTGACGCCGGGCATCACCGAGGCCAGGAAGTCGTAGGTGCGGCAGAACACCTTGGCCTTGCCCTTGAAGTCCACCTGCTGGTCCTCATCGAGAGTGCCGGTGTACGCGGCCACGCAGACATCCAGGATCGGGTCGAGCTGGTCGCGCTCGGCGCCAGCCAGGAACAGGGCGGCGAACTGCTGCACCTGGTCTGGCGAGTACACCTGCGCGCCGTCCAGCGCGGCCTTCAGGTCGTGCAACTTGTTCGGGTCGGTCTCCTCCGCCAGCAGCGTGGCACGGTAGTAGTCCTGGAAGGCCAGCGTGATGGTCTCGCTGTTGTTCTGGAAGTCGAGCACGAAGCAGTCGTGCTTCTGCGGGTGTGCCCGGTTCAGGCGCGACAGCGTCTGCACCGCTTTCACGCCGGACAGGGCCTTGTCCACGTACATCGTGTGCAACAGCGGCTCGTCGTAGCCGGTCTGGAACTTGTCGGCGCAGATCAGAAAGCGATAGGGGTCGTCCTGGATCTTGTCGGCGATGTCCTTGCTCGGGAAGCCGTTGAGCGACGCTTCGCTGACCTTGGCTCCGCCGAACTCATGCTCGCCCGAGAAGGCAACGATGGCCTGGTACGGGCTTTTGCGCTCCACCAGGTAGGCCTTCATCGCATGGAAATACTGGACGGCACGCTCGATGCCGCTGGTCACCACCATGGCCCTGGCCTGCCCGCCGATCTTGCCGGCGGCCAGCACTTGCTCGTGGAAGTGGTCCACCATGATCTCGGCTTTCAGCCTGATCGCGTGGTCGTGGCTCTCCACATAGCGCCGCAGTTTCTTCTTCGCCCTCTTGGTGTCGAACTCCGGGTCGTCCTCGATCTTCTTGATCAGCTTGTAGTAGCTGTCGACCGGAACGTAGTTCTCCAGCACGTCGAGGATGAAGCGTTCCTGCACGGCCTGCTTCATGCTGTAGTGGTGGAAGGGCTTGTGCTTGACCTTGCCGTCGGCGTCGGGCGGCAGCGGCTCGCCAAACATCTCCAGCGTCTTGTTCTTCGGCGTCGCGGTGAATGCGAAGTAGCTGGCGTTCGTGAGCATCTTGCGCGCGGCCATGCGCGCTTCCAGCGCTGCGTTCACCACGTCCTCGGCGTCACGCTCTTCGTCGTCCCCGCCCGCTGCCGCGTCGGCGCCCTCCCCCAAAGCCTTGCCCATGGCCGCCGAGGTCTTGCCGCCCTGGCCTGAGTGCGCCTCGTCGATGACGATGGCGAAGCGCTTGTCGCCCACCGCGCCAATCTCGTCGAGTACCCACGGGAACTTTTGCACCGTGGTCACGATGATCTTCTTGCCCTGCTCGATGAACCGCCGCAGGTCGCCCGAGTGCTCGGCATGGCCCACTGTGGCGCCCACCTGCATGAACTGCTTGATGGTCTTCTGAATCTGATCGTCGAGGATGCGCCGGTCGGTGATGACGATCACTGAATCGAACACCTCCTTGCTGTCCTTCCCCAACCCCACCTTGACACCGATGAGCTGGTGCGCCAGCCAGGCGATGGAGTTCGACTTGCCGCTGCCCGCCGAGTGCTGGATCAGGTAGCGCCTGCCGGCGCCGTGCACGCGCACATCGGCCAGGGCCTGGCGCACCACGCCCAGCTGGTGGTATCGCGGGAAAACCTGCGTGCGCTTTTTTTTGCCCGTCCTCGGGTGCTTGACCTCGACGATCTGGGCGTAGTTCTCCAGGATGTCGGTCAGGCCCGCCGGCGTGAGCATCGCTTTCCAGAGGTAGTCGGTTTTCAGGCCGTGGGGGTTCGGTGGGTTGCCGGCGCCATCGTTGTGGCCCATGTTGAAGGGCAAGAACCACGAGGCCTTGCCTTTCAGCTCGGTGCACATGCGCACCTCGGCATCGTCCACAGCGAAGTGCACCACGCAGCGGCCAAACTCGAACAGCCGTTCGCGCGGGTTACGGTCGCGCCGGTACTGCTCGACCGCGTCCTCGACGGTCTGCTTGGTCAGGCTGTTCTTCAGCTCGAAGGTCGCGATCGGCAGGCCATTGATGAACAGGCCCAGGTCCAGCGCGCGCCGGCTCTCGTCGGTGCTGTAGGCCAGTTGGCGCGTGAGCGAGAAGCGGTTTTGCATGTGCAACGCCGCTGCTTTGGCATTGCCCTCGGACGGCGTGCCGTAGAACAGATCAAAGTGGCCAGCGGGATGGTGCTCGATGCCCTTGCGCAGCACGTCGATAACGCCGCGCTTGCCGATCTCGGCGGAAAGCCGGCTCAGGAATTTGAGGCGGTTCAGGTCCTTGGCGTCGTGGGCATCGACCATCGCCAGCTTCTTGACGGCTTCCGGCTGCGTGGCGCGCAGGAAAGCGAAGAGCTGCGCCGCGTCCAGCGCGTGTGCCCGGTCGAAGTCCTTGGGGCTGCTGGCGAAGTAGCCCGTGCCGCCATGGGGCGTGGACGGCTCTGTCATGGCGCCGGGCACGATGGCCAGGCCGTCAGTGCCGGTCATGTGCCGGACGATCAGCGATTCGAGGCCCTTCTCGCTGATGTCGGTACTCATGCCTCGGTGACCTCTTCGTCTGCAAGTTCGGTTTCGTCACCGCCGTCGCACGAGTCTTCTGCGAGGTCGAGTGGCAGGGCCTCAGGCAATCGTGCTGCTGCGTCGCGGACATCCAGCCTACCTGTCACGATGTCAGCAACAAGGCGAAGGCGATATTCGCGTAGAAGTTTGATCTCGGTTTCGAGTCGAGCGATCGCAGCACTCGCCGGCTGCGTCTTGGTGGCCACCGCGTCAAGAATGGCTCGCTGTTCATCGATTGGTGGCAGTGGCACTCGAAGTCGGCCAATCTTCGTCTTGTTTGTCGACGCAAGGTTTGTGGTCTGCTTAGCCGTCGATTGAAAGTAGGCCCTGGCGCAATTCGTGCCCATGAACGCAGAAAGAAACCTTGGCTCAAGCCGTTGCTGGTCCGGACGAACAGCGAAGACATGATTCTGGTGGAGACACGGGCTGACCTGCTCATTCCAAACGCAGCCGCGGCCCAGCTTGTCAGGATCACCCCCTTCGGTCATCAACACATCGCCTGCTGCAAGGGTGCTCCGCCTGGCTTCTGCCATCGGCACTCGGATCTTCTTGACCACGGCCAGATTGACAAATCCAGCCTGTACGTTGGCCACGCGTAGGTAGGAATACTCGCGTGTCTGCTGACTTCCATAGTCTTTGCCAAGGGTAACGCCAGACTGAATAACGCACACCGCCTTCAACGGCCGGACCTCCCAGTGCTGCGGAATTTCGCCGAACCATGGAATGTCACAAGGCTTGAGCTGTACCTCGGGGTCGATGCCACAGGCCACCGCGGTCTGAGTAATCGAGTGCATTTGCTCGGTCAGCAAGGCAATTACTTTGCGTTTCGCCCTCATCGTCCGGTCCAGCCGAGCGTTGGTCCAGTCCAGAAAGCGCACGATTGCCGCCTGCTCGTCGAGCGGCGGCACGAGCACGGCAATTCGGAGGAACTGCTCTGGGTAGAGGCGAAGCCGTGAGCTGTTCACGCCCGTCGATCGACGCTGGTATTCGGCCGCGTACATCGGGGTTCGCAATAAGTGATCCGCGTATGTCGGCAGCATCCCGCCACCATCAATTGGCCGGTACACGCCATAGGCTGGGCTGACGATGCCAACGTGCCGGGTGACGCCCAAGGCCGCCATCCAGGCCCACAGGGTGTTGATGACTAGGTCGCCCGGCCGGCACACCTTGTGACCGACATTCGATTCGGCCATGAACATGGTGACGGTCTTCAGGCGTCGCGGCGTCACGCCAGTGAGGTGCGACACCGACAGCAGCTCCTCCTTGCCGGTCTTCGATCTCTCGTCCACTTCGCGAAAGAGGCGCTTGGCCCGAAGCAAGGACCAGTGCGCCGGGATCGAACCCAGCCAGTCCTGGCCCGAGTCCTTGTAGGCCGCATGCGGCTTGAGATCGCCGATCACGCCAGGCCCCCCTGCTCATCACTGTCCCACCTTTCGCGGTAGGCATTGATATAGAAGGCCGTGGCCGCTTGGTCAAACTGCCAGTAGTGCCGGCACAACTGTCGGTACATCAGCACCACAGGCTCGTGCCCACAGAAGTCCAGCAGACCGTCCAACGTGTGCTCGATGTGCTGGGCATCGCCGCTGCCGGTCCGCAGGATGTCGTCCACCACCGGCCGGTATTGCAGTGCCGCCCGTTGCTCAAGGTCACGCATGCTGTCCACCAGGTCGAGGATGGCCTGGGGCGGATGGTCGTCGTGCGTCACGAGCGGCCCTCCGTGTCCGGCAGGCGCCGGGCCGCCTGTTCCCTGGCGTGCTCCATCGCCTGGTGCAGCCGTTCGCGCAGCATCGGGAGCGGCGGCAACGCTGTGAGGTACTCGCTGACGCGGATCGACTTCGCGTCGAGTTGCAGCAGTTCCACCTGCTCGGCGTCGGCCGCTGCGCACAGGATCAGGCCGATCGGTGCTTCTTCGCCCGGCGCCCGCTCGTGCTTGTCCAGCCAGCGCAGGTACAGCTCCATCTGGCCCACGTGTGCCGGCTGAAAGGACTCCAGCTTCAACTCGACAGCGATCAGCCGGCGCAAGTGGCGGTGGAAAAACAGCAGGTCCAGATGGAAATCATCCTTGCCCACGCTCATGCGCTTTTGCCGGGCGACGAAGGCAAAGCCGGTGCCCAGTTCCAGCAGCACGCCTTCGATCTCGCGCAGGATGGCGCTTTCAAGATCGCGCTCGCTGTAGGCCCCCTTTAGGCCCAACAGATCCAGCAGGTAGGGATCGCGGAACACGGTGTCGGGGCTCATCTGCCCATCGCGCAGCTTGCTGATCTCGGCCGAGATCACGGACGTTGGTCGCTTCGACAGCGCAGTGCGCTGAAACAGCATGCCGCCGATCTTCTGGCGCAGCGTGCGAACGTCCCATCGCTCGATGCGGCACATCTCGGCATAGAAGTCCCGGGCCAGCGGGTCCTTGATGGGCAGCAGCGCATGGAAGTGCGACCAGCTCAATTGTTGTGACAGCGTCACGACAATTGCCTCCTCCGGGAACGCCTGCGCAAACTGGATCATCCGAGCAATTTCAGCGTGGCTGAACCCGCGTCCGTATTCCGCCGTCAACTCTCGTGACACGGTCACGAGAATCTGCTTGCCGTAGGCGGCCCGGCCGCCTTGAAGGTGCTCACGGTCGAGGCGACGCCCCATGTGCCAGCACAGCAAGGTCTGGGTGGAATAGGCCGCTGTCGCGATCCGCTGGCGGGCCGACTGGACGAGAGTGCGCAGGTCGCCCAGCAGCGCGGCCTCGTCGATGACGGCCGGCACCTTTGCCGCAGACCGAGGCACGACCGCCGTGGCCTTCGACTTGGCCAACCCGACCTTGGGCCGCTCGCTCGACTTCGTCACGGCTGGGTCGCTTCCACCAACAAGCCATCCAGCAGGCCCTCGGCCTCCTTCTCGATGGCCAGGATGTCCGCGCTGATCTCGGCCAGCGTGCGCAGGGGCTGCGGCTTGTAGAAGTGACGTGTGAAGCTCACCTCGTAACCGATCTTGGTCGCGTCGTTGTTGACCCAGGCGTCGGGCGTGTACGGCAACACCTCACGGCGGATGAAGGCCTCGATGCCGCCCTCTTCCAGCAGCGGCACCTGCTCGGTGTCGCGCAGGTCGGCGTCGGGCTCGTACTCGACCACGCAGGATTTGCCGGCGACCACCGCGTCGTAGAGGCCCAGCATTGAGTCGGCAGTCAGCTTGCCGGGCTTGTGCACCTTGGCGATGACAGGCGGTGCGGTCTCTACGCGCCAGCTCACGGCCTTGAGGATCAGCTTCAGCTCGGCGGCAGGAAGCTTGGTGCCAGCCTTCTTCAAGGCCGCGTCAACGCGATCGCGGAAGATGTTGTGGTCTTCGAAGAGCTCTTCACCCAGCGCTTCGCGCAACGCGGTGGCCACCTCGACCAGGCGGCCATCACGCTCCCAGGTCTTGGGATCGAGCAACTTCTTGCGCCGCTTCTCGGGCAGACCCTTGCGTGCGCCTGCGCCGTCCTCGGCATCATCACCCTGGCCATCTTCGTCGTCGCCGCCCCACTCGACCAGCCGCTTCTCCAGCGCAGCGGCGACCTGGTCGAAGCTGCTGAAGAGGTCGTCGCCGTACTCGTCATAGAGCGTGGCACGCATCTCCTCGTCACCCGAGGCAAAGCGCAAGGTCTCGATGGCCTTGAGCGACAGCTGGCTGTGCAGGCGAAGCGGCCGCTCGACGGTCACCTTCCAATAGCCGAAGGCGGCGTTGGGGAAGATCTTCGACTCGGGCGTTTCCTTGAAGTCCAGGAAGGTCCGGCTGATCCGCTCGATGTCATCAGGCGCTAGTTCGCAGTTCTTCTTGCCCAGGTTCTTGCGCAAGGGCTTGAACCACTGGCTGGCGTCGATGAGCTGCACCCTGCCCTTGCGGTGAGCCGGCTTGCGGTTGCTCAGCACCCAGACGTAGGTGGCGATGCCGGTGTTGTAGAACAGATTGAGTGGCAGAGCGACGATGGCTTCGAGCCAGTCGTTCTCGATCAGCCAGCGGCGGATGTTGCTCTCGCCCTGGCCGGCGTCGCCGGTGAACAGCGACGAGCCGTTGTGCACCTCGGCGATGCGGCTGCCCAGCGCCGAGCTGTGGTTCATCTTCGACGCCATGTTGACGAGAAAGAGCATCTGGCCGTCGCTGGAGCGCGTGACCAGCGAAAGCTCTTCGCCCTCGTGCATGACCTTGAAGCGGGGGTCGCGCATGCCGTCCTTGCCGCCCATCGCCTCCAGGTCCTTCTTCCAACTCTTGCCGTAGGGCGGATTGGCGACCATGAAGTCGAATTCCTGGCCCGGGAAAGCGTCGTGGGACAGCGTCGACCACTCTGCACCGCCGACGATGTGGTCGGCGTTCTCCCCCTCGCCCTTGATCAGCATGTCGGCTTTGCAGATCGCGTAGGTCTCGGGGTTGATCTCCTGGCCGTAGAGGCGAGCCTCGACCTGTAGGCCGCGCTTCTTGCCGATAGCGGTGAGCGTTTCCTCGGCCACGGTGAGCATGCCGCCGGTGCCGCAGGCGTCGTCGAACAGCAAGTAGGTACCAGACTTGATCTGGTCTTCGACTGGCAGGAACACCAGGTTCGCCATCAGCCGCACCGCATCGCGGGGGGTCCAGTGTTCGCCGGCCTCTTCGTTGTTGTCCTCGTTGAACTTGCGCACCAGTTCCTCGAACACGGTGCCCATCGAGTGGTTGTCGATGCCGGCCGGCGAGAGATCGATGTCGGGATCGAGGAACTTGTTGATTAGCGTACCCAGCGCATCGGCCTTGGACAAGGTGGTCAGCTGGTTACGGAACTTGAAGTTGTCGAGGATGTCCTGGACGTTGGGCGAGAAGCCGTTGAGATAGTCCTCGAAGTCGGCCAGCAGCTGCTGATGGTTGCCGCGCGACTTCAGGTCGCGCAGCGTGAAGCGCGAGGTGTTGTAGAAGGCCTGGCCGGCGGCGTCGGCCAGCGCGGCGCGCTGTTCGGTGATGCGGGCGTCGTCCAGCATCTGCTTGGTGTCGAGCACGGCCTGCTTGGTCGGCTCGAGCACTGCATCCATGCGCCGAAGCACGCACATAGGCAGGATGACGTCGGGGTACTTGCCGCGGCGGAAAAGGTCGCGCAAAACATCGTCGGCGATGCCCCAGATGAAGGAGACGATCTTGTTGTGCGTCGCTTGGTCCACTGCTCGGATTCTCTCGTTTGCGTTTGATGACGAATGACTTGGCCGTGGTCAGCTATGGTTCACGCAGCGCCATGTCGACAGTGGCAAGCATCAGGCAGAGGGTCATAGGCCTCACAGGCGATTCAATGAAGCCACGGGATCTGTAGAACCGTCGCGCCTGCTCGGAGATTGCGTGCACAAGAAGCGCTGTGACGCCGGCGATCTGGGCAGCCTGAATCGCTCGCCGAATTGCATCGTTCAGCAGCGCGGTGCCGATGCCCTTCAGATGGTGATCCTTGTGGATCGCCAAACGGCCGAGAACGAGCACAGGTATCGGGTCCGGCCGATTTCGAGTCATCGGGGACGGAGCGTCCGAGTGCCCGATCGCGCCGGCCGCTAGGCAGTAGTAGCCGATTACTGCCTCACCGTCGCAAACAACGTAGGTGCGCGACGAACCATTGGCCTGGTTCTTCGCCGCCCGTCGCTTGAGCCAGTCGTCGAGTGACGGCTCTCCACAATCGAAGTTGGCTATTTGGTGTGCTTCGTCTAGCGGCTGTGGTGCCGAGATCATCGGCGCGGTCACTTTCCGCCGCGACTCGCTGTCTTGGCTGCCACTGCAGTCGCCGCCCAGGGCGCTTGCGCCTTGAGGGTGCGGCGCAGGCGGTCAGTGGGGGCGGGAGGGTTGTCGAGCATGTCCTGGAACGCGGCGAAGCCCTTCGCGTCTAGAGCGAAGTAGGTCTGATCGAGCAGGACATCCTCGGCCTGCCTGCAAGCCGCTTCAAGCATGAAGTCTGAGCGACTGCGGCCCAGACGGTCAGCCGCCTGGTCGATCAGGTCGCGTTGCCCTGCCTTGGCGCGGATGCTGATCGTGACGGGCTCTTGAGCTTGAGACATACGCACCTCCATGTATGTCTATCATAGTACATTCCTGTACGTCTATCGGCAAGACGATTGAAGACTCGATGGCGTGCGTTCCGCGTGTTCTACCGTAGAACGGGAATGGTGGAGTGCGTCCCGGCCATATAGGGTCTCGCAAGTGCGGTTGGCGTTCTACGGTAGAACAGCCAAAGCAAAGGGGCCAACCGGCCCCCTTGAATCTCCGCTCCCCGCGCAAGAGTTCAATCGAAGAGCTTCTCCAGGAACTCCCGCAGTCGCTTCTCTTTGGCAGCAGACAAGCTGCCTGCTTTGATCTGAACGGAAACGTTGCCCTTCGGGTCCTTGTCCCAAAGACCGACAACCTTGCCCTTGGATGTGATCTGCAGCGGAGCCTCGCGAGTAGTCGAGGCGCCCGCGCCCGTGAGTCGTGCAAGGACTTCCTTGGCGGCGAGCTTCGGGGTCATCGCCCCAAGCTCGCGCGCCTGAGCCAAGACATCATCGGGGCTCTTGTCGATCGCAGCCTTCAGCGCAGCGCCCCATCGAAACTGCAGGCCAAGTGGGCTCGGGAAAGCCTCGATCACTTCGGGCGGCAGTGACGCCAACTGGATCGCAGTGCTGACGTTGCCGACCTGAGCGCCGATCGAGGTAGCCAGCCTCCTTAGCGAAGGGAACAAGCCGTCATCAATCGCCCGCTTGTACATGACGCCCTGCTCCCAAGGCGAAAGGTCCTGGCGCTCCCGGTTCTCGCGCTCCATCTCTGTGAAGAGCTGAGCGTCGGTGAGCACCTCGACGATCGCAGCCACGGGCAACCCCAGCTCTAGGCATGCACGATGCCGTCGATGGCCGAAGGCAATCTCGTATTCATCTTGCCCATCACCGCCCTGCCCTACCCGCCTGACTTTGATCGGCTGCACGTTCCGACCAGCAGCCTGAATCTCGGCCTTCAAGCCTTCGAACTCGGCGCCCGCAAACGACAGCTCGTGCCGGTTCGCAAAGCGGCTCGGCTTGATCCGCTTCGGATCCAAGAACTCGACGATGGTGGCGTCCTCGAACCGCTCAAGCTTCGCACGCAGGTCGCGATTTTCTGCCTCGACCCCGCGGCCCATCGCAATCGAAGCGGAAATCGCACCCATTGCCGTGCGGGGCCGATCAATCGGCGCCGGCGCGGCGGCCGGCGTTTCGTCTTCGTCATCGAAGCTGATGCTCTTGGCCTTGTCGGTTAGCTTGCTCATTCCGCGTCCTCCGTCTTCGTGACTTGCCTCAGCCAGGCGCTCACCATCTGGCCTTCAACGATGTCGACAAACTGGTCATAGGCGTCCACGGCCCGTTTGATGGTCCTGCTGCCGGCTGAACCAGGCTTCATGTCATAGATCGACCCAAACTCGGCACTTGCCGAAGCGGCCGTTGCCGTCTTTGGAATCTCTATGGGCAACACCTTCGAACCGTAGGCGGCGCTGATCCACTCGCGCACGACATTGGTTGCGATGTCGCTCGCATCCACCTTGGACAGCAGCACGTCAACAAACTCGAATCGCTTGGACTTGCCACGCGCGACCAACTCCTTGGTCAGGTCATAGAAAAGGTCCCAAAACTGAACGCTGGACGCGAAATCGAGCGCGTTGGGCGGGAGAGGGGTGATGATCCCGTCAGCCGCCATCATGGCGTTGATGGTGACGTAGGACAGGGCAGGGGGCGTATCGATGATGATCACGTCGTAGGTCTGACGAGCCTGCTCGATGCCGTAGTGCAGTACGTTCCAGAATTGGAAGCGCTGACCCTCGTCCCGCTGCCGGCCTGGAAGCGCGAACTCGGCACTGAAGAGAACCGACGTCGCTGGAATGAGGTCAATACCGTCCCAGTACGTCGAGCGGATCGCGTACTCCACGCTTTCCTGTTCACCCAAACACAGCGGCAATATCGTGTGCTCGGCCTCGACCTCGGCGTCAGGCAGGATGCCGAAGAGGGTGGTGAGACTGCCTTGTGGATCGCAGTCGATCACCAAGACCTTGTGGCCACGAATGCTCAGGCCCTGAGCAAGCGTCACTGCGGTCGTAGTCTTGGTGACGCCGCCCTTAAAATTAGCGACCGCGACTGTGATTGCCTCGGCGCCTGGCGGACGCATCCGTCCGGTGCGAAGCTCCCGCGTCCAGGCCCGTACATCTGGCAAGCTGAATTCACGACGAGTGCCCGCGGAGTTCAGTCCGCCGGCGGGTAGGGTGCCTCCCTTCTTGGCGCGATAGTCGATCTGGCGAGTGTCCAGGTTGACCAGGCTGCCGAGCTGTGCCGGAGAGAAGTGCGGAGGCTCCTTCTGCGCATTCGGAGCTAGCATTGCCTTCCGGACCTTGGCCAGGATCTTCTTGGCGCGTTCGGCTTGCACACCGATATCTGCAAGTTCTACTTGCTCTCGTCCCTCGACAAGGATGTTCGTCACGTAGCCTCCAAAACTGGTTTAGCCAGCATTGTAGGTTCTGACGGAGCTTAGAAGACAAATCTACAAATCGAAGGCACAACCAACGCGATTGCCACACTTGCCGGACAGCCCTTGCTTTTCGGTATCTGTGGATAAGTCAGGTCCAGATCTTCACTATCCTTGAGAGCTTTAGAGACTTTGCATTCGGCTTTTGCTCTATAGATCAACAGCTTAGCGCGTTTTCCGTCCGGCATCTGTGGCAATCCCGTCCGCCAGGTGTGGCGGTACGGTCCGGCATCTGTGGCAATCGCGTCCGTCAAGCGTGGCTGCCGTCCGCCATCTGTGGCGCAAGATATCCACAAGGGCCCACTTTGGTCACGCCTACGGGGTGTCCGGCAAGTGTGGCTAGAGCAACTACAGAGAAGCAGGTGCAGGCTCAGCCTTCAAGATGGACCCGCCTTGGTAGGTCGCAGCTGAGCGTTGGCTAGGTGTCCGGAGCCGTTGGACGTAAACTCTCGGCATGTCGACGGTCAGAAAGGCGCCTCAAACTTTGCATCAGCCCGCAGCGTCCAGCGCAGTTGGGACGCTGAGCAAGTCCGTTTTCGCGCTTGCCATCGAGCCGTTGACCATGGCCCTGACGGTGACTGGACGCAAGGCCTATGACGTCATGCTGTGGATCGCACAGCGTGGCCCAGCTGCTGCCGATGGGGGTTACACGAGCCCTGTGAGCGCGATCCTTCGCGGCT
>Ga0208266_100296_pt1 | contig 19253 bp, 15 predicted proteins | sample LakWasMet67_HOW9_2_FD_183897 | JGI IMG/M metagenome (GOLD analysis project Ga0208266, IMG submission 183897) | Freshwater sediment methanotrophic microbial communities from Lake Washington under simulated oxygen tension - Sediment Metagenome... | ecosystem: Environmental > Aquatic > Freshwater >...
TCCGGTCATCGGATGTTGCGCTTCAATCCCCATCAGAGACAACATCGTCACCGGTAAATCAATCTGACTGGCAATCGCATCGACGGTCTTTGGCTGTACCGCACCGCCAAGAATCAACGCAGGGATATGAAAATGCTCAATCGGCACCAATGAGTCGCCGCGCACACGAATATCGTGATCGGCCACAATTAAAAATACCGTGTCTTGCCAATAAGGGCTTGCTTTGGCTTTTTTAATAAACTCACCAATCGCGTAATCGGCATATTTGACGGCATTGTTGTCTGTTGCCTTTGGCTGCTCATATAGGGTGATACGACCCTCCGGAAACTCAAATGGCGCATGGTTAGACGAGCTAAAAGCCAAGGTAAAAAATGGCTTGCCACTGGCATGATGTGCCATCAATTGTTCATGCGTTTTGTTCAGCAAATCTTCGTCTGAGGCCCCCCAGCTCGCCACAAAAACTGGATTTTTGAAGTCTGGCTGATCTGTGATTTGCTGAAAACCATTGCCCATAAAAAAGCGGCGCATGTTATCAAAATGGGATTCACCGCCATAAATAAATTCGGTGAGATAACCACGTTTAGACAGCACGGACGCCAAGGTAAAAAAGTTTTTTTGGCTTAAATCCAGCTTGACGGTACTGTCTGAGGGGGTCGGCTGAAAACCCGTCACCACTGCCTCTATGCCCCGCACGGAGCGCGTGCCAGTCGCATACAAATGCGTAAACCAAATGCCTTCAGACTTCAGTTTTTCTAGATTGGGCGTGACAGGTTTGCCCCCCAACGACGCCACAAAACCCGCGCCTAGACTTTCTTGCAGCAAAATCACCAGATTGAGCGGTTTATCGCGCTTGACGCTGGGCACCAAAGTGGTCAGCGTGGGAATGTCGGCCTCTTTCGCACCGGTTAACGCAAATATTTTCTCACGCGGCAACTTGCCATAAATCGCGCTGGATTTTGCTTCGTGTTGCAAACTGTAGGCAGCATAAAACACCGAATAGGTGGAGTTTAGAATCAGGCTGTTCACCATGCTGTCTTGCGTAATCGCAAACAACGCAGGGTTGGCAGGCCGGTGCGTCAAGGTTGAGCGCACGCCCATCACCGTCAGCAACAAAATCAACGGCCAACTCAACCACAAGGCCGGATTAGCCCATGTTGGCTGCGCCTGACGCCAAGGCTTTAGAAGTTTGGCAACCAGTACAAACGCCAGCAAGGTCATCACTAAACCAAATACCAGCTCAGATTTAAAACCTTGCCATAGCATGCCAAACACCTCATGCGGATACTTGAGGTATTCGACAAAAATACGGTTGGGACGGACATCGTATTCGTGGATAAAGCCAGGCGTGGCGGCCTCTAGGAACACCAATAACACCAGTGATAACAGCACCCAGTAAAAAGTCAGTCCACGCCAGATATGAAACCATTTGCGGATGGCTAACAGCGGAGATAACAAGACGGGAATCAGCGCCAGCAAGCCTAACTGGATGACATCGACCCGCACCCCTTGCAATAAAATCTGGCACAGCTCACCGGTGGCATGCACCCGCTCCCACTTCCAGATGACTAGACCGAAACGAGTGAGTGAAAGAAAGATCAGCCCACTGATAAACATCACGATCAGCGGGGCATAGGGGCCAAACCAATGACCGATAGCCCACAATTTAGAGGTTGAACGCGGCTTGCCGAAGTAACTTGATTGCATGTTTGCTTAATCAGATTGATTCAAGCGTGTGATTATAACGGGTTATTCTAGATTGTTAATGCAAAGCCTACTCACGGCGAATGCGCGTCTGCCAAAAGCGTTTTTTTGCGCAAATCCAGATACACCACGGATAACAGTGCGACAGGCACCACGAAACCGACCAGCAAGGGCACCAAATCAAGCCCGGCATCCATCCAATCGGCCTCCGTGTTAAATAATCGCCAGACTTTGATGCTTAAAGGCACCCCTGTGAATAACAGGGTAGGCAAAATAAACCAGAGTGTGCTGTTGGCGCCGCGCTTGGCAAGTCGCGCACAAAAATAAGAGACGATCGCCACAACAAGCGCCGCCCCAGCCCCCCACACGGCGCCTGCGACCACCGTAATCCAAGTGCCCACTTGGTACAACAATAAGCAAATCAGGGCGGTGAGTAGCAATTTTCGATGAATCACCAATGACATACGAATCAAACTCACATAAAAAAATGAATCAATCTGTTAGCGCACCAGCTAATGGGCCATTAATGGGTGGTGGCCGGTGGCGCGGCTTCAGGAGAGGTAGGTTGTACCGGGTTCCCATGTGTGGTGCCCGCTTTGTCATGTTTGTTTTTTAGCAAAGGGTTTCGATGATTTTTTTCAGGCCGCTCACTCAAGCCTTTCTCTGTCTTCTTGTTTTGTTCTTTGACTTGGGGGCTATTTGCATTGCCCAAGTTGCTTTCGTCATTTGGCACGCCATCTTGATGCACGCCGACCGGGCCTTTATCGGTTGATCGCTGTTGTCGTTGTACTTGCGGACTCTCTGAAGTACCCATCGTCGCTGCATCATCTTGGCTAGGTGCTGCTTGGGCAGCAGGTAATGTGAACATTAAACATAATAAAGTAGTGAACAGTGTACGCATGGTTTGTCCTTTAATTAGCAATAACGGGAGATGCGCTTGATTGCGCATTGGGCTATTAAAGGTCAGTCTGTGCTTGCGGCCTATCAGCGCTGTCTTATTTGCCTGTAGGATGAATCTGCGCGTTTCGCTTGAGCCAACGCCAAGCGCAATAGATCAGCAGCGCAACCAAGCCAATCACACTCACTAACAACAAGAATGCCGGGAGCGGTAACAAGGCCGGTCGCGGCCCTTGTGTCAGCGCATCAGGTTGTAAATGATTCGGCAAAGGGTTAGGCGTGACTGGAATGATTTGCCATTGGCTTCTATCGGCTGGTGCCTGCTGCAAATACTGGGCAAAACGATAGACCGGCGCTTGACCGTCCGCTCGACTGGAGGGTATTTGTGGAATACGCACAAAATAAATCGCCTCTAACTGGCTGGCTATGCCTTGCATGACGCCGGCATCCAAAGTGGTTGTCTGTCCGGTGCGGGCAATGTGCAAAAGGTCATTACCGATCGCATCAAACGCGACCGCCGGAAATAAGCGGGTCATTTCAGTATTGAGGTAATCGTACATCGCGCGTCCTTTTTGCAGGCTGTGCTCGGTGGCTGCAACGACCCAGTAGGCTGCGCTGGCCTTGAGCGTACTCTCTAGGCCACGCAGGGGCACGCGCCAACCCAATTGACGCAAAGTATCCATACTGATGCCTGCGCAATTTTCGAGCGCATGGTCATAGACGAAATCGTGTCGATAAAAATGTTGCATCACGCGGTTGCTGAGTGCTTGCACCTGGCTGGGCACCTGCGGCTGACTAAAAACGGCTACCACCATGTAAGAAGGTCGATAAAATGCCTGCCCACTATTGAGATCGCCCATATATTGATCAAATGGCGTGACCCCGGCAATAATGCCTTTTTCACTGTGGGTGGCCAAACTGTAGTAATTGTTGACTAACCAAGACGCATAGCCGCCATCCGCAGCGACATGGCCGGTCGCCAGCGCAAAATGCCCGCCATGCGCTTCATCGTCGTCGCCTTGCGCCCCATTGAGCAAAATACCCAAGACGGCTTTCCCTGCGGATTGTTGCGCCAGACCCGGTGATTTCTCCCACAACAAACGGCTCTCGTGCGGACGCCGCGCGCCACCCTTGGCATCTTGCACCAGCGATTGCAGACTTTCTTCGGCGCGCAGCGGTCGCATGGTTGCGGCTAAATCCAGCTTGTAGGCTTGCGGCCACACCGTGCGCGCAATCACCGTCTGATCGACCAATTCACCTCGGATGCGCAACGGTTGGTTAGCAAAGAAATCCGTGGTGCGCGCATTCCAATAAGACCGGTTACTGGCAATTTTTGGCACCAGCGCAAATTGAAAGCGCTGACCATCAGCCGTGGTCACACGATGCGTGTGCCCCTCTAAAGTCATCTGCGTCCACAGATGGCGAGAGCCCGTCCACACCAGCGAGGGTAACGCCGTGGGGCTCATTGCCTTAACATCCTCAAGCCAGCGCTTACCGTCTTCAACCGTGACGACCGGCTCTCCTTGTTTCGGCACCAAAAACGTTTCGTGGCGAAAATACCATCGCGCTTGGGGCGAGACCCGACATTGTGTGCACGCCGCCCCTTGTTTGACCTCAAACTGACTAGGTTGGTATAAGCCCAGCGCATCCACATGGGTGTCGCCATAGGCAAATGTCGACATCAAGCTCACCCCCACTCCCAACAGACGACGCATACGCTTTTCCATTATTTCTTTAAAAAATCACGCGTACTTTGCCAATACTCCGGCTGCCGCAAACACAGGTAGAAGGCGACCAAGAGATTGACTGCCGCCGTGATGGCAAACAATTGGGCAATCGTGGCCCCCATGCCAAACAACCACAGCGAAAAGCCTGCTGAGACCACCATGAACAAGGCGTTCATAATATTATTGGCAGCGATGACACGTGATTGATAGCCGGCCTCAGCACGGCTTTGCAGCAGTACGTATAGGGGCACGATATAAACCCCGCCGCACACGCCCAACAAAGCTACATCGAGGAGCATGCGCCAGTAGCCAAGCCCCGCTAGGCTATGCAATGTCATGGTGGGATGCATCAGCAACTGTTGCTGCAGATGGCTCACTGTATAAGCAAAATCCCAAGTAAACAACGACATGCCGACCGCACCAAGCAGCACCAACCCCAGGGCTGGTTTACCTTTTGTAAGCTTTTCACACCAAAGGGAGCCGATGCCTACCCCCAGCGAAAAGGTGGATAACAAACTAATGAAATCACGCTCACTCCCTTGCAACACCTGCTTGGCTAGATTTGGAAACTGTGCCAACAGGGTCGCACCAAAAAACCAGAACCATGAAATGGCGACAATGGCGACCCACAAGGTTTGCTGCGCCCAAAATAGCCGTACATTTTTAATCGTTTCGGTCATCGGGTTCCAGTTAATGCGGATGCTGGGGTCGGCCGCAGGGGAGAGCGGTACCCCGCGGCTGAGGTGATATCCAGAAATCGCAATCAACAAAACACTCAGGCTAGTAAACAATGCGTGTTGTTCTAGACTGCCTAACCACGCCCCGAGTACCTGCCCGAGCAGAATGGCGACAAAGCTGCCCATTTCAATCAGGCCATTGCCGGCGGTCAGCTCCTGCGGTTGCAAATGCTGTGGCAGATAAGAATATTTCACTGGGCCAAACAGCGTAGAGTGCACCCCCATCAAAAATAGTGCTAACGCCAACATCAGCAGGCTACGAGTTAAAAATCCGATACTGGCGAATAACATAATGCAAATCTCCAGCAGCTTCACCAGCCGAATAATTTGCGATTTTTCATATTTATCGGCCAGTTGCCCAGCGGAGGCGGAAAACAAAAAAAATGGCAAGATAAATAGCCCAGGCAACAATGTCGCTAGCATGGCCCCATCCAGAGTGGTCAAGCTGGCCGTGTTGAACGCGACTTGCGTGATCAATGCGGTTTTAAACACGTTATCGTTAAATGCCCCTAAACCTTGTGTCCAGAAAAAAGGACCAAAGCGCTGCTGGCCCATTAAGCTAAATGGATTCATACCGCCTGCTCCGCCATTTGTTTTAGTGTCACGTAGTCCGTTTTACCTGTGCCTAAGACTGGAATCTGCGCTACTACGATCAATTTACGTGCAATGGCAATCTCAGGCGAGCCTAAATTTTTAGCAACAATCTGCAAGTCTTCGCGCTTGAGTTTGGCGTCAGTGGTAAATAGCACGATGCTTTCTCCCCGGCTGGCATCCGGCACCGTGGTGGCCGCATGGAACTGCTCCGGCGCCGCCGTGCTGGCAATTTTTTCGACCACTTCGAGCGAAACCATCTCACCAGCCACTTTAGCAAAGCGCTTCACGCGGCCCTTAATATGAATAAAACCCTCAGCATCGACTTCCACCACATCACCCGTCTCGTACCAGCCATCCTTAGGCGCAACCAAAACACCGGGTTGGTCAAATAAGTAATAGCCTTGCATGACGTTATCGCCCTTCACCGAGAGCAATCCCCCTTTTTCAATGCCAGGAACCGGCGTCAGTGCGTATTGCATGCCGGGCAACAGTTGCCCCACACTGCCGGTGCGGTTGGCCATGGGGGTGTTGGCAGTCACCACCGGTGCACATTCGGTGGTGCCGTAACCTTCGAGAATGCGGATGCCAAATTTTTCGTGATAGATCTTGCGCACTTCATCGTTGAGTTTTTCTGCGCCGGCAAACACCACGCGCAATTTATAAAAGTCATAAGGATGGGCGAATTTGGCGTAATTGCCTAAAAATGTGCTGGTCGAGAAAAACACCGTACACCCCTTGTCATAAATGACCTCAGGGATCAGCTTGTATTGCAACGGTGAAGGAAACAGCAAAATAGGGATGCCATTGAACAACGGCAGCAAAGCGCCCGTAAAGCCAAACGCATGAAACAGCGGTAACGCCATCATGAATTTATCGGAGGGGCTAAAATCTAGCATCGCGGAGATCTGGTGGGTATTCGCCAAAATGCTTTTGTGGCTGTGCACGACGCCCTTGGGTTTTCCTTCTGAGCCCGAGGTAAACAGAATCACAGCGGTATCTTCTGCGGTGGCTGGCTCCATTGCTGCGCGGGGGTAATGTAAAGCGAAGCCCATTAACCATGCGCGATCTAACACCCCAAACTGGCTGCGCAGTGTTTCGAGATAAACGATATTTAAGTCGCGTAGTTGCGCAACCGTCTCCTCCAGCTTCGCTGCCTCAACAAACTTACGCGAGGTGATCACGGTCTTGATGTTGGCTGCAATACAGGCATTGCGCATTCCCTCTGCACCCGCGGTGTAGTTGAGCATGGCAGGCACTCTTTTAAACGCACTCATGCCAAGCACCAATGCCAGCGTGTTGGTGATGTTGGGCATCAGCACCCCCACCGCCTCGTTAGGCTGACTGACCTTGCAGGCAAGTCGCCCCAGGGCCAGACTCTTTTTGAGCACTTCCTGATAGGTGTCTTCTACCTGGTGCATATCTTCGATAATGCGCGTTTTGGCACCGTATTTGTCCACGGTATCGACAAATGTCTCAAACAGCGTTTTGATGGGCTGTGTTTTAAACAGCATGTGCTGCATGATATTACGCATGGCTTCACCGGCTATGCGACGCCGCTGCTTGGCCGTCAGCGGGGCATGGTGCCCATGCTGCTCAATACGAATCTCGGTGGCGGGCAATATTTTTAGGGACACCTGCGGGAATAACTTACGCGGATGGGCATCTGACAAACGACCAAAATAAGACTGGGCAGCGCCTTCAACCCGCACCGGTAAAATCTTGACGCCGGTCTTGGCCGCCACGAACCCTGGTCCATCATAAACCTTCATTAAAGCACCAGTCAGCGTGATGCGTCCTTCAGGAAAGATCACCACGTTTTCGCCCGCATGCAATCGTTGAATGACTTTTTTCATGGCCAAGGGGCTGGCTGGGTCAACCGATAAATGCGGGGTTAGTTTCAACCACCAGCGAAAAAATATGCTTTTTAATACTCCGGTGTGCACGACGAAGGTCGCACGTTTAGGCAAAAAAAGTCCGAGCAATAAGCCATCCAAAAAGGATTCATGGTTGGCAATAATCAGTAATCTATCTTCTTGTGGCACATGCTCTAAACCGCTCACTTGCACGCGGAACAACAGGCGACACATCTCCCTTAATAAACGCACCAGCATTGTTTTTACCCTTTGTTAGATTTTTTATATTTCGTCTTTGATATAACCCAGCACATTCTGCAGCGCCGCTTGCATCCAGGCTTTATTCACCCAGAAATACACCTCGCGACCGATTTTCTCGCTTTGCAACGCCCCACCCCTCTCCAGTACTTTCAAGTGATGGGTGACCGCTGTGCGACTGAGCTGAGAAGCATCGACAATTTGCAAAATGGTCAGGCGCTCACCTTTTTCGAACGACAATAAAATGCGTTGTCGGTGCGCATCGCCGAGGGCGACAAATAACTCGGAGATGTCGGTCCACAGGGCTGGAATATGTGCGAGCGTTTTCATATAACTAAATAATTAGTCATTTAGTTTATTTTGTCAAGCCCCTTGTCCGAGCGCTTTTACTTGGTTGAGGGCAGACTAGTCTGCCCTTCATCAAAGCATCATGCTGTCTATGGTCCGCTCGCACTACACTGTGAAGCCCAAATTGAAGGAGTCAGGCCATGTTGCGACGCGCTGTTGTGTCATGTCTACTGGTTTTTCTGCCCATGGTCAGCCATGCGACTGCATCCCTCTATCTAAGTAACAGTTTGTGCTCGGGTGCGCTGTCACTGTCTACCAGTGGCGGCATCGCATTAAATTGCGCGGGAAACATGACGCTAGAGGGTGGCTGGATGGCGGACGAACGCCAGATATCATTAGTAGCCAGCGGCGACCTCACATTGGATCACTTTACTTTAAGCGCGCCAGAAATTCAGCTTTCTAGCCTGAAAGGCTTACTGAGCTTGGGCAGCAACGTCAGGATTGACACGCGTGACAGCAGGGCGAGCACGCAGACTGCGGTGATAGTAGATCGATGGCTGGCGCCCGGCATCCACTCCTGGCAGCCGTTTGACATTACGCGCGCACCAGGTGGCGTGCTGAGTATCCAAAGCCCTGCCTTGCCCGCAGGGGGTAACGCACAGATCAGGATCTTACCAGAGGGTTTAGGTGGCAGCCTGCAGATCGTTGGGCAACCCAGCCTTAGGCCTGCCAACACAGGCATCGTACTCACAAATCATGTGGCAGTGGGGCTGAGTGCAGTGCCAGAACCTGATCGCGCAATGCTGCTGCTGACTGGTTTGGGACTGTTCGCCTATGGTCGCAAACGCCATTTGGCGAAATTGCCCAAGGCTTAAGCCAATGCGTTAAAGATGGGTTAAAGATGCGTTTCTAGTAGCCTGAGCATGGCAGCATCCCCCGGCTGATCGGCACTTAACGCCGTGAGGCCCGACTCCCGCGCCTGCTCGGCAATCCGCGCGTGATTGGTAAAGAGCGGCACGCGAGGCAACCAGTCTGTGTCGCCGGCCAGTTGCAACAAAAAGCGCAAGGCTTCTGTGCTCGTGATCACGATCGCATGCAACTGGGCTGCCGCATGCGCGGCTGCCAACACCTGTGCATTGGATTGCGGATTGACGCGACGATAGCATTCGCCAAACACCACCGCAGCCCCGCGCTGTCTGAGGGTATCCGCCAATAATTCGCGCCCGCCCAACCCACGCACGATCAACACACGTTGGCCTTGCATCTGTTGTAATGCGGGTAACGCCAATAAAGATTCACTATCGAATCGTTCCAATGGAGTCAACACCGAAGACACACCAAACGCCTGTAAGCTGGCAGCAGTGGTTGGGCCAATGGCGGCAAACTTGAGGGTGGATGGCAGCCCGGCCTGCTTAAGCAGGGGCATGCCATGTTGCACGGCGTTGCTGCTGATAAACACCGCCCAATCAAACTGTTGCAAAGGCGTGATAGCCGCATGAAACGCACTTAAATCAGGCAACCCTTCGATATCGAGTAAGGGAAAAGAGATGATCTGTCCGCCTGCCGCGTGAATAGCGGCCGTGAGTTTAGTCGCCTGTTCAGGCGGGCGCGTTACGGCGATATAGCGCCCGGCCAGCGTCACTTAATACCATCCAGCGAGGCCAGAATCTTATCCGCACCGCGCGCCACCAATTGCACAGCCAACTGTTGTCCGAGCTTCTCCGCGTCAGTGGCGTGACCCGTCACGGTTTCTTTTAGCATTTGACGACCATCCACACTGGCGACAAAACCTTGCATAGAGATGGTATCGCCCTGTTTGGTAGCATAAGCACCCAACGGCACCGTACAACTGCCTGCCAATGCCCGACTGAAGCCACGCTCGGCCAATACGCACAATTCGGTATCGGTATGATTAAGCGGTGCAAGAATCGCATGCAGATCCGTGCGCGCAGCATTGATCTCAATACCCAGCGCACCCTGACCGACGGCAGGAATACTATCCTGTGGTGAAATGAATTGGCGGATACGATGGCCCAACGCCAAACGAATTAGCCCTGCGGCAGCCAGAATAATCGCGGCATATTGACCTTCATCCAACTTGCGCAAACGGGTTTGTAAATTGCCGCGCAAAGACTCGATTTTCAGCGTGGGGAAACGCGCCTGCAGCTGACTCTGCCGACGCAAACTAGAAGTACCCACCACACTGCCTGCTGGCAATGCCTCAAGGCTGGCAAAATCATTTGAGACAAACGCATCGCGTGGATCTTCGCGCTCGCCGGTGGCGGTAAGCACAAAGCCGGGTGGCAAGTGCATCGGCACATCTTTCATGCTGTGTACGGCTAAATCCGCCCGTCCATCCTCTAAGGCGCTTTCCAGCTCTTTGACAAACAAGCCCTTGCCACCAATGCGTGATAACGGAGAATCCAAAATCTGATCGCCGGTGGTGGTCATGCCTAAAATGGTGACTTCACACAGCGGGTAAAGCGCCTGTAATCTGGCCTGAATGTGCTTGGCCTGCCACATGGCGAGCGCGCTTTCGCGTGAGGCGATGACAAGCTTGGCTGGGGGATTAAATGTGCTCACGACGTACTTACCTATAATAGATTTAGCGCACTATTTTAACACGGCATGACCGCACTTCTGCGCGTGTAGGATGAGATGTAAAGGAGAAGCTTTTGCTCCACAACGGCGGCGGATTCGGTTATGCTGACGCTTGCATAGCAACCCGAAGTGGCTAAAAAAGTCGCTATTCAACGAAAAAATGGAGGTCTATCCATGCAATACCAACTCGAAATTTTTCTCGCATCGCTCAATCAATTTTGGGTCGAATTGGTCCATTTTGTACCCAAATTACTCGCCGCCATGGTCATTCTATTTTTTGGCTGGCTGGTCGCCAAAGCAGTCAGACTGGGCGTAAAACGCATTCTTGAGATTTCACATTTTGATACTTTTGCGCAAAAATCGGGCCTCGAAGCCTTTATGCGTAGCGCGAATTACAAAGTGACACTGAGCGGCATCATCAGCCAAGTGGTGTATTGGTTGGTCATTTTGTTGTTTGTGATCACTGGTGCCAACTCGCTGGGGCTGACCGAAGTGGCATCCTTGCTAAAAGAGCTGGCGAGTTATTTGCCACATATTATTGTGGCCATTCTGGTGGTCATTTTTGGCACCCTGTTTGCACGCTTCATCAACCGTCTGGTGTTCGCCTGGCTGCATAGCATTAAATTTGAGCAGGCGCTGATTATCAGCACATCGGCAGAATATTGCATCCAGATTTTGGCTATTTTTATTGCCCTTGAACAACTGGGCATTGGCATGCAATTGATTCACTCATTGTTTGTGATTGTATTTGGTGCCGTCTTTTTGGCATTGGCCATTGCGTTTGGCCTAGGGGGTCGCGATTGGGCGGCCAAGGTCATTGATCAGGCGCAAAAGAAAAAGTAAACCTGCCAAGGCCACTTCTAGGTGGCCTTGATCACATGCTGGTGACGACGGCTGACTACTAATGTTTCTGGGATGCCTTTAATCAGCGCCACCCACACCGCCTCGCCTGCATCTTCGCCCTCAGCAATCCGTTTTTTTTCAAATCCGGCCACCGCGTTGCGCGCAACCAACGCATTACGGTGGATGCGAACAAATTGGGCGGCGTAGGTTTGCTCAAGCTGACTGAGCGAAGCCTCTAGCAGATAGGTTTTTTCCAGCGTGCGCACGCTCACATATTTCAACTCCGCGCGCAGATACAAAACCTCGGCGATCGGCACCAGTAACACTCGGCCGCGCTCATGGATGCTCAGATGGCCGTGGGTCTGTTGCAAAGGCTGCAGAGCTTGCGCCTGCACCGGTTGCAAGGGCATTGCCTTAGCCAGCGCGGTGGCCAAGCGCTCACTGCGAATCGGCTTTAATAGATAGTCAATCGCATTGAGCTCAAAAGCCTGCACCGCATAGTGGTCATAGGCCGTCGTAAAAATTAATCGAGGCGGCTGCGGCAAGCCACGCAAGTGATGCGATAACTCAATGCCATCCATCACCGGCATCCGGATATCTAACAACACAATATCCACCGTCATTTTCTGCAATAAGGTCAACGCTTCCACGCCATTGGCCGCATCACCCACCACCTCATAGCCGCCAACATCACCCACCAGATCGCGCAAACGCTGCCTAGCCAGTGGTTCATCATCCACAATCAACAGGCGGGGGTTAGCCATGCACTACCTCAGACATGGGCCGCGTCGGGATCACAATTTCGACGATATAGCGTTGATCAGACGCATACTGACGTAACTGGGCTTCGAGGTCATAGTGCAAACGCAAACGTTCGCGAATATTTTTTAAAGCCATTTTATTGCCCGCAGATTTATCGCTGGCGGGAGGTAACGGGTTGCTGATGCGCAACAGCAGACTGTTGCCGCTGGGTTTGATCTCAATCTGCACCACACCACCTTGTTGTTGCGGCTCGATGCCGTGATACACGGCGTTTTCGAGCAAAGGTTGCAGAATCAGGGGGGGTATCATGATGTCCACCGGAATGGATTCCAGAATCCACTCGCAATGCAGACGTTCATCCAAACGCAATTTTTCGATATTTAAATACTGCTGACACAAGGCAATTTCTTGCGATAGCGGCACTAAGTCACGGTTATCCGCCATCAGCACACGAAACAATTCTGCCATATCTTCTAGTGCCGTTTCAGCGCGTTGCGGCTGGCTACGAATCAAAGACAAGACGGCATTGAGACTATTGAATAAAAAATGCGGTCGAATGCGCGCTTGCAACGCTTGTAAACGCGCCTCAGCAATGGCGGGCGAATAGGCACGTTGTAATAAATCGAGATAATACAAACAGATCAGCAGATCTAAGACACACAACACCATCACCTGCCAATATTGGGCGTCCGTCAACGGCGCGACCCAGCGCTGATAACCCACCGTAAGCAATCCGGTAATCAGCATTGCCAGCACAAACAGCGCAGCCAGGCCAAGCGGGTAAGGCCAACGGCTCATCAGCGGATAAATCAATGTGAGCGCGCCCATGATCAGTAACAGTGGCGGTAACCACTGGCTGCCAATTTGCGCCAAGTTGTTCAGCCACGATGACGCCCCTACGCCAGACTGACCGTCATACACCGTCAGCAACACCAGCAAACACAGGTGCAACAGCAGTACACGTAAGTGTATGCCCAGATTGCGAAAGTTGGGGATGCGGCTACTTTTACGCACGGCGTGATGTTCGTTTATAATGTTGTGCCAGCATCATAAGTATTAAGTGCCACTGGCGCAAGCCGCGACCAGGGTGCAAATTTTGGCAGAAAGAACTTTTGCTTTGACGACTTCGCAATCAAACACACAATCTTCGCTACACCAAAAAGATCAGGCATGGTCTGGCCGATTTAACGAGCCAGTCGCCGAACTGGTCAAACGCTATACAGCCTCTGTCGATTTTGACAAACGACTGGCCGTTTTCGACATTGAAGGCTCGATTGCCCACGCCACCATGTTGGGCGCCCAAGGCATTATCTCGGCACAAGATGTCACAGAGATCAAACGCGGTTTGGGCGAAATTCTGGCAGAAATTGAAGCCGGTCAGTTTGAATGGTTGCTGGATTTAGAAGATGTACACCTGAATATTGAACGGCGCCTGACCGAAAAAATCGGCGATGCCGGTAAACGCCTGCACACGGGCCGCTCACGCAACGACCAAGTCGCGACAGATGTGCGCTTATGGCTGCGCAACGTAGTCGACGGCACCATCGCAGGTATTCGCGCACTACAAACTTCATTGTTGGATTTAGCCGAGCAACATGCGGCCACCATCATGCCCGGCTTTACCCACTTACAAGTGGCGCAACCAGTGACGTTTGGCCATCACCTGATGGCTTATTTTGAAATGCTCAATCGGGATGCAGAGCGATTTGCCGATGCCCGCAAACGGATTAACCGTTTACCACTAGGCGCGGCCGCCTTGGCTGGCACCAGCTACCCCATCAACCGTGAATTGGTTGCCGAATTGTTGGGCTTTGATAGCGTTTGCCAAAACTCCTTGGATGCCGTCTCTGATCGCGATTTTGCCATTGAATTTAACGCAGCAGCGGCCTTATTGATGATGCACCTATCCCGTTTTTCTGAAGAACTGATTTTATGGATGAGCCCGCGCTTTGGCTTTATTGATATTGCCGACCGTTTTTGTACGGGCTCTTCTATCATGCCGCAAAAGAAAAATCCCGACGTGCCAGAACTGGTGCGCGGCAAAACTGGCCGCGTCTATGGCCATCTGATGGGTCTGCTCACCTTGATGAAAGGTCAGCCATTGGCATACAACAAAGACAACCAAGAAGACAAAGAGCCGCTATTCGATGTGGCAGACACCTTGCTAGTGACCTTGCAGATTTACGCCGACATGCTGCGGGGCATCACCGTCAAAGCCGACAATATGCGTCAAGCAGCACTAGAGGGCTTTGCGACGGCCACGGACCTGGCGGATTATCTGGTCAAAAAAGGCATGCCTTTCCGCGATGCGCATGAAGTGGTGGCGCATGCCGTCAAAGCGGGCGTGGAGTCTGGCCGCGATTTGGCAGAATTTAGCCTGGCTGAGTTAAAAACGTTTAGTGACACCATCAGTGACGATGTTTTTGACGTGCTCACCCTCGAGGGCTCTGTCGCCAGCCGCAATCACACAGGCGGCACCGCCCCCGAACAAGTACGGCGCGCCATTGCGCAAGCCAGAGCGCAATTGGGCTGCTGATGACCAGACGCCATCACCTACCGAGTAAGCGCAAATCATACCCGGTCGTGATGATGGGGCTGGTACTCACCTGCAGCCTATGCCTCAGCCTACCTGTCCCAGCAGCCTTGAATATGGCCTCCTCCAAGCATGAACAAGCCATGTTATGGCCATTATTACCCGGAGAGAGCGTCAACAGCCTCGCCGAAAAACTCTATCCACAAAGCCCGGTGCTGCAACAGCGCTTTGTGCAACAATCCATTACCCTGAGTCGCAGCCGCGGCATCGATTTGCAGCCAGATGCGCGCAGTGAAACGGCACAATTGATTGCCGTGCCAAACGCGCAAACCCTGCACACCCTCACCCACCGCATTAAAAAAGCGGACGAGGTGACCACCGTGCCCGTTGCCACGCCAGGGTTGATGATGAGCGTGCAACTGACCCAGCCGACACCGACCAGCGCAGGATGGTCACTGCCCAAGCCATCATTCCCTAGCCTGCGTTTACCAGCACTGCCGCTGTTGCATGAATACTCTTTTTCACGCACCCATTTAAATCGCCGTGTCACAGCGTTGAAAACACATATCGTTGATACCTACACGGCCAATACGCAAGCGATTGCACGCACCCCGGTGAAGCGTCTTTATCAAACACCGCAATTGGCGCTGATTATACTGAGTGCGATGTTATTGCTAGTGTTAAGCTTGGTATGGGGTGTTTTGGAAGAGTGGCGCAATAAACGATAGCGTTTTGTAATTGTATTTGTAGATAATTGTCACGCACTTTTTCGCCTTTACGGCGACCATTCTTTCTTATGCTTGTCCATAAGAAAGAAGGCAAAGAACAAGACACCCAGCTTCCGCTTACTCCTTGCGCTACTCGGTTTGCAGGGCGGCCATGGAAACTCTCCCTGACAAGCCACACAGAACGTGGCTTGTTGCGGAGCTCAAACAGCCGATGGCCGAAGACTCCCGTCAACCCTGCGTTGCTCGGCGCGGCAGATGAGGACCTCGGAAACCAACCAATGCTATCGTCAGTGCCGTAAAAAAATGAATTTGTTTTTTTAACTTTCGAATTGTCAGGCGCTGAGTTTGGCGAGATAACTCCCATTCCATCACCGCTGAGTAGCGGAGACCAAAGAAGAGTAGAGGAAGCGACTGTTTGAGCTCCGCTGCAGCTTGCGCAGTGTGCAAGCTGCTAGGGCGAGTTTCGTAAGCGTCTTATTTTGTTGAGCAACGCAAGGGAGCCAAAGGCCGTGATGGCTGGCTGTCCTCCTCTTTGGTTACTTTCTGGGAGACAAGCACCAGAGAGTGACTCGCCGACAAGACGAAAAGCAACCTTCCCTAATCAGCAAAACACTGATTAAGGCAAGAACATCCCCAATAACTCATTCAAAAACCTTTGCCCTTTTAACGTCGGCGCAATCACGCCACTCGTTTGCGCCAACAAACCCTGCTGCTGCGCTTTCTGCAAAGTTGCTTGTAAGCTCCTCAACGGTAACCCCGTGCGCTGCTGAAACAACCCCGCTTCCACACCATCCACTAGCCGCAACGCATTCATCATGAATTCAAACGCCAGGTCCTCGCGGCCAATCTGCCACTCGCTGTCCACCATCTGGCCTGTCGTGACCGACTCGAGATATTTTTTGGGATGCTTATGCCGGCTTTGGCGGATGATTTTGTCGTGAAAACTGAGCTTAGAATGCGCACCAGCGCCGATCCCCAGATAGTCGCCAAATGTCCAGTAATTGAGGTTGTGCACGCATTGCTTGCCGGGCTGGGCAAAGCCTGACGTTTCGTAATGTTGATAGCCGTGACTCGCGAGCGTTTTCTCGATCTCTTCTTGCATGGTGGCACTGGTATCATCATCCGGCAACACCGGCGGCGTGCGATGAAAAGGGGTATTGGGCTCTAGCGTCAAATGGTAAAACGACAAGTGCGCCGGTTTGAGCTTGCAGGCGGTTTCGGCGTCTTTTAATGCATCTGCCAAGCTTTGCTGCGGCAGCGCATACATCACATCCAGATTCACTTGCTCAAAAGTATTCAATGCCAGCTCGGCGGCGGCCAACGCTTGCTCACGGTCGTGAATGCGCCCCAGCGATTGAAGATATTGCGGCTGAAAACTTTGTATGCCAAGCGAGACGCGATTGACCCCAGCCTGACGGTAGCCTTGAAAGTTCGCAATATCCACCGTGCCCGGGTTCGCCTCCAGCGTCACCTCGGCGCCGTATTCCAGGGGGGTCAGCATCCGGACATGGCTCAGAATCTTATCAATTGCCTCCGCCGAAAAAATGCTCGGGGTCCCGCCGCCAAAAAACACACTGCGAATCTTGCGGCCCCATACCAATGGCGTGGCTTGCTCGAGATCTGCAATCAATGCATCGACATAAGCCGCTTCTGGGATCTCTTGCCGCGCCTCATGTGAATTAAAGTCGCAATAAGGGCATTTGCGTACACACCAAGGGATGTGAATATAGAGCGAGAGCGGCGGCGGATTGGTGAGCCCACTCAGGGTCACCTCGCCTTGCAACGGCGCTTCTTTAAGACTTTGGGCTGGGTAAATCGGGATCATGGGCGCATTTTAACTCGGAACGAATAAGCCGTATCTGCTTAAATACTTTGCAACAATACTCTGGGCGGCTGGTTAAACTGATGCCGCGCGACTAACCATGCCGCAAAGGGCACCAGCGCAATCGTCACCAGCACGGCTTGTAAGGTGAACCAGACATTCAATTGATATTCAATATCGAGCACTAGGGTCGCTAAATAATACGCGGCGACATTGGTAAATACATTCGCCACCAAGCTCGCCACCACACCTACACACAAAAACTCCACCAACATGGCCAGCACAACTTGTTTTTTTGTGGCGCCCAATACCCGCATCAGCGTGCTCTCTCGCATGCGTTCCTCACGGGTGGCCATCAGCGCGGCATATAACACGGCCAATCCCGCCAGCAGACTAAAGCCAAACACAAATTCAATCGCATAGCTCATTTTGCTAATCAGACTTTGAATCTGCGTCATCACCGCCGCCACATTGATGATGGTTAAATTGGGAAACTGCTTGACCAACCTATTCAAGACGTCGTCTTTGCCTTGGGGCAGATGGAAGCTCGTGATGTAATTTGCGGCGTAGTGGTCCAGCACGTTAGGCGGCGTCACCGCAAAAAAATTCACGTGCATGCTGTTCCACTCCACTTTGCGCAAGCTGGTAATGGTGAGTTCCAGTGGGGTCCCGGCTACATCATAGGACAAACGATCCCCCAGCTTTAAATGCAGCGTCTCCGCCAGCCCCTGCTCTAATGACAACAGCGGTTTGCCGGCATCTGCAGCCTGCCACCACTGCCCCGCTACCAGCGCGTTATCGGCTTGCATTTGCGCGGCCCACGATAAATTAAACTCCCGCTCGGCGAGGCGCTTAGCGCGGTCATCTTTGTAATCCTCAGCTTGGATGGCATGACCATTCACCGAGATTAACCGTGCGCGCACCATGGGAAAAATATCGGCATGCGCAATGCCATGCCTGCTTAACAGATCATGAATACCAGCAATCTGATCTGCCTGAATATTGATCATAAAGCGGTTCGGTGCATCCGCTGGCAAGGCACTTTGCCAATGTTGCAGTAGGTCGTTACGCACAAATGCCAGCAACAAAATGGCCATCATCCCCATGCTTAAACCAACCACCTGCGTGATGGTCAGGAGGGGGCGGCGTCTCAAGCCCATCAACCCCAGTTTGATCACGCCGAATTGCTGCATATTTGCGTTCAGTCTGCCAAAGGATCGCACGATACGCATACCGGCATAGGCTAAAAATCCTGACACCAGCACTAATCCGCTCAATGCCACCAGCACAATCGCGGCCAGTTTGATCTCTCCCGCGTGCCAAAACACCAAGCCGGCAAGCACCAACAACGCAGGCAAAAACATGAGACCATTGCTACGCACATTGCCTTCCAAATCTTGGCGCAAAATGCGTAAGGCAGGCACCGCACGTAAACGCATCAATTGCGGCCAGACTATGGTGAACAAAGTGGCAAATCCGGTGATCAATCCTAATACCACCGGCATCCAGCCCGGGGCAGGTAACGTCTCTAAAAACAAACGCCCTGCAAGAATGGCTAAGCCAAATTGCGCAACAAAACCCAACACACAACCGACCAAGCTACCAACAGCAGCCAGCAACAGCGTCTGGTAAAGCAAAATCTGCGTAATCAGCTTTTGGGTCGCGCCAAAACAACGCATTAGCGCATAAGCATCGAGACTTTTTTGTACATAAGGAATGCTCGCTAGCAACATGGCCACCATCGCCAAAATGACACCTACCATCGAAGCAATCCCTAAAAACTGTTGCGCCTTGTTGAGCGCATTGCGCATTTCTGGGCGAGCACTGCGAATATCGTCGACACGCTCACCTCTGGCTAATTGCGGTGTCAGCCATGTGGCGAAGTCCTCCATGGATGGGTTGCCTATGG
>Ga0208266_100299_pt1 | contig 18987 bp, 15 predicted proteins | sample LakWasMet67_HOW9_2_FD_183897 | JGI IMG/M metagenome (GOLD analysis project Ga0208266, IMG submission 183897) | Freshwater sediment methanotrophic microbial communities from Lake Washington under simulated oxygen tension - Sediment Metagenome... | ecosystem: Environmental > Aquatic > Freshwater >...
GTTGATGGCCATGATGTGGTGCGCTTAACAAAAGTATTAGCAGATCTTAAAGATATTCCTGGTCCAAAATTGTTACATGTTCTTACAAAAAAAGGTAAGGGGTATAAGTTTAGCGAAGAAGGAAATGAAACGCTTTGGCATTCACCTGGTTTGTTTAATAAAGAAACCGGTGAGATTATAAAAGTTATTCCTAAAACACCACAACCACCAAAGTACCAAGATGTTTTTGGTCATACCATGGTGGAGTTGGCAGAAAAAAATTTAAAAATTACAGGAATAACTCCTGCAATGCCTTCTGGCTGTTCGTTAAACATAATGATGAAAGCTATGCCCGATAGAGCGTTTGACGTGGGAATTGCAGAACAGCATGCGGTAACTTTTAGCGCTGGTTTAGCAACACAAGGGTTAGTTCCTTATTGCAATATTTATTCTTCATTCATGCAACGTGCTTACGATCAGGTATTACATGATGTTGCTCTGCAAAACTTAAAAGTTATTTTTTGTTTAGATAGAGGCGGTTTGGCCGGTGCAGATGGACCAACACATCATGGCGCTTATGACTTAGCTTATTTCCGTTGTATCCCTAACATGATTGTTAGTGCACCAATGAACGAAGAAGAATTACGAAATTTAATGTACACTGCACAGTTGGATGAAGTTAAGGGACCGTTTAGTATTCGTTATCCTCGCGGGCAAGGTGTAATGGTAGATTGGAAAACGCCGTTTAAGAAAATTGAAGTTGGTACCGGAAGAAAAATAAAAGATGGTAAAGATGTCGCAATACTTTCAATAGGGCATCCGGGCAATTTAGTGACTCAAGCACTAGAACAATTAAAAGAACAAGGTATCGATCCTGCTCATTACGATTTGCGTTTTGTTAAACCAATTGATGAGGCTTTGTTGCATGAAGTGTTTACTAAATACAAAAAAGTAATAACTGTTGAGGATGGTTGTGTAATGGGAGGCATGGGCAGCGCTGTTTTAGAATTTATGGCAGATAATAATTATTCTGCTCAATTAGTAAGATTAGGAATTCCTGATAATTTCATTGAACATGGAGAGCCTATGGAGTTGTATGAGGAGTGCGGATTTTCACCTAGTAAAATTGCAGAATCTGTTAAGGAAATATTAAAAGGTAAAAAAGAAAAGTTAAAGAATCAAGCATAAAAAAAGAACAAGTGGAAAAGATAAAGGTATCAGTAAAATTAAACTGTACGCCAAAAGAAGTATTCTCGGGGTGGTTGGATGATAAGATACATTCAGAATTTACAGGTGGAGCCAAAGCAACAACAAGTCCAAATGAAGGTGGTAAATTTTCTGCGTGGGATGGATACATTACAGGAACAAATGTTGAAATATTTCCTCACAAACGAATCATTCAAAAATGGCGCACAACAGATTTTGCCGAAACAGATGAAGACTCTATAGTTGAATTATTTTTTACCTACAAGGATGATTCTACACTTTTAACAATAACACACACTAACATTCCCGACGATCAGGGAGAGAACTATAAAAAAGGCTGGAAAGAACATTACTTTAATTATATGAAAAAATATTTTGATAAGTAGGTTTAAAAAACATTCTGAAACTTAGTTCAAATTCAATAATATAAAATGGCAAAAGATACAACACTGCGCTGCTCAATGTGCGGGAGAGATAAAAAAGAGGCAAAAATTTTAATTGCAGGTATTAACGGACATATCTGTGATAATTGCATTAATCAAGCTTATAATTTAATAAAAGAAGAAGCAATGGGGGAGCAAAAACAGCAGCTCCAACAAGCACTTAATTTACTTAAGCCGTTAGCAATAAAAGAAAAATTAGATGAGTATGTGATTGGGCAAGACGATGCTAAAAAAGTATTAGCCGTGGCTGTTTACAATCATTTTAAACGCATTGCCCATGTTGCTAAAAATAATAAAGAAGAAATTGAAATTGATAAATCAAATTTAATTTTAGTTGGAGAAACCGGAACAGGTAAAACATTGTTGGCGCGAACTATTGCCACCATGTTAAATGTGCCTTTCTGTATTGCCGATGCAACAGTACTTACAGAAGCTGGTTATGTTGGTGAAGATGTTGAAAGTATTTTAACTCGTTTGTTGCAAGCTGCAGACTATGATGTAGCCGCCGCGGAAAAAGGCATTGTATTTATTGATGAGTTAGATAAAATTGCTCGCAAAAGTGATAACCCTTCTATAACACGCGATGTAAGTGGCGAAGGAGTTCAGCAAGCAATGTTAAAGTTATTAGAAGGTACTATTGTTAACGTTCCGCCACAAGGTGGAAGAAAACATCCTGACGCAAAAATGATTGCCGTTAACACAAAAAATATTTTATTTATTTGTGGTGGTGCTTTTGATGGTATTGAAAAGAAAATTGCACAAAGGTTAAATACTCAAGCTGTAGGTTATGCCGCTTCGGTTAATGAAGAAGATTATGATAAAGGAAATTTATTACAATATGTTTCGCCACAAGATTTAAAATCATTTGGTTTAATTCCTGAATTAATAGGAAGGCTTCCGGTATTAACGTATTTAAAACCTTTAGATAGAGCTGCTTTACGTCAAATTTTAACTGATCCAAAAAACGCATTAATTAAACAATATAAACAGTTGTTTAAAATGGAAGGAACAAAATTAGATATTGACGATGAGGTTTTGGATTTAATTGTAGACAAAGCGCTTGAATTTAAATTGGGAGCGCGTGGTTTAAGAGGATTATGCGAAGCAATAATGACAGACATTATGTATACGTTGCCTAGTGAAGATAAACCGGTAAAACAATTTACAGTAACATTAGATTACGCTTTGGATAAATTAAAAAAGGCCAAACTAAGCCAACTGAAAGTGGCTTAAAAAATAGTCATCAGTTCGCTTTTCAGGTTTCGGGTGTAAGTTCCGAATAATTCTTCTTCAATTAATTTAAATTCTTCTTTTTTATAAGATTTGAAAAGGGTTTGATGTTTAATGTGGTGAATTTTTTCACAAACATGCAAAAGCGGAGCGAGGATATGTGAGGAAATAAATACAGTTTTTCCTCTTTCATTTAAAACTGTAATTATTACTTCAAGTATTTTATTGGTTTCAAGATCGAGGCCATTAAAGGGCTCATCCAAGATGTAAATTTCTTTATCCTGTTTAATTTGACTTAATAGTAATAATTTTTTCTTCATTCCCGTTGAAAATTCTTCCATAAATCCGGATAGAGGTATATTAAACAATTCAGCCAACTTTACCTCGTTATAAGCTAAGTTAGGCGCTGGAAAAACACTTAAAAATTCTTTTGCTGTTAGTTTTGAATAAAAGAAAAGATCTGTGTCCAGGTAGGCAACTTGTTTTCGAGTTAAACCTTGACCCTTTCTTAACACGAGGCATTTTTCGCTTTTTAGAAAGCCTGCCAGTAATTGAAAAAACGTAGTTTTTCCGGCGCCGTTAAGGCCAATGATGCCGTGAGTCTTACCACTTTCAAAATCAATCTCAAAATCTTTAAGTATAACATCACTGTTATACTTAAACTCTCCTAATTTAAATTCTATCATTTTATATAATTTGAAATATTGTGAATGGCTTTTTTCTTATTAGAAATGTAAATTAAAATACCAAGTGGTAATAAATAAAATATCACTACAGAACTTGTTAAAATCAGGTAGTCCATATTTAAACGCAAAGCAGTGTTTGGCTTGTAATTGGCGTATTTGATAAAAACCGTGCAGGCACCAAGCAGCAAAACTGCCAGCATAAAGCCCACATTAAACCAAATAATATCGGGATTAAATAGACAATTGACCAATAATAGCGGCACATTTATTACTAAAAGTGTGCGTATCAAAAATCTGATTTTTTTCTGAAGAAAAACTTCTACAGGTAAGTCTTCAGGATTAAGCATAATTAGAGGTTCGCAGTAATTATAAAAGCTAAAAAAAATAAAATTGAGAATAAACAACGCAACTACGCCAAAAAGTTTTACCGGACTTAAAATGAGTGCAATCAATAAAAGAACACTAATAGTTAGAAAATTTTTTCTCACGCCCGCAGTCCATTCAAAGTTTGGCGCAGAAATGTATTTGCCAATAAATAGAAATTTAAATGATGTAAGTTTAACATAAAATATGCCTATCAGTGTTGCAAACAAATGCACAAAAAAAATCCACTTCCAGTAAACGTCACTTGCAAGCGCAAAAGATAATGGTAAAATAAGTACGTTATAATTTACGCAAACCTGTAATTTGGGAGCCTGAAGGTAGTGCTCAATAAAATTAAGATCTTTGCGATTAATATGATAATTGTAAAGTGAAAAAAGAACAATTCCAATAAAGATTTGGCAATTAAGTTGTGACGTTTCTGATATGGTTTTTGAGAGATAAAAGCAGGCAACGGCTATTATAATAATCCAATAGCCAAGGTCGCGTTTTATCTGAAAATATCTGAGACGGAATAGTTGCACAATCAAAGTAAATGAAATCTGCTCTTAGTAAATATTAATGATTGTTAAAAACAGATTTTTTAGTACTTTTATTAATCTTATTTTAAATAAATTTTATGGATTTTAAAAATTATAATTTCACAGTAACTGATCGCTTTGTAAAGTATGCAAAAATAGATACGCAATCAGATCCAACTTCTTCAACTTGCCCAAGTACCGAAAAACAAAAAAACTTAGGAAACGTTTTAGTGGAGGAATTAAAACAGATGGGTTTGTTGGATGCAGCAATGGATGAGCATGGTTACATTTATGCAACATTAGAAAGTAATACAACTAAAAAAGTTCCAACTATTTGTTTTTGTTCTCATATGGATACGTCTCCGGATTGCAGCGGCACGAATGTAAATCCTGTTATTCATAAAAATTATGCGGGGCAAGATCTTGTTTTACCAAATGATAAATCGCAAGTAATAAAATTTAGCGAACATCCTGCTTTAGCTGCCCAAATTGGTAACGATATTGTTACTGCTGATGGCACAACTTTATTAGGCGCAGATAACAAGGCCGGTATTGCTGAAATTATGGATGCGGCTCATTATTTAATTTCACATCCTGAAGTTAAACACGGAAAAATTCGTTTGTTATTTACACCCGATGAAGAAATTGGAAGAGGGGCCGATAAAGTAAATATTAAAAAATTAGGTGCAGATTTTGGGTACACCATGGATGGTGAAACGCTAGGGCATGTTGAAAATGAAACCTTTAGTGCTGATGCTGTAACTATTAAAATTAAAGGGTTTCCAACGCATCCGGGTTTTGCAAAAGATAAAATGCAACATGCCATAAAAATTGCAGCAGAAATTATAAATAAGATTCCAAAAGATAAAACACCCGAAACAACTGAAAAAAAACAACCATTTATGCACCCAACCGGCGTTAACGGCGGTTTAGAGGAAGTTGAAATTAAATTTATTATTCGTGCTTTTGATACACCAACACTTTTATTATTAGAAGAAGAATTACGTCAGATAACGGTTAGTGTATTGTCGCAATACGATAAATGTTCTTACGAATTTATTGTGTTAGAGCAATACCGAAATATGAAAGATGTTTTGGCTACTTGCCCGCAAGTGGTTGATTATGCTTTAGAAGCTATTAAAAAAACGGGTGTTGAGCCTGTTTTATCAAGTATACGAGGCGGAACAGATGGTTCACGTTTATCGTTTATGGGCTTACCTTGTCCAAATATTTATGCCGGCGAGCATGCTTTTCATAGCAAGCAAGAGTGGGTAAGTGTATTTGATATGCAAAAAGCAGTTGAAACTATTGTTTACCTTGTAAATATTTGGGAACAGAAAAGTAATTAAGTCAATTTTAATTGTGTGATTACGTATGATCCTATAATTCAAAAAATAAGTTCAAATTTATTTACCGAACACAATTTTTCAGTTGAGGTGCTTCGTTTGGATTTAATACATCCCGAAATTTCGGGTAACAAATGGTTTAAGTTAAAACGCAATCTTCAAAAAGCAAAAGCCGGAAATTTTAAAACGATTATTACGTTTGGTGGTGCTTTTTCTAATCACATTGCAGCTACGGCATCGGCTTGTAAATTAGAAGGGTTAAATTCTGTTGGCGTTATTCGAGGAGAAAAGCCAGAAGTTTTAAATCCTACCTTATTAAAAGCACAAGAAAACGGAATGCTTTTGCATTTTGTGGATAGGAAAACTTATTCTCACAAAACAAACAATCAATTAAAAAACGAATTAGAAAAAAATTTTGGCGAACATTATTTAATTCCTGAAGGTGGCAATAACAAAGAAGGAGTTTTAGGTTGCACCGAAATTTTAAAACCAGAATGGGATTATGATGTTGTTTTTTGTGCATGCGGAACTGCTGCAACTTTTGCCGGTATTCTGGCTAGCCTTAAGCCTAATCAAACTCTTATTGGGATTAATGTTTTAAAAGGCGAAAACACTTTAGTGAAAGATGCTTTAGATCAATTACATTTAGTTTTTCCGGGACAAAATTTTTTTGTAGGTGGAAACGATGCCTTAGATAAAAAAGTGATTTCAGAAAGTTGTATCATCAATAACTATTGTTTTAACGGATATGCTAAACTTGATAAACATCTTATTGAATTTAAAGATAAATTCGAAAAGGAGTTTAAAATTCCATTAGATTATATTTACACCAATAAATTATTTTACGCAGCGTTTGACTTGATTAAACAAAATAAAATCAAACCAAATTCTAAAATTTTAATTATTCATTGCGGTGGATTACAAGGTAATAAAGGTTTTGAAGAGAGATATAAATTAATTTAATCAATTTTCTATCCGAAGAGAGCAGTGGTATTATTTGGATACTTATTATTTTACCCTTGTGAATAATTTACCATTTAATGCCCACACGGTAATTTACACTATACCAAGCATAAGATTGTTTTGGACTTATAATTGCACCTGCAGGTGATGATAAAATTCTTACCAATCCAAAACCAAATGATAAATGTTGAATCGATGCTTTATTTGGACTGCCAATTTTCCAGCCAAATTGTGTTTGTATACTATAAGCTTCAATACCTCTTAAAAACATATCTGTTCCGTACCGGATCCGTGGACCAAGAAAAAATTTAGAATATTCATTTCTTCCTATGTAAAAATTTACATCCAAGCCACCAATAAAATTTACACCGCTTAGCCGTTTTAATGAATTTTTGCTGGTGTCAATTTTTGAATTGTATAAACTTCCAATTGGATCAAAGGTTAGCGATAGAGGAAAAACAAAACCAATTTTATTGTCCTTAGTAAAACGTTCGTAAACTATAGTGGCTCTTCCAAAAAAAATGCTCAAAGGTTGAAGTCCAAGTGCATTTCTTTTAAATATAGGCGTTTCGGAGTTTTTGATTTCTTGGTTTTTTTTTGCCTCAGAAAAAATAAAAACATCACCTTTATAATTTTCAAGTAGAATTAAATCTGCTTTTGGAATTTGTTTGGTGGTTAAAGAAGTGTCATTGTTTTTAAAAAATACCACATCTTGTCCAATCGAAACCAGGAAGCCTTTTTTTATTTCTCCATTTTTAAAAATGAGTTTGTCTTGAGCATTTAACGCAAACGAAAAAAGAAATAAGAATATGAAGCTTTGTTTAATCATAATTTAAAACCAATATTAATCCCAAAATAAAATTTTGGTAAAAAATTATAGTTTACCGGTTGTGAATTATTGCTGTTGTTTGGCTGATTATTAAATTCGCGATTGTACTGCACTTTATAATCGCCGCGGAGTTTAAAAGCACCAATACCAAATATTGTTTTTATAAAAAAGGTATTTGTTATATCGGTATGTGAGCCCAAAGTAACTATAGTGGCAAGTTGACTGCCCTTGGCAGGCGTGTATTTTGTTGTATAGGAAACTAAATTTCCAATTTTCACACTGTCATCTTTAACACTACTATAATTAAAGGAAGTATATTTCATCATTAAACCAAAGTACAAACGGTTTCTTTTTTCAATTTTTGAAGGATAGAAATTTATATAAGCTCCCAAATCATAATTTTTTTTTGCGTTGTTTAAAATGGCTATGTTTAAATTAAACGCATTTGCATATTGGTTAATATTATAAGCGCCCATAATACCAATGCCTGTTTTCTTTTTTGGTAAAATACGCTCATAAAAAACAGATATGTCTGCATTACAAAGTGCAAGACTATTTAACGAAATCTGGTTATAATTATAAAGCTCCTTCTCTGCTTGTTTAAAATGAAAATTTTCTTTTTTATCGGATATAAGGGTAATGTTTTCGTTTGGCTTATTTATTATTTCACATGAACTATTTTTAAACTCTAATAATAAGATTGAAGACCTAGGAAATGAAATATTATTATAATCAATTTTTATGGTTATTTCTTCGGGTGCAATTTCAATTATTTTTCCTGTTTTTGTAGTGCCGTCTAAAAAATATATTTTATCCTGACATTTTAAAGAAACTGTCATTAAAATAAATAGATATATCACTAAAAATCTCAAGCGTATCAAAGATAATAAAAAGCAATTAAAAATTAAGTTTTTATGATTTGGGTTAGCTCCAAAGCATAGATTGATTCTGTAAACAGGCGATTATGTGCCGTTTTGGATTTATTCACCAAACTTCTTATCTTTAAGCATAAATTTTTAAATAATGGGATGTAGTACTGGTGGATGTGGCACCGAAAAAAATGGAGTTCCTGCTGGCTGTAATAATAATGGCTCTTGCGGCACGTCTGATGGATGTAATAAATTAACTGTTTTTGATTGGTTGGGAAATATGAATTTACCAGAAGGCCAAAGCCAGTTTGATATAGTTGAAGTGCGTTTTAAAAATTCGCGAAAGGAGTTTTTTAGAAATCTTAATAGTTTGACTTTAAGTGTTGGTGAGGTAATTGCTGTTGAGGCATCGCCGGGGCATGATATTGGAACCGTTTCTTTAACCGGTGAATTAGTAAAACTTCAACTAAAAAAACGAAATGTAAATTTTGATAGCGACGAAATAAAAAAGGTTTACCGTAAAGCTAAACAAAGTGATATTGATAAGTGGAAAGAGGCACAATCTTTAGAAACAAATACAATGTACCGTGCGCGCACCATTGCATTAAAGCTTGGTTTGGCCATGAAATTGAGTGATGTTGAATTTCAAGGAGATAAATCAAAGGCAATTTTTTATTATACGGCCGATGCGCGCGTAGATTTTAGAGAGCTTATAAAAGTGTTGGCCGATGAATTTAAGGTGCGTGTAGAAATGCGTCAGATTGGCGCAAGACAAGAAGCTTCGCGGTTAGGCGGTTTAGGTGCTTGTGGAAGAGAATTGTGTTGCAGTACTTGGTTAACCGATTTTAGAACAGTAAGTACAAGTGCGGCAAGGTACCAACAGTTATCTTTAAATCCTTTAAAATTAGCCGGGCAGTGTGGAAAATTAAAGTGTTGTTTAAATTATGAATTAGATAGTTACATTGATGCTTTAAAGGAGTTTCCGGATATGGATGGTAAGAAATTACTTACTAAAAAAGGAGAAGCGTTTTTACAAAAAACTGATATTTTTGGTCGTATGATGTGGTTTAGTTACCGTCATGATCCGGGAGTGTTTATTCCACTAAATGTAAAAACAGTTCACGCAGTATTAGAGGCCAACGCTAAAGGCGATTTACCTGATGATATAAAATCGGCTTTGGTTACAGAAGCACTTGCTAAGGCAGTAGAACCTAATTTTGAAAATGTTGTAGGTCAGGATAGTTTAACACGTTTTGATAAAAAACCAAAATCAAAACAAAACTTTAAGTCAAATAAAAGTGCAGGTAATAAACCTACACATAATACAAATCAACGACCTAATCCAAACCAAAAGTCAAATCAAAACCCTAATCAAAAGCCGAATCCTAATCAAAAACCAAATCCAAGACCCAATCCTAATCAAAAGCCAAAGGCTCAGGGTGCTGCAACTGATAAGCCGAATAGCAATCCAAATGCCAATAAGCAAAACAGACCACAACATAATAATCCAAATAAAAAATTTAATAAGCCACGCAATGATAACAGGAATGCACCAAATAACGAGCCTCCAAAAACCGATGCTTAAAAAGGTTTTATTATTTTGTATGGCAATTTTTTTATTGTCATCCTGCAATAGTGATGTTGTGTATAGTAAATACCAAAAGTTTGATGAAAATGAATGGTACGCAAAAGACAAGGCTGTTTTTGATATTGAAATAACGGATACCTTAACCTTAAATAATATTTCTTTAATGGTGCGTCATGCAGATGCTTATCCTTATAGTAATTTATTTTTATTTGTTACAACTGTTTATCCTGATGGAAAAACATTAACAGATACTATGGAGGTTATTTTAGCAGATGAAAAGGGAAAATGGCAAGGGAGCGGTGCGGGTGATATTTTTGATTTTAAAATTCCAATTAAAAAGAATGTACGATTTCCATTATCAGGAAAGTATCAGTTTTCGTTTGTGCAAGGTATGCGTGTAGATCCTTTACCGTTAATAATGGATTTTGGTCTTGAAATTGAGAAAAGTAAGAAGTAATTTTTTATCAAATATTTCTTAGAATTTTAATGAAACAAAAATGGCTACGTAATTCGTAGCCATTTTTGTTTTTATTTAGTTTCTATTTTGTTAGAGGTAATTTTATTTCTTCAATAAAGCATTCCAGCCTTGTGCTTTTAATTCGTGTACCGAGCCAGCTTTAGCAATCATATTTCTACCTTTTGCTTCATCTGTAATATGACCAATAATTGTAAAATCAGTTACATTTTTTACTTTTTCGTAATCTGCAATATCAATAGTAAATAGTAATTCATAATCTTCGCCACCACTTAATGCACAAAGCGTTGGATCGAGATTAAATTCAAAAGCTGTATTGTAAGTTAATGGATCTATCGGGATTTTTTCTTCATATAAGTCAACACCAACATTTGACTGTGTGCATAAATGCAATATTTCAGATGATAATCCATCACTCACATCAATCATAGATGTGGGTTGTATTTTTAAGGTTTTAAAAAGTTCAAAAATATCTTTTCTTGCTTCGGGTTTTAACTGGCGTTCTAAAATATAATCTTTACCTTCTAAGTCGGGTTGTAAATTTGGATTTTCTTTAAAAACGGCTTTTTCTCTTTCTAAAATTTGTAAGCCCATATAGGCGGCACCTAAGTCGCCCGAAACGCATAATAAGTTTCCTTCTTTAGCACCTGTGCGATAAACAATCTCTTCTTTTTTTGCGGCGCCAATTGCTGTAATGCTAATTACAAGGCCTGTTAAACTAGAAGTTGTATCGCCACCAACTAGATCTACATTGTATTTTTTGCAGGCCATCAACATTCCGGCATATAATTCCTCGAGGGCACTTAATTTAAAACGGTTGGAAATGGCTATTGAAACCACTATTTGACGAGGCTCAGCATTCATAGCATACACATCACTTAAGTTTACCACAATGCTTTTGTAGCCTAAATGTTTTAGTGGCACATAGGTGAGATCAAAATGTACGCCTTCCACTAACATATCGGTTGTTATAACGGTTTGTAAATTGCCATTATCAATAACCGCACCATCATCACCAACTCCTTTTACGGTTGATTTTTGAGTTAGTTCAATGTGTTGTGTTAGGTGTTTAATTAAACCAAATTCTCCTAATTCGGAAAGATCGGTATCTGAAGTATTATCAAAATCCATGTTCTTAAATTATATTTATTGTAGTAGTAAAATCTAAATTACTTTTCTCTTAAGTAAATATTTTATTACTGCGCAAAGTTAGGATAAAAAACAGAATCTTAGAAATGATAAATAAAACGGAAAACGCCAGCGTTTTTACAATGATATTAATCCTTTATTTCCACGCTTACCTTATCAACATTACCGTTCATAGGCGGTAGTAGCTTGGTTATTTTTACGTGCAATGTTTTTAGGGTAGAAAATTCTGATTTTATTTTGGTGTATATACGTTCGCAAACCTGTTCTATCAATTTACTCCTAATAGCCATTTCGGCTTTACTTATTTCGTATACTGTACAATAATCTAAAGTTTTTGTAAGGTCATCTGTTTTTGCTGCTTCCGAAAAATCGGTGGTCATATAAACATCAACAATGTAATTTCCGCCAATTCTAGCTTCTTCATCCAAACACCCGTGAAAGCCGTATAACTTTATCCCCTCAATATTTATGCAGTGTGTCATATTATTATTTACCAAAGTCTAAACCATCCTGATTGCCTTGTTGCTCATTACCTTTCATTTGTTTAGCTTTTTTAAAGATTGAGGCATCCATTTTTCCGAATAAGTGTGTAACAGAAAGTTTTACAAAACGTGATTCTCTTCTTCTCGACAAATCTTGAATGTAGTAGGGTGTTTCATAATGCGCACCCATTCTGCGAGTATTAAATGCATCACTTAATGTTGCATTTACAATCCATTTTGTGCCAAACATTTTATTTATAGATACATCCATTGAATAAACAGGGTTACTATAACCAAGTAATAATATTTTTGGCGATTCGTAATTTCCATTTACTTGCAAGGTTAATTGTTTTGGAAATTTATAGGAGATAGTAGCTTTTGCATTGTAAGCATAACCTTCTGCTTTTACATCCGGTTCGGTTTTTACTACTGTGCCATTTATATATATGTAAAAGGCATTTGCATTTAAGGTTACATCAAGATTTTTAAAGAAAGTAAATTTAACGGTATGCTCCATTCCATAACGAATACTGCTTTTTCCATTAACGGTTGTGTTAACCAAAACAGATGGGTCAAATTCAGACGGGTAGGCAACGTCTGTAATTGGCTGTTCTTCGTAACGGAAATAGCCTGAACCAAGGTAACTGCCTTTTGTAAATGTTTTATTGTAATTAACCTCTGCAATGTTTTTAAATTCTGGTTTTAGTTGAGGATTTCCGATACGGATGTTTTGTTTATCAGAAAACATAATAAACGGCATTAATTGGAAAAAATTAGGACGGCTAATTTTTCTACTAAAATTAACTTGTAATTCTTGATTGCTTTTTAATTTTTTTGAAAAGTAAATGCCCGGAAATAGTGATTTTAATAAGTCTTCAGAGGATGATGGGTATTGGTATGAAAATGTTTGTTTTTTATCTGTAATATTTCCTTTATAATAAGATGCTTCAAAACGTAATCCGGCTTGATAAGTAATATCCCAAAATATTTTATCGTTATAATTTACATAAGCTGCATTTACCATATCATCAATAATGTAATTGTTACTCATGATACTATCTTTTGTAAAAATATCTTGTGTACGGAAAGCATTAGAAGTATTGTTGCTTGTTAATGAATTCTTATAAAAGGACTTGATACCGGCTTCAAATTTTTGAGTTTCGCTTATAGGGTTTACATAATCGAATTGAAGAACATATTGATTTGCATTAGTACCACCAATATTTTTTTGATAGGTGTTTGAAATGGTGTCGGGATAATTTGGCGCATGCGTATCGGTAGTAAATAAATAACCATTATGCGAATCGGTGTGGTTATAGCTTCCATCTACAGTAAATTCTTTTCCTGCTTTTGGAAATGTTTTTTTGTAAACCAGTTGGGCATTGTAATTTTGAAATGCCGCTAGCTGATCATTTAATCGTCCGCCGTTTAAACGTTGAACCGAATTTTTATCCAAGATTTCATAGGTTTGTTCATCATGTGTTTTAAATTTCCCGCCCATAATCATTCCATTTAGAGAGATGGTATTACGGTTGTTAATACTGTAATCAATACCAAGTCTGCCAAAATTAAAAGCATTAGCAAAATTAGTTTGGTTGTTTTGATTAAAATAGCCCGAAGGATTTTTTACACTATCTAATTGTGTTCGGTAAGTATAACCTAAAGTTTTGTTTATGGCTTGGTTATAAGAATACATAGTAGAAAAATTCCACTTACCTTCTTTTACATTTAAATTTACCATCCCGCCGTATCTATCTCCGGTACCGGCATTTGCCATAATCATTCCATTGTACCCGGGTTTTAAATTTTTCTTCATAATAATGTTTAGGATCCCACCTGTTGTATTGGCATCAAACTTTACCGAAGGGTTAGTAATAATTTCTACGCGATCAATCTGATCGGCAGGAATTTGCAAAAGTGTTAAGTTTGATGGTCTTCCATCAACAAAAATTGTTGGGCTTTGGTTTCTTAGTTGTGCGTTACCATCCGCATCCATAGTAACGCCTGGTACGTTTTTCATAACGTCTGCCGCTGTGCCGCCTCTTATAGAAATATCTTTATCAACATTATAGGTTCTTTTGTCGATTGACATAACTACAGCATTTTTTTCTGCAACCACTTCAACTTCATTTAAAAGTTTTTGATCAATTTCAAATTTTATATCTCCAAGATCTTGCTCTAATTTATTTGGGAGTTGAATGTAAATTTTTGTTTCGTAAGGTTTGTAGCCAATTTGGGTAGCTCTAAATCTAAAACCACCCATTGCAGGAAGGTTTTCTATATTAAATTCACCGTTCTCTTGGGTTAAAGAGCCTCCTAAAAGACTATCCTTATTGTACCACAAAACAACCACCGAAGCAAATTCAACCGGTTTTTTTGTTTTAGCATCAATAATTTTGCCGTAAACTCGGCCTTTAATATCTTTAAGGGCCTTCATCATATCTTTATTGCCGCCGCCGCCAGGAGCTTGGGCGCTGATAGAAAGTGTGGTAATGAGGGCTAAAAAAAGTAATAGTTTTTTCATGGAATATTTGTAAGGCAAAAATAAGAGAATTTGGCATTTATGGCTCTATTATTATATTAATGGCAATTGAAAAGGATAACAGGGTGTTTTATGGTATATTAACTATAAATTAATGGTTTTATGAATTAGAGCGATTTGTTTTATATTTGCACATGCTAAATGGCAAACTAATCATATTTTCTGCCCCATCGGGCTCAGGCAAAACCACTTTGGTAAGGCATATTTTAAAGACTTTTCCTGAATACATAGAATTTTCGATCTCTGCTACCAGCAGACAAAAACGTGGTGTGGAAGAAAATGGTAAAGATTATTACTATTTAACGCCTGATGAATTTAAAAAAAGCGTTGCTAACAACGAGTTTTTGGAGTGGGAAGAGGTTTACGCAGGAACGCACTATGGCACCTTGAGGTCTGAAGTGGAGCGTATTTGGGCAAAAGGAAAAGCAGTAATTTTTGACATTGATGTGGAAGGCGGTTTAAATTTAAAAAGACAATTTAAGCGCGATGCTTTAGGGGTGTTTGTAATGCCGCCAAGCATTAAAATTTTAGAGGAGCGACTTCAATCCAGAAGCACTGATAGTACCGAAAGTATTGCCAGAAGAATAGCCAAAGCAGAAAAAGAATTAAAAACTGCCGACCTTTTTGATGTTTTTATTTTAAACGAAAATTTGGATGAAGCTTGTGCAAAGGCAGAAGAAATTGTTAAAGATTTTTTACAGATTTAATTTCCCAAAGTATATTAAAAAAAAGCCCCAAGGTTTGTCTTGGGGCTTTTTTTATGATTTAACGTTTAAATAAATTATGCTTCGGCCTTTTGCTTATCAGCATCGCGCAACTTGGTAAGTTCTTCGTTAATTAATTTACGTTTTGCATCTATCTCGGCCATTTTTGCTTTTTCTGTAGCAATTTTGTCTTCAATTTCTTTCATAAAGCTATTGCTGCCTTTTGAACTTTTAAAGAAGCCTAAATTGTTGTCGTAAGTGCGAATGTTTCCATTTATTTCGTCGCTAATCTTTTTAAGGAAATCAGATTCTTTTCTTAAAAGTTCAGCACCGTTTTCAGAACTTGCTAAACGATCTAGCTTTGTTCTAAATTGCATAATGGCAATTTCTTTTTTATCAATATTCATTTGCTCGTACAATTCGTCAACTCTATTATAAAAAGCATCGTTTAAACGTTTTTTATCTTTCATTGGCACCATACCGGCTGCATTCCATTCTGTTGAAAATGCTTTTAATTGCTCGCGGTTAGCATTATTGTCCGAACCTAATTTAAATTCGTTAAAGCGCGCTAATATAGCCTCTTTAGCAACTAAATTACTTTCAAACGAAGCGTCTAAATTATCGTAAAAGTTTTTCTTTGCTTCAAAAAAGGCATTACAAGCCTGACGGAAGCGGTGAAATAGTTTTGGTTCTTCCTTATCGCCATTGCTTGGGTGTTTTTTCCAGGTTTCTTGCAATCTAATAAGATCTTGTGATGTTTTTTGCCAATCGGTACTAGTTTTTAAAGCATCCGCTTTTGCAATTAAGTCAGATTTTAATTTTCTGTTTGCCGCAAATTTTTCATTCAATGTAGCAAAATATGCTTTTTTCTTATCAAAAAAAGTATCGCAAACTGCTCTAAATTCAGCCCAAATTTTTTCGTTATCTTTTTCTGTAGTTCTTCCAACAGATTTCCATTCGTTTTGTAAAGCAATTAATTGATCGGTTGTTTCATTCCACTTTACATTGCCTTCTGATGCCGCATTAACAAGGGCTTTAGCTTTCTCAATTAATTCTAATTTAGAATTTAAATTAGTCTCTTTTTTCTCCTCAATGCCGGTATAGTGCGTTTTTATTTTTGAATATGTTTCGTCTAATACCGTTTTGTATTCTTGTTTAATAATTTCCCATTTACTGTTTGGCACCGGACCAATTTCATCCCATTCGTTACGGTAAACTTTAATTAAGCGCTCTGCTTCCTTAATGTTTTCAATGGTTTGAATGGTTTTTAATTTCTCAAGTAATTCAGATTTTAATTCGAAATTTCTTTTTAAATCATGTTCTTGTAAGTCGCGAAAAATTTTAAGGTTGTAATAAAACGCTTCAACGGCTTTACTATAATCTGCTTGAACATCTTTGTATTTATGAGAAGATACAGAACCCGTGTTTTTCCATTGGGTTTGTAGTTCTTGTAACATTTTTACTGCTGCCCCAACATTATCACTTAATTTACTTAAATCTTTAATTTTGGATATAATTTCAAGCTTAATTGTTAAGTTTTTTGCTTGGTCTGCCGCTGCCTTAAGATCCAATTCTTTCTTCATTTTAGCGTGTTTTTCCACTAAAGCTTCAAAAGCAATGTCTTCGGCTTGTTTGGCATATTCAAATTCTTTTGGCTTGCCACCCTCGTCAACAAAGGCTTTTCTGGCGGTTTCAAATTCAGTTGTCCAAAGTTTTTGATACTCTTTCTGCAGAGCACGCACATTAGCAGCAACTTCACCTGCATCTTTCGTTAGCAGTTCTTCTAGTTTTGTAATTAATTCAGTCTTCATTTAAATTTTTTTTGTCTTACACCAAAAATAGTGGAAAAGACACATCTAACAAAACCTTACCTTTGTTGTTTTATTACAAAGATTTATTTAACTTGTAATTTGTAGATAGCATGGTTTCCGATAAAAATGTCGAACTTCTTCAGTTTGATAAAATAATACAATTTATAAAACAAAAATGTTGTGGCAAACAGGCAAAACTGTTGTGTGATAGTATTTATCCAAAAACATTTTCGCCCGAACTTTTTAAAGAATTAAATCAAACCAACGAGATTAAAGTACTGTTGGCTGCAAATGGCTATTTTCCTGGAGTTGATCATGATGATATTCAAGAAGAATTAGTGATTTTAAATTTAGAAGGATCGTTACTACATGAAACGCAGTTGCTTAAATTTTTAAAAACTACCGAGGTTGTAAATACACTTATTCGGTTTTTAAAAGGTAAAAAAGCTACTTTGCCTTATTTATTTGAATTAAGCGAGAATATTAGCGTTTGCGACACTGTTGTAGATGAAATAAACCGCATTATTGATGCAGAGGCTCAAGTAAAAAGTAACGCTTCGAGCGAATTGAGTCGTATACGAAAACAGATTACAGAAAAGCGCCGCGAAAGTGATAAACGTTTTTATAACCACATTAACGATCTTAGAAAGCATGGCTATTTAAGAGATAATGAAGAAGGTTTTTTTAATGGCCGCAGAACTCTGGCTGTTTTAGTGGAATATAAATCGGAAGTTACCGGCTTTGTGCATAGCAAAAGCGAAAGCGGTAAAACAATTTTTATTGAGCCCGGTGTTACTATTGGAATTAATAACGAAGTGGCAGAACTTGTAATTGATGAGCAAAGAGAAGTAAACCGAATTTTGCGCGAATTGTGCGCATTAATAAAACCATTTATTCCTGAAGTTAAAAAGGGATATACTTGTTTGAGTTTTGTAGACTTTTTAAGAGCAAAAGCCTTATTAGCGGTTGAATTAAACGCTAATTTGCCCGAAATTAAAGAAGGGTTTGATTTGAATATTATTTCGGCGTATCACCCGCTATTGTTTTTGCAAAATAAAAAATCAGGTCGAAAAACGATTCCGCTTACTGTTAAGTTAGATGCACAGCAACGGGTACTGGTTATTAGCGGTCCAAACGCAGGTGGTAAAACAATTGCATTAAAAACAATTGGGCTTTTGCAAATGATGTTGCAAAGTGGTTTGCTTATACCGGTTAAGGATAATAGTACTTATTGTTTTTTTGAGAAAATTTTAATTGATATTGGCGATACGCAAAGTATAGAGAATGAATTGAGTACTTATAGTGCAAAATTAAAATCAATGACCTCGATATTAAATGAGATTAAGGAAAGCACCTTGGTTTTAATGGATGAGTTTGGCAGCGGTACCGATCCGGAACTTGGTGGGGCAATAGCCGAAGCCGTTTTAGAAAGTATAGAAAATTCAAAAACAAAAGGGGTAATTACATCGCATTTTAGCAATGTAAAATTATTAGCCGAAAAATTACCGGGAACTTTTAATGGTTGCATGCTGTTTGATTTGGAGCATTTAGAACCAAAATATATTTTAAGTATTGGTGAGCCTGGAAGCAGTTATACTTTTGAAGTGGCAGAGCGCGTTGGGTTTCCTAAACACATTATTGAACGCGCAAAACAAAAAGTAGATAAAGATAAATTAAAGTTAAATAGATTGTTGGCCGAAGTGCAATCTCAAAAAACAAAGTTAGATGAGCAATTGCATAGAGCCGAGCATGAAGAATTTCTAAAAAAAATAGCCAAAGAAAA
>Ga0208266_100303_pt1 | contig 18798 bp, 14 predicted proteins | sample LakWasMet67_HOW9_2_FD_183897 | JGI IMG/M metagenome (GOLD analysis project Ga0208266, IMG submission 183897) | Freshwater sediment methanotrophic microbial communities from Lake Washington under simulated oxygen tension - Sediment Metagenome... | ecosystem: Environmental > Aquatic > Freshwater >...
ATGTCCATGGTGATCACTCCACTTCCCTGCTGCTGCAAAAAGCAGCAGGGTAGGTTCTTCACCTGGCTCAGTTTTGGGTCGGCACAACCCTCAAAAGGGGCTCAGTTTTCGGTCGGCGCCAACATCGCATGGCGGCCACACCCATCGCGAGCCGGTCGGCGTCTACGACCCGGCGGCGCCGCCGAAGAAGCTGGAGCCCACGGCGCGCGGCTTCAGCGTGGCCGCGGCGCGCGAGCGCTGCCGCGAGCTTGCGCTGGAGCACCAGAAGCACCGGGACGACGGCGGCTTGCGCGAAGCAAAGAACATGGAGCGCGAGCGCAAGGTCAAGGCGCGGGAGGAACAGCGCGCGGCCGAAGCCGCGGCCGCTGAAGCGGCCGCCGAGCGGGCGAAGCACTCGTTGGGCGCCCTGCTCGACGAATACGTCAAGCTGCAGCAGAGCAAGGGCCGGGTCAGCGCGCGAGAGGCACACAACCTGTTCGAGCTGCACGTTGTGTCGGCCTGGCCGACCATCGCGCGGGCACCGGCGTCGGAGCTGACCCAGGAGCAGGTGGTGGACATGCTGCGGCGGCTGGTGGAGATGGGCAAGGGCCGCACGTCGAACAAGCTGCGCACCTACCTGCGGGCGGCCTACCAGTGCGCCCTCAACGTGCGCGTGTCGGCGTCGATCCCGGTCGCCTTCAAAGCCTACGGCGTGATGACCAACCCGGTGGCGATGACGCGGCGCGACGGCCAGTACGACAACGCCGACAAGCGGCCGCTATCGTTGAGCGAGCTGCGCACCTACTGGCAGCTGATTGAATCCGTGCCGGGCCTGCGCGGCCGTTGCCTGCGGCTGCACGTGCTGACCGGCGGGCAACGCATCGAGCAGCTGGTGCGGCTGCGCTGGGTCGACGTGCGCGAGGACGCGATCACCATCTACGACGCGAAGGGGCGGCCCGGCCAGGGGCCGCGGACGCACACGGTGCCATTACTGCCCGCAGCCGCACGAGAGCTGCAGGGCGTCGAACGGGTCGGGGAGTTCGCGTTCTCGACCAGGAAGGGCGTCAAGCCGATTTCCGGGACGACGCTGTCCGGCTGGGCAGGCCAGGTCGTCGGTGACGCCATCGACAACTTTCAGCTGAAGCGGGTACGGTCGGGTGTGGAGACGCTGCTGGCTGCGAACCGGGTCAGTCGGGAGATCCGTGGGCATCTGCAGTCGCACGGGCTGACCGGGGTGCAGGCGCGACATTACGACGGGCATGACTATATGGTGGAGAAGCGGGAGGCATTGAAAGTTATTGTCCGCAAGGTCATGGGGGCGACCGCAATCAGCAACCCGTTATTGATATGAGACGCACACAAAATATAGAGCTCCAGCGCAAAATATTTGTACTCTTCGAGAAACATCTATACATCTGAATCATACTCCTCCGCGCTGCGATCCGCCATTTTTCCTACCTCGATTCCGATTCCTGCCAAATAACTCTTCTCGAGATCAAAAATACGCTCTTCACGCAACTGAATGAAAGTTTCGAAATCATCGCCGCACAATGCCTCAAATGCATCTTCGGTGATCATGTGCGACGCAAGGATTCGGGATCTGTTGCTATCCTGAGGAATATTACAGAAAACCGACCTAACGTTTCTTGGAAATCCATCCGGAAGGATCACCCTATTCGCCGGGTTAGAAACTCGCGGTCGCCGCTGATTCGGGAAAAAGTAGGGAATATCCCTCGCCGACTCGTCTTCAAAGACTGCCATTCCGTCAATCGGTGCGGCGGTATGAGGATGGAGCGGCACGCCAGCAAGAATCTGCACAAGTAATGATGCCCTAACCCGTGCTGAGCGGCGATCGAACGATTCCGGAAATTCACGGATCGGACGCGAAAGAAAATACCTCTCCAATTGCTCTCTAGACTTCTCATAGGAATCGCCGAACGAACGCATTAGTGACCCGGCCTGACGCAAATCGGTGGTGTTGGCACCCGCAAACCAGCCGTTAAACGAAGTACCCCAGAACCACTTTCGTAGGGTACCCAATTCCGGCGACTCAATTTCTGGCATAGCCCCCCGTCGGTCAAAATACAAAGCAAGCATGACGGCTATTGATGAGTACGGCAATAGTTTGCTTGTACGAACACCGACAACATCGGACAGAAATTTTACCGAGTGAAGCAAAGCCTCGCCAGCCCGATAAGCTGCGGAGCGCAGAACTACAAAGGACTTACGATCGGCGACTTTCTCGTAGGAAGGCCGAGTAAAGTCCAATCCAGCGAGCGCTAGGATGACCTGCAGCACAATTGAGCGCTTTAGGTCCGCAAACCCGCACTCCCGAAGCATTCCCAAAATATTGTCAATAGAGACCGAAAGATCGAAATCCCCTTCAGACTTATCTCGGTACGTAAGGGCGGAGACCATCTGATCCGGAGTCATCTCCTTGCCTCGTTGGTTGACCCTCGCGAAGATAGTAACCGCGTCGTCGAGCGAGCTAGACCTCATTACTATAATAGGAACGCGGTATTCACGGATCGCGCGTTGTAACGCGTCCGCACGATCTAGCAGCAGGTTCGCCTCCTCTGGCTCCAGGGCTTTGCTACTCAGCAAATCACGAGAGCGACGAGCAAAATCCACGGTCCGCAACAAATTCCGAAGCGGCATCATCGTGAGGGGTATCTCGATATTAGCGTCACGGATGTGCTCAAAGCGTTCGTTTTGCAGATCGTAACCAATCCACCAGCGCCACTCGTCAGGCCGCTCACGCGGATAGCTCTCTGAGAGCTTCAACACACCAAGCAAAGTTGCCAGCCGCTGATGTCCATCTACGACATAAGACTTGAGAAGAGGTCCTGCTTCATCCAGTTCAATTGGACCGATTTGGGAGAGGCTTGAGATATCTCCGCGTTCTGTTTGCCAGATCAGAAGCGATCCAATGGGATAACCCTTGGAAACACTGTCAAAGAGCTGCACCATATCATCCAACGACCATACATATGGCCTTTGAAACTTGGGGATTCTGTATTCCCCCTGCATTACGCCATCCAGCAGATCGCTGAGCACAATAATATCTGGCTTGGAGATCGTCGTTGCAATTGAGGCCATACTCAAATCCTTGAATAAACTTCGCGAATCAGTAGAAGCAACTCTTCTCTATCCTTTGGGGATCGCAGAGCGTCGGATGGATTGGGTCGAGAGTCTGGGTCAATAAAGATATCCGACAGGCGTTTCCCGAATCCGTCGGAGAGGGGGCCCCAACTATTGGCCTGAATGCTACTGTAAAGTGCTTTCACCTCCGCCGGCACAAGCGGTGATCCTAGAAATTCGGCGAACGAGAGAATCACCCCCTTCTCGCCCCGAAATCCACGTTTCATGTGATAGTGCGTACGCTGGTCTTCAGTGAGTGACTCGAGCGCATCGACTTTTGCTAAAAAGTCAGGCGCTTGGTCAAGCTTTCGAAGCTTCGCTGCTGGAAGGTAGCTTTCGATTGATCGCCTTCGCAGCAAGTGAACGAAGCCGACATGTTTCTGGGTTTCCGATACTATCTCAGCGTTTGGACTGTCGCCAGGAAACCTTGCGTCGTTATCCAGCATTGCGGCCAACCAGAGCTTAAGGTCTCGCCAGTGGGAGCCATCATCACGGGCCCATACACCCCGACAGTACACTCTCGCAGAACGCGGAATTGAATCCTTTCCGCCTGCGTGGCGGAAGACAAAGAACCCTTCTCGATATGCCTTTATAAGTCGATCAAAGCCGAGGGCCTTAGCCATCCAGAACAAGAACGCACCGTCATACTCCTCGTTCTCAACAATGAGACTGAATGGCTGCGATAGAAGAAATATAGCATCAGCGGGGTGCACTCTCGTCAGTTTACTCGCCAAGTCGCTTTCGCCACCCCGTCGGACTTCGGAGTCAATCAGGACTGACGTCGCGTCCCTATATGGGTCTTTACTTGCAACCACACAAGAACGCTCAATAATCTCACGGACATCTCTGCCTCGTGTATTGCACCAATCGCTTTGCAGTAATGTAGATACTTCAGGAACGCCAAATGAATGCCTCTGCGCTCCAATTATTAGCAGCAGCGCGTCCAAGATGGGAAACCACTTGGCAGTTGATGAAACCTTCGGAGAAACTACGACTCTCACAGTTGTTTACATCAATAGAGGTCGCGCATAGCGGCCAAGTCTTTGAAAGCTTCTTCAAAAACGCCCTCCGGCCAAGCATCCGGATTTCCGGCGCTGTCAAAGCTGATTTGCCTGATCGGTTCAATTGCATCGGATCCTGGCTCCTGATGACCCACAGAAATTAAGGTGACGGAAGCACCAATTCCTCTCTCTGCAATTCTCCGTCTAACTCGCATAATTATCTGCTCCGAGTGCGTTTCAACAATTGAAGTAGCTAGCATTTCACCGTTTCCCTCTAATGACGAGTCAACGATTAAATCAGCTATTTCACCATGTGCACCAGGATGCAAGTGCAACTCAGGCTGTTCAACGATCAGGATTGGGGCCGCAAGCCGCTTCGCCCTAAACGCAAGGTGCTGAACAACCACTGGCAAGCACTGAGAAAAGCCGGCGCCGGTATCCTCCAAACCAACTTCAATACCTTCACGGCTAACAACTTTTACCCGCGGCTGCTCTCCGCTGACATCGACAGAAATTTCTTGACCCATTTTTTGAACAAACCAATCACTGACTTGCTGCGATAGGCGCCCTCCCTTTCGGAGTCTGTCGTCAGCCAGCAAGTCCAGCGCGTGCTCACCCCGTGAGCCGAGCGATCGAATATTCTGATTCGGTGTCCGCATTGCACGATATGGCTCTTGCCTAAATGGCCCAAGATACGAGGGCATAGGACACGCCGCGCGTATCGACGCATATGCGACATCCAGCTTTTCTGCGATATCAGTCGGCAGGCCGACCGTTAGAGGAAGTATTCCAGAGAACTTCAATACTGAAGTAATCTCCCCGCCTCCACTTACGTACTTGTATCTAGGTTCGAGGGCCAGCAACTCATCCGGACTAGCGATCTCCGCCGCGAAAATTAAAGCGGAATTCTCATGGAGTTCAAATTTCTCGATGACTAGTGAGCGAGTTTCAATAACGTGCCGGAGATAAACCTCGAAAGTGTATGACTTGTCCACGTTAGATACAGTCGCACCTATAGAAAATGGCAGAGCACTTCTACTGTTTACCAGATCCAAGAAGGAAGATGCTTGAAAGACATCACCCGCATTCAAGTCAATAGGGCCGTCCGCACTTAAGGAAACCGCCTGCGCAATAATTATTGGCAACCGCGATATTATGCTCTTCCCGCTGCCATTTTTACCTATGACCAAGACCACCGGAGGGAGCGACAGAACATGTCGCTCGCGAAAGGCCCGGTATCTGCTAAAAATCAAAGCTGTCATTCGCATGATATTCACACTTAATTTATTACAAAATGCCTATTCAATGTACCGGTCCAAGTTCGCTTGCTGCATCCTAGCGCCAACCTCAGTGAGCGATGAAGAGAAACCCAAAAAGGGCAGTTCCAAGCTTAGATTGAGGGCGGCAGCGACGGCAGTCACACTCCTCGCAGCACACTGAACTCTCTGAACAACCGCGCCGGCAGCGCCGCCCTCAACCACCACACGATGCTCATCGGCCGATCCCCCTCCGCCGATTCCAGCACCACCGGCCCGCAAACCCGATAGGGCTCTCCCTTGCGCGGCCGCACAAACAGCTGGAACTGCCAGCCATTGGTCGCGCTGTCTAGGTAGCGTCGACCGCCCGGCGTGTCGGGGCCGGCGCTGTTCTGGCTCTGCCAGTGGAAGCGCTCGGTGCTGATGGCGTAGTCGTGGTATGCGATGCGGTCGTGGTAGCCGGCGCTCTTGTCCAGCGTGACGAACAGCAGTTCAGTCTTGCGGTCGGCCAGCGGCAGCACCCCAGCCTGGAACGGTGCGCGGCGTGTGGCCGTCAGCCAGCCGACCGCCGTCAGCACCTCGCGCACGCCGTAGGCGGCATGCAGGCACAGCGGCGTGTCTTCCAGCCCGGGCACTGGCTGCGGGGTCAGGTTGCTGCGCGCCTGCAGCAGGGCCGACAGCTCAGCCAGTTCGTCAACGATGGCCGGGTGGGCGGTCAGGCGCTGGGCAAGGCTCTCCGGCCCGGCGGCCTGCCGCTGGCCACCGTCGATCTGGTAGGCCAGCATCTGCACCCGGGTGCGCAGCGGTGACGCCGCCTGCCGGCCGTCACCCGCCGGCTGCCCCGACCAGGCGGCCGATGGCTCAGCCGCCAGCAGGGCCGTCAGTTCGCCAGCGCTGGCCATCGTCGCCAGCCGCGCGGGGTCGTCCACATGCAGCAGGTCGCCCAGGCGCCGGCTGAAGTAGTCCTCTTCCGGCCCGGGCTCGGCCACCAGCAGGCCGGCGTCGCGGCGCAGCGCGGTCCAGCCGCTGCGACCCTGGCCGGTGCCGGTGCGGTACACGTCTTCCAGGTCCAGCGCCTGGTCATGCAGAAAATCGGCCAGACGCACCGTGCGGCCCTTCAGGCTGGCATAGGCCTGCAGTTCGGTCTTCAGGCGGCGCCAGTTCTGCGTCGTCAGCGCCCGCAGGCTTTGCAGCACCTGCTCGCGTGTCTGGCGCTGCAGGTGGATGTGGCAGCCAGGCGGCAGGCTGCCAAAACCCTGGTCCACACCATCCACCAGCTCGCGGCGCGACAGGCCGGTCAGGCTGGACAGCAGGCGGTCGAAGCGGAAATCGGCGCGGTGCTGGCCGACGAAGTCCAGCACCAGGCAGCTCTCCTTGCCCGGCGCCAGACGCAGGCCGCGGCCGATCTGCTGCTGGAACAGCACCGGGCTCTGCGTGGGCCGCAACAGCAGCAGCGTGTCGACCATCGGCAGATCCACGCCCTCGTTGTAGAGGTCGACGGTGACCAGCGCACACAGCTCGCCGCTCTGCAGCCGCTGCGGCGCGCGGCGGCGCTCTTCCCTGTCCGTCTCGCCCACCACGCAGGCGGCCGGCAGGCCGGCGCGGTTGAGCCAGTCGGTCATGAATTGCGCATGCGCCACCGACACACAGAACACGATCGCCCGGCTGCGCGCGGCATCAGACGCCAATCGAGTCCACTCCTTCACGACCAGGCGGGCCCGCACGTCATTGGCGTCCACAAGGTTGCGGACCGCCTCGTGCTCGCCCGGCCTGTCCCAGGGCACGGCCGAGAAGTCGGTGGCGTCGTCGCAGGCGTAGTACTCGAACGGCGCCAGCAGCTGCAGGTCCAGCGCATGCCAGAGGCGCAGCTCCACCGCCGGACTGCCATCGGGCCGGTTGTCGAAGTACGGAAGGATCAGCACGCCGTCGCTGCGCTCGGGCGTGGCGGTCAGGCCCAGCAGCAGACGCGGGCGCACCGCTCGGGCAAAGGCATCGAAGCGGTCGGCCGCTAGGCGGTGGCACTCGTCCACCACCACGGTGTGCCAGTGGTCGGCGCCCACGCTGGCCACCAGGTCGCGGCTGGTCACGCTGTCGATGGTGGCGAACAGATGGTCCATGCGCTGCGGCTGGTGGCTGCCCGTCAGCAGCTCGCCGAACTCCGGGTCGCGCAGCACCTCGCGGTATGTGCGCAGCGCCTGGCGCAGGATCTCCTCGCGGTGGGCCACGAAAAGAAGGCGCGGCCGCCCGCCTTCGGCTTGGGCAGTGCGGCGGTAGTCGAAGGCGGCCACCACCGTCTTGCCGGTGCCGGTGGCCGCCACCAGCAGGTTGCGCATGCGGCCCCGGGCACGTTCGGCGGCCAGCTGCTCCAGCATCTCCTGTTGGTAGGTCTTGGGCTGCAGGTCGAAGAAGCTGATGGTCGTTGGCGGCTCGCCGCTGAACGACTCGCGGCCCAGTGCGGCGGCCAACGCCTGGCGGTGGGCCGGGTCGTCGGGGTCGTAGTGCTGGAATTCGCTGTCGGCCCACAGCGTCTCGAAGTGCGCCACGGCGCGGGTGAACAGCGCCTCCTGCCCACGCTGCGCCAGCTTCACCGTCCATTCCAGGCCGCCGGTCAGCGCCGCACCGGACAGGTTGGCGCTGCCCACGTAGGCCGATCCGAAGCCCGTCTTGCGGTGGAATAGCCAGGCTTTGGCATGCAGCCGCGTCCGCCGGCCGTCCAGCGACACGCGCACCTCGCAACCGGGCAGGCGCGCCAGCTCGTCCAGCGCGCGGGCCTCGGTGACGTTACCGTAAGTCGTTGTCAGGATGCGCAACCGCATGGCCACACCGGGCCGGCCGCCTAGCGCGGTCACTTGCTTGAAAACGTCTTGAAGCTTGCGCACGCCCGAGACGGTGATGAAGCACATCAGGATGTCCACCTGGTCGCACGCAGCCAGCTCGCGACGGATCTCCTGCAGCAGCGACGGCGAACCCTTGCCGGCGGTAAACAGCCAGGGCACGCCCAGGCTGATCTCGGGCGGCACGGCGAACTGCTTGTCGCGCTGCACCGCACGCAGCTTGCGCAGCGGCGGCGCCAGCAGGTCGACCACGTCGGCAGGCATGCCGGGCGCATCGTCAGCGGTGTCGGGCTGCAGCCGGCGGCGCAGCATCACCAGAAGGTCATTCACCAAAGCCAGCTGCTGCTGCGCCTTGTCGGCCCCGTCACCGGGGAGGTCGTCGAGGATGGCTGCCAGCTGCCGCGTGATGGCCTCGGCCAGCACCTCGCCGGCCGCACCCGTCAGTGCTGACATATTCGCTTGGTCGGCGTCGACGCCGGCCAGCGATCGGGACAGGCGCTCGGTCAGCAGTTGGTCGTACAGGCCGTCGGGTAGTGCCATCTTGGGGACTGCTGAATTGCTGGCCGGGATGGCTCAGTCGATGGCGCGGGTGCCGCGGCAAGCCGGATAGCCGGTGCAACCCCAGAAGGCGCCGCCGGCATTCGCGCCGCGCTTGGCGACGCGGCGTTGCATGGGCTTGGCGCACAGTGGGCAGCTGGGCACGTCCGCCTGGGCCTGGTCCTGAGCGAGAGACGGCTGCGCGGTCGGCGCTGATGCCGGCTTCGTTGTCGCTCTGGTCGGTGGTCGTTCGCCGCTGGCCTTGGCATCCCGCAACAGCGCGTGCAGCTTCGGGCCATCGATCAGGCTGACGTTGCGTCCTTCGGCAAAGTGCACCGCCTCGTCGGTGAAGCGTCCAGAGGTGACGACGAAGCCACCAGCGGCACCGCGCGCCGCCATCACACCGTACAGCTCGCGCACCACGTCGACGCCCACCCTGAAGGCGCGCCACTGCTTGCACTGCACCAAGAACTTCTCGGCGCCGTTGCGGCCCGGCCGGCTGAGCACCAGGTCCACACCGCCATCGGGCCCGCCACCACCCGCCTCGACGACTTGATAGCCTTGCAGGCGGAAGCCCTCACCGACCAGCAACTCGAACTCACGCCAGCTCACGCCGTCGAGCGCGTCGCTGGCGGGGCTCTGCACCACGCCGTTCACCAAGCGTTGGCGCACCTTGCGTCGCCAGGCCGACATGCCAGCCGCAGCAAGGCAGAGCGCGGGCACCAGGTACTGACCGACCGAGGCGAGCGTCTTCCAGATCGTCTGCACCGCCATGGCGCCCACCTGGCCGATCTGGGTCGCCGCTGCAACGGGTTGCTCAGCCAAGTGGTGCAGCAGAACATAACTGACCATCGCTAGCGCCACACCCGCCCACCAGGGCAGCAGCGCGACCAGTTCCATGAAGCCCTCGGCAGGGCTGGTCTTCTTGCGTCTGGCCATCGTTGGCTCTGCTCCCTTGGGGCCCGTTTGTAACAGGCTGCCAGTGGCAGCCATTTGCTGGCGGCCAGCCTATCCTGCAATCAAACAGAAATCTCCTCTGCTGGACGCTCTTGGCTTTCATCGTAGAGGCGGCCAGCTGAAGTGAACCGGTGCGCATTGGATATGAGCTGAACCGCTCCAAACTGACCACAAGCCGGCACGACCCGGGTCCAAGTGGGTCGGACAGCCGCATAGACGGCGCGGACTGAACCATGCCGCACAAGACTGCACTTGACTGCGTAGAACTGGGCAGCACTGCACAACGTTCAGCACGAGCGATCAAGACATGCATGGGCTGCACACCCATCGCCGACAAGTGAACCAGGATCGAACCTTGTGTGGTCCGAGTTCGAACCAGGAGCGGTCCGCCCTCGCACCGGATGTAGACCGGGCTCGGCAAAGAATCGGCCAGAGTTCGACCAGGATGTGAAGAGAGCTCGGCAACGCCGCCTGTGGGCCGGCAACCAACATCACGGCGGCTGGCATCGCGCTTGTGCAGGCACGGCACAGTCAAGGGCGGGCACAGCCCGGCGCAGCGCACCCTTGACGGGGTCGGGGCAGCCACATGCTCGCCGGGGGCTGGCTTCACACGGTGAGGCCAGCCCCCGAGCCCGTCCGGCGGCAAGGACTGCCCCTTCCCATGGGGGAGGGGTGAGGGGTGGGGTCAGCGCTCGGGCTCAGGTCCGCGTTGCTCGCGCCCCGGTTGCAACGGGCGCGGCGGACCTGGGGGCCGGCGCTCCGGCATGGGGGTCGACGTGGTTGACGGCGCCCTGCTCTGATCGCGCAGGCGCTGGCGCAGTTGCTCGGGCAAAAAGGGCACGTTCATCATGAACCGCGCCACCTGCTCCGCCAGTTGCCGGTCTTCTGGGCTGTCGGATGCGGCCAGCGCCTGCGTGATGTGCGCCCAACCCTGCATTGCCTTCGCCCGGCTGTCCCACTGTGCCTGGCCGGATTTCACCGGGCGCCCCTCGACATGCAGCCTCCCCTCATGCCGCGCCTTCACCCGCCAAAGCGCGTCGTGATTCCGGGTCTGGCCGCGGGTGGCTTGGCGGCTGGCCTCGGCCTCGATGCCCCAACCGCGTAGCTTCTCGGCGAAGGTTTCGCGCCAGCGGTGCAGGTCAGTCTTCCGCGGGTTCAGCCGCTGGCCATTGGTGCCTTCGGCCCGCACGCTCAGGTGCACATGCGGATTGGCCTGGTGCTCGTGCAGCACCATCACATAGCGGTGGCCCGCCAGTTCGGTGTGCGCGAACTCGCGCGCCGCCTTCTGCACGAACATGGCATCGGTTCCTGCAGGCATCGACAACATGATGTTGAAAGCCTCGCGCCGATGCCCAACGTCGTCGATGAGCGACCCGCCGTAGCGCCACTGGTCCACCAGATCGTGCAGCGCCTCCTTGCCGTCGCGCACCGCGCCACGGTCGTCTTCGATGCCGAGCCGGCCGTTCTTGCTGATGTAGCGGAAGTGCGCGGCGATGGCCGACATCCCGCGGCCGCCTCCGGTCACCTTCACCATCACCTGCGGCGCGCGGCCGGACACGGTGGCCACGATGCGACGGCGGATGACAGCAGCCTTCCGCCGCTGCAGCGTCAGCAGGCGCGGCAGCGGCGCCGTCTTGACGATCCGGTTGGACGGGTAGAACAACCGCTCGCCCCAATGCAACAGCGCGGCGTCGACGGTGGATCGGTCGGTCATCACCGCCCCCTCGGCGGGCGCAGCGACGCGACCAGTTCAGCCGACGTGGCCAGATGCGCCCGCACATCCTTCGACAGCGCGTGGATGCTAGCCCGATAGGGCTCCAACTGGCTGTTGGGCACCCGGCCCAGCAGGCGCACGAAGGCGCTGAGGTCGGCAGCCAGCACGGCGAGGCGGTCACTGGAGATCAGCAACGCGGTGACGGTGCGGCTGTGGTCCGGCGGCTGCGGTGGAACAGGCATGCCCTCGATCAGGCTGGCCACGTAGCGGCCTTGCGAGACATCCGCGGCGCGGGCGCGCCTGGCCAGGAGCACGGCGTGGACGGCAGATATGCGCAATGTCACCTTGATGGGCGTCGCCTGGGCGGCCGCATGGTGCGGCACATCGGCGTGTTGATCGTCCTCGTCGCTGGGCGCCTGGCCCAGCAACTCCACCAGCGCGTGCCGCACCAAGGCGGCGGCGCTCATCTGCCGGTCGGCCGCTTCGGCGTTCAGGCGCGCCCCCAGGCCGCGCAGGTCGACGGTCACCCGGTCGCGTGCGTCAGCGGCGCGGCGTGCATCCCCGGTGGACTGCGCATCGTGCATGCCGTCTCCTCAGGGCGCTGCCAGGCGAGCCGCCGCCTGCTCGATGCGCTTGCGCAGTGCCGCCAGATCATCCGCTGGCAGACCACCGCAGTCACCCCGCGCAAGCCGGGTCAACGCGGCGTCCAGCTTGTCACACAGGCCGGATGCATAAATCAGCAAGCGAGCGTCCTTGCTTCCACGGCGAGTGCGGCAGTCTGGCGCTCGTTCGGCCGCTGGTGCGACGTCTACCTTGCCTCGGATCGCCGCCACCGCCTCTCGTGTGATGGGCCTGGTGCCGGCCAACAGCTCTGCGACAGCGGCGGGCTGCTGAACATGCAGCCTCCCCAGTTCATACAGGGTGCGGGGCGACACGCACCGGCCGGCCCGCAGCGCCGCGTCCACCACCGGCGGCAGGTCCAGAAGCGCCAGGTGGTGCGCGACCGTCGTCAGGTCCATGCCCAGCTGGCCGGCCACCGCGGTGTTTGTCTCCCCGGCATCGATGCGGCTACGGATGAACCGCGCCAGGTCCATGGCTGACAGGGCATGGCGCTTCTGGTTCTCGGCCACCTGGGCATAGGGGTTCGTCGGCGCGTCGCGCACCACCACCGGCACCTCCGGCAGGCCGATGCGTTGTGCCGCGCGCCACCGCTTGGCGCCGAAGTGGATCTCGTGTCGTCCGGCAGCGTCGGCCGGGTGCACGACGATGGGCTGCAAGATGCCGTGATGGCGGATGTCCTCGGCCAGTTCGGCCAGTTCTGCATCGGGAAACTCGGTGCGCGGGTTGGTGGGGCATTCGACCAGGCTGGCGGTTGCCACCATCGAGGGCCGGCATGTGCCGGTGGTGGGCCCGGTCTGCCGCCTTGGTTGTTTCGGCGGCGTGGGCGGCGACGCTGCGGCCGAAGACGCGCCGGTGGCATCCAGCAGATCCAACTGCCGGTTCGCGGATTCGGTGGATGACATCGCCATGGCTGGTGATGGTGCCGCCGGGGCGGCCGCAGTGGTAGCCCCGGCCCGGCGCCCACGTCATCGTCCCGCGACTGCCCATGGCGACCCACTCGACCCGAGGTTGTCCCAGGCGCTCAGCTTGCTGTTGACACTTGGTTTCAACTTTCGCGTCGATCATGCCCGTTGGACGCTTGCTCGGACAGTCCGAGCGAGGCGCTGGCACGCGAGACGAGGGAATCGATCCCGACGGCGGGGTCGGCGAATGCCCGCGCCTCGTCTGCTTCCCAGGTCGCTCGTTCGGCGTGGCGCGCGAGATCTGCAGGTACGAAGCCCGAGACCAACGTGGGTGAGGTCGGACGAGCAAGTCGCCTGGCTACAGTTATCCTCAGCGCGCATTGACAACAAACGTCCGGAAGCAAGTCAGGCGCGGAGGGAGCCCAACCGAGGACCCGCCTGAGCAACCCGCGGCCTCAAATCGGTGACGCAGCACAGCCCATCTACAACGCCTAGTGAGCGGCCAGTTGTCGGCGTCGACGGGTGTCGGGCCGGCTGGATTGCAGTCGCCCGCTCGGCCGGCGGGCTGACTTACCGGCTGCATGACACGCTCAATGACTTGGTCACCGTCTGGCGGGCGGCGGAACACATCTTTGTCGACATCCCGATCGGTCTGCCATCGGCGGCCCAACCGAGCCGGGCCTGCGACACAGAGGCACGCCGCAGGCTGGGGCCGGGACGGGCCTCGAGCGTGTTCTCACCACCTTGCCGGGCGGCGGTGCTCGCATCGAGACCGCCTGATGCGAGTGGACTCGGCCGTGCACGCGAGATCAATCAACGCGAACTGGGTCGAAGCCTCTCGGCGCAGGCCTGGGGCATCTGTCCCAAGATCGCGGAAGCCGACAGCTTGCTCTGGGCGCACCCTTCGCTGCGCCAGCAGGTCAAGGAAGTGCATCCGGAGCTGTCCTTCTGGGCTCTCAATCGTGGACAGCCGATGCAGTTCGCAAAGAAGCGCCCGGAAGGCGCGGCGGAGCGAATCGCATTGCTGATGGAATTTGAGCCCGGCACCCAAGGGCTGATTGACCGCGTGCTGACGGAGAACCGGCGATCGGCCGTCGGTCGAGATGATGTGGTCGATGCGATCGCAGCCATGTTGACCGCCTTGCCTGGCACCTGGTCGGCGGCGGCCGTGCCCGATGAAACGCATGTCGACGCGCTCGGGCTGCCGACATGCATGTGGATACCAGCCCGCCGCGATGTGCCGCTGAAGCCATGAAGACCAACCACGTCCTGGTCGACTACGAGAACGTACAGCCCGCCTTGGCCGAGGCGCTGCTCGAACCGGTCTTCAAGGTGTGGGTCTTCATCGGCGCGCAGCAGGCCAAGGTGAAGGTCGACCTGCTTGACCTGGTGCAGCGCAAGGGTGAGGACGCGCGCGTTATCCGAATCGGATCCACCGGTCGCAACGCCCTCGACTTCCACATGGCTTACTACCTGGGTGAACTGGCGGCGAAGGACAGCGCTTGCTATCTGCACGTCATCTCCAAGGACACCGGGCTGGATCCGTTGATCACACATCTGCGCGAGCGGGGCATCGAGGCGGCACGCTGGGAGGACGTGTTCGGTATCCCGATCGCCAAGCCACCATCGGCCTTGCCTGAGGACGACAAGCTGTCCTTGATCATCGAGTACCTGATCCGCCGCGGGAAGCAACGACCCGGCTCGCTGAAGACGCTGGTGGGATCGTCGGCAGCTCTGTTCCAGCCGCGACTCGACGATCCGCAGGTGCACGCACTGCTTGAGCAACTGCGACTCCAGGGCGTGTTCGAACTGGACGGCAACAAAGTTATCTACGGCCTGCCTGATTGACGGCGCGCGCGACCAGGCCCAACCGACGGCCGGGCTCGGGGCTAGCGGCAAGGACTGCCCCGCCCGCGAGGGCGGGGTGAGGGGTTGGGGCCTTCCACAGCGTAGCGCAGCTGCGGAGACGCTCGCGACGCGGTCATGTATTGGTGGTCGCCTCGGTTCGTTCCGCCAGTTTTGGCAACGTCGGCACATCTCCGCTTCCAACTCTTCTATCCGTCCGAAAAACGTGCTATTTTTCGGACATGAAAGCCGTCAGTCCGTCGCCGCATGCCAGCATCAGGCACAAGGCCCGGCCGCGGCGCACTGTCGACTCCGGCATCGACGCCGCCATTTCGCGCAAGGTGCGCCGGGCGAAGCCAGGTACAGTGTTCACGCCGGTACTGTTTGCCGACCTGGGTAGCCGCGCCGCCGTTGACAAGACCTTGCAGCGATTGGTCGCCCGCGACGAACTGCGCCGACTGTCGCGGGGGCTGTACGACAAGCCCCGGCAGGACCCGCTGCTCGGCACCTTGTGGCCGTCGGTCGACGCCGTGGTCACGGCACTTGCCGGCAAGGACAAGCTGCGACTTCAACCGACAGGCGCCTATGCAGCCAATCTGCTCGGACTGTCCGACCAGGTGCCCGCCCGCGTCGAGTTCCTCACCGATGGCACCAGCCGCACCGTCAAGGCCGGCCCGATGCAGATCGTGTTGAAGCGCACCACGCCGCGCCAGATGGCTGCCGCAGGACGTACCAGCGGCCTGGTGATCCAGGCACTGCGCAGCCTCGGGCCCGAGCACTTGACACCACAACGACTCGACAAGCTCACGCGCAGCATTCCCGCAGCCGAACGCCGCACTTTGCTGAACGACTTGAGCTTGGCGCCGGGTTGGATGCAGCCCACCCTGCGGGCCTTGGCCGAGGACGGGCCATAGCGATGGCCAGGCTCGCATCGCTGTTCGTCGCCCTGCCGCCTGAGCGGCGGGCGCTTGCCTTCTCGCAGACGGCAGCGCGCATGGCGGTCTCGAGCGTGATGGTGGAGAAGGACTTCTGGGTGAGCTGGCTGCTGGGGCTGCTCTTCGCGGACCCTGCCTTGGCACCCCATCTCGTGTTCAAGGGTGGCACCTCGCTGTCCAAGGTCTATGGCGTGATCGACCGCTTCTCAGAGGACATCGACCTCTCGATGTCGCCGGCCTTCGTGGGTGCTGACGAATCGGTCTTCGCCGCGCTGAAGAGCCGAACGCGGCGTGATGCTGCGCTGGCACAGATGCAGGCTCGGTGCGGTGAGCAGACCCGCAAGTTGCTGATGCCGCGGCTCGAACAGGCCATCGTCGACCACCTCGGTCGCCGCGCTGCAGGCGCATCGTGGCTGCGCTACGAGGACGATGCAGTCGCGCGCTCGCCGGTCGTGCACTTCGAGTACCCGACGGCCTCCGAGGTCGGCTTCGACTACCTGCGCCGCGAAGTGAAGCTCGAACTGGGGTCCCTCACCGACCAACGGCCCACCGCGCAGCATGCGGTGCGCCCCTGGGTGGTCGATGACTTCCCCGCTGCTTTCCCCGATTGGCAGTGCCAGGTGACTGCGCTCGAGTTGGCGCGCACGTTCTGGGAGAAGGCCACCATCCTGCACGCCGAGCACCATCGTCCCGCCGACCAGGCCACCCCCGATCGCTACGCGCGGCACTACGCCGACATGGAGCGGCTGCTCCGCCACCCCGACGCCAAGGCGATGCTTGCAGACCATGCGCTGTGTGCGCGTGTCGTCGAGTGGAAGAGCCGGGTGTTCGCGCGCCAGTGGGCGCGCTACGACCTGGCCGTGCCAGGCACGTTCCGCTTGCTGCCTGCCGACGAACGGCTCGCTGCCCTGGCGCGCGACTACGCGCAGATGCGGCTCATGTTCGTTGCTGAACCGCCCGGGTTCGAGGTGGTGATGAACCTTCTTGCCGAGGCCGAGCGCATGCTAAACACGTCCCGCGCCCCTTGATCCGCGACCCAAGCCGGGGCATCCGGTGTGACCAGCATTCGTTCCGAAAACTGGCACCAGACTGGCACCAGCTCGAAAACGACCTTTGAAAGTTGGTAGTCGCTATCGAGAAAAAACCAGTGAAACTGGTAGGCCGTGTTGGACTTGAACCAACGACCAAAGGATTATGAGTCCTCTGCTCTGACCAACTGAGCTAACGGCCCTGCGAGAAGGCCGCGATTGTAGTCAGGTCGTCAGCGCTGGCTGAGCGCGTTGCCCACCAGTCGGGCGGTGATGTCGACCAGCTGGATCATGCGGTCGTAGGCCATGCGCGTGGGGCCGATCACGCCCAGGGTGCCGACGATGCGGCCGTCCACCTCATAAGGCGCCGAGACGATGCTCAGCTCCTCGTAGGGCACCACACCCGATTCGCCACCGATGTAGATGCGCACGCCTTCGGCCAGGCTGGAGTTGTCGAGCAGCCGCATCAGCTCGGTCTTCTGCTCGAACAGGTCGAACAGCTTGCGCAGGCTGCCCAGGTCGTTGCCGAAGTCCTGCACGCCCAGCAGGTTGCGCTCGCCCGAGACGACGAGCTGCTCGGTGTTTTCGGCCAGCGCGTCGCTGCCGGCCTGCACCGCGGCCTGCATCAGCGCCGCGATCTCGCCGCGCAGCGCGTCCACCTCGTGCTTGAGCCGCGCGCGCACTTCCTCGATGGCCAGGCCGGCGTAGTGGGTGTTGAGGTAGTTGGTGGCCTCCACCAACTCACCCTGGCTGTGGTCGCGCGCGGTGAAGATGACGCGGTTCTGCACATCGCCGTCGGGCGAGACCAGGATCACCAGCACCCGCTTCTCGCCCAGGCGCAGGAACTCGATGTGGTGGAACACGCTGGCGCGCTTGGGTGCGGTGACCACGCCGACAAAATGCGACAGGTTGCTCAGCAGGTGGGCCGCCTGGGCGATCACGCGCTGCGGCTGGTCGGGCTGCAACTGCTGCTGCACGCCTGCCATCTCGGGCGGGGTGTGGTGGATGTCCACCGGCCGCGCGGTCAGCATGGTGTCGACGAACAGCCGGTAGCCGCGCGCGGTGGGGATGCGCCCGGCACTGGTGTGCGGGCTGGCGATCAGGCCCAGGTCTTCCAGGTCGGCCATCACGTTGCGGATGGTGGCCGGAGACAGCTCCAGCCCCGAGGCCCGCGACAGCGTGCGCGAGCCCACCGGCTGGCCGTCGGCGATATAGCGTTCGACCAGGGTCTTCAGCAGGGTGCGGGCGCGCTCGTCCATACGCATTTTCGGGGGCTGGTTTTCATTGTACGGACCGGGGGCCGGCGCCCCTGTCGCGCAGGGGGCCTGTGGTGTAATTCATCGCATGGCCCGCCGATTCCATCATGCTGCGCTGGTCGGCAAATACCAGGCCGATGGCATCCGCCCGCTGCTGGAAGAAATCGCGCACTTCCTGGTCGGCCAGGGGCTGGAAGTGTCGTTCGAGCACCAGACCGCGCTGAGCACCGGCGTCACCGACTTCGACGCCCTCACCCTGTCCGAGATCGGCGCCCGCTGCGACCTGGCGGTGGTGGTGGGCGGCGACGGCACCATGCTGGGCATCGCCCGCGAGCTGGCGCGCTACAACCTGCCGCTGGTGGGCATCAACCAGGGCCGGCTGGGCTTCATCACCGACGTGCCGATCGGCCAGTTCCGCGAGGCGCTGGCGCCGATGATTGCCGGCGACTACGAAGAAGACTTCCGCGCCATGATCGAGGGCGAGGTCTGGCGTGACGGCGAGCGCATCTTCGACGGCCTGTCGATGAACGACGTGGTGGTCAGCCGCGGCGCCACCGCCAGCATGGTCGAGTTGCGCGTGGACATCGGCGACGAGTTTGTGGCCAACATGCGCGCCGACGGGCTGATCCTGTCCTCGCCCACCGGGTCCACCGCCTATTCGCTGTCGGCCGGCGGGCCCATCCTGCACCCGGGCATCGGCGGCTGGGTGCTGGTGCCGATCGCCTCGCACACCATGAGCAACCGGCCGATCGTGCTGCCCGACACCGCGGCGGTGCGCATCACCGTGGTGGC
>Ga0208266_100305_pt1 | contig 18656 bp, 10 predicted proteins | sample LakWasMet67_HOW9_2_FD_183897 | JGI IMG/M metagenome (GOLD analysis project Ga0208266, IMG submission 183897) | Freshwater sediment methanotrophic microbial communities from Lake Washington under simulated oxygen tension - Sediment Metagenome... | ecosystem: Environmental > Aquatic > Freshwater >...
GACCCCGGCACGCGCGCGGCTGCAGCTGGAGCTGGCCCATGCCGAGATGAAGGCGCGTGGCCGGCCGGCGCCGCTGGTGTGGATCCAGCCCGCCGCCGAGACCGATGCCAGCTGCCGCAGCCTGATCGACTTCATCGAGAGCGACCTGGCCAACGAGGGGGTGGACTACCTGCAGGGCAGCCTGGAGGACCTGAAGACCCTGGTGCTGGACAAGCTGCCCAAGCCCACGCCCAAGACCCCGCCCAAACCACGCGAGGTGGCGTTGCTGGTGGAAGACGGCGACCTGGCCGACCTGGGCCCGCTGAAGGCCGTGCTGACCGACCGGCTGGGGCTGGAACCGCGGCCGCTGAAGTTTGCCGGCACCCTGCCCAAGGACCCGGAGCGGCTGGCCCGCACGCTGGGTGCCTGCGCGCAGGTCATCGTGTTCTGGTCGCGCCAGTCGGAGGACTGGGTGTTCGACCTGATGGACCTGGACGCCCTGGCCGAACGGCTGGGGCCGGACCGGCTGTGCATCTACGCCACCGGCGAGGGCTCGGCCGAGAAGTCCACCTTCGCCACCAAGAAGGCCCGGGTGGTGCAGGCCACCGTCAGCCAGAACGAGGCCGAGCTGCGGGCCTTTGTGGATGCCCTGCCCGGGGGCGCGGCATGAGCCTGACCACCGAGGCCTGTGCCCTGATCGCGGCCAACCCCTTCCCCGGGCTGCGCTCGTTCAAGCCCGGTGAGGCCGACCGCTTCTTCGGCCGCGACCAGCAGATCAACGAGCTGGTGGCCCGGCTGGCCGAGCTGCCGCTGCTGGCGGTGTCCGGCGCCTCGGGCTGCGGCAAGTCGTCGCTGGTGCTGGCCGGCCTGCTCAACGAGCTGAAGCGCCGCCACGACACCGACTTCGACACCGACTGGCGCCCGGTGGTCATGCGCCCGGGCAACCGGCCCATCGCCCACCTGGCGGCGGCGCTGGCCGCGGTGCTGGTGGCCGCCGACGTGCAGGCCGGCCTGCTGGCCGCCGAGCGGCTGCAAGCCGAGGCCGGCGACGACGAGAACCACCCGCTGGCCCAGCGCACCGCCTCGCTGGTCGGCCAGCTGCGCCTGGGCGGGCTGGGGTTGGTGGAGGCGGTGCGCCAGTCGCGCCTGCCGGCGGGTGCACGCGTGCTGGTGGTGGTCGACCAGTTCGAGGAGATCTTCCGCTTCAAGCGCCTGGCCGACCCGGACGAGGCGGCCGCCTTCGTCAAGCTGCTGCTGCAGGCCGCCGCCGACCCGGCCTCGCCGGTCAGCGTGGTGCTGACGCTGCGCTCGGACACGCTGGGCGCCTGTGCCGACTTCCGCGACCTGCCCGAGGCCGTCAGCCGTGGGGGCTACCTGGTGCCACGCCTGAAGCGTGAGCAGCGCAAGCAGGCCATCGTCAAGCCGGTCGAGCTGCGTGGCGCCCGCATCGCGCCGCGCCTGGTGCAGCGCCTGCTCAACGACGTCAGCGACGACTTCGACGACCTGCCGGTGATGCAGCATGCACTGGCGCGCACCTGGCAGCGCTGGGCCGAGGCCTGCGGCGGGGTGCGGCCCATCGACCTGGAGGACTACGAGGCCACCGGCGGCGCCGCCAACGCGCTGAGCAACCATGCGGACGAGGCCTGCCGCTCACTCGGCGCGCTGGGTGAACCCGGCGGCATGGTCGAGCGTGTGTTCCGCGCCCTGACCGAACGGGTGGCCGAGGGCACCGAGGTGCGCCGGCCGCTGGCCTTCGACGAGCTGTGCGCCGTCTGCGGCGGCGGCAGCGCCCAGGGCATCGCCGACGTGACCCAGGTGGTGGAGCGCTACCGCCGCCCCGACACCGCCTTCCTGGTGCCCGGCGCCGAGGTGCCGCTGGCCGCCAACCCGGTGATCGACATCTCGCACGAGAGCCTGATCCGCCTGTGGCGCCAGCTGCGTGGCTGGGTGGCCGCCGAGGCCGAGGCCGCTGCCGAGCTGCAGCGCCTGATCGACGACGCCCGGGCCCATGCCGAGGCCGATGGTGAGCTGTGGCGCGGCCGCAGCCTGGAGCGTGCCCGCGACTGGCAGCAGCGTTGCCGGCCCAACGCCGCCTGGGTGCGGCTGTGCACCGGCGGCACGGCCAGCGACGGTGAGCGCCGGCTGGCCGCGGTGCAGGCCTTTCTGGACAAGAGCGCGCGGGCCGAGGCCCGCGAGCGGCGCCGCGCCCGGCTGCAGACCTGGGGCCTGCGTGGCCTGGTGGCGGCGGTGGTGCTGGTGTCGGTGGGCGCGGCCTTCAACGGCCTGTCGCTGCAGCGCCAGGCACGCTCACGCGAGTTGGCCGCGCGGGCCCTGCTGGAGCAGGCGCAGGACCCGGCGCGCAGCGCCCGGCTGGCCCTGCTGGCCCTGGAGCAGGATGCCGGCAACCCACGCGCCGAATACGCGCTGCGCCAGGCCATGGCCACGCTGGAGGTCGCCCAGACCGAACAGATCCTGGCCTTCGACGCACCGCTCACCGAAGCCCGCTACAACGCCGACCGCAGCCGCCTGCTGCTGGCCGGTGGCCAGCGCCTGTGGCTGCTGGACGCCGCCACGCTGAAGACCCAGGCCACGCTCAGCGTGCCCGCCAACGTCGTCAAGGCCTGGTTGGTGGCGGTGGACGGTGGGGAGCAGGTGGTGGTGCTGACCGACCAGTGGAAGGTGGTGCTGCTGGCCACCAACCGCCAGAACGGCCCGAACAACCCCGACGGCAGCGGCGACGCCGCACCGCTGGCCGAGCTGGCCTGCAGCGGCGAGCGCAACCCGGCCCATACCGCGGCGCTGACCCCCGCCGGCCCGGGGGGCCCGGCGCAGGTGGCGCTGTCCTGCTTCAACGGCGAGCTGGTCGTCGCCAGCCTGGGCGCCAAGGGCCTGCAGGCCCGCCACAGCCTGCTGCCCGGCAGCGACCGGGCGGCCACCGTCACCGCGCTGGCCTTCTCCGGCGACGGCCACTGGCTGGCCTCGGGTGACAACAGTGGCAAGGTCATCGTCTGGCAACGGGCCGCCGACCCGGCCGCGCCGCACCGCCCCTGGATCGGCCAGGTGGCTGGCCTGTCGCCGGTGCACCATGACGGCGCGATCCGCGACCTCAACTTCCACCCCAACGACGCGTCGCTGCTGGCCACCGCGTCCGACGACCGGCTGGCACGGGTCTGGATGCTGGACCTGGCCAACGGCCGGCTGCAGCCGGCCAGCGCCCAGCAGAAGAACCAGCACGACCTGCAGCACGACCGGCCGGTGCTGCGCGCCAGCTTCGTGCAGCGGGTGGACGACGCCTACCGGCTGATGACGGTGTCTGACAAGCGCGTGGTGTTCTGGACCGACGAGAAGACCCGCGACGAGCGCCGCCACGACGACTGGGTGACCGACGCCAACGTCTCGGACGACGGCGAGCTGCTGGTCTCGTCCAGCAGCGACGGCACGGCGCGGGTCTGGTCGTCGCGCACACACAGCGCCATCGCCGTGCTGCGTGGCCACCGCAACGAGGTCACCCACGCCTTTTTCGGCCCCGACGGCCGCGTCATCACCACCAGCCGCGACGGCACGCTGCGCCGCTGGCGGCTGCAGCCACCCCTGCTGCTGGCCGCCGACCCGGCGCACTGGCAGCTTGGCGCCGCGTTCAACCCCAAGGGCGACCGCGCGGTGGTCTGCGGCGAGCAGGCCGAGGGCGACCGCAACTGCCGCATCACGCCCCTGGCCGACCTGGGCCAGCGCAAGGCGCTGGACGCCGAGCGCTTGGCCGACGCCACCGCCGACACCGTGTCCAACGTGGGCTGGAGCAGCGATGGCCAATGGGTGCTGGGCCAGAACACCAGCCACGACATCTACCAGACCGTGCGCCCGGTGCTGTGGAACGCCGGCAGCCTGAAGACCACCACGCCCGACTGGCTGCTGGCCTGGCAGAGCGCCAGCTTCAACCCCGGCCGGCCCGAGCTGGTCAGCAGCAACGAGGCGGGCGCCCTGGCGGTCTGGCCGCTGGCCGCGCTGACCCAGGCCGACCCCAAACCCGCCTGGACGGTGACCGCGCCGGTGCCGGTGCAGCTGCCCACGCTCAGCGCCGACGGCCGCTGGCTGGCCGCCGTCGACGGCGCCACCGTGCTGCTGTGGGACCGCCAGGCCACGGCCGGCAGCGCACCGCGCCGGCTGGCCGGCCATGGCGGTGATGTCAGCAGCATCGGCTTCAGCCGCGACGGCCGCCGCCTGGTCAGCGCCAGCCGCGACCGCAGCGCCCAGGTCTGGCCGCTGGATGGCGCCGCCGACGCCCGACCGGTGACGCTGCAGGGCGGCCACAGCGCGGCGCTGTCCTCGGCCGACTTCAGCCCCGACGGCCGCCTGGTGCTGACCGGCAGCGCCGACAACAGCGTGCGCGTGTGGGACGCCGCCAGCGGCCGCGAGCTGTCGGCCCTGGCCTGGCATGGCGACTCGGTGAACTCGGTGGTCTTCCACCCCGACGGTGAGCGCATCCTCACCGCCAGCGACGACGGCACCGCCCGGCTCGGCCGCTGCCAAGCCTGCCGGCTGCCGCTGGCCCAGCTGCGCGAGGCCGCCGCCCAGGTGCCGCTGGCACCCACCGAGTTGCAGACCCTGCAGGCCGGCAGCCGGGTGGCGCTGCACCCCTTTATGCGGCCCCGGTGGCTGGGCGGCCGCGACTGAAGGGAACACCCCCTACGCGCTGCGCGCGCCCCCTCAAGGGGGCAACGCCAGCGGACCGGCGGAGCCGGATCCGCGGCGTTTGCGGGCTTCGGTCCGTGGCATGCGGCGAGCGTCGCGCCCGGCGCGGCCTGCTCAGCGCGGCGCGAAGGTCGGCGTGCGCTTTTCCAGGAAGGCCGACACGCCTTCCTTCATCTCGGGCTTGTCCAGCAGTTCGCGCTGGCGCTCGGCCTCGTAGTGCATCTGCTGGTCCAGCGTGTGGCTGGCGGCAGCGTCGTAGGCGCGGCGCGTCTCCAGCGCGGCATGGGCCGGCAGCTGGGCCAGGCGGCGGGCGATGGCCAGGGCCTCGTCCTGCAGCGCGGCGTCGTCCACACATTGCCAGACCAGGCCCCAGTCGGCGGCCTTGTCGGCCGGCAGGCGGTCACCCAGCAGGGTCAGCGCGGTGGCGCGGCCGGTGCCCAGCAGGCGCTGGTAGAACCAGGTGGTGCCCAGGTCGGGCACGATGCCCAGCTTGGCCATGAAGGGCAGGTAAAAATAGGCCGACTTGGCGGCGATGACGATGTCACCCGACAGCGCGATGCCGACGCCGGCGCCGGCCGTCGGGCCATTCACCGCCACCACCACCGGCACCGGCAACGCGCGGATGTCGCTGATCAGGCGGTTGGACTGGCCGTGCATCTGGTCGGCGGTGCGCTGGCCCAGGCTGCGGCCGCTGTCGTCGGGCGCAAAGCCGGTCAGGTCGGCGCCGACGCAGAAAGCGCGGCCGGCGGCGGTCAGCACCACGGCACGCACCGCCTTGTCGGCCACCACCTTGGCCAGGTGGGTGCGCAGCTGCTGCTGCAGCGCACCGGACATCGGGTTCAGCCGCTCCGGGTTGTTCAGCGTGATGATGGCCACGTCGCCATCGGTGCGGTAGGTCACGAGTTCGGTCATGCGGGGCTCCTGGAAGGGGGCGGTGCAACGGGGTCACCGACGATGCGGCGGTAGGTCTCGTAGCCGGGCTGGTCCACCGCCAGCTTGGCCAGGGTGTTGTGCCAGAGGTGCTCGGCCACGCCGGGTGTGGCGGCGTCCAGGCTGCCGTCGGCGATGCGCTCGGCCAGGCGGCGGTTCAGCGTGGCCAGGTCGCCGGGCTCGCCGGGGCGGCCCACCAAGGCCTGCAGGCGGGCCAGCTCGGCCGCATCGGCGGCGGGGGCCAGCGTGACCTCGCGCTTGACGATGTCCAGCATGTTGGCCGCCACGCGGGCCTGGTAGGCCAGCGCACCTTCGCCGTGGCGGCTCAGCGCCGGCAGGGCCTCGTTGCGCAGGAAGCGCACCACCGCCTCCAGCAGCTGTTCGGGGTGCGGTGCGTCCTGCATCAGCGGCTCTCCACGGTCGGTCGGGGCAGGATCAGGGCCAGCAGGTCGATCTCGTTCTCCGACGCGCGGCGGCCGATGGCGGCTTTCTCCATCACCGGCTCGGCGCCGCTGAGCCAGGCGTGGCCCATGCTCTCGCAGATCACGCCCCAGCGCAGCGTGCCCAGCACCTGCCACCAGTGCACCCGGTCCTCGTCGACCCGGCCGCCGGCGTCGCGGTAGCCGGCAAACAGTTCGTCGAACTGGCCGAAGCCGCCCACCGGCCGGTCCAGCTGGCCGAAGCGCCAGGAGGTGCAACACAACCAGCCCAGGTCGGCCATCGGGTCGCCGACATGGGCCAGCTCCCAGTCCAGCACGCCGACCAGCGCGCCGCCGGGAGCGTCCAGGTCGACCATCAGGTTGCCATTGCGGAAGTCACCGTGCACCAGCGCCGCCACGCCGTCGGCGGGGGCCCGCTCGGCCAGCCAGCGCAGCGCCAGCTGGAACACCGGCCGCGCCGCGCCCAGCCGGACATGCCAGTCGCGCAGGTGCTCGACCTCGGCGCGTGGCTGGGTGTGGCGCAGCGCCGGCAGGCCGGCCACCGGCAGCGCGTGGATGCGCGCCAGGGCCTGGCCGCACTGGCGCGCCAGTGCGGGCCGGTAGGCGCTGGCGATGCGGCGGCCCAAGGTCTCGCCGGGCAGGCGCTGCATGACGAAGCCGTCGCCCAGGCCCTGCTCGGGCCGCAGCACGGCGGCCACCGCGGGCACCGGCACACCGGCGGCACCGGCCTGGTGGATCAGCTCGGCCTCGGTGGCCAGGCCGGCATTGCCACTGCCACGCAGCTCGGCGCCGGGTGGCGCGCGGCGCAGGATCAACGGCCGCAGCGTGCCGTCGGCGCCGCTGGCATCGAAAGCCCAGGTCTCCTGGCTGGCGCCGCCGGACAGGCGTTTCAGGCCGCCGACCTGCACCGGCGCGCCGGGCAGGGACAGCAGCGCCGCCAGGCCGGCGGCGAGGGAATCGGTCATGGTCGGCGAGGAGGAGACTGCCCCGCTCCGCTGAGCAGGGCGAGATGCCGTCGCGAACGGGCTGAGGTGGCGTCGAGCCGCGCAGCCGTACACCCGTACGGCGAGCAGCGCAGGCGCCAGATCGGCCCGTGCAGCAGACAGATGGCCCTGATCAGAGGCGCTCGATGATGGTGACGTTGGCCAGGCCACCACCTTCGCACATGGTCTGCAGGCCGTAGCGCTTGCCGCGGGCACCCAGGGCGTGGATCAGGGTGGTCATCAGCTTGGCGCCGCTGCCGCCCAGCGGGTGGCCCAGGGCGATGGCACCGCCGTTGACGTTCAGGCGCTTGGGGTCGGCGCCCAGCACCTGCAGCCAGGCCAGCGGCACCGGGGCGAAGGCCTCGTTGACCTCGTACAGGTCGATGTCGTCGATCTTCATGCCGGCGCGGGCCAGGGCACGCTGGGTGGCGGGCACCGGGGTCTCCAGCATCACCACCGGGTCACCACCGATCACCGACATGTGGTGCACCCGGGCCAGCGGCTTGACGCCCAGGCTCTTCAGGCCACGCTCGCTGACCACCATCAGGCCGGCCGAGCCGTCGCAGATCTGGCTGGCCGACGCCGCCGTGCAGACGCCACCTTCCTGGATCAGCTTGACGGCCTTGATGCCGTCCAGCGAGACGTCGAAGCGAATGCCTTCGTCGGCGGTGTGCAGCTCGCCGGTCTCGGTGCCGTCGGCCATGCGCACGGCCACCGGGATGATCTCGTCCTTGAAGGCACCGCTGCGGGTGGCGGCGATGGCGTTCTGGTGGCTGAGGTAGGCAAACTCGTCCAGCTGGTCCTTGGTCATGCCGTACTTCTTGGCAATCATCTCGGCGCCGGTGAACTGGCTGAACTGCACGCCGGGGTAGCGCTTGGCCATGCCCGGGCTGACGTAAAAACCGTGGCCATGCTTGGCCGGCAGCGTGGCGGGCAGGCCCATCGGCACACGCGACATGCTTTCCACGCCGGCGGCGATGACGATGTCCATCGTGCCCGACATCACCGCCTGGGCGGCAAACTGCAGCGCCTGCTGCGACGAGCCGCACTGGCGGTCCACCGAGGTGCCGGGCACGCTCTCGGGCAGCTTGCTGGCCATGATCGCGTTGCGGGCGATATTGGTGGCCTGCTCGCCGGCTTGGCCGACACAGCCCATGATCACGTCGTCGATCAACGCCGGGTCCACGCCGGTGCGCTCGACCAGGGCATCCAGCACGCTGGCCGCCAGGTCGGCCGGGTGCCAGCCCGCGAGTTTGCCGTTGCGGCGGCCACCGGCGGTACGGGCGGCGGCGACGATATAGGCTTCAGCCATGAGGTGCTCCTGACAGGACAGTGATGGGGGATGGCGCCGATTGTTGGCCGCGCCTTCGGCGCCGGCGTCGTCGGAACCGATGATTTTGCGCCGTGCCCGCGGGCGGGCCGGTGCCCCGGCCGCCGGGTGTCCTGGGGGGAGGCGGCGGCGGCCTTGGCCCGGTATAAAGCGCTGCGGGCCGCACCGGCCCACGCCCCCGGAGGATGCCCATGACCCGAACACTGACCCTGGCTGCCAGCCTGGCGGCGCTGCTGCTGGCCGGCTGCAGCATCACCATCAACCACCCGCCCGGCCACGGCATGCACGGCGGGGCCGGCCCTGGCGACATGCATGGCCAGCCCGACCCGGCCAACCCGCAGGTGCGGGTGATGAACGGCCGGGTGCGGGTGAACCAGGAGGTGCTGCGCTTTACCCAGCCGCGCACCGAAGTGCTGATCACCTGGCGCCTGCCGGCCGACGGGCCCTACCGCTTCGCCGCCAACGGCATCCAGTTCGACAAGCGCGCCGACGGCGAGATCGTGCGCTGTCACATCGGCGAGCGGCCCACCGAGTTCAGCTGCGTCAACCTCAACACCCGGCGCGATTTTTACAAGTACGCCGTGCAGGTGCTGGCCGGTGACAAGCCGCTGGATCCGCTGGACCCCTTCGTGATCAACGACTGGTGAACGCCGGCGCCGCCGAGCTGCCGCCCAGCCAGGGCGACAGCGCGTCCAGCAGCGGCAGGGCCGCCGCGGCCTGGCCATCGGCCTCGGCCGCGGCCCAGGCGGGCGCCGGCAGGGCCGCGCGGGCGGTGGCCAGCAGCGGCGCCAGGAACGCGGCGTCCACCGCGTCGCGTTGCAGCCGGGTCGCCTGCAACAGGTGGGTCGCCGCGCCGTGCAAGCGCGCCGCGAGGGCCGGCTCGCCGGCCAGGGCGGCCAAGCCGGTGCAGGCGTCCAGCACGCCGAGCGCCGCCGGCAGCGAGCCCGCGGTGCGGGCCAGCCCGGCGGCCTCGGCGATCTGTGCACGCACGCCGTCCAGCCGGCCACGGCCCAGGGCCACCATGGCCAGGTTCAGCAGCGCCACGGCCACGGTCTCGCGGTCGCCGGTGGCACGGGCCAGCTGCAGGGCCTCGGCGTAGAGCGGCTGCGCCGCGTCCGGGTCGCCTTCCAGCCGGTGCAGTTGGGCCCGCGCGTTCAGCGCCGCCGCCAGCGGCCTCGGCTGAGCCAGCGCCCGCGCCCGCTGCAGCGCCTCGTCGAAGCAGGCCTGGGCCAGCGCCCGGTCGCCCAGGCCGATGGCCGCCATGCCCAGCGGCTGCAGCACCGACACCACGCGGGCGCTGTCGCCCAGCGCGCGCACCAGCGTCAGGCTGTGCTCCAGGTGCCCCCGCGCCTCGCCGTAGCGGCCCATGAAACTGCACAGCTGCCCGGCGTCGAACAACCCACGCGCGCGCAGTGCCGGCGGCAGCGTGGCCGCACCGCGGTGGGCCAGCGCGGCCAGGGTCATGTCCAGGCCGGTGGTGGGCAGGCCGCGGTGCAGCCAGTAACCGCGCAGCGCAAAGCCCAGGCGCAGGGCGGCCGGCGCGCCCTCGTCGGCTGCCAAGGCATGGCGGTGCGCGGCCAGCAGGTTGGCGCGCTCGGTGTCGAGCCGGTCGACGCCGGCGGCGGCGTCCGGCGCGCCGGGTCCGGCCACGCCCGCGGGGGCGGCGCGCGCCTGCTCGGCCAGCGCCAGGTAAAACGCCAGGTGCTGCGGCCGCACCCATGCGTCGGCCTCGGGGCCGGCGTCGGCCAGCTTCTCGGCGGCGTACTGGCGCACGGTCTCCAGCAGGTGGTAACGCGGCGGTGCGTCGCCGGCCGGCGGGCTGTAGTGCACCAGCGACTTCTCCACCAGGCCGGACAGCCGGTCGAGCACGGCATCGGCCGCCAGGCCGTCGCCGGCGCACACCGCCTCGGCGGCGTCCAGTGTCCAGCCGCCGGCAAACACCGACAGCCGGCGCAGCAGCCGGCGCTCACCCTCGTCCAGCAGGTCATGGCTCCAGTCGATCAGCAGGCGCAGCGTGCGCTGGCGCGGCGCCACGGTGGCGTCGCGCGTGCTCAGCAGCGCGAAGCTGTCGCGCAGCCGCTCGGCGATCACCGGCACCGGCAGCGCCCGGGCGCGCGCGGCGGCCAGTTCCAGCGCCAACGGGATGCCGTCCAGCCGCTGGCAGATCTCGGCCACCGCCGCGGCGTTGTCGGCGCTCAACGTGAAGGCGGGCTGCGCGCTGGCCAGCCGGTCGGCCAGCAGGCGCACGGCGTCATGCTGCAGCAGCGCGTCGGGCTGCAGCGTGGCGCTGGGCGCGGGCACCCCCAGCGCAGGCACCGGCAGACACCCCTCGCCGGCCAGGCGCAGCGCCTCGCGGCTGGTGGCCAGCAGGCGCAGCGCCGCGCCGGCCTGCAGCAGGGCCTTGGCCAGTGCGGCGGCGGCGTCGCGCAGGTGCTCGCAGTTGTCCAGGATCAGCAGCAGCCGGCGGTCGGCGACAAAACCACGCAGCGCGTCCAGCACCGGGCGGCCGGGTTCCTCGCGCACGCCCAGCACCTCGGCCACCGCCTGCGGCAGGCGGGCGGGGTCGGCCAGCGGCGCCAGCTCGACAAACCACACGCCGTCGGCAAAGTCGTCCAGCAGCAGCGCCCCGGCCTGCTGTGCCAGCCGCGACTTGCCGATGCCGCCGGTGCCCAGCAGCGTGACCAGCCGGTGGCTGGCCAGCGCCGTGCGCAGCTGCGCCAGCACCTGCTCGCGGCCGATGAAGCGGTTGAGCGGCTGCACCAGGTTGTGCGGCGTGGCCGCCAGCGCGCGCAGCGCAGGGAAGTCGCTGCGCAGCGGCGGCGCCAGCACCTGCCACAGCCGCTCGGGCCGGGCCAGGTCGCGCAGCCGCGCTTCACCCAGATCACGCAGCGCCACGCCAGCCGGCAGGCGGCCGGCCAGGGCCTCGGCCACCGCCTGCGACAGCAGCATCTGCCCACCATGGGCCACGCCCATGATGCGCGCGGCGCGGTTGACCTCGGGGCCGAAGAAGTCGTTGTCGCGCGCCTCCTCGGTGCCCAGGTGCAGGCCGCAGCGCAGCGCCAGCGCCAGGCCGGCGGTGGCCGCCGGGTCGGCCAGGGCGTGCTGCATCTGCAGCATCGCGGCCAGGGCGTCCAGCGGGTCGGCAAAGGCCGCGTGCAGGCCGTCGCCAGTGCGCTTGACCAGGCGCCCGCGGTGCGCGACCACGGCGGTGCAGGCAAGCTGGTCGTGCGCGGCCAGCGCGGCGCGCATCGGCGCGGTGTGCTGCTCCCACAGCCGCGTGCTGCCCTCGATGTCGGTGAACAGGAAGGCAACGGCGGCGGACGGGTCGGGCACGACGGCGGGCTTTCTCGGCAAGGCCGGCCCATTGTCCGGGCAAAGCCCGGCGGCGGGCGTGACCGTTGGCAAGCCCCGGGCCGGCGCCCGCCGGCTCAGCGCGGCGCCAGCAGGCTGCCGAGCCGGTCCTCGGTGCCGTCGATGCGCTCCAGCCGCGGGTAGCGCAGGCCACCGCGCCAGTCGATCTGCAGGGTGCGGAAGCGGTCGCCGTCGCGCACCAGCAGCTCGATCGGCGCCTGGCCGCCGGTGTTGGCGCTGACCGCCGCCTTCAGCCGCTCGGGCTTGAAGGCCATCTGGTTGACGGCCACCAGCACCTGCCCTGGCGCCAGCCCGGCACGGAAGGCCGGGCTGTCCCAGCGCACCCCCTGCAGCTTGCCCTCCGCGCCCACCTGCACGCCCAGGCCCAGGCTCAGGTCGGTGGACTTCCAGCGCGCCTCGTTGGCCTTGAAGTCCTCGGTCGGCGTCTCGCCGAAGGCCAGCCGCCAGCCGGCGCGGGCCAGGCCGTCCAGCGGCGCGCCGGGGCCGTGGCCATCGAGCCGCTCACGCAGGAAGCGCGCCCAGTCGTGCGGCTGCACCGCGTCCAGTGCGGCGACGATGTCGTCGAAGGTGTACGGCAGCGGGCCACGCTCGCCATCGCCCCAGCTTCGGCCCGCGCCGTGCACCACGCCAAAGAAGGCGCGCGCGAAGTCGTCGAGCGAGCGGGCGCCACCCGAGCGCTGGCGGATCAGCATGTCGGCGTCCAGCCAGATCAGCACGCCTTCGGTGTAGTAGTCGGCACTGGTGCGCTGCCAGTCGCGCCAGTCGCGGCGCTCGCGGCCCGGCGTCATCAGGGCGTCGTTGGTGGTGTCCTGCAGGTTGCGCCACTGGCGCCCGGCACGGCTGTCGAGCTGGGCCACCAGATTGGCCAGGCTGTCGCGCGCCAGCGCCGGGCTGACCAGGCCGCTGCGCACGGCCAGCACCTTGCCCCAGAACTCGGTCTGGCCCTCGTACAGCCACAGCAGGCTGTTGCGCATGGGCGTGTTGAAGTGCAGCGTGGCCAGGTCGGCCGGGCGGCGGAACTTGCCGTTCCACGAGTGGGCGTACTCGTGCGACAGCAGCTCGCGCGGGCCGACGGCCTTGTCCCAGTTCTCCCAGTACATCGGGCCGGTGCCGTTCTCGCTGCTCTCGTGGTGCTCCAGGCCGATGCCGCCCAGCTCGTCGCTGAAGGCCAGCAGGAAGTCGTAGTGGCCGAAGTGGCGGGCGCCGAACAGCCGGTCGGCCTGCTGCACCAGGCGGCGGTGGGCGTCGAGCTGGGCCTCGCTGCCGGCCAGCAGCTCGGCGCTGTCGGCCACCAGGTTCAGCACCACCGGGCGCGCTGTGCCCTCCGGGTCCAGCGGCACGCGGCGGAAGTGCCGGCCGGCGAACACCGGCGAGTCGACCAGCGCATCCAGCGACACCGGCGCGAAGCGCACGCCGGCCTCGCCGCTGTGCTCGGCGCGCAGCGCGCTGCCGTGCTGCCAGCCGTCCGGCAGGCGCAGCGTGGCCTGCACGGTGATGGCGCTGGCCGGTGGGCCGGCGGGGTAGAGCAGCAGGTCGTTCCACTGCACGTTCAGCAGCTGCCGCGTGGCCACCACCCGCCCGGTGTCGGCCGACACCGGCGACAGGTGGGCGAAGGCCAGCTGCAGCTCGCGCACGCCCGGCGGCACGGTGAGCTGGAAGGCGTGCGCGTCGCCGGGGTCGCGCTGCCACGGCAGCGTCAGGTCGCCCGCGCGCACCACCAGGCCCGACAGCCGGCTCACATCGCCGGTGGGCGCATGCTCGCCCGGCAGCCAGCGCGGGAAATACAGCGTCAGCGGCCCCGGCACCACCGGCAGGCGCTGGCGCACGCGGAAGATGCGGTGGTCGAGGTCGGTGGCATCGACGGCCAGCTGCAGCAGGCCGGGGTATGGCGCGGTGGCCGGCGCAGTGGCCGGGGTGTGCACCGGCGCCTGCGCCGCGGCCGGCGCGGCCGGCGCGGCCGACAGGGCGAGCCACAGGCCGGCGGTGGCCAGCAGCGGGCGGAAGGTCAGGGGTACGACCATGGAATGGGTCTCCGGATGGCGCCTGGGTCAGGCCCGTGATCGGGGCGCCGACGATACCCGAACCGCGGCACCGGACAATCCGGGACATGCCGCCGCCCCTGCCCCGTCCCACCCCGCCCGCTGCGGACCACCCGCGGCCACGCCTGGTGCTGCGCACGCTGGACCGCGGCGACGGCCTGCTCGGCCTCAAGCCCTGCGGCCCGGTGCGGCCGCCGGCGCGCACCCCGCTGTTCGGCGCGCGTGGGCCGCAGGTGACGGTGGCCTGGCTGGCCTGGGGCCCAGCCGCTCCCGAAGGCCTGCCTCAGGGCGCCCACCCGGGCACGCCGGTGCCGCGGCCGCGCCCGGACGCCGAAAGCACCGCCCACCAGCGCCTGCGCGCCAGCGGCCTGCACCCGCTGCCGGCCGAGGCGTTGCAGTGGCGTGGTGAACAGTCGCCGCTGGACGGCGGCACACCGCTGTGGAGCCTGGTGCGCGAGGCCGATTTCGGCGACTTCTGGGCCGATGCCCTGCCCACGCTGCAGGCCGAGGGCTGGACGGTCGAGCTGCAGCCCGGCTTCGCCCATGCCAGCGCGCCGGTGGCGGGCTGGGCGATCCAGCTGCAGCCGCTGCCACAGCCGCGCGGCATGGGCTCCTGGCTGTTGAGCCTGGGCGTCGAGATCAGCACCCACGACGGCCACGAGACACTGGACCTGGTGCCGCTGCTGGCCCGGCTGATCCGCCACGACCGGCGCTGGACCGACGCCCAGGCCCTGGAGGCCATTGCCGACGACGAGATCGTGCGCCTGCACGCCCCCGGCGGCCGCCGCATCGACGCCCCGGCCGCGCCGCTGAAGGTGCTGGCGCGCACCCTGGTCGACCTGCTGACCCGGCCACGCCGGCGCGCCGACGCGCCGCTGCTGCTGTCGTCCTGGGACGCGCAGCGCCTGGCCCTGCTGCGCGCCGGCCTGCGGGATGCGATGGCCAGCCACCCCAGCGCACGCCGTGACTGGGCGCTGCGTGGCGCCGAGGCCCTGCCCTGGCTGGACAGCCAGCTCGGCCCGCCGGCGCCGGTCGAGCCACCGGCCGGCCTGGGCATCACGCTGCGGCCCTACCAGCGCGCCGGCCTGGCCTGGCTGCAGCACCTGCGCCGCCACGACCTGGCCGGCATCCTGGCCGACGACATGGGCCTGGGCAAGACCGCGCAGGCCCTGGCCCACCTGCTGGTCGAGCAGCAGGCCGGCCGGCTGGACCGGCCGGCGCTGGTGGTGGCGCCGGCCTCGCTGCTGTTCAACTGGCAGGCCGAGGCCACGCGGGTGGCGCCCGCGCTGCGGCTGCTGACCCTGCAGGGGCCGCAGCGCCACCGCGACTTCGCCCGCATCACCGGCCACGACCTGGTGCTGACCAGCTACCCGCTGCTGTGGCGCGACGCGATGGCCTTGCAGCGCCAGCCCTGGCACCTGGTGCTGCTGGACGAGGCGCAGATGGTGAAAAACGCCGGCAGCCGCACCGCCACCGCGGCACGCCGGCTCAACGCCCGCCACCGCCTCAGCCTGACCGGCACGCCGATGGAAAACCACCTGGGCGAGCTGTGGGCGCAGTTCCACTTCCTGCTGCCGGGCTGGCTGGGCGACGCCCGCAGCTTCCAGCGCGACTGGCGCACGCCGATCGAAAAAAACGGCGAGACCACCCGCGCCCGGCTGCTGGCGCAGCGCGTGGCGCCGTTCATCCTGCGCCGGCGCAAGGACCAGGTGGCCACCGAGCTGCCGCCGCTGACCGAGCAGCTGCACCGCGTCACCCTGCCCGGCGGCCAGCGCACGCTGTACGAAGGCGTGCGCCTGGCCGCCGACGAGCAGGTGCGGCGCATCCTGGCGAAGCAGAAGTTCGAGGGTTCGATGGTGTCCATCCTCGACGCCCTGCTCAAGCTGCGCCAGGCCTGCAACGACCCGCGGCTGCTGGCGCCCGAGGCGGCCATCGGCCCGGCGCCGGCCGGCTACAGCGCCAAGCTGGACTGGCTGCGCGAGATGCTGCCCAGCCTGGTGGGCGAAGGCCGGCGCATCCTGCTGTTCTCGCAGTTCACGCGCATGCTGCGCCTGGTCGAGGCCGAACTGGCCGCGCTGGGCCTGCCCTGGCTGGCGCTGACCGGCGACACGCCGCCGGCACAGCGTGGCGCGCTGGTGGCACGCTTCCAGGCCGGCGAGGTGCCGGTCTTCCTGCTCAGCCTGAAGGCCGGCGGCGTGGGCCTGAACCTGACCGCCGCCGACACCGTGATCCACATCGACCCCTGGTGGAACCCGGCGGTCGAGGCCCAGGCCAGCGCACGTGCCCACCGCATCGGCCAGCACCAGCCGGTGCTGGTGTACCGGCTGGTGGCCGCCGGCAGCATCGAGGAGCGGCTGCTGGCCCTGCAGCAGCGCAAGGCCGCGCTGGCCGACGCGGTGCTGGGGCCGGCGCCCGGCGCCGCGGCCGACCGTTTCGACCTGGCCGACCTGCAGGCCCTGCTGGCACCGCTGGCGCCCGATGCCGGCCAGGCGGATCAACCCGACAGGGGATGCGCCGACGCCACGGCCGGAAGGTAGGTGTTGCATAAGGCCACGCGCCGACGCACAGTGAAGCCCGCTCCGGCGCAGTGCCCACCTGCACCGGGCAGGCGTGCACCAGCGCCGAGCGACCTGCAGGAGTGGCGATGTCCCGGTTGATGCGGTTTTCCGAATGCGAGTCCAGCGTCTTCGTCAGTTACGCCCATGCCGATGACGAGCTGAACAACCGCTGGATCAGCCAGTTCGCCACCGAACTGCACCGCGACCTGGACGCGGCGCTGGCGCGCGAGGTGATCGGCCGCGACGAGATGCCGCGTGTGCACCTGAGCGAGGTCAACGGCCCGGTGATGGGCGACCTGGGGCCGCAGCTGCAGGCCCGCGTGGCGCGCTGCTTCGCCATGGCCATCGTCATCGACGAGCAGTACCTCGGCTCCGACTGGTGCCTGCAGGAGCTGCGTTATTTCCAGCAGGCCTTCGGCGACGAGGGGCTGGACAGCCGGCTCTACATCCTGGCGCTGCGCGCGGCGCCGATGAACGCGGTGGTGGCCCGGCCGCAATGGCAGCAGCTGTTTGCCGGCCGCAACCCGGTGCGGCGCAGCTTCTTCGACGCCGACGCGCTGGAGCCGCGGCCGGTGCCGGTGCTGCGCGACGACGGCCCGGGCATGACCAACGCCATGTTCAGCCGCTACAAGCCTCTGCTCGACGACCTGGTGGCCAAGATCCGCGCCGACCTGACGGTGCCGGCCGCGCCCAAGGCCGTGCCGCGCTGGATGATCGGCGCCTGCACCCCCGAGCTGCAGGACCGGGTTCAGCACTTTGCCGACGAGCTGGGTGAACATGAACCGCTGGTCGGCCTGGTGCCACCCGAGGCCCTGCTGCGCAGCAAGGACCTGGCCGCGCTGCTGCAAGGCGCCACCACGCTGATCCTGCCCTTCAACCGCGGCCAGCCGATCAACGACGCGGTGGACGGTGGCCACATCGCCCAGCAGGTGACGGCCTGGCGGCGGCTGGGCAAGCGCGACGACAGCCTGCTGCTGATGGATCTGAGCGACATTGCCGCCGCCGAGCCGGCCGAGCCCCAGCACCTGAAGTACCTGGACGACAGCCCGCTGGCCCGGCTGAGCCCGGCCCAGGTGCTGGACCGGCTGGTGCCCAAGCCCGCCGGCGCGGCACCGGCCGAACCACGCCGGCCGTCGCTGCCGGTGCGGGTGTTCATCGAGAGCAGCCGCAACGAGCCCGACGAGTGGAAGCAACTCGGCGCGCAGATCCGCACCCGCTGGGACAAGCTGCTGCGTGCGCGCGGCGTGGACGCGCCGCTGAGCCTGCGCACCGCCGGCTTCGACATCGACGCGATCGACGACTTCCCGCTCGACGAGGCCGACGGCCTGGTGCTGCTGTGGGGCGCCAAGGACCGCCGCTCGCTGCTCAGCCAGATCAACCGGGTGGAGGACATCGTCACTGCGCCGGCGCCGGCCATCGTGGCCCACCTCAGCCCGCCGCAGCCACGCAGCGAGCAGCGCATGCCGGCGGTGCAGTGGGAGGTGCTGCGCTTCAATGCCCGCAACCTGCCGCCCACCGTGCTGGAACCCGACACCGAGGACGACAGCCACCTCGACGCCTTCGTGCAGGACGTGCTGGGCAATACCCTGCGTCGCCACGGCGTGCCCGGTGCGGCCACCTGAGCCCGGCGATGGCCACGCTGCGCCTGCCCACCGCACCCTACCCCGGCCTGCGGCCCTTCCTCGACCACGAGGACATGCTGATGCACGGCCGGCAAGCGCAGGTCGAGGACGTGGTGCGCCGGCTGGGCCGGCCACTGCACCCGGCGGGCGACGAGCCGGCCATGCCGGCGCGCTTTGTCGCGCTGATCGGCGGCTCGGGCTCGGGCAAGTCGTCGCTGATCCGCGCCGGCGTGGTGCCCTTTCTGCGCCAGTACGGCATCCCCGAGGCGGGTGACCTGTGGGAGTCGGTGGTGGCCACGCCCGGCACCAACTTCCAGCCCGACGCCGACGGCCGGGTGCATGAATCCCCGATCACCCGGCTGGCCGCCAAGTTCGAGCATGTGCTGCGGGGGGGCCAGGGCGGTGAGCGGGCCGAGGCCATCGCCCAGACCCTGCGCCGGCCGGGTGGCCTGGGCCTGCTGGTCGACCTGTACGGCGCCGACCTGGACCTGCCCGCCGGCGTGCAGCCCGAAGCCGCCTGCGTGCTGATCGTGATCGACCAGTTCGAGGAGCTGTTCCACAAGAGCAATGCCGGCTCGGCCGATGCACGGGTGCTGGTGGAGCGGGTGATCGACCACTACCACCAGGCCAAGAACGGCAAGGGCTCGCCGCGCTGCTTCCTGGCCATCACGCTGCGCAGCGAGCACCTCAACGACTGCGCCGGCTACCTGGGCC
>Ga0208266_100308_pt1 | contig 18467 bp, 16 predicted proteins | sample LakWasMet67_HOW9_2_FD_183897 | JGI IMG/M metagenome (GOLD analysis project Ga0208266, IMG submission 183897) | Freshwater sediment methanotrophic microbial communities from Lake Washington under simulated oxygen tension - Sediment Metagenome... | ecosystem: Environmental > Aquatic > Freshwater >...
GGTGGCAGCGGTGGGCCTGGGGCGGGTGAAATCAGCAATCGACCTTCGTGGCTCACAACAGCCTCGGTTCATGGATCCGGTGGCCGTGCAGCAGACCTGAGCCTGCCAAGCGCCTCACTGAAGAAGTCGATGAAAGTTCTCAGCTTGGGCGTCATGTACTGGCGACTCGTGTAGACCGCATACAGCGTCAGCGGGGGCAGCGTGTACGCTGGCAGCACGAGCGCCAGGCGCCCAGCGGCCAGGTCGTCGCCTACCGGCCACTCGGGCAGGAATGCCACGCCCATGCCCGCGTGTACCGCGTGATAGGTGAGTGTGCTGTCGTCGGGGTAGTCGTACTTTTCGTGCAGATTGGTGCACTTTGGCCTGAGACCCAGTAACCACGAGGGATCTCAGCCGTTGCCACCCCCGTCGACTGATCTCGCGACTGCATTGACGGCAGCCGCGGCGGTACATTGACCGCCCTCCTGCCGCTGCCCACTGCCATGCCCGCCTTCGCCCTTCGCTTCGTCGGCAAGGAGGCCTTGCCGCCTCCCTGAGTGAGTTCGACCGGGAGCAGTTCTTTTCGCTCACTTCGGCGGATGTGGCGGCCCTCCGGGAGCAGTTCCGCAGCGACCATCGCCTGCCCGCCGCGTTGATGCTCATGTTCATGCGCGTTGCAGGTCGCCCGCTCGACGGTTTCAACGTGCTGCCCAGAAACCTCCTGCGACACAAAGACCAGGTACTGGCCGTGTCGCCGCCGTCCATCGCCAGCCTGCGGTAGATCTACAAGCGCCGGCAGACGCTTTCCAAGCATCAGCTCTTGGCCAAGAACTACTTGGGCCTGCGCGAACTCGAACTCGACGGCGAAGCCGCGCTGACAGCGACGCTGCTGGTGGAGCACTTCTCGGCACGACACGCGATCCGTGGAGCAGGAGAGTGGGTGCAAGGGGCCACCGATGCGGTTCGCGACGCCGTGCTGGCCCTGCGCCTGGATGACGGGCTGCTGCGCGATGCCCGTGACCAGGCTCGTTGCATCGATGAGGCGCTGGGTGAGCTGTACCGGCTGATCCACGCGACCCGTGCCTTCGAGGAAAAGAAGGCACGCCGCTTCAGGACCGGCGAAATGCCCCAGTGGGTGCTGCGACATGGTGGCGCGCTCCTTGCGGCGGCGGCCGACCTGCAGAAGACCTTTGCCGTGCTGCGAGAGGCCGTCCTGCAGCGTGCCCCGGCGGAAGGCTCACTGGCCACCCAGGTGCTGTCGGCGCTCGGGTTCTTCGCGGCGAAGCTCGATAACCTCGTCGAGACCTGGCGCCTTGTGCTGGCCGAGGACGTCGAAGGCGAGGCGTCTGTCGCCCGCTGGATCGAGCTTCACGACAACACGTCCTCGCCGAGCGACTACCTGGTGTGCGCGTCGCCGATCAGCGGCAGCGACAAGCTTCGCCAGTTGCTCTGGAACCGGGCCAGCGGTGTGATCCTGATGTGCGCGACGCTGACGTCGTGCGGCACCTTCGACCTGTTCCTCCAACAGTCCGGCCTGTCGACCTACGCCAGTGTGCAGATCCTGCGCGTCGAGTCGCCGTTCGACTATCGGCCGAGTGCCAGGCTCGTCATTCCTGCAATGCCCACGGATCCTGGCGAAGCGCGGGCGCATACCGACGAGGTCGTCGAGCGCATGCCCGGGCTCGTGCAGACGCTCGGAACGCTGGTGCTGCTCGCCTCGGGCAAGCAGATGCGCGAGGTCTACGCGCTGCTCCCAGAGGACCTCCGGCGTTGCACGCTGATGCAGGACACGATGCCGAAGGTGGAGATGCTGTCCCGGCATCGCGCCGCGATCGACAGCGGCGAGCGATCCGTGCTGTTCGGGCTGCAGAGCTTCGCCGAGGGCGTCGACCTCCCACGCGAGTACTGCACCCACGTGGTGTGCGCGAAGCTGCCGTTCTCGGTGCCGGACTCGCCGCTCGAAGAGGCGCGCCGGGAGTGGGTCGAGTCACAGGGGCGCTCGCCCTTCATCGAGATCACCGTCCCGGAAACCGCGATTCGCCTCAAGCAGCAACTCGGACGCCTGATCCGCACCGACGAGGATCACGGTACGGCAACGATCCTGGATCGCCGCCTCGTCTCGAAGCGCTGGGGGCGCCTGCTGATGCGCGGCCTGCCCGACTTCGAGCTTGCCATCGAGCCGGCCCACAGGCGAGCAACAAGCGGATCGCGGGGTTGATGAACGCGAAGCCGGGGGGAGCATGGTTGCTCAATCTCGCTCAACCTGGAAAAGGAGCCTGCAATGGCAAGTGCAATGGAGAACGTGGCGACGAACGGCCAGGCCGGTCCCGTCGCAGTGGTGCAGGGCGGTGCGATCGCGGTGCCGACACTGCTGGGCCGCACGGCACCCCGTATCCCGGTGGCTGGCCGCATCCGTGCCGGCATCAAGGTGCTGACGCGCCGCGCGGCCGAGAACGAGCGCGTGCGCGCCATCTACGAACGCGGCGTCGAGCAGGGCAAGAGCTTCGACAGCATCGAGCGGGAGATCGCCGACGCCGCGCCGGACCTGAAGAACCCGCTGGCGCCGAAGAACGTCCCCTACTTCACGGTGCGTGGGGAGGACTTCCCGAACCCGGAGATCGCGCGGCAGATCACGGACCTGTTCGGGGAAGACCGGGGCGACGGGGTGAAGCGGCTGTACCGGTTCCCGGTGGTCTTTCCGGCCGATGCGTGGCAGTCGGTGATGCCGCATGAACTGGTGGCGTGGACGGCCAACGAGCGACGCTTCTGGTCGGAGTACGCCGCGGACGGCCAGACCCGCTACTGCATGAGTCACGCGCCCGTGCCGGTGGTCAGCGGCACGCGCCGGGCCATCCGCGTCTGGGGCGGTCGCAAGACCATGCGCCGCGCCGACAACGGCGGCCTGTGCGATCCCGAATCCTGCGCCGAGTACCAGGACCGAAAGTGCAACCTGTCGGGACGGTTCATCTTCTTCATCCCCGGGATCAAGTCAATCAGCGCCTTCGAGCTGCCGACCAACAGCTTCTACGCGATGAATGCCGCGATCCAGAAGTTCCAGACCATCGGCTTCATGCGGGGCGGCCGCATCTCAGGTTTCCTGGACGGCAGGCACACGCCGTTCTACCTGACCAAGCGGCTGGTCGAGGTGCCCCGGATCGACGAGGAGGGCCGGCCGGTGCGCACTTCGCAGTGGCTGATCGAACTCGAGGCGCCGGTCGACGTGGCGGCGCTGCTGCGGCCCGACGAAGGACTGGACGGTGCCGAGACACGGGCCGCCGAGGCCCTGAACGTACTCGAGGGCGCGCCTGCGGACCGCCGCTTCGCAGGCGGATCGGTGATCGGCGACGACGGCGTGATCGACGCGTCCGCATCCTCGCCTCGGGCAGCACCGGCACACGGACCGGCACCCAATCGTGCCGCGACGCCGGCCTCGCATGGCGGTCCCGGCTGGGCAGCCATGCCGGCCAGCAGAGCCCGGCCCGCAGCGCAGCGCGAGCAGGCGCCCAACGGCAGCGACGAGTCTTCAAGGGTGGCACAGGCCGCAGAGGCGCTGGGTGTCGTGGCCGAGCGCTTCGAGCGCTACGCCGACAAGCGCTGGGGCCGCGGCTGGAAGATGAACGCGAACGGCCGCAAGCGGGCGCTCGACGAAGTCGCTGGATTCGCCGACGACGGCGAGGGGTTCCGCGCAAAGGTCGATGCCGAGCTCGATGTCTTCAGCTGAACCCAAAGGGCGCCGTCTTGATCGGGCGAGGCGGCGCGCGACGATGACAACACGTCCGAACCCCGATCGAAGCAACAGCGAGGTGAACCCATGATCCGGATCGCGCAGTTTTCCGACCTGCACTACAGCGAGAAGAACCTGGCCGAGGCCGACCGCTGTTTCGGCTTCGCGGTGGACGAAGCCATCCGGCGCGGCGCCGAGGTCGCGGTCATCTCGGGCGACTCGACCGACCACGCGCTCGACGTGCACAGCCCGGCGGTCGAACGCCTGGCGCGCCAGGTGCGCCGGCTGGCGGATCACTGTCCGGTGCTGATGCTGCAGGGCACCTTCTCCCACGAGCCACCGGGCACGCTGGCCATCTTCCGCCTGCTCGGGGGCCGCTACGGCGTGCATGTGGCCGATCGCATCAGCCAGGTGGCGCTGCGCCTGGACCGCACCTGGCTCGGCTCGCGAGGCTGGCGCTTCGACGGCGCGCAGGACCAGTTGCCCGACGGCGCGCGGGTCTTGTTCACATGCGTGCCGACCGTGAACAAGGCGACCGTCGCCGCAAGCCTCGGCGCGGCGGACGCAGGTGTCGCGCTGGGCCAGGAACTGGCGGCCCTGCTGGCCGGCTTCGCAGCGACCAACCGGGCTGCACGTGAGGCGCTGGTGCCGACCGTCGGTGTGTCCCATGGCACGGTCACCGGCTGCATCACCGAACACGGCGTTCCGATGGCCGGCTTCGACCACGAGTTCACGTCGGGTGCGCTGTTCTCGGCGCAGGCCCAGGCCTTCATGCTGGGGCATATCCACCGACACCAGCACTGGGAGCAGGGCGGGCGTGTCGTGGCCTATGCCGGATCGGTCGGCCGCTTCCACCATGGCGAGGTCGGCGACAAGGGCTTCGTGCTGTGGGAGGTTGGCGCCGCTGCGGTGGGGTTCGAGCTGATGCCGACCCCCGCGAGGCGGACGGTCGACCTGTTCTTCGAGGGCAAGCCCGACCTGGCACGGATCGAGGCGGCGGTGGCTGGCGGTGACCTGGAAGGTACCTGGGTCCGCGTGCGCTGGACGATCGCCGACGAGGATCGGCACGAGGTCGACCGCGAGGCCATCAAGCGCGCGCTGGCAGGTGCGGCAGGCGTGCAACTGGAAGGGCGGTTCGTGCCCATCGTGCGCAGCCGGGCAGAAGGCATCTCGCGATGCGCAAGCCTGGGCGACAAGGTGCGCGCATGGGCCGGGGTCACGGGCGCCCGGGTGGAGCCGCTGCTGGAGTACCTGGAGCGCCTCTCGCACCAGACGCCCGAGCAGATCGCCGGTGAGGTGCTGACGCGGCGTCCTCGGGCGGAAGCTCCACACCCCTTGTCGCTGGAGGTCAGGCCGGACGCTTGCGCCACGGAACCCAGATCGATCGCGGGCGGTGCAGCAGCCGAGTTGGAGCTGTTCTGAGCCCTCGGCACCCCGGAACATCGAGCGGTCAGTCCGGGATCTTCTGCGGTCACGGCAGCAGCGCTTTCGAACCGATGCGCGCCGCTATCACCCGGAGAAGGGTGTGCCGTCCTTGTGCACGAACCGGCCGTCGGCATTGGAACTAATCATGTCGATGTCGGAGCAGGTGGTGAGGTCGTTCGGATTGCGCGAGCCCACTTCCAGGTAGACGGCGATCGCGGAGGAACTATTGATCAGGTGGTGGCCATTGCCGGTGCCTTTCGGGAAGGCCGCGCAATCGCCGGCGCGCATCAGCGTCTCACCGCCATCCTCGACGAGCGTCACTTCGCCTTCAAGCAGATAGACGAACTCGTCCTCGTCGCTGTGCCAGTGGCGCTGGCTGGACCAACTGCCCGGCGGCAGGGTCATCAGGTTGACGCCGAAGTCGCGCAGCCCGCCGGCATCGCCCAGGCGCTGCCGCGTTCGTGCAGCACAGGGCGCATCGAATGGCGACGGATAGCCTGATCCCTTGCGCGAGGGTACGGTGGTGACGTCGATCCTGGGCATGCAGTGCTCCAACGTTCTGTGCAGTCCGCCTACTCTGCAAGCGGAAGCGAGACCACCACCGTCGTGCCCTTGCCCGCGCGCGACAGCACTTCGATGCGGCCTCCGAGCTTGGTGACGAGCGACTTGACGATGGCCAGGCCGAGACCGAGGCCGTCTCTTCGGGCCGGCGACTGCGCCGCCTTGAAGAAGGGCTCGAAGACGCGGTCCTGGACGTCCTCAGGGATACCGATTCCGGTGTCCGCGACGACGATGACGAGTTCGCGCGGCCCGGTCGCCACCGAGCGGACTTCCGCGGAGACGCTGACCTCACCGGTGGCGGTGTACTTGACGGCATTGCCGACGAGGTTCTCGACGATCTGGCGGACCTTGCCGAGGTCCAGCAGCAGTTCCACGTCCTGCGCAGCAACCTTGAGCGCGAGCCCCTTCGCGCCGGCGGTCGACGCGTGAAGGTTGACGATGTCGCCGACGACGCTGGACAACTGCGCGAGCTGCAACCGGTCGTCAGCACGCCAGGACTGGCTGCGCGCGTAGTCGGCGATCCCTTGCATCTGATGGGCCATCAGGTCCGCGGCGGAATGAAGCCGACGCAAGGTCAGGTGCAGTTCCGGGCTGTCGGCCAGCCGGTGCTCCAGGAACTCGACATCCGCCATGATGATCTGGGCGGGCGTGCGGATCTCATGGCCGACCTTGGCCATGAAGACCTGCTGGCGCTCGGTGGCCATCAGCTCGGCGGAGCGCGCCGCCGATGCTGCCTCGACCAGCATCGCCTGCTCGCGTTCGATCGCTTCGTGGCGCAACTGGTCAGTGACCTGGTGCGTGCGCAGCAAGTTGCGCGTCGTTCGTCGCACCTGGTCCGAGATCCGGTACGCCGCCACGGCGTAGAGCACCAGCAGGAAGGCCGTCACCCAAAGGTGCTCGGTCTCGATGAAGACGGTGGCAACGAGGAAGGAAGCGAACTGCACGCCCGCCAGGACCCAGAAGCCGCGGTGCGCACCCGGCAGCAGGTACGTCGAACCGACGCTCATTGATCCGAGTGCGCAGAGCGCGTAGGTGACGGCGTGCCCCTTGTCGGTGATGGCCGGATACACGATCAGCGAAGCTGGCGCCCAGAAACAGCAGACCAGGTAGGCGTTACGGTCCAGCGCACCATGGAAGCGGCGCTCCAGATCCTCGCGCGGCAGGATGTCGACGGCACCCATGCTGGCGATCGACCAGCGCCAGACCGCGGTGGCCAGTCCCGTGACGACCAGCGCCAGCGCCAGCAGCCTCGAATCAGCGAACCGCCAGGCCAGCCATCCGACATAGAGCGTGGCGAAGCCCAGCGCCACCGAACTCAACCTTGCGTTGTTTGCGGTCGCGCGCAGCAGGCTGCGGCGCAGCCGCGCCTCGCTCTCGTTCTGCGCGGCATCGCTGTCGCCGCTTCCCTGCCCGACCTCCTTGCTGTCCGCCGGTAAGGCGGAGTCGAGGTCGCGCGAACTCACATCGCCCACCTTTTCGGCGCGATGGGTCCCGGGTCGATGAAACAACGTGCTGCGGACAGCACCCACCTGACGGGCGCACGCGTCTCGCAGCCGGTGGTTGACGCCCTGATCGTTGGCGAGAGACTCATGAGCATGGCTGGAGTTACTGCACAGAGTACCTTGGAAAGGGGAATTGCAATGGGCGACAAAGAACACGGTGAGCAACCGAATGCGGCGCGCGGCTACCGCCCCCTCGTGCTGACACTGACCGGCTTCAAGGGCATCCGCAGCGGGCTCGGCCGCGACACCCTTCGGCTCGATGTCGAGGCGCTGGCCGGCGACGCAACGCTGGTGGCCATTGCCGGAGCCAATGGGCGCGGCAAGACAACGGTGATGGACAACCTCCATCCGTTATGTTGATTTCGATGTGTCAACTTGGGGAGTTCCAGTGGCCTTGGCGGCAATCGATGTCGCGCTCGCTGCTTTCTCAGCCCTGACGCGAATCCTGCCCTATCTTCGGTTTGCCAGGTTTGCCAGGTTTGCCGGGTTTGCCGGGAGGGAGATTGGTGCGCAGAGCACTCACCACGCGATAGCTCGCTCCAGACAAGTCCAGCTTGCCTTGCGCCCAGTCGTCCAGGCTGCGGCAGAACTTGTCGGCCAGTTCTTGCTCCTGTCCGTGCTGCAGCCTTGCGCAGACTTCGGACGCGGGCGCCTTGTACCTTGCACAGTGCCACGCATTCAGCAACTCGGGAGGGAACCAAGTGCCTGAGCGTTTCCGTCGCGAACCGTCGGATGTCGGGCAGGAATCATCGGTCAACGCTGGCATCGGTGCGACCAGGGGCCCGGCGTAGACCCGAGACGGGTTGGCATCGAAGCCTGCGCCTTGCCAAGCTTGCAGTAGCTCTGGCGGGAAGTTCTTGTCGGCCTCGAGGACGACGTAGGCAATGTTGAAGCCGGGCCGGCCGCCTTGGCAGCAGAACTGTGTCGTGAATCCCAACTCGTTAAGGCGTTGAATTCCCGAAACCAGCTTTTCGTCGATGTGCACGACCTTGCCGGTCCCGGGCAGTACAAGTTCCTTCGTCGGGTGTCGTGGTTCGTTGGACATCTTGCGGGTGCGAAAGAATTACTGCCGCAGCGACGTGTCGTTGCAGCAGTCCTTCACCCACTGCTCCATCCAAGGCTTCCAGCAGTCTACGCTGCATACCCCAGCTCTGCAGCCAGGCGCAGTGGCAGTTCAATTCAATGGCATGAGTCCGCGGGCGTCATGATCACGATGCCCCGTTGCCAGCGCCGATAGCGAACCGTCATGAACGAAATGATGGCCGACTGCTGGCGCTGGTGCTGGTGCTGGTGCTGGTGCTGGTGCTGGTGCAGGGCAGGTTCGGAGCAGATCAGTTCCGTGACAACAGGGTGAACTGGGCTCTGGGAAGCAGGCGCTTGAAGTCGCTGTCGAAACTTGCCACGTGCTCACCCTGGTGAATGGCCGCGGCCGCGAGCCATGCGTCGGGGATGTCATTGGCGGCGAGCGATTGGTCGATGCACAGCTTGCGCAGCACGGGCCACTCGGCACCCAGTTCGGGGCGCTCCACGCTCGGTGCGGCCAGCAGCGCGTCGATGAAGCGCAAGGCTTCGGATACGGGCGTCGGGTGGACGAAGATCTTCGGGTGCGTCACCAGCCGCAGGAAGCTCGCGATCACCATGGGCTGCAGCTTGAGCGCGGCCCCCTGGTTCGCGTCGACGAGCGCTTGCTCCAGCCAGGCACGAGCGGCGGCGTGGTGCGGATGGTCGCTACGGGACGCAGCGACCAGGACATTGACGTCGGGCGTCATGGTTCATGCGTCCTGATCAGCAGCGTCCAGCATGGCCTTGTTGCTCAGTCCGCTGAGTCCTGGAGCCAGTCCGCCCTTGCCGCGGTAGACGGGCAGGCGCACGGGCTTGGCGCGCACTTGCTGTGCGCGCAGGCGCAGTTGCAGTCCTTCTTCGATCAGCCGGGTCAAGCTCGTGCGCTGCTGCGCGGCGAGCGATTTGGCCTTGGTCAGCAACGCGTCGTTCAGGTCGAGCGTGGTCTTCATGGGCGTTCCTCGAGCAGGCAATTTGTACAGATTTCTGTATTTTACGGCCGGGCCAGCCGAATCTCAAACCTGTGCGCCGATGCAGGCCGCTCAGGCTGCTTGCAGTGGCGTGCCGAGCCCCGTGGGTTGACACCTCACGGCCGCGGGGGAGACTGGTCTGGTCTTCTCCATCGGAACATCTCATGCAACCTCTCAAGCTGGCCCTCAAGGGCTTCCGCGGAATCCGCGATGGTCTGGGCCTGGAAGAGATCACGCTGGATCTCGAACGGCTCGCCGACGGTGCCGAGTTGATCGCCATCGCAGGTGCCAACGGCAGCGGCAAGACGACGATCATGGACAACCTCACGCCCTACAACCTGCTTCCCAGCCGGGCGGCGACGGCGGGGCTTGGCGGCTTCACGTTCTATGACCACGTCTACCTTCCCGAGAGCGTCAAAGACCTGACCTGGGCGCACGGAGGCCGCTGCTACCGATCACAAATCGTCATCCGGATGAGTGGCCGCCGCAAGACCGAGGCATTCCTGCTCGGACTGGACGACGATGGGCAATGGCGGCCCGTGCGTGTCGACGATGGCACGGTATCCGACGGACGCGTCGAGTCGTACACCCGCTGCGTCGAGTGCATCTGTGGCAGCCCGGAGACCTTCTTCACGTCGGTATTCGCCTCCCAGGGCAAGCGCCAGCTCAACACCTACCGCAATGGCGAGATCAAGACGCTGCTGGCCGATCTGCTCGGTCAGGAAGAGATTCGCGCCGTCGGCCAGAAGGCCGCCGAGGTCGCACGCCTGCTGAAGGCGGGACTGGTCGCAATCCGGCAGGAGCAGTCCGGCCTGATCGACGAGATCGCGGCTGTCGAGGACGCCAGACAAGGGCTCCACGGCGCGGACTTGCGGGTGGCCGGTGCCGAAGGCGCCAAGCGGGCGGCCCAGGCCGGGCTGGACGAGGCGCTCGAGCGGCACGCCCGCTTGACGGCCGAGCGCGAACAGTCCCACGCGATCGAGGCGCGACGCGCCCAGCTCACAGCCGAACGGCAGGCCGAGCTCGACGCGACCCGTCAGTCGGCAGAGGCACTGCAGGCCCAGGACCTCGCGGAGGTGCAGCGGCTGGAACGCCTGGAGCAGCGCATCGGCGCGCGCCAGCAGCAAGAGCAGGCGCGGCGGCAATCGCTGATGCAGTCGCGACGCCGCTGCCTGGAGGTGCTCGGCCAGGCCGATGCGGTCGGCCGGTCGGTCGGGCGGCTGGCGCTGGCGCAGCGTGCGCACGAACTGCGCCGGGCGCGCACGCAGGCGGGCCGCCAACAGGTCCATTTGCTGACCCAATGCCAAGGTGCTGTCCGTCTCGCGGAACAGAAGCTGGCCAGCATCGAGCGCGACGCGGGCAAGGCGGTGCTTCGGGCGCAGGAGCTTGCCCATCGCCTCGGCCTCACCGCCGAGGTGCCATGTTCAGGAACCGACCTGCAGGGGCGCTGCAAGCTGCTCGGCGATGCGCGCGAAGCACAAGCCCTCATGCCCGACGCACGGACCCAGGTGGCACGCTGTGCCCGCGAGAAGGAGCAGGTCCAGGGGGAATTGAACCAGGCGCGCCTGCGACACGAAACGCTTGCCGGTGCCTCGCAGGCATTGGCTTGGGCAGAGGATCGTGAGAGCGATGCACGCGAGCGCGTCGACCGCATGGCCGGACTCGCGTCGAAGGAGCAGGCGTGCTCGCATGCCAAGGCCACGTTGACCGAGATCGATCGCGAACTTGCTGCCCTGGGGTCATCGACCATGCCGGTCGTGCAGATCCCCGAGGAGCAAGCCGAGCGCGGGCAGATCGGGGCCTCGCGCCTGGCCATCGCGCAGCAGCTGCAGAGGCAGCAGCAGCGATCCGCCGCGGCACTGGCCCGGATCGAGCAGCTGTTGGCGGACCTGCCGGCGGCCCACGACGGGAGCCCCCTCAAGGCCGCTGCCGAGGTGGTGACGGATGCGCGCGCCGCGCTCGCGACGGCCGAGCGCTCGCTGCTGGAGGCCGCGCGCGACGCGCAGGCGCAGGTGGAACTGGGCAAGCAGTTGACGGCACTCGTCGCCCGCCGCGAGAGGGTCCAGGCACGCTGCGCGAAAGTCGAGAACGAGCTTGCCGACTGGAGCCTGTTCGCGCGCTGCATGAGCAACGACGGGCTGATCGCGCTGGCGATCGACGACGCCGGACCGGCCTTGTCCGGCCTGGCTAACGACCTGCTGCTGGCCTGCTACGGACCCCGCTTCACGGTGTCGATCCACACGCTGCAGGGCAGTGGCAAGGGCGAACAGAAGGAAGGGTTCGACATCGTCGTGCACGACGGCACCACCGGCGATGCCAAGAGCATGGGCCTGATGAGCGGCGGCGAACGGACCTGGGTGGAGGCCTGCCTGACCCGCGCCATCGCCTTGTACCTGGCCACGCACACGGGGCGCCGGTACTCGACGCTGTTCTGCGACGAAGCCGACGGTGCGCTCGATCCCGACCGCAAACGCATGTTCATGGCGATGAAGCGCGAGGTGCTGCGCCTGGGTGGCTACGAGCGCGAGTACTTCGTCTCGCAGACGCCGGAGCTGACCGCGATGGCCGATGCCGTGATCGACCTGGAAGCGTTGAAGGTGCAGGCTGCACAGGAAGTCCTCGTCGCAGGATGACCCGTGATGCAGGGCGGCACGACTTCGGCGTTCGCGCAGCGCACTGCGGTCAGTTGCTGCGGTGCTCCGGCGCGATCGATACCACGCGCACCTTGGCAGCGCGGCGCGACTCGGCCAACTCGCGGTCGCGCCGCTGCAGCAGCAGACGGGTCTCCTGCCACGCCGCGAAGTAGTGGTCGACCAGCGCTGCCAGCTTGGCCAGTTGTTCGCGCAGCACTGCGTTCTCTTGACGCAGTTCATGCGCGACACGCGTGGCCGCACCACAGCGGCCACCGCGATGCTGCCGTGCATCGCGCAGCGCTTGCAGGACATCCGGGTGGTATCGGTACAGCGCGTTGCGCGAGATGCCCGCGCGTTCACACAGGGCTGTCACGGTCAGCGCCGGGGATGAATTGCCGCTGGCCTGCTGCTGCAGCATCGCTGTCAGGGCATCGTGCAGGCGCGTTGCCGCTGCACCTCGTGTTGGATCAGGGGCCGACTTCTCAATCATGCTCGCTCCCCTTGCTCCCGGTGGCATCGATCGCACGGATCAGCGAACGCGCCTCATTGAGTCGCTGCCGCACGATGCGCAAGGTCTGCAGCGGCAGTGCGGGCTCGTCGAGCATTTGTTCGCTGCGGCGTGCCTGCTCGGTCCAGTACGGACGGTGCGGCTCGGACACGACGAAGTTCTTGCAGCGCGCGCAGGTCGAGGGTTCCCGCCGCGCTGCGTTGGGGCCGGCCGCGTTGCCGAGGCACGCGCTGTGTTCTTCGCGATAGACGCAGTAGCCCCAATCGCAAACGCCGAGGACCAGGCCGGCATCAACGAGCAGCCGCGCGTAGCCCTTCAGGTCCTGCTTCATGCGGCTGCCCCTGAAGCGCGGACGCTTGGCGACGATCTCCACGCCGGCGCGCCCGCCCAGGCCAGGTGCTGCCAGCATGTGTTCCCAGGCGTCGACAGATTGCTGCAGGACCTCGGCATCGATCTCCTGGTTGAGGCGATAGTCCGAACCAACGTAGCCGTGGTCGGTCTCAGCCCGCTCACGATGTCCGAGTTGCTGGGCCAGTGCGAACAGGCACGTGCGGTCGCGAAGGGCGGCAAACCGGGCGAACGTCTTGCGGCCCTGATGGCTCGTCAACCGCCAAGGCTGCTCATCGTGAGTCAGACCGAGCGATCTGCCGAATCGTTGCAGCTGGGTGTTGATCCGCGCGGTCGACGGGACCTCGAGCCGTTCGGGATCGACGTCGTGCCACTCCGTCGCGCCGTTGCCACGGCGGCGACGCAACCACAGATCGGAGCGGCCGGTGACGGCACGATGTGCGGCGGACAGCGCTTCGAGCACCTCGACGGCCCGGACGGCCGGCGGTGGTGCAACCCACTCGTGAGGATGGCCGTCGAATCCCGGCTGGTGCTTGTAGATCGAACCAACGATCACGGCGACAGTCTCGCCGCCGGCGTCGGCACAGCGGGCCTGCACACAGCCGGCCTTCAGATGCAGGATCTCGCTCACACGCGGCCCGACCAGATACGAGATGACGACGAAGCACGCTGCGTAGAGCATGTCGATCCGCGAAACGAGATCGGAGACCGAAAGCACGGATCCCTTCGTGTCGGAGTGCGGAACTCCAGCGCGGCGCAGCGCTCGTGTTGCCCGGCTCGTATGGGCGTGGCTGCCATCGCAGATCGGTCGTGCTGCGGCCGCCGCCTGTCTGTAGGTCTCGCGCGCCAGCAGGATGCCTGTGGCGTCATTGCCCACCATGTTGACGGCGGCCAGAACCAGGGTGACCGCAGCGCTGTCCGGCGTATGGGGCCACGACCGGCGCAATCCGTCGTGATCGCCGGCAGCCTGGCGATGGTTGCTGCCGGGAAACGGATCGACGTGCAGACCATCCTCCAGCTCGTTGCGAAGCCGGTGCAGGCAAGTCAGCAGGTACAGGTGCCGCTGCACTGTCGCGGCGGCACGCGTCGGCCGTCCAACCATCGGGCGCGCCGTGAGCCAGTGCTGAAACTGCAGCAGCGCCGTCGCGTCGAGATCGGCGAACCGGGCGAAGCCTTCCTGGTCCATCCAGCGCAAGAGCGCACAGAGGGAGAAGAAGTACTTCCTGACGGTGCTTGGACGCAGCGACAGACCCGTGCATGGCGAACCGTTGCGGATAAGGCCGATCAGCTGTCGGCTGGTCCGCAACAACGGTCCATAGCGAGCGTCGGTGAAGCGCCGCCCGTCACGAAGCGCGAAGTCCCAGCGCAGCCGCACGGGTTCCCGCTCGTCGAGAGCGTTAGTCGGCGCGAGGAGCCAGACCACATCTTCCCAGTTCGAGTCCCGCAGAAACCACGCGCGACCGTCGCGGTCGCGTTGATCAGCACGCGCCGCAGGAAGGAGGGTATTGGTCTGTGGCAGCGGCATAGCCGAACCCCTCATCGCAGGTCGGGGAGGGCGGGAAGTCGCGCCACCAGCAATTGGCCGGCAGCGAGTTCACGCATTCCGAAGCGGGGAAGGATGTCTTCTTCGAGGATACGCAGCTGCGGCGCGTAGAACGCCTGCCAGCGCGCTGGATGCAGGGTCGTCGCCGCGCCGCGCAGGTGATCGCGTGCCTGAAGCAGGCGGGCCACTGTGGCGGGATCGGGCGCGATGATGGCGTTGGGGCAGGTGAAGCAGCCCATGAAGCTCGCGCACAGTTCACCTCGGCGTGTGCCAGGCGCGACGCCGGCCAGGGGATCGTCGCAGTCGAAGCCGAACATCGAGACCACCCGGCCAGTCGGGAGCGACACGTGCGGTCGGGTGGCAAGGGCGGGTACTGCACCGTCCAGGGCTTGCCGCGATTCGATGTGCCCGATAAAGGCGTCCTGCACAGCCGCGATGCGGGAGCGGTTCTGCATCTGTACCGCAGGCGTCTCGACATAGCGCACGGTCGTCGCCAGGCTGGCGTGATTGGCGACGGCCTTGGTGCGCAGCAGGTCGCCGCTGACGCGGTAGAAGCTGGACAGTACGGCGGGCCGGATGCTTGCCAGCGCAAACTTCGGCAGGCCGTGGCGGTCGCAGAAGGCGCTGAGCAAGTGATGGACGGTGATGGTCGACATCGCATTCACCGTGCGCAGCCCCTTGAAGAGGAACAGGCGGTTGCGCTGCTCGGGTGGCGCCAGTCGGCGCAGCCGCTCGCTCCAGGCCAGGATGTCCCTGACGAGCGCGGGTGGTTCGAAGGCATTGGCGATGCCGAAGCTCCGCCGCTGGATGCGGCCGGCACGAGCCTTGAACCACACCAGCGTCTCGCGGTCCGTCAGCAAGGGGAGCGCTTGCAGGCAGTCGCGATCGAGCTCGGCGATAGGTTCGGGGTTGCCGGCAGCGTGGACCAGGATCGCGAGGTAGTAGGGCAGCAACGAGACTGCGCGCGGATACAGCAAGGGCTCGATCTGCCTGGCGCCCCCGGATCGTTGCAGTGCCAGCTTGAGCGCATGGTTACCGGGGCGCTCCAACTCGAGTGCGCTGGGCATGATGCCGCCGAAGCGGCGATCGACCTGATCGAGCAACCAACCCAGCGAGCCTGGAGCGCCGTCACCGGTGGCACGTTGGATGGCGGCGGCGTCACGTGCGGCACGCATCTTCGCGATCTCCGCTTCGCAAGCGTGAAGGATCGCGCGCAATTCGCCGGCCGACGGCGTGGCGCGTTGCAGGCAGTCGCGGCCGCGCCCAGGGAAAGGGCTGTAGGGATACTCGATGGCGCCGACCATGTCGGGTCGACACCGTTCGAGCCACTGCAGCAATCGGCGCAGCGAGCCATACACCGCAGCCCGTGTCGATAGTGTCCAGGGGCTGCCATCGGCGCAGCGCTGGAGGTTGAGCCACTCGATGTAGCGAACGAGCATGACGCGACCGAGGTCGGGCAGCGACGCGATCGCGCCCGATTCGGTGGCGAACCGGTCGAAGGACAGCATCGAGGCCCACTGCGTCTTGATACTGCGGTCCGACCGGACGCCGACATGGCTCCAGAAGGCCTGCGCAAGGACCTGACGAACATCGTCGGGCAGACTCAGCAACGAAAAGTCAACGAGCGTCTTGCGGACGAGGCGTGGCGTGTCGAATCGCGGGGATGGGACGCCCTGGGGCTCGGCAGCCCGAGTCTTGGCGGTCAGCGTCCGAGGGATGGGACCGCGGCGCGAGATCATGGCGCTGGCGTCTGCGACAGCAGCGTATCGAGCACGTCCTTCAGGACGCAGGCATCGACGGCGATGGCGCGCAGGTACCGGTCGGTGGTCTCGACATGCTCGTGGCCCATCAGGATCTTCACCACGAGCAACGGGTTGATCGCGGCGCCCCGATTGGCGAGGTGCTGCAACCGGGCCAGCAGCATGCAGGCGAAGGTGGCACGCAGCAGGTGCGTGGTCGCCTTGAAGCCGCTGGCCAAGCCAGCGCTGCTGACGGCGCGCTGATACGCGTTCTTGCCGGCCCGTGCACCGCGGGAGTTGATGAACAGCGCTTCGTGGTCAGCGGCACGACCCTTGCGCCGAGCTCGTGCCAGACAGGCGTAGCGATGGCCCGATACGTGGCCCGCCGTCTCGTCGAGCAGGCCGGCCGGCGCGATGACGTACCCGGACTTGCGGCCCTTGCGCATGATCTCGATCGTCTGGTGCTCCGTGGCCGGCGCTCGTCGGCCGCCGAGATCGTTGACGCCCAGGCGCAGCAGTTCGCTGACCCGAAGACCCGTGTACAACTGCCAGCGCGCCATCAGGTCGTACGGTGCAGGCAGCGCCGCCAAGAGTTCGCGTGCCTGCTCGGCGACCAATGGCCGCGGCAGTGTCTCGTGCTGGCGCAACACGAAGAGGTCGCGCTCGAATGCTGGCGAAGCGCCGGCACGGGATGGTTGGCGCTGCCTCGCCACCGAAAAGTCATGCAGCTTGCCGGCAAGCGGCGACGTGTTCAACCAGTGCATGCGGACCGCCCACTCGTAGAACCTGAGCACGCCCCGAACGCGATGGTTGATCGTTGTGATTCGGTAGGGCCTGCCGGTGTGCGGGCTCGGCTGCGTCATCATGCGATTGCGATAGGCAACCAGGTCGACGGCGTCAGCGCTGGCCCAGCCGATGCCGTTCTGCTCGAGCGTCTCGAACCAGTCGTAGAGGATCTCGGCGTAGGTCCGTAACGTGTCGGCCGTGTGAGCGCGCTGCACCGAATGTTCGTGCAGGTAGGCAACTGCTGGTTCGATCAGCTGCCATTGGCTGTTGAACAGGAGCGGAAAGCCATCAGGGCGTGGCTCGCGCAGGACGACCGTGTGCGCCTGCTTGGCCGCGTTCTGCGCAAGCCCGATGACTTCTGCCGGTGTCGGCAGTGGCGCCTTACGGATGATGTGAACCATGATCGACGATGGCGAGGGTCAGGTGCCTGACCGCCTGCACGAACGACAGGCCGAGGACATGCATGGCCAGATCGATGGCACCGCCGCCGCCGTGTCGGCCCCGCGTGTCGTACCACTTGGCGCCGGTGGTCAGAATCTCGAACTCGCCGCTTGAAGTGCGAACATGCCAACGTCGACTGAGGTCGGTCTTGAGCGGCACGTAGGTCGTGTCAGCCTTGAGGTGAATGGCCACGAGCGCCAAGGCGTCACAAGCTGGCATGGCGCGCAGCCGAATCAACGTCTCGGCATCGAACGATCTGCGCAGAGTCACGAGCCCGACCTCCCGAGGTTGCCTGAGGTATGCAACGCGCCGGGCTACTCGCCTCTGAAAGAGGCCGGGGCTGCTCGGGCCTCAGTCACTGTAGGCGCTGCACATCACGCCTCCAACCGTGTTGACACGCGCGAATGCAACCTAACATCCGTACCTCGTCATGCCCTCCCGCGCCGGTGCCGATGGTCTCGGTGCGTTCTCGTACTACGACCACGTCTTTCTACCGGAAAGCCAGAAGGAACTGACCTGGGAGCACCGGGGGCACCGCTACAAATCGCAACTTGTGTTTCGCGTCAATGGCAAGCGCAAGACCGAGGCCTTCCTGTTCGAGCAGGCCGACGGCCACTGGAAGCCGGTGGTGCTTGCCGACGGCACCGTCAGCGACGGCAAGGTCGATATCTACGAGCAGGCCGTGCGCGAATTGCTCGGCTCGCCGGAGACCTTCTTCACGTCGGTGTTCTCGGCCCAGGGCAAGCGGCCACTGTCGGCCTACCGCAACGGCGAGATCAAGGGCTTGCTGGCCGACCTGCTGGGCCTGGACCAGGTGCGGCAGCAGGGTGAGCACGCAGCGGAGACGGCCAGGCTGCTCAAGAATGGTCTGGCGCTGATCCGGCAGGAGCAGGCCGGCGCGGCGGCCGAAATCGCGCGCCTGGCTGGCGAACTGAGCGCACTCGGCGATCCCGAGGCAGCCCTCTCACGGGCGATCACCGAAAGAGACGCTGCAGCGCGGTCACTGGATGCGGCACGTTCTGCCGAGGCAGCCGTGCTCGCGGACTCGCAGGCGGCTGCGGAAACCGACACACGCCGTGCCGACCTTGCCGCCGAGCGCGACAGGGTCGCAGTCGGCGCCAGGGAGGCACTCCAGCGGCTTGCTGAGGAACTCGCTCGACTCGACGTCAGGGCCGGCGCGCTGGCGCAGCGGGCCGCTGCCAGGAAGCGCCAGCATGCCGAACAGCGGGCCCGGCTCACCCGACAGCG
>Ga0208266_100309_pt1 | contig 18353 bp, 9 predicted proteins | sample LakWasMet67_HOW9_2_FD_183897 | JGI IMG/M metagenome (GOLD analysis project Ga0208266, IMG submission 183897) | Freshwater sediment methanotrophic microbial communities from Lake Washington under simulated oxygen tension - Sediment Metagenome... | ecosystem: Environmental > Aquatic > Freshwater >...
ATTTCAAGGTATTGCTAGCGGTCAAGGTAACGCCGTTCCAGGTTAGCGTCGTGCCGGTAACTTTGTTGGTGATGTCCGTCCAGGTCGTGCCGTTATCCAGCGAACCGTAAACAATATCCGTTCCGGCCGGCGCTCCGCTCAAGGTCGCGGTGATTGTTTGTGCGGCCGTGCTGGTGATGAAGTCGGTCGAGCTGGTACCGGTGTCGGCGGAAAAAGCCAACGCGCTGAAGGTTATGGTCGGCGCCGTGGTGTCGAGCACATACGCTTGGCTGAGTGCCGTGCCATTATTGCCTGCCGTATCGGTGACTCGCACTTTGAGGGTGTTGCTGGCGGTCAGGGTTTGGCCGGCCAACGACCAGGTATTCTGGCCGGTGGTGTTGGTCGCCGTGGTCCAGGTGCTGCCGTTATCCAACGATACTTCGACAATCTCGCCGGTTACGGTGACGCCGCTCAAGGTGCCGCTGATCGTTTGCGCCGCGGTCTTGGTGATGAAGTCGGTGCTGCTGGTGCCGGTGTCGGCCGAGAATGCGGCGGTCGCCACGGTGGTGGTCGGGGCGACCGTATCCAACGTATAAGTATGCGTATAAGCCGTGCTGCTGGCTCCACTGGTGTTGGTCACGCGGGCTTGGAAAGTGCTGTTGCCGGACAATGTCGTGGTGGTTGACCACGTAGTGGCGCCAACCGTCGTGGCTGTCGTGGTGGTTGCCCAAGTTGACCCGTTGTCATAAGACACTTCCACGCTTTCACCGTTGCTAAGAGCGGCGCTAAGGTTGCCGGTAATAGTCTGGGCGGCTGTTTTGGTTATAAAGTCGGTGGCACTGCTGCCTGTATCGGCAGAAAGGGCGGCTGTTGTCACGGTGATACTGGGAGGAATGGGCGAAGTCAAGGTAAAATCATTACCGTTACTACCAATAATGGCGGAGTCGTTAGCATAATTGGCAGTATAAATTCTACCGCCGGTAGTTATCGTAGTCGCCGCATTGGTAAAGGTGCCGGTAATTGGATCGGCAAGATCATTTTTGATCAAAACGTAGGTATCGCCACTGTTGCCTGGGGTATAGCCCACTGTCGGGGTCAGGGTTGCGCTGGTTACATCGACTGCGCCGGTTACATCAACTTGATCATAATTTGTACCGGCGGTAGTGCCGTTAATGTCCACCGCCAAGGTTCCACCTGACGCAATAGTCAGGCCATTACTCAGGGTCAGTTTGCCAACGCCGCTGTTCGTTCCAACAACACCAGGCGACACTGTGCCGCCGCTGTTGACTGTCACCGCCCCGGCGATGGTTCCGGTGCCGCCTAATGTTGCGCCGTTGTTAACCGCTACTGCACTCCCTTGTACACCGGTGATATTTAAAGTCCCCGCTGAAACAGTAGCGGCACCAGAAAGTGTGTTGCTTGCTGATGAAAGGGTCAGTATGCCGTCCCCGACTTTGGTCAGACTTTTTGAGCTATTAACCTCGCTGATTATACCGCTAATGGTCAGACTACCCGCTGTCACACCAAACGTAAAAGAACTGCTAGTCGGTGTCACATTACCTGACTGCGTGTTAGTACCGCTAATATTGACTAATGCCCCAGTATTGGAGATGCCCGTTCCAGCCACCGACAAGTTTTCGGCCACTGTTATGCCGCCTTGAATGCCTAAGGCCGCACCGCTGGACACCGTCGTCGATCCGGCGGTGGTTCCCAGCGCGGATGCGTTTGCCGCCACCAATGTGCCTTCCGAGACAGTGGTTGCGCCTGTGTAAGTATTGGCGCCTGATAAGGTGAGTACGCCAGAGCCAACCTTTGTCAGCGTAAAGCCCCCCGAAACGACACCGCTAATGATCATTTCCCCCGCCGACCACCCCATAGAGGAGTCAGCATTTAGCGTTACATTACCGGACAGCGTGTTGATACCGCTGCCATTGACCAACGCCCCGGCACTGGATCTTCCTGTCCCTCCCACCGATAGGTTTTCGGCCACGGTAATGCCGCCTTGGAATTTCAAATATCCGGCATTAGTCACCACTGTTGTTGCCCCTGCTGTGCTGCCTAATGCGTTATTGTGCGCGGCAACCAGCCCTCCCGAAATGGAGGTAGCACCTGTGTAGGTGTTGTTACCGGACAGAGTCAGATCGAAGTTTCCTGTCTTAGTAAGATCGCCGCTACCGCTAATGATGCCGGAGATCCCCGTGTCAGCGCCGATGCTGATGGTGGCGGCACCCGATAAAGCAATCGCGTTGTTAATATCGGTTGTGCCGGTGATGCTCAGCGTCGAGCCCGTCGCCAGCGTCACTGCGCCTGTACCCAGGTTAGCATCTGCCGCCACGCGCAGGGTTCCGGCGCTTACCGTGGTGGCTCCGGTGTAGGTATTGGTTCCCGACAGGGTTAGCGTACCTGCGCCGTCCTTGGTCAGCGCGAAGCCGCCGCTGACGACGCCGCTGACTGTCAGATTGGTGCTGGTCGCCAGCGCTATCGTCGAAGCCGCCGTCATGGTGACGGTGCCGCCGGCTGTCGCGGTGCCGGCCGAGGTGACGGTCAGCGCACCGGCGCTTGATGCGCCGGTTCCGGCTATGCTCAGGTTCTCGGCCAGGGTGATGCCGTTGGCGAGTTGCAGCGTCGCGCCGCTGGCAACGCTGGTGCTTCCGGCGGTGGTACCCAGCGCATTGGCGTGTCCGGCGATCAGGGTGCCTAAGCTTACCGTGGTTGCGCCGGTGTAGGTGTTGTTGCCCGACAGGGTCAGGGTGCCGCCGGCGGTCTTGGTCAGGGTGCCGTTGCCGCTGATGATGCCGGACAGCGTGTTGCTGTTGGAGGCACCGCTGATATTGACGGTACCGCCGCCCGCCGCCAGCGTGATCGCGTTGTCGATGGTGAGGCCGGTGACACCGACGGTGTAGAGAGTTCCGCCGTCCAGCGTGATCGTACCGGCGGCGAGCATGCTGTCGCTGGCGCCGCTGCCGAAGAGGAGGCCGCCGGCGGTGACGGTGATGCCGCCCAACATGCTGGTGGAGTTTGTCGCCCCGGTCAGTTGCAGGTTGCCGCTGCCGGTCTTGTACAGGGTGATGCCGGCGCTGCTGGTGAAGGCGCCGGAGAAGGTCACCGATGCCGATCCGGTGGCCGCCGTAACGCTGATGGTGCCGCCGCCGGCGCCGATTGCGACCGCGTTGTCGATGGTGTTGTTGCCGGAGGAAGTTACCTCCAGCGTGCCGCCGTTGAGCGTGATGGTTGCTGCGCTGCCGCCGTCGAGATTGCTATCCGTGGCGACCGACAGGACGCCACCGGTGATCGAGGTTTCGCCGGTGCGGCTGTTCGTGCCGCTCAGGGTCAGCGTGCCGGCCCCGGTCTTGCTCAGTCCGCCCGCTCCAGCCAATATGCTGGCGACAGTCGTTGTTTTGCCGGTGATATTGGTAAAGGTCAGGGTATAGCCGGAACCGACGGTAATGGTGCTGCCGGTCAGCGTGGTACCGCTGGTGACCGCATCGGTGTTGACGGTCAGGCTCTCGTTTATCGCCAGGTTGCCCGCCAACGTGGTGCCGGTAGTGGCAAAGGCGCTGTTCAGCACCAATATTTGGCTACCGGTAACGTCCGCCGCCGCGATGGCGACCGCTTCGCTAAAGCTGACACCGTTGCTAACATCGATGGTGTCGGTGTCGGTGATATTGGTGACATAGATAGTGTCGCTGGTCACGGTCACGTCGGCGGTGGCCGCCAAACTGCCGTCGCTTAAGGAGAAGCGGATGACGGTGTCGCCGGTCGGCGTGTCGTTGCGATAAAGTATGCCGCGCATCACGTCGCGTATCAGCGTATTGGTGGCCGAGGCATTGAAGCTGATGGTCAGCACGCCATTGGTGTTGGTGAACGTGCCGAACGTGGTGGGGCCTGTGGTTTGCAGGTTCGTTCCGCTGACCGTAAACCCTGATTCATTAAAGCTGAACACATCCGACGACAGCGGCGTGAGGGTCGAGCCGACGATGCGTTGCACGGTCAGGCTGGAGCCGTTCCAGTTATCGGCCAATTCCGTATCGGCAATGGTCAGTGCCGTGCCGCCGTCCAGAGCAACCGTAGCACCCACGCCGGCCCAGGCGACCGAATCGGCGTTGAGGTTGCTGATCGTCGGCGCGGTGTTGTTGCCCGACACGGTGATGCCGTTGCCGGTCAGGTCGGCATCGGTGACTCCGGCCGCCGCTCCGGCGGTCCAGTCTTCGGCCGCGGCCAAGTTATACGTGGTGCCGCTGGTCGATGCTGTGCCGTTTTTGTTGACGATCTGGTTGATCGCGGCTTTGTCGGTCGCACTCAAGGTGATCGTGAACGCGGTGCCCGAAGTGATTTCGACGTTCGAGGTATCGGTCAGGGTATAGGTCGCGCCGCCTTCGCCGGTGAAAGTGAATTTGTTGGCGACGATGTCGTTGATTGAGCCGGACTTCGACAGGAAGCCGGTGCCGGTCACCACCAACGCGCCGGTGGTGGCATCGTAGGTGGACGAAGTGATCGCCGGTACCGCGACATTGCTGGCGGTGATGGCGTTACCGGTCAGGTCGGCATCGGTGACTCCGGCCGCCGCTCCGGCGGTCCAGTCTTCGGCGGCGGCCAAGTTATAGGTGGTGCCGCTGGTCGATGCGGTGCCGTTTTTGTTGACGATCTGGTTGATCGCGGCCTTGTCGGTGGCGCTCAAGGTGATCGTGAACGCGGTGCCCGAAGTAATTTCGACGTTCGAGGTATCGGTCAGGGTATAAGCTGCCCCCGCCCCACCTTCGCCGATGAAAGTGAATTTGTTGGCGACGATGTCGTTGGTTCCACCGCTCAATTTCAGGAAGCCTGCGCCGGTCACGACCAATGCGCCGGTAGTGGCGTCGTAGGTGGAGCTGGTGATGGTCGGCGTGTCGGGATTGCTGACCGTCACCGCGATGGTATCGTCGGCATGGCCGGCGTCGTTGATGTCCGTGTCCCAGCTGTTGGCCGCCGCCAGATTATAGATGGTGCCGCCGGTGGACGAGGTTCCTGCCTTGTTGAGAAACTGGTTGGCCGCGGCCTTGTCGGCGGCATTCAGGGTGACACTGAACGATGTGCTGCTGGTCAGCTCTACATTCGACGAGGTCAGCACGCGGGTGGTGTTGCCCTCGCCCTTCAGCGTCAGCTTGTTGACGGCAATGTCGTTGTTAGCTCCCACAGTCGCTACCATGTTGGTGCCGGTCACGGTCAGCACGCCGGTGTTGGCGTCGTAGGTGGAGCTGGTGATGGTGGGGTTCTGGGTGTTGCTGACGGTGACGCCGTTGCCGGTCAGATCGGCCGCTGTGGTGCGCGACGTATCCCAGTCGGCGGCGGCGGCGATGTTGTAGGTAGTGCTGGTCAGCGACACCGTACCGTCATAGTTCAGCAAGCCCTCGACGTTCATGGCGTCGGTGTCGGTCAGCGTCAACGAGAACTGGGTGGTACTGCTGGCCGTGACGGTGTACGACCCGTTCAGGGCATAGGTGCCGCCCGCTTCGCCGGTCAGGGTCAGCTTAGTCGCATCGATAGTGTCGCCGGTGGTCATGCCGGTGCCGGTGACGGTCAGCACGTTGGTGCTGGCGTTGTAGGTGGCGGAAGTGATAGTGGGGACGACGGCTGTAATACTGGTGCCAAGGCTTACCCCGGCGGCTGAGACCTTGGAGGTAAGATCGTCAGTAGTGGTGTTAAAAGTTTGCCGGGTAGCGCCGCTGGTAAAGGTCGTTGCCGATGAATTTTCAACGGCATAAACGGTCAATGAGCCGGGAGTGCCGTTATAGTTGGAGACGGGCAAGAAGCGGAGCTTTGCGCTGGTGTCAAGGAGTAACGCGGCCGAAGTGGAAACCGCGGTACCGCTGACATCGTACCAAGTTGAGCCGCTATCGGTGCTGTACTGCCATTTCCCTTCGCTGCTGGAATTGGCCGCTTCGGTGCTGATGGCTATGCCGGTAAAGGTATTGCTGTCGGCTGCATCGCTGAAGTTTGCGCCCAACAGGCTGGTGACGGTTGCCCCGGCAGGCGAGGCCGTATCTTCATTCACCGCTGCAAGGGTGGCGCCTGCGCTAAAGCTTGGCGCATCGTTGACGGCGGTTACGCTAATGCTAAACGTTTGGCTGGACAGCGTACCGCTCGCCCCGTCGGAGACACTGAAGGCGATACTGTCGGAACCGTTGGCGTTGGCGTTCGGGGTGTATTTGATCAGGTTGTTGTCGATGTCGGCCTGGGTGAAGGTGCCGCTGGCGCTGACAGTCGCGCCGCTTTTGGTCAAAACGCCCTTGGTTGGCGCGGTGCCGACTGTGTAGGTCAACGCTGCTGCGGCTTGTTCGGCATCTTTTACCTCAAGCATTGCCGTAGTGATGGTGGTGATGGTGGCGTCTTCCGACACGGTAAGACCGGTGTTTGCGCCGCCGGTGAAGGTGGGGGCGGTGTTGGAGGCGACAACAGCAGGGCCGATGTTGATATTATCGATTCTGAGAATCGTCCATCCATCTCCAGCCGTGTTATTGCAAACGCCTGTGACACGAATTTCATCAATGTTGCCGAAGGCCGCAATCCCGCTTGTCGTTAATGTTTGCCAAGCACTGTTCGTGGTACGGTTAGTGATAGTTTCGGTAATCGATGCGCCCGAAACAGCCACGCCAGCCTTGTACCCCTGAATTGTCAATACGGTTTGTGTAGCCGATGCATCTAACAAATTTCCGACCATTGCAAAGCTATTCAATTGAAAAGCGCTGCCATCGTTGGATTTCATGGAAACGGATGACAAATTGTTGCCACTTGTGGCGCGGACAAGTGAAGGGGCAAAGTCAGTCTGCGTCGGCGTCTGTGTTGTTGAACCGAAGGCACGCAATCCATTACTTGACCCCCCTGTAACGTTGATCCCAAAATCCCAACCTAATCCTGCTAGGTTTGAAATGACTTGATTACCGACAACACTAGATGAGATAGATGCCATCGCATCGAAATTGGTCGTTGCGGACGGCGCTGCGAGCAGATGGTCGTAGCCTGCCAACACGGCATCGGAGATCGCCTTGTCGGCCTCGATCTGGCCGGTATGGGTTTCCAGCGTCCAGTTCCCGTCTAACTCGCTGTGGCCGGTTGCATCGGTCGATGCGGCAATGTCGGCCTGCGTGGCCTGCGCCAGCGCCGAAATAAGCGCCGCCCCGTCGGAACCCGCCGCCACGTCGCAGCCGTACAGCAATATATCGCCGTTTTGGGTTAACGCGCTGCCGATAGCGGCCAAGTCGGCGGCATGGTCTTGCAGGTTTTGTGACGTCAAATAGGTGGTGCCTAAATGCACCGAACCCACTGAGCCGTGGGAAACGATATGAATCGCATCGATGCCGCTACGTCCCTCAAGGATTTGCGCCATTTGCGCCAAGCCGTCCTGAGCGGCATCCAGAACATGCAGTTCGGCACCCGGATTGATACCGTCCACCAACGTCTGATAGTCGGCGACGTTGCTTTCGATAAAGACAATCTCGGTGCGTTGCGGCAGCGGGTCAACGACCACGGCGGGCGGCACAAGTTCAGTCTGGGCTTGGGCAAGCGGGGCCGTATCCTGATTAACGGTCGCAACATCCGGTAACGGCGGGGTAGGCGCGGCATCGGCCGCAGCCTGGGCAAGCTTGACCGCATCGATGGCGGCGGTATCCTGTGCAGGGGGGGTAGCATCGGCCACGGTATCGACCGCAGTCGCAACCGCCGCGCCGTCGAACATGATGCGCGGTTCCAACGCCATCATGGTTCGGCGGGGCTTATGGGGTGCAGGAGCCGACAGGTTTGAATTTACTTTGCCGGTTTTTTCTTTAAGCATGGTTTTGATAAATTTCATGTCGGTACTCGGTGCATTGTTGGTAATGAGCTAGCGCGTAGGTCTAGCTCGAAATTTTACAGGTAATGGGCGTGATTTAATTATGGCCGGTTGCCAAAATCCAGCTAGGCAACCAACGGCGCAGAGGCGGACAGGCTTGCTTGGCCTGATTTTTCTTTGAACAGTGATTTGTAAAGTTCATGGGTACTCTCTGCATTAATGATAAGGGCTATTAGCTAAGTATAATTGCGTATTTTAGGCGTAGCAAACAAATCGGCTGTGAATGGCCTTTAATTTAATCCTGGGGCTGGACGGGGTTTGTAACCCCGTCCGAAACGTTTTTGCTAAGCCAAACATTACGCATTGCTCGGATATCGCAAAACGTTAGGAACGGGGTTGCAAACCCCGTCCCGCATAATTGTTGTCGAAAACGGTAGGGACGTGGGCGCAACCCCGTCCCGCTCGGGTAATACACAAGTATCTGTGAGATACCGTCATACCGGCATGGATGCCGGTATCCAGCGCCACGGACGGTAACTTGGCGTGTCTACAGGGTACTTGGGGAACAGAAAGTTTCACCTCCCTGTGCCTGGGTTCCGGCATCCCTGCCAGAACGACGGCGTCTCGTAGACACTTGTGTATAATGGGGGCCGGACGGGGTTTGCAACCCCGTCCGAAACGTTTTTGCTAAGCCAAACATTACGCATTGCTCGGATATTGCAAAACGTTAGGAACGGGGTTGCAAACCCCGTCCCGCATAATTGTTGTCGAAAACGGTAGGGACGTGGGCGCAACCCCGTCCCGCTCGGGTAATACACAAGTATCTGTGAGATACCGTCATACCGGCATGGATGCCGGTATCCAGCGCCACGGACGGTAACTTGGCGTGTCTACAGGGTACTTGGGTAACAGGAAGTTTCACCTCCCTGTGCCTGGGTTCCGGCATCCCTGCCAGAACGACGGCGTCTCGTAGACACTTGTGTATAACTGGGGCTGGACGGGGTTTTACGGGTTAATGGGCGCGATTTAATGATGGAAGACAGCTTGCTAGTTGCCAAGCCGGGTTCTCTGTGCCATGGAGGCGAGCTGCGTACGTCCATGTAGCCTGGATCCCGTCATCTGCCGGGATTGACGCTGTCACCCAGACACTACCGCCGGACGGAGTTGCAAACTCCGTCCCGCTTGGAGCAAATACCGCTATAATGAAAAACACGACAACTATTTTGGAGGAAGGACATGTTAGCCGTAAAAGATACCGGACTCATTAGCCCGGAAGACTACTTAAAAGGCGAACCGCTTAGCGAAGTCAAGCATGAATTGATCGACGGTCAGGTTTATGCGATGGCCGGGGCCAGCGCCAATCATGAAAGAATATCGGTGAATGTTTTAAGAAAATTCGGCAATCATTTAGAAAACACTCCCTGCGAACCTTTCGGCTCGGATATGAAGGTGAGGGTCGGTTCCAATTTCTTTTATCCCGATGTGACGGTCGATTGCCATTTCGACGATTCGGAACCCTATTTCACCGAAACCCCTATCATTATTGTCGAGGTGTTATCGAGATCGACGCGCAGAACGGACGAAACCGTCAAGTTGATGTCGTATATCAATATCCCCAGCCTGCAAGAGTATGTGTTGATCCAACAGGATTTCGCGGATATTCAAGTCATACGCAGAAGCGATGGCTGGCTGCCGAAACATTATTTTTTAGGCGATGACATCACTTTCGAGTCGATTGGCTTAACCTTGCCCGTCGAGGACATTTATCATCGGGTGCAAAACGATGATATGGTTGAGTTCTTAAACAATAAGGCCGAAGCCGGGGAATAAGCGCCTGATATATTGAGCGAAAGTTTGCCGGCATTTTGGTGTGCAAGTTCTGCTTGCAAGGCAGGCAAAGCCTGCACTCCGGCTTTGAATATTTATATCAAATACTTGTGTAACACGAAGTTTCACCTCCCTGTGCCTGGGTTCCGGCATAACCCACAGGGATGTGGGGAATGCAGATATTGCAGGAGCAAATATCTGTCCCTGCCAGAACGACGGCATCCCACAAACCTGGGTGTATGACGCAAGGAGCTTGTCTTGAGAGTCTGTGAATGAATGCCGGGGGTATGACGCCGTCAGCAAGAAACCTACAGCGGATGTTTTTTTCGCGCCTTTCGTGGACAATGCGTAACATCAGTTAATAACATTTTGCTGGGTTGCGGCGGATAAGCAACTCGCATCCACCAACGATGTATACTGCAAACGGTCATGAATTGCGCTTTTTTGAATTCCCTCACCCCAGCCCTCTCCCGAAGGGAGAGGGGGACAAAAGCCGCAATCCGTACCCGTGTCGAGTATACCGCCGGACGAGGCTGCAAACTCCGTCCCGCTTGGAGCAAATGCCGCTATTAATGAGAAACACGACAACTATTTTGGAGGAAGGACATGTTAGCCGTAAAAGATACCGGACTCATTAGCCCGGAAGACTACTTAAAAGGCGAACCGCTTAGCGAAGTCAAGCATGAATTGATCGACGGTCAGGTTTATGCGATGGCCGGGGCCAGCGCCAATCATGAAAGAATATCGGTGAATGTTTTAAGAAAATTCGGCAATCATTTAGAAAACACTCCCTGCGAACCTTTCGGCTCGGATATGAAGGTGAGGGTCGGTTCCAATTTCTTTTATCCCGATGTGACGGTCGATTGCCATTTCGACGATTCGGAACCCTATTTCACCGAAACCCCTATCATTATTGTCGAGGTGTTATCGAGATCGACGCGCAGAACGGACGAAACCGTCAAGTTGATGTCGTATATCAATATCCCCAGCCTGCAAGAGTATGTGTTGATCCAACAGGATTTCGCGGATATTCAAGTCATACGCAGAAGCGATGGCTGGCTGCCGAAACATTATTTTTTAGGCGATGACATCACTTTCGAGTCGATTGGCTTAACCTTGCCCGTCGAGGACATTTATCATCGGGTGCAAAACGATGATATGGTTGAGTTCTTAAACAATAAGGCCGAAGCCGGGGAATAAGCGCCTGATATATTGAGCGAAAGTTTGCCGGCATTTTGGTGTGCAAGTTCTGCTTGCAAGGCAGGCAAAGCCTGCACTCCGGCTTTGAATATTTATATCAAATACTTGTGTAACACGAAGTTTCACCTCCCTGTGCCTGGGTTCCGGCATAACCCACAGGGATGTGGGGAATGCAGATATTGCAGGAGCAAATATCTGTCCCTGCCAGAACGACGGCGTCTCGTAAACTGGGGCTGGACGGGGTTTTAGGCGTAGCAAACACATCGGCTGTGAATGACCTTCAATTTAATCCACCGGTCGAGTTAGGCATAATCAACTCAACGCTCGGAAAATAGCTGCTGAACCGACGCCGGTCTCGGGTGATGAGTTGATACCCGGATACTGCCGCATGAGCGCCGATAAAAAAATCCGGCAACACATTGCCTTTTTGTCCTTGATTCTTCCTGTACTGCAAAAACGCTTTTCCCGCCAGGAATAACGCTTCTTTAGGGATGAGTTTCATTGCAAAGCCCAGATGTTCGAATAATGTCTCCACCTCCTTCTATGCGCTCATAGCCGACCGAGCACTCTATGTAAATGATCGGGTTAATAACCAGGGTGTGGATTGGATCCAGTCTCTCCAAGGTTGCAGCGCTCCATTCGAACCAATCACTTTCAGGAGAGCCCAGATCAGTGATAATGCAACTGTCGACTAGGATGGCCGCCACGATTCTCCCCGTGTCAATGCCATGATGTCATCGGTGCTCATGGTTAATTTGCCTGTCTGATGGGCAGTGCGAAAACGGCTGTCCCGTTTTTTAGCCGTTTTGACTTTGACGATATACCAACGACCGTTTTCGTCCTGCATAAATTCGATCTCGGTTTCAGAGGGTAGAATGTCCATATTCTCCCGTACATGTTGTGGAATGGTCACTTGACCTTTGCTGGTTACACGCATGTTTATTCTCGGGTTTATCGGTAATATTCCAATGGTATTACTTTTTTGGAAAAACAATCCATTCAAGAAAAAATTCCTGCTGGGCGGGCTTGCAAACCCCGTCCAGCATAGCCGAAAACGGGAAACAGCTCCGGCGAAGGTAAGCAGTTATATCTATAATGAGGACCGTAAAATAATAACAATCTGTTATTTAACAGCGGTTTATTATTTTATTGTCATCACCGGTTAGTTCGATGTACACTGCGACGCCGTTAGCCGGGCTTTCAAGGAATTTAAAGACTTGAAATCCAGATAACAATCCGCCCGGCGGTAACGGGCAAAACACCTTCGCCATTACGCATTGACGCTAGATGGCATAACAACAACATTAAAACAAAAAGGAAAAATCATGGATACTTTTATCGGCTTCATTACCGCATTCCCTTGGACTTGGGCTCCCAGGGATTGGTCGACATGTCAAGGGCAGTCACTCCAAATCCAGCAAAACGCCGCCCTTTACGCTTTGCTTGGCATCGCCTTTGGCGGCAACGGGCAAACTACTTTCCTTTTACCCGAACTGCGCGGCAGACAGATTCTCGGTTATGGACAAAGCCAAGCCACCGGCACCGTCTTTAACTTCGCTCAAAAAAGCGGCGCGGAAAAACTGACCTTGACTGCGGCACAGACCGGCCTAGCTGCGCACACTCACACGGCTGCGTTTACACCCGGCGGCGGAAGCGCTTCGGTTAATATCGCTATCCCTGCGGTTTCCGGTACCGATGCAACAACCAATTCACCAGCAGGGGCAAACCTTGGCGTGGGCTTGGCGGATCTTTCCGGTTCTGGAGCCGGTACCGGCCCAGCCAATATTTACAGCGCCAGCGCAACGAATACCACATTGAAACCGTTTCCAGTATCGGTACCTGCCGGTTCCGGCACGGTGACTGTCGCCCCCGCCAGTGTCGGCGCAGCAGCAGCCGTCCCGTTAATGAACCCTTATCTGGCGCTCAACTTCTGCATCGCCATAAACGGTTTATTCCCCAGCCGTAACTAAAACCAGCACAACGGTATGCGCGCTCCGGCGCGCATACCGGCGGAGACTAAATTTAATGACACTAGATACAGTAACCGGCGATTTTTTTGCCGTACACCAAGGAAAGCTGTTGACGGCAGAAGCTGTCGATGGACAATTAGCGTTGGAAATAATGAGCGTGGAAGAAACCCCGCTGTCCGCCGGCCCCAACTCTAAGCGCACACCGTTTAGAGTACTGCTGCGCGGCCCTGATTCGCCTGACCTGCAAGACGGTTGTTATACTTTTCGGGCAAATGAAGATGAAGACTGGCGACTGGACGGCATCTATATAAACCGCATCATCGCACCGACCCATTCCGATGGACAGGGCGCTTTTTATCAGATCGTTTTCAGCTAAATGATCCTGTATGAAATAGCTTTGAATATCTGAAGAGACGGTAAATCCGCCTCTTCACTAACCTCATAAGCCGGACGGGGCATGTTGCCCCGTCCGAAACGTTTACATGAGTTAAACATTACGCATTGCTCGGATATCGCGAAAACGCTAGGAACGAGGTTACAAACCCCGTCCCACATAGGCCAAAATAATAAGTTGTATCGCGGACTATCCGCATTTCAACCTCCGCCCCCTGCAAACAATGCCTCGCAAAATTCAATCCATTGTTATGAAGCAAAATACCGCAAATCCATCCTTTCTACGCCTGCCCGTTCATTTCGATACCACCCGCCTGCAAGAGGATTTGGCGCGCGTGCCGACACAGGCATGGCTGGCCCATTTCAATCAACGCATTTACGAGGGGGATTGGAGCGGCGTTCCGCTACGCGCCGTACCCGGCAGCGCTATCCCGATTTATTCAGACCCGAACGCGCAAACCTGGGAAGACACGCCATTGCTCACGCAATGCCCCTATTTCCAGGAAGTTCTACAGTATTTTTGCTGTCCGCTGCTCTCGGTTCGGCTGCTGCGACTGGGGCCGGGAGCGATTATCCAGGAGCATCGCGATCCTATGCTGGGCTTAGATTACGGCGAGGCGCGCATCCATGTGGTGGTATCGACCAACCCTGATGTGGCATGCCGCATAGCCGGCATCGATCAGCATTGGGCGGCCGGCGAGTGCTGGTACGCCGACTTCAACCAACCGCACAGTTTTTCCAACCGGGGCAAGACCGAACGGATTCATATGCTGCTGGATTGCGTTGTAAACGATTGGCTGCGAGCTTTGCTGATGAGTAAATAGTCTACAAGCCGAACGGGGCATGTAGCCCCGTCCGAAACATTTACATTAGTTAAATATTACGCATTGCTCGAATATCGCAAAAACGTTAGGAACGGGGTTGCAAACCCCGTCCCGCATAGGGAGGGCTTTGTGTCTCTTTACCAACTTCGGGATCTATAACAGGCACACTTTCATTAATATCTAAATATGGCTGATATATCCGACCCCGCTTTTCAGGCCTTGTGCCAATCGATACACGACACTCCGTCTCTGCATGAACGCTTGTTCAATTTAACCGATCCCGATGATTTCATTGCCGCTGTGCGGCAATTAGCTTCGATTCAGGGCTACGATCTAAAAGAGGAAGATGTGCGGCAGTCCATGCACACCGGACGAAAAGCCTGGATCGAAAGGACCCGGACATGACGCCCTTGGATGCGCTTTCCGGATGGATTCCACTGTTTTTGTCGATCCGCGACCATCAACCTACGCTGGACTGGGGCTACATGGGCCGGGAGCGCTTCACTGAGCCGTTTTGCCAGGACACATTGCAAAAGTTGGCATCCAGGCCGTTCAACCGGTTGCTCCGACGGCAAAGCGGGCTGGATTTGCTGCTGGAACGCGCACAGCGTCACCCCGGCTTGCCGCTGAAAGGCATGGTGTTCCACATGAGCCGTTGCGGCTCCACTTTAGCGGCCCAATGGCTGACAGCGTTGTCTGACAGTGTGGTGCTGTCCGAGCCCGAACCGTTGGATACATTACTGCAATGGCCGAAACCCTATAGCGATACGGAGACGGTGCGGGCGTTGCTCGCCGCCTTGGGCCAGCCTCGCAGAGAAAGCGACCGTCAACTTTTCCTGAAAACCGATTGCTGGCACATGGTTCATATCGATCGTTTGTTGACGGCCTTCCCCGGCACACCTTGGGTATTTGTATATCGAGACCCGGTGGAGGTGCTTGTATCGCACCAGCGGATGCCGGGCTGGCATTTGGTGCCGGGCTCTATGACCGGACACGGCATGCAACCGCCTGATGAAGTCATGAACCATTCGTTGGGCCACGGCGCCTGGGTTTTATCGGTAATTATGGACCAAGCCCGGCAGGCCATGGAACGCCACGACAATGGCCTGCTGCTGAATTACTCGGAATTGCCGGAAGCGCTGGAGAGCAAGCTGGCGGCCCATTTTGGCCTGGATTTGACCGGCCTAGGCACCGATAATCTCCGCACAGTAACCGGACGCCATTCAAAGCAGCGCGATACCGCGTTTCATCCCGATAGCGCTGAAAAACGCGCCGCCGCCGACGCGCATATTTTGGAGCTGACGTTCCGCTGGCTGAATAAACATTATCAATTGCTGGAGCAGCTGCGCTTAAACAGCACGGATCATAACGGTTGATTAGCTTTCTGCGGTCTTAATTAACAGCTGATGTTACGCATTGTCCACGAAAGGCACGAAAAAAACATCTGCTGTAGGTTTCTCGCTGACGGCGTGATACCCGGCATTCATTCACAGACTCCCAAGACAAGCTCCTTACGTCATACACCCAGGTCTATGGGATGCCGTCGTTCTGGCAGGGACAGATATTTGCTCCTGCAATATCTGCATTCCCCACATCCCTGTGGGTTATGCCGGAACCCAGGCACAGGGAGGTGAAACTTCGTGTTACACACGTATTTACGGGATGTGTCGTCATTCCGATAGTCCCTGGCCTGGCGTTGGGCAAGAAGCAGGCCGACAGGCAGACCTTCTGATGTGTTAACTATTTTCGTGTTTTTCGTGGACTACGCTTTTTATTATGAGCATGCGTAACATCAGTTAACAGATCTTATTGAATCAGTCGAAACAGGAATAAACGCAGGACCTTCGACAGGTTCGAGCCGAATTGCAAGCCCACTCCATTCGGCTAAAAAGTTACCTGCGTTATTTACCCATACTGAAAATACCGGTGGAAGCGGGATACCAAACCATGCGTTCATACGGTATTTGGGCTTCTTCGACAGCGAACCCCAATCGAGCATAAAGTTGCTTGGCGCGTAAGTGATCGAAACGTACAGTGAGCGCTACCGGAGCCATGACCTTGCCTGCCGCCATTTGCACGACCTGAAGCACCTGCCCGCCGTAGCCTTTGCCTCGCGCAGCCGGTATCATCGCTATATCCACCACCCGTATTTCATTTTGCCCAAAGTCCAATACCACACGACCGATACGCTCGCTGTGGTATTCCACAACAAAATACATGGCATTGGGAAACATGTCGCCATAACCTTGGGTTTGGGCGCGCCGCTGGAGATCGATGAACTCATCGATAAAATCTTCCTCTGCATCGAGCATACGCAAATCGTCGCGGGTAGTCCGGTACAAGGACTCCATGAAAATGCTGTCCGATGAACGCATCGCCCGTAAGCTTAAACCGTTCGGAAGTTTTATATTGCCTGAAAGCATGAGATTCTCCTTATTATTGATTTGACTCGCGCGCATTGTTCGCAAAATGATAAAGCCATGTGTATTTTACTATCTATGTTGACCTACATCGCCCTGTCAGTCGGTTGACAACATTTTCTTAAGCTATCGCCTCATAAGCTAACCCAGGATGCGTTCCCAGCTTATAATGGAATTGCAAAGTTTCGCCACCTGCAAACGTCGGTTTTCCAGGCAAGGCTTGAGGTATGTTCAGACTGCTGTCGTAATCTTGCAAGCAGGTTTGACCATAGACCACGATCCGGGTCAGAAGCCGTAGCTGATAACGTTGCGACAGGGGAACCGGAATTTGAATCCTTGCTGCGGGCAGGCAATCCACTGTTATATTCGCCCACTGCTTAATATTTTCCGTATTCAGCTCAAATATTTTACCTAGATAAATCCTGTCGCGCACCGGCACAACAATCTTGCTTTGTTGTTCCGACACGGCCGGTGCATGCTCTTTCAACCGATCCAGCAAACAAGCCTCAACACTGACGGCTTGCGGCACCATCAGAGCATCCGGCGCCTGCGCCAGTAAATGACGCGCGATAGACACTTGCGGCTCTTTGCCCAAACAGACGTTCATCGTTTCACTGACGATCACATCGGGTATCGAATCAGAAGGAATTTGGTAGCGGGTCGCGTCTGCGCACACGTACTCGAGTACATGATCTGAAAAGCCAAAACTCTCAATCAAATGTTGCGCGCAACTCAAGGATTCAGGGTGAATATCGATCAACGTGAATACAACTTGCTGCGCTGAAAATACCGACATCAAGGGTAATACCAACAAGGCAAAAGGGCCGCAACCGGCATACAGGACTTGTACCGGACGATCTTCGCGCGCCGCATCCTGCACTGCCGCTCCTGCACCTTTAATGAAAGCGGCGCTGCGTAACACTTCGCGTGCGCAGAAAGCTGCCATCAGCGGCGAAACCGCCATGCCGCTATCGAGTATGGTCCTGCCCTCGCCCAAATTGGCCTCCGGCATCAACTTCAAAAGAGTATGTCGTTCAAGCAAAGCTCTTAAGTCGCCAATATGGGGAATTAAGTCCACTATCGTTTTCTCAGGATCGAGAATATCTTGCGCGATTCTCTTGAGGCTTTCATTATCCTGATTGCTTATCGCTCTAGACCCGTTTGGTAGCGGGGTAATATATTCTGGCGATGACATCATCGATAACTCCTTTTGGCATATAACGGCAAAACTAGGCCGATTAGCTGATTAACGGACATAAAAAAACCGCAGCTCCCGAAAGAGCTACGGTTTTTTTTGCATGCAATTAGATGATTGTTACTTCTTCTGCTTGCGGGCCTTTTTGTCCTTGAGTGACAGTAAACTGTACTTTTTGTCCTTCATCAAGAGATTTAAAGCCTGAGCTGTTAATGTTACGAAAGTGAACAAAAACATCCGGGCCGTTTTCTTGCTGAATGAAACCAAAGCCTTTTTCAGCGTTAAACCATTTAACAATACCTGTAGTCATTTAGTGTAATCCTAGTTTGTAGTAATTGAAGTCTTATAAAGACTGATGAAGCTGGGAAATTAGAGAATTACTTAATGATAACAGGACGAACAAATACATGAACAACTTCGTAAAGATAAGCATAACGGTAAAACTATTTCGAGCTGAACGCATTCTATAGCCGCAACCTGGCAATGTCAAGTTCGGCTCGCGCTTTCAGCATCTTGATGTCTTCGCATTAATGACATATAACTTAAAAAATCGCAGTTTAATTACTCCCATCTTACTCTAAAACCGCTTAACTTTAGAATGGGCTATAAAATCACAGCAATTCCCAATTTAAAACCTTAAGTCTTAATTGGTAATTCGATGCCGCCATTCAGCATGAACCGCATCAGATGCTGCCAGCTATCAAAAGGCATAAATTGAAGCAGAGTACGCAAATTTTCGAA